>ERZ773158.2543-NODE-2543-length-13114-cov-14.270924_pt1 | contig 13114 bp, 9 predicted proteins | sample MGYA00511918_ERZ773158 | MGnify/ENA primary metagenome ERZ773158 (study PRJEB29015, sample SAMEA2737876) | human gut metagenome | biome: human gut; feature: human-associated habitat; material: faeces | place: China | collected 2012 ...
TCTCCAGTTCCTTCGACTTTCCAGCGGTAGCGATAATGAATGCACCTCCAAACAATAATCCATAGTGTTGCAATATTTGGCATAGAAAACGCGGCCGCCCATTTGCAGGACAGCCGCGCGAAATTTCACACAAAAGCGCAGTTCGTTCAAAGAATCGAACCGTGTTTGGGTATAGCCCGGGGATTCCGACCCCACAAGGCGAGCGCGGCACAGGCCGTAGCTGCTTTCTTTACCGGAACAGTTTACCACACCCACAAAGCCCTGTCAAGCACTTTTACGCGATTTTGCAATAAAATATTCGTGCAGAGCATCACTTGACCTCGATCAGCTTCCCCAGCTCCAGCGAGTAGATGCCCTTATAGGTCACCGGCTTCGGGGCAAAGCGCTTGCTGATGGCAAGGGCATAGAGGTCAAGCTGGGCGCGATAGGCGGCAAGGAAGTCGTCCTCGGATTTTCGGCGGTCCGTTTTGTAATCCAGCAGCTCCAGGTGGTCCGGGAACACCAGCACCAGATCAGCGATGCCCTGCACCAGCACCTTTGCCTGTGCCACGGCAGCGCTGTCGGCGGGGGCAGTGCCCTGAGCGGCCAGCACCTCGGCGGCAGGCAGGGCCGTGATGAAGTCCAGCTCCCGCAGCACCTCATCTGCGGCACAGATGCGCGCAAAGGCTTCGCTCTCCACAAAGCGGCGGATGCGCTTTGCATCCAGCTTCTCCGCAATTTCGGGTGCGGTGAGCTTTGCTTCCACCTGACGGTCGCGCTCGGCGGGGATCGCCATTTCCAGCGTACCCGCCTGCTTTGCCGCCGCAAGGGCCGCAAAATCGGCGTGCTCCAGGAAGGCGTGAAGGGCCGTGCCCATCTCGGCGGCGGTCAGGCCGTCCTTTGCCAGAAAGCCCGGGCGCTCCAGCGTGGTCTGCTCTGCCTTGTGGACGATGCCGGTCACGCTGACCTTGGCGGGCACTCCGGCCAGCTCTGCCTCCGGGTACTGCCAGGCAAAGCCCTGCCGCAGTGCCTCGGTCAGGGCCGGGTCTGCCTGGGCCAGCGGCCTTTCCTCCAGTTCCGGGTCGGGCGGCTCCACGCCCTCGGGCAGCGCCTGCTGCACCGTCAGGGTGATGGTGCTTCCGGTATCTGCAAAGGGCAGTTCCAGATCCTCGGCCAGCCGGCGCAGAGGGCCACCGTTGGGGTGGACAAGCAGGGCCGCGCGGAGCCAGTCGGCAAAGCTGTTCGCCTGTCGGCAGAGCGTCTGCCCCGCCCCGGCTTCAAGGAAGGCCGCCGCTCTGGTAAAGGGGTTGGAGGTCTTTCCGATGCCCAGCGGCACAGTCAGGATAAGCTTATCCTGCGCGCGGGTCAGCGCCACATAGAGCAGACGCATCTGCTCACTGCGCATCTCTGCGGCGTGAACATTGGAGAGCGCCGTGTAAGCCGCCGTCTTGTACGCACCCTCGCCCTCCTCGGGGCGCAGGCGCAGGCCTGCTCCATACATCCGATGCAGGAGCACCGGCTGGCGGGTATCGGCGGCATTGAAGCGGCGGGCCGTGTCGGCCACGAACACCACCGGGAACTGCAGGCCCTTGGAGCGGTGGATGGTCATCACGGTCACACAGCCGGGGCGGGAGCCGCCGGGCACGGTATCCTGCCCCGTGGAGCCTGCCAGCGCCGCAGCATCAATGGCCCGCACCAGCGCCGAGATGCCGCCGGAACCGGCCCCGGCGCAGAAGGAAGCAAACCGCCGGGCATCCTCCCTGCGGCGGGCACCGTTTTCCATCACGCCCAGTGCGGCAAGGTAGCCGGTGGAAGCAAAGATCTCCTCCAGCAGCTGTTCTGCCGGGGCACTGCGGGCCATCCGTCGCAGCTCGGTCAGCCGGGCATAGAACGCCCGGACTTTTCCAGTAAAAGGGGTGTCCTCCCCGCTGTTCACGGTGAGCAGCAGCGCGCCGTAGAGGCTGATGCGCTGGGGGGCGTTTTCCCCCTGCTGCTTCTGGATCTCTTCGGCTCTGGCCCGCAGGCGGACAAGGTCGTCATCGGTGAAACCGAACAGCGGGCCCAGCATGGCGGCGGCAAGATAGATATCCTGTGCCGGGTTGTCAATGACCTTCAGCAGAGCGATGAGGGGCCGGATGTGGGGAGCATCCAGCAGGTTTTCGCGGGCATCCGCATACACCGGGATACCCCGGGCGGTCAACGCTTCCACATAGGCCGGAAAATCATTGCGCGCCGCCAGCAGGATGCAGCAGTCCTCGTACTGCACCGGGCGGGTGGCACTGCCGTCCCGCACCGGCTCGCCGCTCTGCACCAGTTCCTCGATGCGCCGGGCGATCCAGTCTGCGTCCGTTTCGGCGGCATCATCGGGCAGGAAATGCGCCTCCACGCTGCCCGTGTATTCCCCGGGTGCCCCGCAGACCAGCCGCTGGCCGTCGCCGTAGGCCGTGTCACCGAGTTCCGGGGACATGAGCCGCTCAAACAGGAAATTGATCCCTTCCACCACCTGCGGAGCCGAGCGGAAGTTGGCATCCAGCGCCAGCATGGCATCGGTGCCGGGGGCTCCCTCTGCCGGGCGGGGCCGCGCCGTGCCGCCGGGCAGGGCGGGCCAGCTGTCCAGTTTTTCCCGGAAGATGCTGGGGTCTGCCTGCCGGAAGCGGTAGATGCTCTGCTTCAGATCTCCCACCAGAAAGAGGTCGTCCCCCGCCGGAGATGCAAGGCACCGGTACAAGGCATCCTGCAGGGCGTTGGTATCCTGGTATTCATCCACCATCACGGCGGCGTAGTTCTGCCGGATGACCCCGCACAGCGCAGTGGGGGTGCCGTCCGGGTCACGAAGCAGGCGGAGGGCCTGATGCTCAAAGTCGCTGAACTCCAGCAGCTTCCGGTCCCGCTTTTTGGCCGAGAACCGGGCATCGAAATCCCGCACCGCCGCAAACAGCGCCCGCAGGCGGGGCTCTGCGGCCCTGCGGTCTGCCTCAGCCTCCTCCTCACTGCAGGGGATCTGCTCAAGGATCTGCGCAAACAGGGCCGCGCCTTCATCGGCGCGGGTGCGGATGACTTTTTTGTGTTCGCCGTTCAGCCGCTTTTTCATCCCTTTCAGGCCGGGCAGCTCCTCCATACCCAGTACATAGGGGGTCAGCAGATCGTAAAGCGGAGTCCACTCCCCCGCCACAGCCAGCTGTTCCACCCTGCCCAGCAGGGCGGCAGCCTTGTCCAGCCGTTCCTGTGCATCGGTATATTTTTCCAGCACGGCATTTTTTGCCTTTTCCCGGGCAGAGGGCGTTTTCTTTTCCTCGGCATCGGCCAGCTCCTGCTCCCGGTCGCCCGGGCAGTCAGCCAGCGCAGCGCGGAACAGCTCCCCTGCCGCCCTGGCACTGCGGGCGGCTTCGGCCAGCAGCAGATCATACCAGCAGGTGGCGGCAAAACCATTTTCCTCCTGCCACGGAGCCAGAAATTCGTCCAGCTTTTTGTCGTAATCGGGCAGGGCGCGCAGGAAATCGTAGACATGCAGGATCGTCTCCCCCGCCGCACGGTCGGTGCGGCCCTTGCCGTAGAGGTCGGCAAAGGCGCAGAAATCCGGGTCGCGGTAGGCATTTTCCAGCGTCTCGCTCAGGGCAGAGGCCCGCAGGAGCTCCACACTGCCGGGGTCTGCGGGGGAAAAATCCGGCGGGATATCCAGCGCCTGAAAATGCTTGCGCAGCAGGTCCAGACAGAAGGCATCGATGGTGCAGATGGGCGCACGCTGCAGCAGCATCCGCTGGCGGCGCAGTGCGCCATTGCCGGGTTCCGCCTGACTGCGCTTCAGAAGCGCCTGCCCGATGCGGGCCCGCAGCTCTGCCGCCGCCGCATTGGTAAAGGTGACGATGAGCAGACGGTCCGCATCCACGGGATGCTCCGGATCGGTGATGAGCCGGACAGCCCGCTCGGTCAGAACAGCCGTTTTGCCGCTGCCCGCCGCCGCGCTCACCAGCAGCGCGCCGCCCCGGTCCTCGATGGCGGCGCGCTGGGCGGGGGTCCACTTGGGTTCACTCATGCCTGTTCCTCCTCTCCCTCTTCGGGCTGCCCGGGAGCCTCAAAGGGCTTTGCGGGGGCTTCCAGCGCCCGCTCCCCGATGCCGGTCTCGTGGCAGCAGACAAAGCCGTAATCACACCACTGGCAGGGACTCCGGCCCGTGACCAGCGGCTCGGCGGCGATCTGCCCCTCATAGAGCTGCTGGCCCATCCGGGTCACAAGATCATCCAGATGCAGCTGGATGCGGTTCAGCTTGGCAATGTCTGCCCGCTTGTCCTTCTGGTAGGGGCTGGGCGCGCCTTTGTAATAGGAGAAGGGCAGATATCTGCCGGTCTCTCCGGCATCCATGGCATCGAACAGCTTCTGCTCGTCCCGCACCAGACCGTCCAGCTTGTATTCCACACTGTGAGCCGCTTTTTCGCGGGTGGTGGTCTCAGGGGCCGGGTCGGCCAGCAGGTAGAGCACACCCGCCGGTTCCGCCCCTGTAAAGCGGCCGCTTTTATCCCGGGTCAGACTGAACAGGTAGAGCAGCATCTGGCAGTCCAGACCGCAGTAGACCTCCTTCAGGTCCAGCTTTTTGGTGCCGGTCTTGTAGTCCACCACCCGCACCCAGCGGGTGCCGTCCTCCTCCACCCACTCGTCGGCACGGTCCACGGTGCCCACCAGCTGGACGGTGCGCCCGTCCGACAGGTGATACACCTGGGCAGGCACGGCATCCTCGCCCCGGCCGATCTTCAGCTCACAGGCCACGGGCTTGAAGCTGGACTGCCGCTGCTCATCCCGCAGGTAGAGCAGCAGGCTTGTCATGCTTTTTTTCAGGCGGGAGAGCAGATAGGCAAAGCGGGCGGTATCCTCAGGCAGATAGCGTTTGGCGTACTCGTCCACCAGCAGCGCGGCAAGGCTCGCCATGGCCTCATCGTCCAGCTCCATAAAGGGCTGCAGCGCCGCCATGGGGTTGTCCGGGCCGGGGTGAGGGTCCAGCGCCATCTGCAGCACCCAGTGCATCAGGGTGCCGCTCTGGTCGGCGGAAAGCTCGGCCCGGCGGCGGGGCCTGAGCCCCAGCACATACTGCAAAAAGTAGCCGTAGCGGCAGGTATAATATTTTTCCAGCTGGCTGGGTGAAATGCGCAGCTTCCGCCCCAGCAGCGCTTCCAGCGCAGGCAGGTCATGCACCTGCCGGGGGGCAGTGTCGGCCATCCGGCGCAGCAGGGCAAGGCCCTGCGGCTCGGTCTCGCCGGGGGTGTGCAGGGCCTCTGTCAGGCTGGCACGCTCGGTCTCCGTCAGGGGCCAGCCGCCGCCCAAACAGTCCAGCCCATCTGCAGGGGTGGCAGCAAGGTCAGTCAGTTCCAGCTCCGGGGCAGCAGGGGCCAGCGCTTCCACGAGGGGTTCCAGCGCAGCGCAGAGGGTCTGCCCCTGCCCCTTGGGCCAGCTGAGCCACAGCCCCTTTGCAGGAGCGGTCAGGGCCTTGTAGAAGCAGACCTGCTCACGCACCACACGGTTCTCAAAGCAGTCGGGCAGGTCGATCTCCTGCGCCATCAGGGCATCGCGGTCGGCGTGGGTCAGCAGACCCACCTCGCCGGGCGCGGCCGGGAATTCCCCCTCGGCCAGCCCCAGCACAAACACATAGTCCGGCGCGTCCAGACGCATCTTGCCTGCGCTGGCCAGCACCACCGCATCCAGAGTCTGGGGGATGTGCCCCAGGTCGGACGAGCGGAGCAGCAGCCCGAACAGATCCTCGTATTCGGTCACGGTCACGGTCTGCTCCCCCAGCAGATGGGCCATCTCGTTCAGCAGCCCCATGACCACGTTCCACTCGCGGGCAGCTTCTTCTGCCGCCGGGATGCCCCGGCCCGCGCGGATGGCCTTTACCTGAGCGGCCTGCTGTTCCTCAGCCCCCAGCGTTTTCAGGCAGAAATACACCGCCCGGCTGATGGCCTCGGCGTTGACCCCGCGCACCTTGGCCCGGAATGCATCCACCGCCCCCACAAGCAGGGCACGGGCATGTTCTGCCCGCTCCCGGTTGCGGAGGTCCTCTTCGGTCAGCGCCTGCTCCCCAAAGCCCTTGGGGCTGCGCTCGAACTTCTCCCGCCAGGCCGCCGCCGTGGGGGCCCAGGTGTAGGCATAGTTTTCCAGCGCGCAGACCTGCTCCTCGCTCAGGGCACACAGGCCGGTCTTGGCAAGGGTGGTCAGGTTCTCGGTCAGGTCGGCTCCCCGGGCGATCTCCAGCAGGGCCCGCACCGCCGTGGCCGGGGCACTGAATTCCGGGGTGGTGGGTTCATCGCAGTACAGGGGGATCTCCGCCATCCGGAATTCATACCGGACTGCGGCACGATACTTGGCGATATCGCGGCAGACCACAGCGATCTTTCCGCACCGCACGCCCTGCCGCATCAGCCGCCGGATGGCACCGGCAGCGGCACGGGCCTCCTCCTCCCGGCTGGGCGCGGCAAAAAGCCGCACCTCGCCCGCCGGGGCATCCGCGGTGCAGCTGCCGGTCTCCAGCAGCTCTGCCACTGCAGCAAGGCCCGGGGCGTTCCGGTGGCGCAGATCCTTGCGCAAAAGCTGCGGAACGGCCACCTCCGTCCCATTTTTCCGGGCCAGCTGGCGCAGCTGCGCCGCCACCTGCTTGGCCCCGGAGAACAGGCTCAGGTCACCGGGCAGCAGGGGGGCACCATCATCGCAGAGGGCCACCGTCACGCTGGGCAGCGCCGCCAGCATGACCCCCAGCAGCCGCTTTTTGGGGGCGTTGAAGGTATCGAACTCATCAATGAACACCGCCCGGTCCCGCAGAAACTCCGGCAGGCTGTGCCGGGCCAGTGCTTCCTCCAGCCTGGCTCCGGCCAGCTCCAGCCGGTCAGAGGGGTCCATGCCGCTGCGGGCCAGCAGGGTCTCGTAGCCCTGAAAGATGAGGGCCAGCTCACTGAGCTTACCGCTCTCGGCTCCGCAGGCACCGGCCAGCTGTGCCAGCTGCTGGCCGGAAAGGCCCGCGCTCTTCAGCTCGTCGATGGTCTGGGCCGCCATCTGGCAAAAGGCCGCACTGCGCCGGTGGCGGTGATAATAGTGGACATTGTCCTGCAGCTCTTCCAGCGCCCGGCGCACCAGCACGGCACGGCCTGCGTCAGAGAGGGTCTGCACCGCCGCGCCGCCCTCGGTGGAAAGGATCTTTTCTGCCAGACTGGTAAAAGAAAAACTCTCCACCATGCCGGACAGGGCATCCCCCAGCTCACGGTAGATGCGGCCCTCGGTGCTGGAAGTGAATTGTTCCGGCACCAGCAGGATGCTTTTTTTCCCTTTTTCGGCCCGGGCGCGGATGCGCTGGTACAGCAGCGTTGTTTTTCCGCTGCCGGAACCGCCCAGAAGTAGCTGTAACATTGTTTTTCTCACTTTCTATAACGAGCTCACCCTCTCAGTCAAAGCCTGCGGCTTTGCCAGCTCTCCCGAAGGGAGAGCCTTTGGCATATCGGGTCAGCCCTGCGCAATGGATAATAATTGAGTTTATTGTACCGCAAAATTGAAGAAAAATCTATTCTGTGGTAAACTGAGGAAAAACAGCAAAACAGGAGGGGCACTTCCCCATGAAGATTCTAGCAGTTGATTACGGTGCCAGCCGCACGGGGCTTGCGGTCTGCGACCCCACCGAGTTCCTGACCACGCCCATCACCCCGCAGATCACCCTGAAGGCCCGGCCCAAGGTGGCTGCCGAGGTCTGCCGCATTGCCCAGGAGCAGAAGGCAGAGCTCATTGTGGTGGGCCTGCCGCTCAACATGGACGGCACCGAGGGTGAGCGCGCCGAGAAGAGCCGCAAGCTGGGTAAGACTTTGCAGATCTGGAGCGGCCTGCCCGTGCGGATGTGGGACGAGCGGCAGTCCACCTGTGAAGCCGCCGACATCCTGGACGAGGTGGGGACTTTTGGTGCCCACCGCAAGGCCATTCTGGATTCCGTCAGCGCCACGGTCATTCTGGAGGATTACCTCGCCTGGCGCAAGGAGCACCCCGGCGAAATTTGAACCGGAAGCAAAAAGAGACGCTTTTTCAGCGCCTCTTTTTCGTTTATACGGGTAGTGTCACGGTAATGCAGCTGCCCTGATCGGTCACCGAGACCATCAGGGCGCTTTTTTCTTTGCGCAGGTTCACAGCCACGGGAAAGCCGGTTTTGTCATTTTCAGTTGTTACTGCGCCTGATATGTCTCAATGCTGACGCTGTTGATGGTGATTGTTTCCGTGGGCTTCTGGTTCTCATCCACGGCGGCCTGAGCGATGGTGTCCACCACGTCCATCCCCTCGTACACCTGGCCCAGCACGGTATCGGTGTAGTCCAGGTAGGGTGCGCCGCCAACGGTCTGGTAGGCCGAAACGACCTCAGCGCGGTAGCCTGCACTGTTCATCTGGTCGGTGAGTTCCTGGGTGATGGAATCCCCGCCGGGCAGAGTGGACATGATATAAAAGACGCTGGCGCACTGGCCGGAGGAGTCCGCCGCCATGCAGAGGGCACCGGAATAATGGTGGAGCTTGTCGGTGGCCTCAGCCGGGTAGCGGCTGCCATTCCAGATGGTGGTGCCCTTGCCGTCAGCACCCTGACCGGCCTCCACCACAAAGTCCTGCTCCACACGGGTCACGGTCAGGCCGTTATAGTAGCCCGCCTGCACCAGACCCACAAAGTTATCATAGGCCTGCGGGGCCTGCTCCGGGAAGAGCACGGCCTTGAACACACCTGCCGTGGTATCGAACACCGCCACGGGTTCCCCCGCTGCCGGGTGGGTGAACTGCAGCTCGGCCGATTCCACCGCCGGACGGGTGATGGTCTTTGTTCCGGCTCCGCTGCTGCCGCCGATGTTTTTCACAAGGCTGCAGCCGGACAGTGCAAAACTCACGGCCAGCAGCAGCGCCGCCAGCCGGACACGGGTCTTATTCATAAACAGATCCCTCCGTTCATATTCTGATAGCAGTTCCCCCGCACGCGGGAGATATGCAGAATTCAGTATAGCATATTTCTGCCCGGGAAGCGAGAGGGAAATGCGTGAAAATTTGTCGTGCATTTTCTGTGCGAAAAACATCTTGACGAGCAGGCAAAAAAACGCTACACTATAAGCACAGCAAGGGACGGCGGGAACGCAGCAGATCCCGGGCTGTGTGCGTAATTTTATTTGAGTACCATCCCTTTGATTGGGTTTGGATAGACAGGAGAACGTATCTTATGGCAGAAGAGATCAAGAACCCGAACACCGAAGAGGAATATCAGCCCGATCTGATGACTCTTGAGGATGAGGACGGCAATGAGGTCACATTTGAAGTGATCGATGCACTGGACCATAAGGGCATGCATTACCTTGCAGTTGTCGAATACGCAGAGGATGAAGAGGATGTCAACGAGGACGCACAGCTGGTCATCCTGAGCGTGGGCGAGGACAGCGAGGGCGAATATCTGGACGTTGTGGAGGATGACGAGACTCTGATGGAAGTCAGCAAGCTGTTTGAGCAGCGCCTGAGCGACCAGTTCGAGATCGAGTAATTCCCCGGCACAGACAGATTCCCAGGCAAGACTTCCTGCCCGGCGCGATTTGTTGCGGTTTATATGATCCTACTAATCATTCAACGGGAGCCCGGAGTTCTCCGGCGGATTGCAGACCTCCCCGCCATGGGTCGACCATGGAGGTTCGATGAGGAAGCGTGAATCCGGCGACAGGGCACCCACCTGTCCGTAAGGGTAGGTTTGATTGCCGCAGACGACCGGGCGGGATCTTTTTATAGCATTGCATCCACCGCTGGCCTGCCACAAGGCCAGTGTGTGGATTTTTTTATAGGACGACCTCTCAGGCGCTGATGCCCCCGCATCCCAGCAGGGAAGGCGGCATTGTGCAGCGATGCCGGAGAGGTTCTTGCGGAAAGGATGTGCACTGCGGTATGAAAAGCGAACATCTTGTGGGGACGAGCATCCCCCGTTTCACCTACGACACCCCCACGGTGCCGGGCAATGATTTTTACACCCTGTGCGAGGGGGAGCATCCGCTGTGCATGATCTTCCTGCCCGGGTTCGACCACCCTGTCAGCCGCGAATATATCACCCGCTACCTGAAAACGCTGCCCCAGCTCAAGGGGGCACGGCTTGTCTGTGTGGTGCGTTCCTCGGCGCAGGCGGTGGCAAAAGCCACCCACGGCTCAGATTTCCCCTTTCCTGTCATCTGCGACGGCCCCGGCGTACTGTACGGCTACCTGGGCGTAGAGCAGACCCGCGGCCTGCTGAGCTGGAGCTTTGCGGCCCAGAAGATCTACAAGGCCGCCAGAGATGCCGGTTACCACTACGACACCAAAGCCCCCCAGCTGCTGCCGTTGACGCTGGTGGTGGGCCATCTGGGCAAGATCCTGTTCACCCACTCGGGCCGCAGCCAGACCGACCTGCCCGAGGACTGCGCCGCCATCAGCGAGATCGTGCGGGCTGTGGAAAAGGCCACCGCCCCCACCGACGGCCCCGCAGACCCCCACTGCTCGGATGAGACCCTCACCCTGCCCGATCTGGTGGGTTGGGATAACTGAATGATCCACAAAAAACGGCTGCTGCACATTTTTTCCGTGCAGCAGCCGTTTTTTATTCTTCCGGTTCTTCTGCAAACAGCCCCGGGATGCCGCAGACAGCGGCCACGCCCACCACCGTAAACACGATGCGCGACCAGATGGAGCTGCTGCCGCCCAGCAGCCAGCCCACAAAGTCAAACTGGAACAGGCCCACAAGCCCCCAGTTGATGCCGCCAATGATCATCAGGATCAGGCACACTTTATAAAAGGTCTGCACAAAAAGACCTCCTTTCCTTTGGGCAGTTTTCCCCATTGGAAAGGAGGTTATGCATATCACAGCATCCACTTCGGGCTGATGACCCGCGCGCCGCCCCGATCGGGCTGAGCCACATACACCTGCGGCCACTGTGCCCTGACAGCCTCGGCGGCGCTTCGGGCAGCTTCTTCGCTCTCAAAGATGCCAAACACAGCCGCGCCGCTGCCGGTCATCAGGGCAGTGACAGCGCCGTTCTCTTTCAGCGCGGTCTTGATGGCCTCGTTGTCTCTGGCACCGCTGCATTCCTCCAGCGCGTTGCCTGCGGCGGCACACACACCCGCCAGATCCTCGGCGCGGATCGCCTTTTCCTGGGCTTCGCAGTCGGGGTGGGTGCTGCTGCCCACTTTGTCATAAGCGGCAAAGGCTTCCGGGGTGGAAACGCCGTAATCGGGCATGACCACCGTGAACCAGCAGTCCGGGCAGGGCGGCAGAGCTTTCATCACATCGCCCACGCCCTGCACCCGGCAGGTGCCGCCCATCAGGGCAAAGGGCACATCCGCGCCGATCTTTGCCCCCAGCGCGCAGAGCTCACTCATGGAGAGCTTTGCGCCGTAAAGGACGTTCAGGCCCACCAGCACACCGGCGGCATCGGCGCTGCCGCCCGCCATACCGGCACGCACCGGCACATTCTTGTAAATGGTGATCTCTACACCCGCCAGCAGGCCGGTATAGTGGAAGAAGGCCAGCGCCGCCTTGATGGCCGTGTTGGAATCGTTGGCGGCCACCGGGCTGCCCGGCAGGGTCAGGCTCAGGTTCTGGCTGCGGCGCAGCACCACCCGCTCGTACAGGGTGATGGCCTGCATCGTCATATCCAGGTTATGGTAGCCGTTGGGCAGCAGGCCCACTACATCCAGCGCCAGATTCAGCTTGGCCGGGGCCAGAACGGTCACGCAGTTCAGTTTTGCCATCGTTCTTCCTCCTCACTGCTCTCCGCTGTTGATGCCGTTTTCTTTCAGGAACTCCCGGATGCGCTTCATGGCCTCGGTCAGGTGCTCCACGCTGTAAGCATAGGAAACACGGCAGTAGCCCTCGCCGGATGCGCCAAAGGCATCGCCGGGCACCAGCGCAACATGCTTCTGCTCCAGCAGCTTTGTGCAGAACTCCTGGCTGGTCATACCGGTGCTCTTGATGCAGGGGAAGGCGTAGAACGCACCCCGCGGCTCAAAGCAGGTCAGGCCCATAGAGTTAAAGCCGTGCACCACCAGACGGCGGCGCATGTTGTACTCGTCCCGCATCTTGTCGATTTCGCCGTCGCACTCCCGCAGGGCGGTGATGGCCGCATACTGGCTGGTGGTGGGGGCGCTCATAATGGCGCTCTGGTGGATCTTGGTCATAATTTTGATGATGGGAGCCGGGCCGCAGGCATAGCCCAAGCGCCAGCCGGTCATGGCATAGCTCTTGGAAAAACCGTTCACCACAATGGTCCGCTCGGCCATGCCGGGCAGGGTGGCAATGGAGACATGGGGCCGCAGGCCGTAGTTCAGCTCGGCGTAGATCTCATCCGAAAGCACCATGACGTTGGTATCCCGCAGGACCTCCGCAATGGCTTCCAGATCCTCCCGCTCCATCACCGCACCGGTGGGGTTGTTGGGGAACGGCATGATAAGGAGCTTGGTCTTGGGGGTGATGGCGGCTTTCAGGGCCTCGGGCCTGAGGCGGAACTCATCCTCCTGGCGGCAGGGCACATGCACCGGCACACCGCCGGACAGGGTGGTGATGGGCTCATAACAGACAAAGCAGGGCTCCGGGATGATCACCTCATCCCCGGGCTGCACGATGGCGCGGATGCACATATCAATGGCTTCGCTGCCGCCCACGGTCACCAGTACCTCCCGCAGGGGGTCGTAGTGCAGGTGCATCCGGCGCTCCAGATATCTGCAGATCTCCGCCCGCAGCTCTTTCAGGCCTGCGTTGGCGGTGTAACGGGTGCGGCCATGCTCCAGGCTCTCGATGCCTGCTTCCCGCACAGCCCACGGTGTTTTGAAATCCGGCTCGCCCACGCCCAGACTGATGCACTCGGGCATATCAGCGGCCAGATCAAAGAATTTGCGGATGCCGGAGGGGCGCATCTCCCGTGCGGCAGGCGCGATCAGTTTATCGTAATCCATCACAGAACCGTGCACTCTCTTTCATCGATCTCTTCGTCCTGATACAGGCGGCCCTCTTTTTTATAGGTGCGCAGGACAAAATGGGTGGCAGTGGACAGCACATCGTCCAGCGGGCTCAGGCGCTTTGCCACGAACAGGGCGATCTCCTGGAAGGTCTGGCCCTTGATGACCAGCTGCAGGTCGTAGCCGC
>ERZ773158.2553-NODE-2553-length-13060-cov-11.822914_pt1 | contig 13060 bp, 9 predicted proteins | sample MGYA00511918_ERZ773158 | MGnify/ENA primary metagenome ERZ773158 (study PRJEB29015, sample SAMEA2737876) | human gut metagenome | biome: human gut; feature: human-associated habitat; material: faeces | place: China | collected 2012 ...
GCATCCTGAGCCACGACCACTTCCAGGGCGGCCACTACGAGTTCGCCATGGCCAAAGCGCCCATCGAGAAGAAGTGGGTCTTCCCCGGCTTTGAGGACGTGGACGCCGGCATCGTCCACTGGCCCATGAGCTGCATCCGCCTCACCTGTGCCGACGACGAGCGCCTTGTGGAGCTGGCCGATAAGATTCTGACGGCATGGCGGGGCTACACCGACGAGAGCTGCTTTGTCTACGCCGAGACCGACGGCGAACCTCACAACACCATCACCCCCATCGCCCGGATACGGGACGGCAAGTTCCAGCTGGATCTGGTGCTGCGCAACAACATCACCACGCCGGAGCATCCGCTGGGCGTCTATCACCCCCACGCAAAGCTCCACCACATCAAAAAGGAGAACATCGGCCTCATCGAGGTCATGGGTCTGGCCGTTCTGCCCAGCCGCCTGAAAGCCGAGATGACCGATGTGGAAGCCGCCCTCGTGGCCCACGCCCCCGCCGCTGAGTACGGCGAGAACATCCAGAAGCACGCCGAGTGGGCGATGGACATCCTCGCCCGCCATCCGGAGCTGAACGCCGAAAATGTCCACACCATCGTGCAGGACGAGATCGGCCATGTCTTTGCCGAAGTCCTCGTAGACGCCGGCGTCTACAAGATGGACACGGCAGGCCGCGCAGGCTTTGAGCGATTCTTAGCAAGTATCTGAGCATAAAAAGGAATGCCTCCCCGGCGGGGAGGCATTCCTTTTTCGTTTATTGTTTGCCCAGCTGCCAGAACGCAACGGCGCTGGCGGCAGCGACATTCAGCGAATCGACGCCGTGGGACATGGGGATCTTGACCGTGTAGTCGCAGGAAGCGATGGTGTCGGCGGCGAGGCCGTCGCCCTCGGTGCCAAGCACGATGGCAAGCTTCGGTTCTTTCGCAAGCTGCTCATCGTCGATGCTCACTGAGCGGTCGCTGAGGGCCATCGCGGCGGTCTTGAAGCCGAGGGAGTGGAGGATGTCCATTCCCTTCTCCGGCCAGTCTGCCGGGGTCTCGCCCAGCTGCCCCCAGGGCACCTGGAACACCGTACCCATGCTGACGCGGACGGCGCGGCGGCAGAGCGGGTCGCAGCAGGAGGGGTTGATGAGGACAGCGTCCATGTTCAGCGCCGCCGCCGAGCGGAAGATGGCGCCCACATTGGTGGAGTCCACGATGCCCTCCAGCACGGCCACCCGGCGGGCGTTTTTGCAGAGCTCTTCCACCGGGCGGGGTGCCGGGCGGCGGAAGGCGCAGAGCACGCCCCGGGTCAGCTCAAAGCCGGTGAGCTCTGCCAGCATCTCCCGATCTGCCGTGTACACCGGCGCGTCGCCGCAGCGGCTCAGGATGCCCGCTGCCGGGCCGGTGATCTGCCTGCGCTCCATCAGCAGGGACACGGGCTTGTAGCCTGCGTCCAGCGCCCGGTCGATGACCTTGGGGCTCTCGGCGATGAAGATGCCTTTCTCCGGCTCGAGGCGATTGCGCAGCTGGTTCTGGGTCAGCCGGGCATAAGGGTCCAGCTCCGGCGCGTGGAAATCCGTGATCTCGATGATATTGGGCATACAAAAAGCCCCTCCTTCTCCTGAAAAGCTGTTTTTTGTGTATTATACCATGAACGCAGTGAAATGGTATCATTGCGCATCCAAAGCCGGTTGCCACGCAGCTCCGCAGGAGCAAGCGGCGAGGCGCTGCGCATAAAACTAGAATATCGCGTTAGCGATATTCTACCACAGTCTGCGCCGCATTGCAAAACAAAACGCATCCTGCGATACCCGCCCGGAATCGTCATTATCTATAAAAAATATGGCAGAGTTTTTGACAAAACGCCGGTTTTGCGCTATAGTATGGCATGGAATTATTTTCTGGATAGAAGGAGGAGCTTTTATGCCATCTCTCAAACCTCACGGACAGATGTCCGAAGCTTTTATCACCGCTCTGTTTCTCTCCGTCTCGGGCGGCTTACAGGATGTTTATACCTATTTATACCGCGGCAAGGTCTTCGCCAACGCCCAGACCGGCAACATCGTGCTGATGGCCGTCAAGCTGTTTGCGGGCAAGTGGGGCGAGGCACTGCGCTACCTGATTCCCCTTTGCGCCTTTGCGCTGGGTATTTTTGTGGCCGAGTTCATCCGCCTCAAGCTCAAGCGGATGCAGTGGCTCCACTGGCGTCAGCTGGTAGTGCTGTTCGAGATCCTGATGCTCTTTGTCGTGGGCTTTTTGCCGCAGGATCTGAATCTGCTGGCCAACTCCCTTGTTTCCTTCTCCTGCGCCATGCAGGTACAATCCTTCCGCAAGGTGAACGGCTATGCCTTCGCCAGCACCATGTGCATCGGCAATCTGCGCAGCGGCATGGACTCCCTCTGCGCATGGCTGGTGGGCGGCAACACCAAAGCCTTCGGCAAGGCGATGCACTACTTCGCCATCATCTTCCTGTTCGCGCTGGGCGCCGGCCTCGGCAGCCTTGCACTGGCCCCCATGGGCAGCCGGGCCATCTGGCTGTCCTGCCTGCTGCTCTTCATCAGCTTCTGCCTGATGTTCCTGAAAGAGGACATTGAGGAGCTGGAAGAATTTGAGCACCTGGAGCACGAGGAAGCCCTCAAAAAATAATTGCGCCGAAGCCTGTCGTATGCTATACTATAAGATGTTTGTGTGATACTTCGGCCCGCCGCACCACCGACGTGCCGGAGATGAAGTTGTAGAATCAGGAAGAGGAGCATTCCATGAAAAAAGGCTTTGACAACGCGAAATATCTTCAGATGCAGTCCCAGCACATCCGGGAGCGCATCGCACAGTTCGACAACAAGCTCTACCTCGAGTTTGGCGGCAAGCTGTTCGACGACTACCACGCCTCCCGCGTGCTGCCGGGCTTTGAGCCGGACTCCAAGCTGCAGATGCTGCTGCAGCTCAAGGAGCAGGCCGAGATCGTCATCGTCATCAGCGCGCAGGACATCATCAGCAGCAAGGTGCGCGGCGACTACGGCATCACCTACGACCTCGACGTTCTCCGCCTCATCGACGCCTTCCAGGGCATGGGCCTGTTCGTGGGCAGCGTCTGCGTGACCATGTACACCGCCGCCCCCGAGGTCGAAGCCTTTGAGCACAAGCTGAACAGCGTGGGCGTGCGCACCTTCCGCCACTATAAGATCCCCGGCTACCCCAACGACGTGGCCCGCATCGTCAGCGACGAGGGCTACGGCAAGAACGACTACATCGAGACCCAGCGTCCCCTCGTCGTCATCACGGCCCCCGGCCCCGGCAGCGGCAAGATGGCCACCTGCCTGTCCCAGCTCTACCACGAGCACAAGCGGGGCGTCAAGGCCGGTTATGCCAAGTTCGAGACCTTCCCCATCTGGAACCTGCCCCTCAAGCACCCGGTCAACCTCGCCTACGAGGCCGCTACCGCCGACCTGAACGACGTGAACATGATCGACCCCTTCCATCTGGAGGCCTACGGCGTCACCACCGTCAACTACAACCGCGACATCGAGATCTTCCCGGTGGTCAACGCGATGTTCGAGCTCATCGCGGGCAAGAGCCCCTACAAGTCTCCCACGGACATGGGTGTGAACATGGCCGGCAACTGCATCGTGGACGATGAAGCCTGCCGCGAGGCCTCCCGCAACGAGATCATCCGCCGCTACTTCAAGGCTCTTTGCGACCACAAGACCGGCAAGAACGTGGACAGTGAGATCTTCAAGCTGGAGCTGCTGCTGAATCAGGCCGGTCTGGCTGTCGGCGACCGTGCCGTGGAAAAGCAGGCTCACGCCGTGGCCGAGCGCACCGGCGGCGCACCCGCTGCCGCCATCGAGCTGCCGGACGGCACCGTCGTCACCGGCAAGAACGGTCCCCTGCTGGGCGCAGCCTCTTCTGCCCTGCTCAATGCCCTCAAGAAGCTGGCCGGCATCGACCATGAGATCGACCTGGTCTCCGCCCGCGCCATCGAGCCCATCCAGACCCTCAAGACCAACTACCTCGGCAGCCGGAATCCCCGCCTTCACACCGATGAGATCCTGATCGCGCTGTCCAGCTCTGCCGCCGAGAATGAGACGGCTGCTGTCGCTCTGCAGCAGCTCTCCAAGCTCAAGGGCTGCGACATGCACTCCACGGTCATCCTGTCCAGCGTGGATACGGACACCATCAAACGTCTGGGGATGTACCTCACCTGCGAGCCCGCCTATGAGCAGGAAGACCGCAAGTATCACAAGAAATAAGCGCTCCGGCGCATAAGAAAAGCCGCACAGTACAGCGAAAAACTGTACCGTGCGGCTTCTTTGTTTCTTCTGTGGTTTCTCAGACGTGAGACAGGCTGGGCGCACCGCCCGCGATCTCCTCGGCGGTCAGGGGCTTCGCCTCGGCAGGGGCGTTCAGACGCTCCTTTGCTACGGCCAGCATCAGTTTGATGCGGTTCTCCTGATTGACCCTGGTGGCGCTGGGGTCGTAGTCGATGGGGGTGATGTTGGCGCTGGGGTACATCGCGCGGATCTTGTTTACCATGCCCTTGCCCACGATGTGGTTCGGCAGGCAGCCAAAAGGCTGTGCGCAGACGATGTTGCCGTAACCGCCCTGTACCAGCTCGATCATCTCAGCCGTCAGCAGCCAGCCCTCGCCCATCTTGGCACCCAGCGAGATGACCCCCTCGGGCTTTTCCACCAGCTCCTTGAAGGGGCCGGGAGCGTAGAAACCGGCGTCGGCCTCGGCCTTGAGCATGGAGCGCTCCACGCTGTCCAGCCAGTTGAGCAGCTGGTCGGTACCCATCTTCATGGCCAGCTTGCCGCCGTAGAGGACATGGTCCTCGCCCATGTTGAAGATGCAGTACTGCACGAAGCCCATCAGACCCGGGAAGTTGACCTCGCAGTCCTGGCTCTCGAGGAACTTCTGCAGGTCGTTGTTGCCCAGCGGGCTGTACTTGACGTAGATCTCGCCCACGACGCCGACTTTGACCTTCGGCACACGGGTGACGGGAATGGACTTGAAGTCCTTTGCGATGAGGGGGAAGGTGTGCTTCATCTCGCGGGAGGTGAAGCCCTTGCCCGCCAGCAGCACACGACCCAGACGCTCGACCCAGAGGTCTACCATCTTATCGGCAGCGCCCTTCTCGTTCTCATACGGAGCGACCTGATTGCGCAGGGCGCAGAGCATATCGCCGTAGAACACGCTGGCGATAGCCCGGCGGGCCAGAGGCAGAGTCATCTGGAAGCCGCTGTCCTTCTCGAGGCCCGAGAAGTTCAGGCTGGCCACCGGGATGTTCGGATAGCCTGCCTTGACCAGCGCCTTGCGGAGCAGGTGGATGTAGTTGGAGGCACGGCAGCCGCCGCCCGTCTGGGTGATGAGCAGGGCCGTGTGCTCGAGGTCGTACTTGCCGCTGTTCAGCGCGTCGAGGAACTGGCCGATGACCAGCAGTGCCGGATAGCAGGTGTCGTTGTGGACATATTTCAGGCCCAGCTGCGCCACAGCGCTGCCGCAGTTGCCAAGGATCTCGCACTTGTAGCCGTCGTAGCGCAGGGCGTATTCCAGCAGGCGGAACTGGGTGATGGCCATGTTGGGGATGAGGATGGTGTGAGTTTTCTTCATCTCCGGGGTGAATTTGGGGTAATTGTATTCCATAGGTTCCTCCTATGTTACTTCTTATCTTCGTCTCGCTCATCCAGCGCGGCGAACAGGCTGCGCAGGCGGATATTGACAGCGCCCAGGTTTGTGATCTCGTCAATTTTCAGCTGGGTGTAGAGCTTGCCGCCCTCCTGCAGGATCTCGCGGGTCTCATCGGTGGTAATGGCGTCCACGCCGCAGCCGAAGGACACCAGCTGCACCAGGTCCATATCCTTCTGGGTGGTGCAGTATTTGGCGGCGGCATACAGGCGGCTGTGGTAGGTCCACTGGTTCAGCACGCTGGTGGGGAACTTCTCCACGCGGTTGGAGATGCTGTCCTCGGTGACCACCGCCGCGCCGTGGCGGGTGATGAGGTGGTCGATGCCGTGGTTGATCTCCGGGTCCACATGGTAGGGGCGTCCGGCCAGCACGATGATCCGCCTGCCCTGACGGCGGGCCTCATCTATGATCTCGCTGCCCTTGACCCGGATCTGTGCCATGTGGGCTTCATACTCAGCGTAGGCAGCGTTGGCAGCCTCCTGCACTTCCTTCTCGGAGATGCCGCCGAAATACTTGGGCAGCACGTCCTTCGTCATCTTGTGGACGAAATCCTTCGGACGGTGGATGCCGACGTAGTCGTAGATGAACTTCTGGCCTTCCAGCTCGGGGCAGTTGCCGGCGAGGACTTCGGGATAGTAGGCCACGACGGGGCAGTTGTAGTGGTTGTCGCCCAGACCCTCGTCGATGTTGTAGGTCAGGCAGGGGTAGAAGATGGCGTCCAGATGCATCTGGGTCAGGGCCTTGATGTGGCCATGGCTGAGCTTGGCCGGGAAGCAGGCGGTGTCGCTGGGGATGGTAGCCTGACCAGCCAGATAGAGACCGCGGCTGGACACCGGGCTGGTGTGGACAGCAAAGCCGAGCTTGGTCCAGAAGGCGTACCAGAACGGCAGCAGCTCGTACATATTCAGGCAGAGCGGGATGCCGATGGAGCCGCGCTTTCCGGCCACGGGCTTGTAGCTGGCCAGAAGCTGCTGCTTGTAGGCGTAGAGGTTGAGGCTGTTGTCCTCGCTCTTGCCGGTGACGGGCTTGTCGCAGCGGTTTCCGGAGATGAACTTGCGGCCATCGGCGAAGGTGTTGACGGTGAGCTGGCAGTGGTTGCCGCAGCCGCCGCACTTGACGCTGACGACTTTCTGGTCGAAGTTCTCCAGCTCTTCCTCGCTCATCATGGCGGAGGTGGTCTGGCCGTTCTTGCGGCACTGGCGCAGACCGAAGAGGGCCGCACCGTAAGCGCCCATCAGACCGGCGATGTCGGGGCGGATGACCTCGACGCCCATCTCCTTCTCGAAGGCGCGGAGGACGGCCTCATTGTAGAACGTACCGCCCTGCACGACGATCTTCCGGCCCAGCTCTTCGGGGCTGGACGCACGGATGACCTTGTACAGTGCGTTCTTGACGACGCTGATGGACAGGCCCGCCGAGATATTCTCAATGGACGCGCCGTCCTTCTGGGCCTGCTTGACCGAGCTGTTCATAAAGACGGTGCAGCGGCTGCCCAGATCCACGGGGCGGTCGGCGAAGAGGCCGAGGGCCGCGAACTCCTTGACGTCGTAGCCCAGTGCCTGCGCGAAGGTCTGCAAAAAGCTGCCGCAGCCGGAAGAGCAGGCTTCGTTCAGGAAGATGTTGCTGATAGCACCATCTTCGATCTTGAAGCACTTCATATCCTGACCGCCGATGTCGATGATGAAGTCCACGTCCGGCATGAAGTATTTTGCTGCCGTGAAGTGGGCCACGGTCTCCACGAGCCCGAAGTCGCAGCGGAAGGCGTTCTTTACCAGTTCTTCGCCGTAGCCGGTGGTGGTCACGCTGGCCACCTTGAGGCCGGGGTGCTCTTTATAGATCTTCAGCAGCTGCTGCCGGATAAGGGGCAGCGGGTTGCCGAGGTTCGGTTGATAGTTGGTGTAGAGGATCTGGCTCTGCTCGTCCACGACCACCAGCTTGACGGTGGTGGAGCCGGAGTCGATGCCGATATGCACCGGGCCGCACTGAGCGCTGAACGCCACCCGCGGCACGCTGTGGGACATATGGCGGGCATGGAATGCCTCGTACTCTTCCTTGCTGGCGAAGAGGGGCGGCTCGCTGGCGTAGGTGGCCGTGGCGGCGTACTCATCCAGCGCAGCGGCCACGTCCGAGAGGACGAACTCCTTGTCGGCGTAGAGGGCAGCGCCCAGCGCGACGTAGAGCAGGCTGTTCTCGGGGCAGGTACCGGTGACGCCCAGCGCCTCGTCGAAGCTCTTGCGCAGCACGGTGCTGAAGGTCAGCGGACCGCCCAGATAGAGGATGTTGCCCTGGATGGGACGTCCCTGTGCCAGACCGGCGATGGTCTGGTTGACCACGGCCTTGTAGATGCTGGCCGCGATGTCCTCGGTCTTTGCGCCCTGATTGATGAGGGGCTGCACGTCGCTCTTGGCGAAAACGCCGCAGCGGGATGCAATGGTGTATGTACGGGTGGCCTGTTCGGCCGCCTTGTTCATCTCATCAGCACTCATCTTGAGCAGCGTCGCCATCTGGTCGATGAAAGCGCCCGTGCCGCCGGCGCAGCTGCCGTTCATGCGGACTTCGGTGCCGTTGGTCAGGAACAGGATCTTTGCATCCTCACCGCCCAGCTCGATGACGCAGTCCGTCGCAGGGACGAACTTTTTGACCGCCACGCGGGTGGAGAACACCTCCTGCACGAAAGGCACTCCGCAGCTGTCGGCCAGGCCCATGCCGGCGGAGCCGGAGATGCTGAGCAGCGCTTTCCGGCCATGCAGCTGCTCTGCGTCGATGCGGCGCAGCAGCTCCTGCGCCTTTTCCAGAATGTGGCTGTAGTGGCGCTCATACGTCGAATATAAAAGGGTATCGTTTTCATCCAGCACCACGCATTTGATGGTAGTGCTGCCGATGTCAAGACCTACTCTCACAGTTGTTTTTCCTCCTGAAGGACAATGCACTCTCCCTCTGCACACAGGGCTCTCCGGCCCGGGCAGAAGTTGTTTGCTAACGAATCAAATTTCAGACTCGCATACATGGGTATTATAAACCAAATCCGGCTGACAATCAATCATTCGGGATTATTTTACACCTTAAAAACAGTAAAATCACCTTTCAAAGTTAAACATTTTGTTAATTTCGCAAACTTTTCTGTGAATTTCGGGCTGTTTCTACTAAGATTCTTTACCGTCTGTCAATTTTTCTGCTCTCTTCCCTGTCCTGCACACAAAGCAAAGGCATCTGCGCTGCGCCGTCCCGGCCGCATTGCAGATGCCTTTTTGTCTCGTTCAATATCTCCGCAGCAGAAGGATCTCCTGTGCCGCCCGGCTTGCGAACCGCGCTGCGCGGATGTCGTTCTCCTCGCTGGAGTGGAGTTCCATTTCCGGCGGGATGTCCTCGCAGGAGGCCAGCGGGAACACCACCTGCGCCCGGGTGCCGCCGCCCGGCCGGGCCGTCAGCGTCAGCTTCCAGCCTGCACGGCGGCAGATGAGCTTGCAGATGCGGAGGCCCAGCTTTGCGCCGCTGAGGAAGCGGCGGTTGTTCTCGATGGGGTCTTCCTCCATCAGGCCGCAGCCGTTGTCTTCTACCCGGAGCGCGACGCCCGTCTTTTTCTGTTTCAGGCTCACCCACACCCTGCCGCCTGCATCGCAGGCCCGCAGCGCGTTGGAGATGAGGTGGAGCAGCAGCTGTTCGGCCTCATCGGGGACGCCCATGACGGCGCAGTGCTCGATGCCCCCGCTCTCCGTCGTGAGCGTTATTTCCAGCGACCGCTGGATGTCCGGGGCCAGACGGCCCGCTTTTTCCAGCAGACTGCACAGGTCCAGAGGCTGCAGCTCGCTCAGCTCTTCATTTTCCAGCTGATAAAGCGTTATGGCATTGCGTATCGTGCGATCCAGCCGGGCAGACTCTATCTGGATGTCTGAAAGTGCCTGCCGGGTGGGCAGGTCGGCCGACGCCAGCAGATGCATCTGCAGATATTCCCGGTTCTGGTCGATGATGCCAAGGGCATGGAAGCACACATCCCCAAACTCCTCCTGAGGGGAGACTCCTGCTCCATCGTTTCGCCTGCGCATTCTGCTCTACCTCCGCGTCGTGTGGTCAGCACCTCACTGCTGACTCAGTCTACTTTCCAGCGCATAAAGCAGGCGGCCGATGGTCACCTTCCTGCGCTCTAAGCCATACTCTTTTCGAAAATCCCGCCATGTCTGGGTACCGGTCTCGTCCAGCGTCTCCAGCAGCCGCCGGAGGGCGCTGTCCACAGCCGCCACGGTGAGACCGTATTCCTCCGCCACCGGCCCTAATATCTCCTTGCGGATGGCCAGACGGTGGTCGGAGCCCATCATCACCCGAAGCGCACCGGTCAGGTAGCGCTTGTTGGCGTCGCAGGTGCTCACGCCCCAGCTGCGATAGATGCGCTCGCAGCGCTTTTCCAGACTCTCCGCCGGGCGGTGGGCCGGAGCGCGCAGCTCCTGCAGCATATCTTCCAGTGTGGCCTGACGGATGAGGTAGCATGCATCCTCCTGACTCAGGCTCTCCACCGCCGACTTCTCGTTGCGTCCGTCGTCCCGCAGAAGCACCAGAGGCTTGCGGGCAAGGCCGCGTATCCTGGGCAGGAACTGGATGCTGTCCATGTCCTCCAGTCTGCCGCCCAGCACCAGAACGTCCACATCGCCCTGCTCGAGCCGTTCCAGCAGCGTCCGGCTGCTGCGGTAGCTCGTGCAGCGGATGGCCGGGTTGCGCTCCTCAAGATAGCGTGTCCATACCCGCATCTCTCTGGGGTCATAGCTGGCCAGAGCTACGCGCCATATGGCGTCCTGTTCCTCATAACTCACACGACGCGCCCCCTTCCCGCAGGTTTTCTGCCTGCTCCGCCTGCGGATACCAGTAGGAAATAGCATCCTGCCACAGCTCCGGCTGGACCGAGTTCTCATACAAAAATTGCAGCAGCCGTCCGCATTCCTCTTCCGGGGCCGGGACCCATGTACGGGCCGTGTCTGCTGGGTCGTCCGGAGCTTTTGTCCGGCTCACGGTCAGCCAGCAGCCCTGTCCCTCCGTCTCCAGAGAACAGGCAAGGGTATATGCCTCCTGATACGGTTCCAACGCTGAAAAATTCCTCACCAATGGGACATTCTGTTTCATTCTGCATCCTCCTCACCCCATCTGCCCGGCCCTTCCACTTATGCCGGACAAACTACTTCATACTATAAAATTGTATGGAGCGTCGAAAGGAGTTGCAACGACAAATTTGCGTCACTTTTCGTCGAATTTTGAAACACTGAAAATATTAACATGGATATTGTCTCAAGAATACCATCAACCGCTCCAAAAATCAAGACACATCTGCCGCATCCTCCTGGTTTGGGACGCTTTTCCGCGCAGGATGCAACGCTTTTCCATCCTTCGGCAGAAAACACAGAACTTGGCACCCGTTACGACATAAATTGTTCATATTCTTCTGATAGAATCAAACAGATACTATGTTTCCCTCTCCGTCCACAAATGCCGGGCGGAATAGGCCAGCAGACACTTCCCCGTTCTGCTGCCGGAAAGGCAGGCCAATGCTTCAGCTTATCAATATCGAAAAGAAATACACCACCGGCGATCTGACACAGGCAGCGCTCAACGGGGTCAGCCTCAACCTGCGCGACAGCGAATTTGTCGCCATCCTCGGCCCCAGCGGCTCGGGCAAGACCACGCTGCTCAACATCATCGGCGGCCTGGACCGGTACGACAGCGGCGACCTGATCATCAACGGGGTCTCCACCAAACGGTACAAGGACCGTGACTGGGATTCGTACCGCAACCACACGATCGGCTTCGTGTTCCAAAGCTACAACCTGATTCCGCACCAGACGATTCTGTCGAACGTGGAGCTCGCGCTGACGATCTCCGGCGTATCCCGTACCGAACGGCGGGAGCGTGCCCGCAAGGCCCTCGAACAGGTCGGGCTGGGCGACCACATCAACAAGAAGCCGAACCAGCTGTCCGGCGGGCAGATGCAGCGCGTCGCCATCGCCCGCGCCCTGGTCAACGACCCGGACATCGTGCTGGCCGACGAGCCGACCGGAGCGCTCGACTCCGACACGTCCGTGCAGATCATGAACCTGCTCAAGGAGGTGGCGAAGGACCGTCTGGTGGTCATGGTCACACATAATCCCGAGCTCGCCGAGCAGTACGCCACCAGAACCGTCCGGCTGCGCGACGGCGTGATCCGCAGCGATTCCGACCCGTACGAGGTCGAGGAGGGCGCGTCCGAGGCACCCGTACACAAGAGGCTGGGCAAGGCCTCGATGTCGCTCGCCACGTCCATCGCGCTGAGCTTCAACAATCTGAGGACCAAGAAGGGCCGTACGCTGCTCACCTCGTTTGCCGGGTCTATCGGCATCATCGGCATCGCCCTGATCCTGTCGGTTTCCACCGGCGTCAACGCGTACATCGACAGCATCCAGCGCGACACGATGACCGCCTATCCGATCACCATCGACTCGCAGACCTTCGACATGACCAGCATCATGGGCGCCCAGGCGGGCGGCAAGGAGACCGGAGGCAAATCGGCGAAGAACGATGGCATCTACCCGGACGACCGCAGCATCAAGCAGACCTCCAGCCTGACGAGCAGCATCACGAAGAACAACCTCGCCGATTTCAAGAAGTATCTGGACGACCCCAACAGCGAGGTTCGCCAATATGTCGGCGAAACCGGCATCCAATACACGTACGACGTGAAGTTCTCCGTGTTCAGCCACGATCCCGACGGCACGCTGGTCACCGCGAACGGCGTCACCATCGGTGCCAAGTCCGATTCGACATCGAACGCTGCGCGGATGAGCTCGATGGGCCAGTCGTGGACATCAATGCGCTCAAAGCTCTTATTCAGGACCTGACCGGCAAGACCGACACGAGCGCGTCGCCCGACTCGTTCCATGAAATCATGCCGGGGGCGAAGGACGATCAGCTCATCAGCAAGGTCATCACCGACAACTACCACGTGGTCAAGGGCGCATGGCCGACCGGCAAGGACCAGGTCGTGCTCGTGCTTGACGACGACAACAAGGTACCGCTCACCACGCTGTATGAGCTGGGCCTGCTCAAGGCCAGCGACTACACCGACATGATGAACAAGCTCAACGACGGCGAGACGGTCAAGACACCCACCGGCAAGATCGACTACGCGACGGCGATGGGGCAGAAGCTGGCCATGATACCCGCCGCAGACCAGTACGTGAAAGACGCGAACGGCGACTACACGTACATCGGCGACGACGCGGACGCCATCGCAGAGCGCTTCGACTCGGCGGAGCAGCTGAAGATCGTGGGCGTGGTCAAGCCGATCAAGGACGCCTCCGCCACGCCGCTGGCCACCGGAATCGGCTACACCCGCGCACTGACCGACGAGCTGATCGACCATGCGAACTCCAGCGCCATCGT
>ERZ773158.2559-NODE-2559-length-13037-cov-5.055692_pt1 | contig 13037 bp, 10 predicted proteins | sample MGYA00511918_ERZ773158 | MGnify/ENA primary metagenome ERZ773158 (study PRJEB29015, sample SAMEA2737876) | human gut metagenome | biome: human gut; feature: human-associated habitat; material: faeces | place: China | collected 2012 ...
CGAAAGCGTGCCGACGATATTATTTGTTATAGCTGTGCAATTGACACAACATATAGTTAGTTTCGCAATCACTTTAATTTTTTATGTAATGAGTATCAAAATAATTTTATCATATAAGGATTAAATACAATACTTAAAATATTAGTAACAGTTGCTTTAATAAATAGAAATCAATATGCATATTTCCATTATAAATAAATATTAATTTATAATAATTATATTGCAAATTCTTCACTCAGGATACTTTTCTCTTTCATAAAGCATTTATGAAATATACCGTTATCTTTTTCAATTTACAATTTTATTTTCAGAGATTTAAAAAGCTGATAAACCTATGGCTACGCTATATTCCTATACAACATAGTCCATAACTCTATCAGCTTTTTGTTTCTAAAAAATCATCAACTTATTCTTTTTTATAAATATTTCTTAAGTATCTCCACTTTATCAAGCTGCTCCCATGGAAGATTTAGCTCATTGCGTCCAAAGTGACCGTAAGCTGCCGTCTGTTTGTAGATAGGTCTTCTAAGGTCAAGCATCTTGATTATTCCTGCCGGACGAAGGTCAAAGTTTTCTCTTATTATCTCAACAAGTTTCTCATCTGAGAGTTTTCCTGTTCCAAATGTGTCAACCATTATTGATGTAGGCTGTGCGACACCGATGGCATATGAAAGCTGTATCTCGCACTTGTCGGCAAGTCCTGCTGCCACAATATTTTTCGCAACATAACGCGCTGCATATGCTGCCGAACGGTCAACCTTTGTGCAGTCCTTTCCTGAAAATGCACCGCCGCCGTGACGGGCATATCCGCCGTATGTGTCTACAATTATCTTACGGCCTGTAAGTCCGCTGTCTCCGTTTGGTCCACCAATAACAAAACGACCTGTTGGATTTATAAAATACTTTGTATTTTCATCTGTAAGTTCCTGTGGAACTACAGGGTCAATAACATATTTACGGATGTCCTCATGTATCTGTTCCTGCGAAACCTCAGCAGCGTGCTGTGATGAGATAACTACCGCATTTACATGAACAGGTCTGCCATTCTCGTCATATTCAACAGTAACCTGACTCTTACCGTCAGCACGAAGATAAGGAAGTGTTCCGTCTTTGCGGACCTCCGTAAGTTTCTTTGTAAGTTTGTGTGCAAGTGCGATAGGATAAGGCATATATTCGTCTGTTTCGTTTGTTGCATAACCAAACATCATACCCTGGTCGCCTGCACCGATTGCCTCAAGTTCCTCGTCCGTCATCTGATTTTCTTTTGCTTCAAGTGCCTTGTCAACACCCATTGCAATATCTGCTGACTGTGAGTCGAGAAGAACATTTACCTTACAGGTATCACAGTTAAAACCTTTCTCATCAGAGTCATATCCGATTTCTCTTATTGTCTCTCTTGCAATCTTTTCATAGTCAACTTTTGCCTTAGTCGTAATCTCACCCATGATAAGCACATAATCTGTCGTGATAGCTGTCTCGCAGGCAACACGGCTCATGGGATCCTGCTCCATAAGTGCGTCAAGTATCGCATCCGAAATATTGTCGCTTATCTTGTCAGGATGTCCTTCTGTTACTGATTCAGATGTAAATAATCTTTTCTCCATCGTATCCTCTTTTCTGCACTGCTCTGTACCTTTCAGTCCGTATCAGGCAGTGCAAAGATACGGCTGTACTCTTATCTTGAGGAAAAAGCGACATATCACTGTGTAGAGTAAAAATGGCACAACCAGCGTTTTGCCCTGGCATCACACTACATTAAGAGCATTTTCCTATGCATTAAAAAAATCCACCGCTACAACTCGATGGACTTGATATATCTCAACTCCTCTTATTGTTCGATTTCTCGCTTAGATTGGCACCTTCCTGTATGGGGTTGCCGTGGTTTCACAGAGCCTTCACTCTCCGCCACTCGGAATAAGAGTATTTATTATTTTATACAAACATAATTATTGTACATCATTTATCAGATAAAATCAAGAAATAAAATTGTACATAAATAATTAAATTATTTGTATTATTTTTGTGTATCTTTTTGATTTTTTCTTTTAAATGTGTTATAATCAATAAATATAATTTTCACTTATAAATGAATACATATTTAGTTTTTAGGAGGTTTTTATGCGAAAAAAACTATTTTCAAGAAATAACTTAGTTAAAGTTTCAGCCATAAGTCTTACTTGTGCTTTGGTATTCATCCCGGTTAGCAGCCACATAAACTCATTGTCTACCGTTCATGCAGATAACAGCGTTTCTATAAGTTCTGTTGATACACCGGACAGTAATGAACAGACAGCAGATAACGATGAACAATCTGATGAAAAAACTGCTGACACTGACAACAGTTCAGATAATACAGTTTCAAACACAACAGGCAATAAGGCAGACAGTGAGCAGCCGATTTCAGGCAAAAATACTTCACAGTCTAAGAAAACAACCATAAAAAAGACTAATACTTCAACCGCTTCCACTAAAAAAGGAAGCAGTAAAAAAAATACCCAATCAAAAAAGAATAAAAATAAAAATCAGGAGCCAAAACATTACAAACCAATAATAGGCAAGACTGTAACTGTCACAATGAAACATCTTCAGAAAAAATTAAATAAAATTTCTTCTGAGCTTCAGACTGCACAGAGCAAGGCTTCACGCACGAAACGCGTAATATCATCAAAGAAAAAACAGTTATCTTCAATAAACACACTTAAAGACAATGCCATTGAAGAAACCAACTGTGTAACTGTTTCAGATGTTTTTGAACCATCACAGTCGTTAAAATCATATGCTAAACAATATGACTCATCACTTAGCATATATCTCAACCAGAATGTTTCATCAAAAACGGCAAAAACATCTTCCGATGATAATACCGTATTACCTGATTTTGAAAAAATTTCCGGACTTATGGATACTGTATCTATAAAAAAGAATATTAAACATTCAAAAAAAGCTATTAAGTCATCAATAAACAAAAATACTACAAAAGTAAAAAATATGCAGAAAAAAATCAAAGATACGAAAAAAGTCAAAAATACAGTTTCAAAATATGTTATTGTTTCAATAAACTCTAATAACATATTTGAACCGTCAAATGTAAGTACAAAAACCTTAAAGAATGCACTTGAGGGAACTAATCTTAAAGAACTTGCACCTGCATTTGTCAAGGCTGAGAAAAAATATGGCATAAACGCCATTGCCATGACTTCAATAGCAGCCCTTGAATCAGGCTGGGGCAAAAGCAAGCGTGCCATAAAAGACAACAATCTCACCGGTCTCGGTGTCTACAGCGATTCTGCAAAAGGAATAAATGCCGACACCAAAGAAAAAAATATCCTTATGACAGCCGAAAGACTTGCCACACATTACAGTAAACCCGGTCAGACATTTTATCATGGAACAGGTTTTGACGGAGTAAATAAAAAATACTCGGCATCAAAGACATGGGGATGGAAATGCGAAAACATTGCATTCCGTATTATGAACAAGATAGCAAATCCGGGAATTGAGTCACTAGGATGATTATATTTATGGTAAATAAAAAGAACGAAACAGGCATAAAAAAAAGCAAAAAAGATATACTTGTAATAGCTGATTTAATGTGTTATAATTGAGTCAGCAAAAAAGTGATATAAGTGTTTACGATAACACCAAAACAAAACCCCTTATATTTGCGGTATAAGGGGTTTTTTCTTGTCTTTTTATTAGTAGTCAAGCATCTACTAGGTTAGTTGTCATTAAAATTTGCTATCTAACCATTTGCAAATATAATAACTTATTACATTTGCCATAATAGCATAAAAAAGTGATATAAACACGATTAACACCTCCCCTCTGTTGCCAGAGTAGGAAACGACAACATAACTATTATAGCAGAAAAAAACATATATTTCTATGTTGCCTGCCAAGAAAGCACCCAAAGAATAGATTATGCCACAGCGAAAATAATTCAGCACCACAACCACCTTGCCTTATATCCCCATTTTGTGTATATTATTACTAACAATACCCTATGTATCATTGATATTTAGCTAAAAATCAGTAATGCACTACATTATGTGAGGAGAACCATGAAAATACTAAAAAAACTTATATGGGTCGCTCTTGCGATAGAGATAATCGTGCTTTTAGTCGTGGTTATCAATTCAAATGTTGACAATATGACCCTGTCAAAAGGCGAGATTTATGATTTTAATACCGGATGGACCATCACCAGACAAAACGGTTCTTCCCAAAAGATTAAGTCACTTCCATACAGTGAAAAGTCAAAAGCCGGCGAGAAAATAATACTCAGCAATACCATTCCAAAAAAATACCGTGGTATGACTATGTCCTTTTTGTCCGCTGATAAACAGTTCCGTGTTACGATAGACGGCAGACAGGTTTATGAATTTGGTGTCAACGACTCAAGGCCTTTCGGCAAGACTCCGGGTAGTGTCACAAATTTTATCGACATTCCCGAAAATCTTACAGAAGGAAAAATTGAGATTGAAATGACCTCGCCGTACGACAACTATGCCTCTAACATTACAGGCATTACCATCTCGAAACGAGATACTTCTATATTAAATCTCCTTAAATCAAACCTTGGCAATTTTGCTATGTGCATCATAATACTTGCCTGCGGCATTACGCTTTTTATGCTCGCTTTTATTCAGGCATTTTCAAGACAGACAAGAGACGGTATAAGTTACCTTGGCTTTATGTGTATTTTCGGTACGATTTACTTCTCAATAGAAACAAAATCACTGAATGTTTTCTATGGAAACCAGACGCTTTACTCAAATCTTGTGTTCCTCGTACTTATGCTCTGGCCTGTCTTTATGCAGATGTACTACATTAACAATCTTGAGGAAAAATTCCAGAAAATTTTCTATATATTACTTTTTCTTACTCTGACAAATGTAGTATGCCAGCTTACATTACAGATTCTTGGAGTATTTGATTTTATGAATATGGCTTTTGTATCACATATTCTTATATTTATATCAGGTATGGCAATACTCTTTTCACTTGTCTGCACGCTACGAAAAGGTAAAGATAAATTATTCGCATTGGAATTTCTCGGAATTTTAGCCTTTATAGGTGGCAGTGCTGCAGACCTTATCCGTACATATACTATCCATATCGGTGATTTTGGCAAATACAGCCGCTTTGGAATGACTATCTTCTCTCTCCTTATGGTATTTGTACATATATTAAAAGTCATCCGAGGTTACAGTGCGAGCATTGCCGAAAATGCCCGTCATATGCAGATGGAAGTTCAGGTAATTGAGGAGAAAAATCAGGAACTTACTATCGCAAATGAGGAAGCCGAAAAAGCTAAGGCTGAGGCAATAGCCGCCGCCAAAGCAAAAAGCGTATTTCTTGCCAATATGTCGCATGAAATACGAACTCCTATCAATGCTATTCTCGGAATGGACACGATGATACTTCGTGAAAGCGATGATAAAGATATTCTCGAATATGCCGGAAATATCCAGTCTGCAAGCCAGACACTTTTATCACTTATAAACGATATTCTTGATTTTTCAAAAATAGAAACAGGCAAACTTGAACTTGTTCAAGGGGACTATGCACTTTCCTCTCTTATAAACGATGTTTATCATATGCTTCTCGGCAAGGCGAAAGAAAAAGGACTTGTATTTAATGTCGATAGTGACAAAAATCTCCCTGCCAAACTGTACGGTGACGAGGTACGCATACGACAAATACTAGTAAACATATTAAACAATGCAATAAAATATACTGAGAAAGGCTCTGTCACATTAAAAGTCGGTATGGCTGAGCAACAAAATGCCGATGCCATAAACAATAATAAAGAAACGAAAACAAATGACTGTACAGAAAACAATAATACTTCTGATATTGAAAATGAAACTATGTCTTATCATGATAATATTATTGATACAGATAATAAAACTATACATGACAATAATAATGTTGCCGGCTCACAGCCTGCAAAAAATATAATAATAACTTTCACTATATCCGATACAGGCATCGGCATTAAGTCGGAAAATATCTCACATCTTTTCGACTCATTTTCACGATTTGATGAGAACAAAAACAAACATATAGAGGGAACGGGACTTGGTCTTGCCATCACAAAACAGCTAACAAAACTTATGAACGGCAAGATAAATGTCACAAGCAAATACGGTGAGGGCTCTGTTTTTGAAGTAAGTATTCCTCAGAAAGTTGTTTCCGATTTAAAGATAGGCGATATTTCCGAAAAATACAATACAGCACCTGATAAAAAGAAGAAGAAAGCTTCATTTACCGCACCTGATGCTAAAGTTCTTGTCGTTGACGATGTAAAAATGAATATCAATGTGTTTAAGGCACTCCTTAAACGAACTAAAATATCGGTTGACTCTGCAATGTCAGGTCCTGAGGCACTTGAAATGATTAAGGACAATAAATATGATATTATTTTCTTAGACCACATGATGCCTGATATGGATGGTATCGAAACTTACAAACATATGAAAGAATTTGAAGAAAGTCCTAACAAAGATACAACAGTTATCATGCTCACCGCCAATGCCATAATGGGAGCAAAAGAAGAATATCTCGGCATCGGATTTAGTGACTATCTGAGTAAGCCGGTGCAGGCGGCAAAACTCGAAGCGATGATACTCAAATATCTTCCTGAGGAACTTGTCACAAAGCCTGATATTTCATAATGTAACATAAAACAATGATAGTGTGATAAATACTGCATCGACAATATTTTGTCACAAGGCTCGTACATTAAGCAGCCACTACAAAACAGAAAATAACAATTTGTTTCTTAGCAAAATAAGTTGATTTTATGTGGTTAAAAACTTAAGATGCACAAATGTGTACAGAAATGGAGATAGCATGAAACAAAACAGCAGATTTGAAAAAAAACTTTATACAACATGGGGACGAAATATTGATAAGAACAATGTTTTAACAGAGTACCCAAGACCTCTTTTAAAGCGTAACGCTGACAGCTATGTAAATTTAAACGGTATATGGAAGTATGCTTTCACGGCTTCTAATAAAAGACCGGTGCGTTTTGACGGTGATATTCTCGTTCCTTTTTCACCTGAAGCACATCTTTCAGGTGTCAACAGACAGCTTAAACCTAACGAATATCTCTGGTACGAACGAATAGTTACATTTGATATAAACAGGTTGTCAGACAATTCACGATTTATAATCCATTTTGGAGCAGTCGATCAGATATGCAGCGTATATGTAAACGGAATAAAAGTCTGTTCCCACTCAGGCGGCTATCTCCCATTTGATACTGATATAACCGATATTTTAAAAAGCACTGCCACAAAAGCTTCATTCAGACTGACCGTGCGTGTGAAAGATTTCTCTGACACTTCATATCACGCAAGAGGTAAACAGTCACTTAACCCAAAGAGAATGTTTTATACTGCACAGAGCGGTATATGGCAGACTGTATGGCTCGAATATGTACCGGAAATATATATCAAAAAGATTATAGCAAAACCAGATTTTGATACAAAGGTACTGCGTATTAAAGTTGTCACAAACTCCGACAGTACAGAAAACAATTTTTACTATATATCAGAAGCAGAAAAAAAACATGATAACTGTCAGATTAACAAAAACGATACTAAAATTTCAGGTGGCAAATCAACCATTCACAGAAACAGATTAACAAAAACAAATGAAATCAAAGTCTGTATCAACAATCCTGATATTTATATAGACATACCTGACGATAAAACACAAGCTGACAGTACCCACGATGAATTATATAAAGACAGCCCTTACGCACCATTTACATATTACGGCATAAGTGACACTTTTATTGAAATCCCACTTGACGAACTCGATATTAAAGCATGGACTCCCGACACCCCATACCTTTACACTTTTTCAGTAAATTTGGGAAAAGATTATGTACAAAGCTATTTCGCACTCCGTACTTTTACGATAGAAAAAGATGCCAATGATATTCCCCGCATCTGTCTTAACCACAGACCAATCTTCCAAAATGGTGTTTTAGATCAGGGTTACTGGCCTGACGGACTTTATACTCCTCCATGTGACAACGCACTTATATATGATATTAAGACCATGAAATGTCTCGGTTTCAATATGCTCAGAAAACATATCAAGATAGAAAATAACCGCTGGTACTACCACTGTGACCGTCTCGGCATGATAGTCTGGCAGGATATGGTTAATAGCGGCAGCAGGTACAAATCATGGTTTGTGACTTATCTTGCCACTTTTATGAGTCTTTTTGATATTTCATGCAGCGATAATTTTAATCATCTTTTTGCAAGAACTTCCAAAAAAGGCAGAAAAGAATTTATAAAAGAAACTATGCAGACGATTGACACGCTCTCAAATCATCCGTCAATCGCAGCATGGGTGATATTCAATGAGGGCTGGGGACAGTTTGAGACAAACAAAATCACAAAACTTGTAAGAAAAGCCGACAATTCAAGGCTTATAGACCAGGCAAGCGGATGGTTTGACCAGGGCGGCGGTGACATCAAAAGCATACACAATTACTTTTTCCCTCTCCGTCTTTTCAAGAAAGAAAACCGTGCTTATGCACTTACCGAGTACGGCGGCTATACGCAGATAATAAAGCACCATAATACCGCAGACAAGTGTTACGGCTATGGTGCCTGTAAAAATTCCAGAGAATTAAAGAAACGATACCAGCAGAGAGAAAAGGAAGTTTCCGCACTTATTCCTAAGGGACTTTGTGCAAGCATCTATACCCAGCTTTCCGATATTGAAAACGAATTAAACGGAATCCTGACTTATGACAGAGCGGTAAACAAATTTTAATCCGTTAAATTTTCACACTATCAATCTCGGTACAAAATCAAGATAATCAGACGAGACAAGACTATATTTTATCCCGTCATGCTCACCCGTTATACTGTAATCAAACCTGTCTTTTCCGTGAAGATGCGAATAAACTACCTGCCTTACACCAAACTCCCGTGCCAGCTCAGTAAATACGCCCTCTTTTTCAGTATCCGTTGCAGAGCGTACAATTTCGCTTTGAGACTGAACCTTTTTGATAAAATCGCGGCACTCGGCTTCCTGCGGCTTGCCTGAAATAAGCTCGTCAACTACAGGGTGTTCAGGCGCGATGACCATATAAGATACGCCGTAAATAGTGTCGGGGCGCGTTGTAAATACCGTAAGCGTTTTGTCGCTTCCGTCAACTTTAAACTTAAGCTCGGCGCCCTCACTTCTGCCAATCCAGTTTGTCTGCATCGAACGAACCTTGTCGGGCCAGCCGTCAAGCTTATCTATATCATCAAGCAGCTTCTGCGCATAATCGGTAATCTTAAAGAACCATTGTTCCAAATCTTTTTTGCCGACCTCGCTCTTACAGCGTTCGCACTTTCCGTTTACAACCTGCTCGTTTGCAAGAACGGTTTGACAGGACGGACACCAGTTTACATAAGATTTTTTCTTGTAAGCAAGCCCGTTTTTATAAAGCTGCAAGAACATCCACTGTGTAAACTTGTAGTAATCCGGCTTAGCGGTGGCAACCTCTCTGTCCCAGTCGTAGCTGAAGCCGAGACGTTTAAGTTGACCGCGCATATTGTCGATATTTGACCAAGTCCAGTCAGCCGGCGGAGTTCCGTGCTTGATCGCGGCATTCTCGGCAGGCAGACCGAAGGAGTCCCACCCCATAGGATGCAGAACGTTAAAGCCTCTCATTTTTTTATATCTGGCAACAACATCACCTATAGAATAGTTGCGGACGTGTCCCATATGCAGGTTTCCCGATGGGTAAGGGAACATCTCAAGAGCGTAATATTTAGGCTTATTTGTGTCCTCAGAAATTTTAAATTCCCCTGTTTCCTCCCATATTTGCTGCCACTTTTTTTCGATTGAATCAAAATCGTATTTCAACTTAATTCCTCCAGTCTGTATTTTCGTCGTTAAATCCGTGATTTTATAGTCCCGTATCAATCCAAAAGCTCTGAAACATCTACCGGAACAGCGTCCTGCCAAACGTGCTCGATGTTATAAAAACGCCTTGTTTCGGGCTGAAAAATATGAACAATAACATCATCAAAGCCAAGCAGAATCCATTCGCCGCTTCTGTAGCCTTCTTTATTCACGTGAAACATCGGAAGCTTTGCAAGCTCGTCCTCAAGATTATCGCAAAGCGCCTGAGTTTGCCGCGCGGTGTTGCCCGTCGCTATAACAAAGTAATCAGCCATTGTTGTAAGCGCGCTAACGTTTAGCACACTGATGTCGGATGCTTTTTTATTGTTAAGTATTTCAACTATCTTATTAACCGCATTGTTTTCACAAGCCATCTTATTTCTCCATTCTTTAAATCTTTATTTTACAAAATTCTGTGAAATCATTTCGTTTGCCGCATTTTGGTCACAAACAAAGTAAGAGACACCGCCTATGTACTTGCCGCCTCCCGGAAGGGTGCAGAACTTTACGTTTGACGAGCAAGCCACCATATCCCTTAAAACCCCTGTCAGTTCGGAACCGAGATTGGTTTTGCTGTGCTTTTTAACAGCAACGAGAACAGCGGGAAGTCTTACAATACCCGCGGGACTTTTAATTTTTTTAATAACCGCCGAGTATAGAAGCTTTTGGGTATCGATTCGCCCCATATCGCCATCGGCATAGCCTGTCCCGTCGTTGTTTTTTCTGAATCTCATAAACATTTGGGCGTGCTCTCCGTCAAGCTTCTGCTTACCGGGCTGAAGGTCTATAACAAGGTTTTGAACGGGGTCGGTATAATTCATACGTATGGGGACGTCAACGGTAACTCCGCCGAGAGCGTCAACGATATCGTTAAATCCGTCAAAGCTGACCATAATATAACCGTCGGGTTTAATGCCTGTTACCTGATTAATTTCATTGCTCATACAGTCAAATCCAGAAAAGAATGCCGAATTTATCTTTTTGTCACTCCTGTTATTCTGAATCTTCGTATCACGCGGAATCTGCAATATATTAAGTTCGTTTGTGTATCTGTTAATCTGGCACAGTAAAATCAGGTCGGTTCTGTAGCCGCCCTCATCAACGCCCGCAACGACAATGTTTCTCACAGGCTGAGAAGCCGCGCCGAGCATACTGAACTTTTGACCCGTGGACAGCGAAACCAAAAAGGTTATAATCATCCACACAAAAACTACAAGCAAAATAAGAAACACAAAAAATCTGCCGGGGTTTTTAAGCTTCCGCTTCTTTTGCGGAGCAGGATTATATTCGGGCTGACAGCCGCCCGGATTCACTTCTCTCAAATTTACCGCCTCCTGACAGTTACTTATCTTTGTGCAATATCAGATAATTCCTTGCGTGTACGGTGTCGGGATGAAACATCTTTTTTTCCTGAAGCAGTTCCTCAATAGTAAAATCAAGTCCCATAAGTATCGCCGCGTCAATATCCTTATACGCAAGTTCGCGGAGTTCGTCCACGCCGTCAAAGCTGCGGTTGGGCTCGATATAATCGGCTATATAAATTATTTTTGTCAGTATACTCATATCAGCCTTGGCGGTTGTGTGATATTTAATTGCGTCAAGTATCTCCGCATCGTATATTCCGAACTCGGTTTGGGCAAAACACGCGCCGAGGTGAGCGTGAAGAAGCTTGGGAACATTGTACGTTACAGAATCGAGATATATTCCGAATTTGTCCTGAATCAGCTCTCTTGCTTCGTCCGGTTTGACTTCCTTTGCCACATCGTGTACAAGTCCTGCGATATATGCTTTATTTACGTCCGCATTGTATCTTTCGGCAAGCTTTTTTGCCTCATCCGCAACACCGAGAGAGTGCGTATAGCGCTTATCGCTTAACTTAAGACGCAAATAATTCATAATTTTATTTTCTTCCATCATAGCTGTCATCTCCGTAATTATTGATATATAAGGAATTATCTTTTATATATTTAAGGGTAAGGTCAGGCAGCATATATCTGACAGACTGACCGTTTTTTAATCTCTTTTTTATATCTGTGGACGATATTTCCACAAGCGGCATATCTACAAGCCTTATATCCGCGCAAAATTTTTCTTTAAGCCACTGTGCCTTTTTTGTAAGCTCATCGGAAGAAAATCCGCTTCTTCTTACAACCGCAATTGAAGAAAGCTCAAATATTTGTTCGGGATTCTTCCAGCGTTCGATATAATCGAGAGAGTCAGCCCCGACAATAAAATAAAAATGCGTGTTTGAGTACATTTTATGAAGGGTTTTTAAAGTGTTGCACGTAAATGTTACCGTATCGGATACGGTTTCCGCATCGGATATTTCAAAAAGTTCATTTCCCTCAATCGCAAGCTTCGTCATTTCAAAGCGCTGCCGCGGCGAAGCGGTATCATCACGTTTTTTATAAAGAGTTTTGCCGTTCGGCAAGAAAATAACCCTTGATAAGTTAAGCTGCTGCGCGGCATACTCTGCAGAAAGCAAATGACCGAGATGGGGCGGATCAAACGTTCCGCCCATTATCCCGATTAACTCTTTTTCTTTCATATCAGTATGACAAAACATCCGTTATTCCCTCGGCAAACACCTTCGGCGTTCCGCCTTTAAGCTTTGTGCGGCACAATGACGCGCTGCCGTTATCAACTTTTTTAAGAATAACCGTTCCGTCATTTTTTAATCCGTACGCCGATACGCCCTCGTCAAGATTTTTAATCTTTGCCTTTTTTGTAACGGTATTGATTTTCGCTTTGCTTACACCGTCTTCCGATTCGTTATTAAAGTCTGACGCGTAAATGACATACGCACCGCTTTTATCAAAGGTAAACGCACCCATTCCGGCATTTTCGGCAAGCTTAAGCGTGTTCGAGTTCGAATACGAAACAATGCTGACCGTGTTGGTCTCTGCATTATATCCGGAAGCAAATCTTACTATAGAGCCGTCCGATGATACGTTGCAGGAATATGCATCGTCTGAAATTCTCTTTTCCGAGCCGGCATAGTCGTTTATAACAGACATTGTATAAAGCGCGCCGCGCTTTGTTTCAGGGTCATATCCGCCGATATACGCTATTGTCGAAAAATCGTCACTTGTGTCAAACGCTTT
>ERZ773158.2560-NODE-2560-length-13035-cov-9.978120_pt1 | contig 13035 bp, 13 predicted proteins | sample MGYA00511918_ERZ773158 | MGnify/ENA primary metagenome ERZ773158 (study PRJEB29015, sample SAMEA2737876) | human gut metagenome | biome: human gut; feature: human-associated habitat; material: faeces | place: China | collected 2012 ...
GTCTGGGCCGTGTCTCAGTCCCAATGTGGCCGTTCAACCTCTCAGTCCGGCTACCAATCGTCGCCTTGGTGGGCCGTTACCTCACCAACTAGCTAATTGGACGCGAGTCCATCCTAAAGCGAATAAATCCTTTTCCCTCAGTACCATGCGGTACCGTGGGCTTATGCGGTATTAGCAGTCGTTTCCAACTGTTGTCCCCCACTCTAGGGCAGGTTACTCACGCGTTACTCACCCGTTCGCCACTAAGCTTAAAAAGCAAGCTCTCTAAGCTCCGTTCGACTTGCATGTGTTAGGCGCGCCGCCAGCGTTCGTCCTGAGCCAGGATCAAACTCTTTATAAATGGTATTTATCACTCATAAAGTGTTAAATCAACTTCACTCAGACACAATCGCTTGCGTCCTATATGAATTACTTGTTTGCCGATCTCTCGGCTTTGGAATTGTTTTTCGTGATTTTCCATCACGTTTAAGGTTCCACAAGTTTCAGTATTGTTCAATTTTCAAGGTCCTGCTTGCTCTCCTCTCGGACAGCTCAATCATTATATCAAAGGTCGTACTTTTTGTCAAGCACTTTTTCGATATTTTTTGAGCTTTCCAAACGCCTTTTCAAAAGCTTTCCACCCGTACGCTGTCCGGTTCCCCGCCGCGTTTTTGCTGGTACATCGCTTTTATTTGGCTTTTGAAGAGCTGCTGTCTCGCGCGACAGCTTATTTATAATACCACACTTTCGCCTAAAGTCAACACCTTTTTTCGATTTTTTCTATAATTTTTTGATTTTATTTTTGGATAAGGTGTACAGTGTCGTTTTAGCGCACTTTCTTGTTTCTATCCCCTCCCCAACCAAAAACATTTGCTTTTTGCTCTTCTATATAATAGTATAGTAACAGCTTTCTCTTTTGGTATATTCCTTATCTCTACATAAAGGAGCATTGCTTCATCATGCTTTTAGCTTTGAACATCGGCAACACCAACGTAACTTTCGGTGGATATGATTCCGCCGGACAGCGCGTGTTTGCTTCCCGCTTTTATTCCGATAGTGCCCTGAGCTCGGACGAACTGGTCTACAAGCTTGTCAACATGCTGGCTCTCTATCATATTCAGCCCCGTGATGTGGACGCGGCGATCCTAGCCAGTGTGGTTCCCGTCCTGACCAGCCGTATGCGCGAAGCCCTGGAGAAGATGACCAACGCCCCCCTGATGGAAGTCGGCCCCGGCTTAAAGAGCGGTGTACGCATCCGCATGGATAATCCCGCCCAGCTGGGCGGTGAGCTGCTGTGTGCCGCTGTGGGCGCCTTGCAGACCCACAAGCCGCCCCTTCTGGTCATGAACATGGATACCGCCGCCACGCTGGTTGCCGTGGATGCCGAGGGCAGCATTGTGGGCGGTGTGATTCTGCCCAGCCCGGCGCTAAGCCTTTCGGCCCTGGTACGCAACACAGCCCAACTGCCGCAGATTGATATGGAGCTGCCTGCCAAGCGCTTTTTGGGCACCAACACAACGGACTGCCTGCACAGCGGTATTGTGAACGGCAGCGCCCTGATGCTGGATGGCCTGTTTGCCCGCTGCCGCGCCACCCTGCACGCACCGGATGCCCCGGTCATTGCCACCGGCACCCTGCCCGCCAGCATCCGGGATGCCTGCGCCACCCCCATTGAATATAACGGAACGTTGATTCTGGACGGCCTGTATTCCATCTGGAAGCGCAACGTCAAAAAGTAAGTTCAAAAGCAATTTCTTTCTCGCCTTATCCAGCACAACAAAAGCACCCCGCATTCCATAGCCGCCGGGCTAAATGGAATGCGGGGTGCTTTGCTTTATGCTATCTTCTCAAGTTTCTTATTTCAGGATGCCGGTTGCTTCATCGAAGTGGCAGGTCTTACCGTTGATCTCCACCGTGCCGTGTGCCATTGCACCGGTGATGAGGTCAAAGTAGTAGGTACCGTTCTCGTTGGTATTCCAGCCCTTGATCATCTGGCCGTTTTCGTCATAGCGGACCCACTTGCCGCCGTCAGATTCCTGGTAAACATCCTTGGAAACTGCCTTTGCGCCGTTGGCATCGCTGTCCAGCCAGTACCAGCCATCACTTTCGGGGTCATAGATCTCCTTGCCGCGGCCTTCCAGGCCCTGGCGCTGGCCGTTCTCGTACCAGTAGTCCTTGCCGTTCTCCTGCTTCCAGGCGAGGTTCAGACCAATGCCGGTGGTTTCGTCAAAGCTGCATGGCACGCCGTCGATCTCAACATCGCCCTTTGCCATTGCGCCAGTGATGGGGTCAAAGTAGTAGGTGCCTTTCTCGTTGGTGTTCCATCCCTTGATCATCTTGCCGTTTTCGTCATAGCGGACCCATTTGCCGCCATCGGATTCCTGGTAAACGTCCTTGGAAACTGCCTTTGCGCCGTTGGCATCGCTGTCCAGCCAGTACCAGGCATCGCTTTCGGGGTCATAGATCTCTTTACCGCGGCCCTCGGTACCCTGTTTGACACCGTCCTCGTACCAGTAATCCTTGCCATCCACGGTTTCCCAGCCGTTCTTGGACTTCTTGATGGTGATGGTATCCACCACGCTGTCATCGGTGCTGCGGTAGGTAGTCACGGTAAAGGCATCCTTGGTAACATTGGCAACAGAGTAGTTGGGAACCTTCTCCTGGTTCTGCACAGCAGTGTATTCAAAGGCTTCCTCGGTGATCTTATAGAACTTGCTGCCGGAAGCAGAGTTCATGGTAATGTACTGAACACCATCGGGGTTGGTCACTTCGGTCAGGGCGCTGCCGTCAGCGTTCTTCTGAACATCAGCCGTCATGCCGCTTTCGCCGCCCATGATGTAGCTGCGGGCGTAAACGTGGTCATGGCCCTGCAGGACAATATCAATGCCCAGCTGGCTCAAAATCGGGGAAAGACCGTTGCGCAGCGTGACGATATCGGATTCCGTTACATGGCTGGCAACGCTGTAGATGGACTTATGGAAAGAAACCACTTTCCAGGTCACATCAGGGTTGGCCTGGATGGTTTCTTCCAGAAATGCCTTGTGTTCGGCAATGCTCAGGCAACTGGTGTTCAGCACCATATACAGGGTGTTGTTGTAAGTAAAGTAGTAGTCACCGTCACCGGTAGACTCAGAATCCACAGCGTTATCGCCATAGGCATCGCCGCTGACCTGACCGTACTTTTCGCTGATGTTGGGCAGGGTAAAATGCTGTCCGTACAGGGCGGTGTTGTAGCCGCAGTCATGGTTGCCCAGCTCGGTTGCCAGCGGCAGCTGGGTCAGCTGCGGGGCGTTCAGGAAGCCGTCATACTCTTCTTCCACCTGGCTCAGGTTGCTGGTGTCGTACTTATAATAGGCGTTGATCTGGTCACCCATGCTGAACAGGAAGTTTGCATTGGGGGCTTTGGCCAGGGCGTGGTTCAGGGTGTTGGTCCAGCCGCCGTTGTCATCGTCAATGCTGCCACTGCAGCCGATCTGCGGGTCGCCGAATACCAGGAAGGTGTACGGCTCATCTTTGCCAAAGGTCTGGGTGGTGTAGGTTTTGGTTTCGCCGTAATGGGCTTCGTCCTTATCGGCGCTGACAGCGTATTCATAGGTGGTGTTGCTCTGCAGGCCGGTCAGGGTAACGGTATTCTTGTACCAGCCTTCGCTGCTGGTGGGGGCCACGGCAGCCTGCAGTGTGGTCATCTCGCCGCCCTGTACGCCGTATTTCAGCATGCCGCCGGTGGGGGTGCTGCCGTACCATGTCACGTTCACGGAATCCTGGGCAGCACCGATGTTCATCACAACAGCTTTCACATCATGGCTGTTGGCGTAAAAAGTAGGGGCATCGACCGCCACGGTTTCCGCCGGGGCAGCGGCTTCGGGGGTGGCTTCCTCGGCCAGCACCGGGGTAACGGTCATGCCCGCGCTCATGATCAGCGCAAGGGCACAGGCAGTCAGACGATTCCAGTTCTTCAAATTCACTTTTCTTCACACACACTTTCTATTCATCCGAATCAAATTCTGGCGGGAGTTTCAGCAATGCCCGCTCCCGGCTTTTGAGGTATATCTACAGCCCGCTGATGCAGGCATTGCTTTTATCGTTTCAGCGGCCGGTACAGTGCCGCGCATATCCCGGAGGTAATGGGCACCCCCAGCACCACACCCAGGGTGGATGCCACGCCCTGTGCCACCTGAATGGCGGCGTAATCCGATGCAAACAGCTGGCTGGAATGCCAGCCGTATGCCATCAGCAGCAATAGGGTGGTCACAGCCTCACCGGCAAAAGCTAAGATTAATGTGTTGCTCATTGTGCCGATCATATCGCGGCCAATGCGCATGCCCGCGGCAAACAGCTGCAGACCGCTCATTTTCCCATCGGCTTCCCGCAGCTCGTGCAGGGAGGATGCCAGCGAAAGCGCCACATCCATCACAGCGCCCAGGGAGGAGATCAGAACCGCTACCAGCAGCAGCCAGTGCAGTTCCAGCCCGGTCTGCCCGGCCACCAGCACAAGGCCCTCACCGTTGGTATCGTTCATGCCGGAAAGGTGCAGCAGCGTGCTGAACAGGTAGAACACACCTCCCGCCAGCGCCACGCCCGCCAAAGTGGAAAGCATGGCCGCCCATGTTTTGGGGCTGGGCGGGTTGAGCAGCAGCAGGCTGACCAGGGTGCACACAGCCAGCGCCGCCACCGTAAGCGGCAGGGACGGCAGCCCGTGGTAGATGCCCGGCAAAATCAACCAGGCAATCATTGCCCCGGTAAAGCCCAGGCCCAGCAGGGTGCGCACGCCTTTCCAGCCGCCGATGGCCACCACCGCGGCGGCAAACACCGCCAGGATCAACACCAGTACCGGGGCGCGGTCGTAATTGTATACGGTATAGTAAGCATCCGCGCTGTCGGGCAGGTCCTCACAGATAATGGCGGTTTCACCCTGGCGCAGCCGTACGTTCTGGGTGCGGGTCAGGTAGTTGGCAATGGTCACTTCGGTACCCTTGTTAGCACCTTCCAGCAGCAGGATGCGCAGTTCCTGGGTGCCCATGCTGCGGGCAGGGTCCAGCTGGTCGGGCTTGGTATCATCCCGCAGCACTTCCACAACGCGGCCGCGCACATAATGCAGACTGGAGATGTTATCCCCTTTGTAGCGGCCTAAAGCGTCCCAGTCATAGCCGCGGCAGGCCAGCACCAGCAGCAGTGCAACTGCCGCCAGCACCACCCAAAACCTCAGCACCTTGCTGTGGGATTTTTTTCTGCATTGCTGCAGCAAATTTTGTATGGTCATTCTGTTCCCTGCCTTCCGTAGCCTATTGTACGGCGAAATTTAGCCGGTATCGACCATGCTGCCGTATAGTTTGTGTAAAGAACTGAACATTTTTTGCTGTGCCCTGCAAGCGTTCTGTAAAGTGGGTAAGGGTGCCGTAAAGTGTGTAAAATAATGCAAAAGCCCTGTACCACAGCAGCAGAAACAGTTCTGCCGCCGGGTACAGGGCTTGTATCAAATCATCTATAAATTTCTGCATTAAAAAATCCCCTGCGCAGCAAACGCTACACAGGGGATTTGGAACCGAGTGATTATTCCGGCTGGATTGCACCAGTGGGGCAAGCACCTTCGCAAGCACCGCAGTCAACACAAGCAGAAGCATCGACAACGGCCTTGTCCTCGAGGCTGATAGCGCCAACGGGGCAGGTGTCAACACAAGCGCCGCAAGCAACGCACTCGTCAGTAACCTTATGAGCCATGGTAATCTCCTTATCTCCGCACAATTCATGTAAGCCCGCCCGGATCCTGTGCGGTTGGCTTGAGCCCCGGACGGCACGCTTTTCGCGTTTGTATTATTGTAGCACGGAAACCTTCGATTTTCAAGGCATTTGGCAAATTTCACGCGGGGTTTGCCGCCCGGCGCATAAAATCAGACTTTTCGGCATACTGTTAGTTTTTACTAACCAAGTTTCTTCTCAGGTATGGTCGGGATCCGGCTCAACCGGTGCGCGGCGGCCCCCGCGCAGGTAGGTACACTCGCTCCGTTTATAGATTTTCGGGGCAAGGCTTTCCACATTGCTGCGCACCTTCAGGGTACCGGCTACCACGTTGGCTTCCAGCACAGTACCCTCGCCGTCCGGCGTGCGCACCACACTGCCGGGCTGCGGGGTGATGGAATTCAAGTATTCATAGCTCTTCTGCTCGTAAGCCAGGCAGCACATCAAACGGCCGCATGCACCGCTGATCTTGGCCGGGTTCAGACTCAACCCCTGTTCCTTTGCCATCTTGATGGAAACCGGCTGGAAGTTTTTCAAAAACCGGCTGCAGCAGAACGGCTGTCCGCACACGCCCAAGCCGCCCAGCATCTTGCTTTCATCGCGCACACCGATTTGGCGCAGCTCAATGCGGGTGTGGAACTGCCCGGCCAGGTCCTTGACCAGCTCGCGGAAGTCCACACGGTTGTCGGCGGTAAAATAGAACACCAGCTTGCTGCGGTCCAGCGTGTACTCGGCATCCACCAGCTTCATCTGCAGCTTATGGGCGGCAATGCGCTTTTCGCACAGTTCAAAGGTGGCTTTCTCGTCCGCACGGTTCTGGCGCATGCGGCGCACATCCACGCCGTCCGCCAGCCGAATGACCGGCTTGATCTCCCGCGGGAAGCTGCCGGAGGCAATTTCATGTGCGCTGCGCACGACCTCGCCGCATTCCACGCCGCGGGCCGTCTCCACAATCACAAATTCCCCTTCCTTGATTTCCAGCTCCTTGGGGTCAAAGTAATAGGCGCGGCCGCTTTCCTTAAATTTAACAGAGATAACTTTCATTTCAATATCCTATCTATCGGGATTGGTGTATCGTTTCAGGGGGTACCTGCCCTACCTGGCAGCCATTTCCATGCCGCACACGGTCAGGGCAAGGCGCAGATTGCCGTTTGCCTTCATGGCGCGGCGGGCGGCTTCCGCCGCGCGCAGGATCCGCGCTGCGGTATCGGGCTGAACGCCGTCAAAACCGGGGCGGCGCAGAGCGGCGCTGGCGGCCTGGGTCGCCTGCCACAGCACAGCGGCAGCGCTGTCCTTATCTTTTTCATAGCCCGCCAGCAGCGCCTGCACACGGTAGGTGTCCTGCTGCTGGGCCTGGCGGCACAGCTCCCGCGCCGCGGCACGAGCCGCCTTGGCCGCCGGGTCGGTCAGCGCTTTCAGGCACAGGCCAATGTGCCCCTCATACAAAAAAGCCAGATCCTGTGCATTCTGTTCGTTCAGCTCCGGTTGTGCTGTGCGCAGGGCAGCGGCACATTCTTCGGTCGGCACCGGTGCCATGGTGTAAGCCGCACACCGGCTGCGGATGGTGGGCAGCACCGCCGCCGCACTGGAAGCCGTCAAAAGGAACATGACTCCCTCCGGCGGCTCCTCCATAATTTTCAGCATTGCGTTGGCCGAAGCCCCATTCAGGTTCTGCGCGCCATAAATAAACAGCACACGGCCCTCTGCATCCGAAGAAAGGGCTGATTTCTGGATATTCTGCCGCGCATCCCGGATGGCTTCCACCTTGATCTGGCCGGAAGCCCCCTCCCCACGCACCACAATGGATTCGGTATCCTGCCCGCGCAGAACCGCCTCGGCATGGGGGCCACCATTGGGGTACAGATAATCCGCCGCCAGGCAGCGCGCGGCAAAGCCGGCACCGCAGCCCGGCTCCCCCACCAGCAAAATGCTGTGGGCGATCCGCCCGCTGCCCAGCGCCGTCTTTAAGTCCTGTTTCAGTTCACGGTTGCCCGCAATGCGTTCCAGCATTGGCATTACAGCTTTTCAAACCGTTCTACGTTGGTCACAAAAATGGTTGCGCCGCCAACGGTCACCTCAATGGGCATAGCGGTTTCCAGCCCAACGCCGATGGAAGCGGTGCCGGGAACGATCTCGGTGCGCTGTTTGCAGCAGCGGGAGATCACCTTGATGCAGTCGTCCACACGCTCGTCCTCGGTGCCGATCAGCAGGGTCATGTTGCCCGCCATCAGAAAGCCGCCGGTGGTGGCCAGGCGGGTCACATAGAACTTTGCCTTGATCAGTTCGTTACAAACATTTTTGGAATCTTCTTTATTTACAATCGCAGTAATCAGTTTCATGGTCAAAACCTCCATTTTGTGATTGAAATTCTGTCACACCAAAAGTCCGGTCGGTACAAACCCCGCCGGGTCTGTATGGTTCAGGCAGCACCGCACATCTTTGGATGATGCTGTACCACCTTTATTCGTTTCCCCCGCTGAAAATGCCGCATCGCCTTATTTCCGGTTTATTTTTTTCTCCCAGTCTTTGCGGCGCTTGTAGCTCACAATAGCATCCTTGGCCGTGGTGAACATCTCACCACCAAAGAACGCCAGGAACCCGGCAATGCCGAACAGCAGGCTGACCCTGCTGGCAAAGTTGCCGGTCAAAAACTCCAGCACCCACATAGCCGCAGCCGCAATGCCCATCCATTTCATCTTAATGGGCAGGATAAAGAACAGCAGCACCTGCTGCTCCGGCCACATCCACGCATAGGCAAAGAACAGGCTGAGGAAAATGCCCGATGCACCCGCGCTCCCGGTGATCAGGCAGGCGGCCAATGCACCCACCATGCCCACCAGAATGTACATCATAAAGCGGAAATCGCCCCACGCGCGCTGCAATGAGTTGCCGACCCACCAGCGGAAATACAGCGTCAGCAGCAACTGAATGCCCGTTGACAGCGGCGGAACAAACAAAAAGGTCACAACACGCCAGATCTGCCCGCTCATTAAAGAAGTCCTGTTCAGCGTGATGGCATAGTAGAAGTTCTGATTGATGACCATCACAATGACCCAGGCAATCAGCTGCCCGACCAGGATAATGTTCATCAGATTGGGGATGCCATACCGTCCCCATCGGCGTTCCAGTTTATCGATCCAGCGCATAAGCCCTCCGGTTTGTTGAAAATTCAGCATTTTCCGCCCCGTCCGGCACAGTTTTCCACAACCATAGTGGACAGTCAGGGCGGTAAACTGTGTGTTTATTGTAGCATCTCCAGGGTAAAAGTTCAATATTTTGTTGTCGGGCCGGCATATATCCCCATGAAAAAACAACTTTTGCGTGTAAAGTGTGGAAAACCCGTTTAGTTTTCCACACTTTCAACCGAGTTTTCAACATTTTCACCGTGGAAAAGGTGAATACATTGCGTTGATAACCTCGGTGGGATATCCAATATGTTAAAATGCGCGTCAAAAGTCCTTTTTCATGGAAAGAATAATGAATAAATCATAAAGTGTGCGTGCCGTGCAGGCACATTCAAATAGGCCCACTATCCCTATTGGAGATTTTTCTCTTCTTATTATCCCTCTTCCCCTTTATCTCCCAATAAAAAACGCGCCCAGCCCAATTTTTTTGAGCCGAGCGCAGCGAAGGCGATCCACCTTCATTATTCTTTATTATTTATTCTTTTTTAATTTTCCCGTACTCACCACCGTCAACACATCCCCATCCACCTTAAACTTTACCTCCATGCCGCCAAAGCTCAGACCGTACAGGCGTTCGGGGTCGTGCTGGTAGCTGGGGCGGGGGTCGCTGCGGAGCACGCCGAGTAGGGCATCCCGCTTGTCCGCCGGGATCTGTTCCAGCACTTCCGGTTCCGCCTGTACCTGCAGCGTATAAAACTTTGTGGTGTCGGTAAAGCCGCCGCGGGCATCCGGGTGAGCGTCCACATAGGGCAGGTAGGGCTTGATGTCAAAAATCGGCGTACCATCCAAAAGGTCGGCCCCACCAACGGTCAGTACCGGTCCCTGCGGGGTGTTGGGTTCCACTTTCAGCAGCTTTACGCTGGAAAGCCCCAGCGCATTGGGCCGGAACGGGCTGCGGGTGGCAAACACCCCCATGCGCGTATTGCCGCCCAGCCGCGGCGGGCGCACGGTGGGGCGCCAGTTGGTGCCATCCTGCCCGGCCTGCACCACGGTGGAAAATTGCCACACCAGCCAGATATAATCGTACCCATCCAGCCCGCGCACCGCATCCGGGCTGCGGAACTCCGGTTCAAACACAATGCGTGCCCGCAGTTCCTCTACCAGCCCGCTCTGCCGCGGAATGCCGAATTTTTCCGAGAAGTCCGTTTCAATATGCGCGATCTGCGCCAGCGTGTAAGCCATCTTTCCCTCGTTTTGTTTCTTTGTCCGGGTATGCTGCTGTTACCGCCCCAAAATCCGTTGCAGCAGTCCCTTCGGCTTCCGGTCGGCCTCCGCCAGGCGGCGGTAATACTTCCAGTCGCCCTCATAAATAGAACCCCAGCAGCTGCGGTTGCGGCGCAGGTGCGGCCCTTTTTCAAAAATACCGGTCAAAAATTCTGCGCACGCCTCGTCCGTCACATAGCGTGCCGCGCGGGAGCTTCCGTCCGGTGCCAGAATCGGCGCATGGCACATCGCAAGGAACTTTTCATCGTCCCGGTCGATCTCATCGATTGCCGCGATCAGCGCCGCCGTATCCGGGTAATCATCCGCGCACAAAAAGGCCGCAGGGTTAAATTCCTGCTTCACATCCGGCGCGCCCCAGTAAATGGGCACCGTGGCTGCGGCAAAGGCATCCACGATTTTTTCGGTGCAATATCCCGGCCCGCGGCTGTTCTCATACGCAATAGAGAATTTATACCCACGCTGGAACGCCAATTTATCCGTCACCGGCCCGCCGATGTTGTTCATATAGCCACCGCCGCTGTCCACTGGGCGGTGGGCATTCAGCGCAGCAAAAAATTCATTGCGCTCGTTGGAATAGTCATTGCTCACCACAAAGTTGCAGAATTTTTTCTTTGCCAGCAGTTCCTCATCCGGTACCGTATGCTTGGTCAGAGCCGGAGCCCAGCTGCTGCGCATGGCGTACAGCGGCAGCCGCAGGTAGCGCCCATCAAAATCCAGCACCTCGAACCCCATGGCATAGTCATACAGGTTCAGGTCCGGCCAGCTGTCCTCGCCGGAAAACTGGATGCGGCAGCAATCATACTTCAAAAAGTCAAAGCCAAAAGTCCCGCAGAGTACAAAATCTGGCTTTTCCTCCGGCCCATTGCAGAACGTGATCTCCCACCCGGCATGTTCCAGCGTCTGGGCAAAATAGTTATCGCGGGCGTCCCAGTCCGGGGCCAGGTCACAAAACGCCAAGCGCACCTGCTTTTTCCCCGGCATTTCAGCCCTCCCCGCGCTGGCGCAGCCAGGCATATTTCAACATTGCGGTCACGGTTTTGCTGTCGCGGATTTCGTCCGTCATCACCATCTGCAATACATCGTCAAACGGCAGGCCTGCCACATCCAAAAATTCCCCATCGTCCAGGTGCTGGCTGGTGGGTTTCAGGCCCTTGGCCGCCCAGATATAAATTTTCTCGCTGTCATAGCCCACAGTCGGGTACAGCACCCCCAGGTTGATGAACCGTTCCGCCGTCACGCCGCACTCTTCTTCCAGCTCACGCTTGGCTGCTTCAAACGGGTCTTCGTCCTTTTCCAGTTTGCCGGCCGGCAGTTCCCACAGTTCTTCTTTCAGTGCGTAACGGTACTGGCGCACCATCAGCACCTTGTCATCATCTGTCAGGGGCAGAATGCACGCCCCTCCGTTGTGGTGTACCACCTCGCGGAAGCTGGTCATGCCATTTTCCAGCTCCACCTGGTCCATGGTCACGCGGAACACGTTCCCCTTAAAAATTTCTTTGGAGTTCAGTTTTATTTCGGTATGCTGCATGGCAGATCATAGCTCCCTTCCTATCATCCGGCTGGATGTGTTTTTATTAAATATGTACATTTCCCGGCCTGTGGCCGGGCTTTGCTTGCCGTTTTATACTTACTTTGATTGTAATTGTCCCGCCCCGCCCTGTCAAGCTTCCGGCGTATTTTCCATTGGCTGTAAAAAGTTGTACTCTTATGTCACCAACAGAAACCGAGTTGGTTGAACAAAAAGGGGCCTGTTTCCTGCCCCGTAAAAGAAAGTAAGGGTACAAAATATGAAGTACAAGATTGTTGGCATTGAACACGCTGTAGGTGATTTTATTCCGACTTCCGGACGGAACGCAAACATTCAGCAGCATTATGACCTTTACCGCCTGCATAGCGTAAAGGCAAGTAAGACCTGCATTGGTGGTTTGGAGTGTGTGATTGTTCGCTGCACTCCTGATCAGATGGGCCAGATTATTGCCGACTGTGGCGGCAAGATTGAAGATGTTGTGAACCGCACCTTTGATATTGAAACCCGCAATTCCTTTGGCAAGGTCAACCTCGTTGACTACGAGGTATTGAACTGATGCAGACCGAACCACCACCACCTAGACCACGGCCACCACCATGGATAACTTTGCCAAGTTCAACTTGGCTTTCCTTGGCACTGCGTCCAAGGAAAGCCAAAATCCAAGCCAAAATTATTAAAGGTGGTTAGAAGATGGCAGACCCTAAGCTAACAAGCACAACAAAGGCTTATCAGTTCATGTTTGTGCTTTACCCAGATAGTCAGCAAGATGTAATTTCCTATGTTCAAGCAAATTGGCCTTGTGCATGGGCATTGCATGATAAAGATACATATTCGGAACAAGAGTTTTTAGATTATGCCAAGTCACATAATGGCGATTGTCCGTTATGGCAAATTGGTGATTTAAAACCGGCGCATTATCATTTTGTGGTACGCTTCAAAAATCAGCGCTACGCAAGCGGCGTTGCAAAGGAGCTTCGCAAAATTCCCAGTGTTAAGGTTTTGAATGATGCCGCAATTCGTAAATGCTACAATCTTTATAAGGCGTATGTTTACCTTTGGCATCAGAACGACCCGGATAAAGCACAATATAGTCCTGATATTGTAGGGCTTCATGATTTCGACCCACCCGAACAAAACGAGGGTGTGACAGAAGAAGAACAGGTTGAAACCTTATTTAATATGCCTATATGTTGTACTGTCAAAGAAATGGCGCGCTGGGCCTTTGATAATGGTTGCTGGGCATCTTTCCGAAAGAACTATGTACTTTGGAAAGACATCCAAAGTGAAATGCAAAAAGGTGGTTTTGATGCCCAGTAATTTGAACACCTGCTGTCAACCACTTACTAAAGACGGCCAGCCGCGGCCCTGTCCCTGCTCCCGCTG
>ERZ773158.2566-NODE-2566-length-12976-cov-11.920904_pt1 | contig 12976 bp, 8 predicted proteins | sample MGYA00511918_ERZ773158 | MGnify/ENA primary metagenome ERZ773158 (study PRJEB29015, sample SAMEA2737876) | human gut metagenome | biome: human gut; feature: human-associated habitat; material: faeces | place: China | collected 2012 ...
GGATTTGTTACAAGCATATATCAAAAAGCTCCTTTGTATTTTTTCTCCCATGCGCCTACTTGCATATCCGGATTCTGCTTTCTGCAAGAGGCGGGAGCGTGTTGTTTTTGCCTCTCACTTTACTAATGGCTTTTTTTAGGGTAAAAGTCAGACACACAAAATAAATATTTTTAAAAAATTTTTTAGATTTTTTTTCTTTGTCTGACTTTTGATTGTTTTTTAGCCATTAATACATTGAGTTTTCTTTTTTCTCTCTTTCTTTTTTATAATTTTTTCTTTCTGTCTTTATTTCTTTTGGCTGTGATAAAAACTACTAGCGTAAGCTAGTAGTAACCTTGTTCTTTAGAGTACTACCTAGAGGATAGACGTAAAGTACGGTAGAAGTAGAGCGTAGGTGCAGCCTAAGTCTATACTGTACCCATAGTACTTGACAGTCCAAAAGAGAGATTTTCCAAAGTCTTGACACTGAAAAACGGAGGTTTCCTAAATCCTTGACAATAAAAAAAAGAGATTTTCCCAACTCTTGACAAAAAGAAAAAGCTGAATCCATGTTCCTTGACAAAAGAAAAGGTTGAATCCCATTTACTTGACATTGCTCTTTTTTTGGACAGTTTGCAAGAGAGAGTCGAATTTTACTTTGGACACTTGGTTCTGGTGAAACCTAGTTTTTGGACAGTTCTCTTTTGGTGAAACCCCAAAAACTGGACACTCTTGTTTTTACATCCGCACAGTAAAAAAGCGTCCTGCCCATAGTAGGGCAGAACGCTTAGCGGATTAAGCAATTATTGCTTTTAATTTTTTTAGACCGTTAGCACGATGCTTGTAAGCAGTTTTCACACTGCACTTATGCTTATCGCAAAATATTTTGTAATCAACATCCTGCAGAACAAGCTCATTGACAGCAGTAAATTGCTCTTTAGTGAGCTTACGCATCGTATCAGACAATAGCTGATTATGCATCAGCTCGTCAATATCATTCTTCTTGTCAGCAATCTGCGTTTCTTCGCCTTCTTCCTCTGCGTCCAGATAATAACAATCCTTGACAGATTTTCCACGCGTAAACTTATGCAGCAGTCCGTAATGGACATGGTACTGCAATAGTCCTGGCAGATGCCCGAAGTCGCGATCCTTATACTTCTTGATTTGCTCTAAAAAGATTAACCAGGCAGTATTGATTGCGTCCTCGCCCAAGGCTTCACGCACTTCGTAGCGATAGGCCTCTTTGTAGATTAAGGGCTTAAAGGCGTTGCATAATGTGTTGATGGCCTCGCGGTCACCATTTTGGGCGCTGTGAACCAGCTCCTTGAATTCTGTGAGAGTGAAGGTTGTTTTTTCCTTCGTGCAGTCCTGCGGTTCGGTGCCTTCCGGCACGCAGCAAATTACCTGTTCGATATTTTCCTGCTCAGGGCAGTTTTTTGTTGTTATGTTGTCCAGTTCCTTTCTGTGGCGGTAGTTTTACCGCATATGGCAGAATTCTGTGCTGTACTGCATCAAGTCTTGATGTGCCTATTATAACACAGAAGATTAGCAAGTTTCTTATTTGAGCATAATAATGCGCAAAAACGTTTTGACTAGTCTTTTTGTAATAATCTGTTAGCAAAATAGTAATATTTTGAGGTGACAGTATGAGAAAAAGACTTAGAAATTTGTATTCTGAAGAGCTGGTGGATTCGGATTATTTGCCAGAACTGGTTGAACTGGGAGTGCTTATAGGATCGCATAGAACGGCATCAGGGATAAATCAGGAAGAGTTTGCCAGGATGATTGGGGTGTCGCGACGGACGATGACTAAGATTGAAAATGGCAGGCAGTCTTTGAGTTTTGTTGCTTTTTTGAGAATTGCTGCTGTGCTGGAGATGCGACCGGAGTATTTGCTGCAGGAGCTGACGCGGGTGACGCAGAGGAAGTGGAGTACGAAGGGGGAGGATTGAGAGAGAGGTGGCTTGTTAGAACATAAGTTAAACTGATAATTTAGGTTGAGTGCTTTTGACAGAGCACTATTATTTTTTAATTCGCAACCAAATGGATATTTGGTTGCGGGGGGGGGACAAGATGATATAATAAAGTTATAGCTATTCTTAAAATTTTATTAGGATAGGAGAGTGTGTTTATGTATTGTAAAGTTTGTGGAGAGAATCTTAAACCAGATGCTAAATTCTGTGAAAATTGCGGAACGAAAGTAAAAAAAGAGACTGATGCTATTCCTAAGACTGATATAAAAAAGAGTACAGAACCGGTAAAACCAAAAGTAAAGTTAGAAGAAACAAAAACTTCAAAAAAGCAAACTATTATTGGCGTAATTGTTTCTCTGGCAGCTATTGGTGTAATTATCACTAGTATGAATGGTAGTATGCATTCTATGCCAAAAGAGCATAGGGAGTTCTTAACTAAAATTGGTTTAAAAGTTCCTGCTGATGATAAGATTAAGTTTTCTAATACAAACAATAAATTAAATTATTATGGAATTCCGCCTCAAGACGGAGAACAAGGAGTTACTAAGGTATTCGTTGATGATAACGGAGCTATTAGTAAAGTTAATGTATCGCATAATAATCAAAAATGTATGAGAACTTTTGATTTAGTTGAAAATGGAAAGGTTCTTGGTACATATAGTGATAAATTGGCTGAACATAAATTAGCAGATGCCAAGGCTGAACAAGAAGCTAAGGCTAGGGAAGCTCAACAAGCCGCTGAAACTGCGGAAAGAGAAGCAACCGCAAGAGAAAATGCTAAGGATTTAGGGTGTACTTTAGAAGAATATAAAGAACATTTTGGTCCTATGCTCAGTGCTGGTTTTGACAAGGGAAGACTAGATGTATGGTATAGTGATAGCTCTTCAACTTCAGTTAATACATATGGAAAGCATATACAATATGTTCTCTATTTGGTTGGCCGTGGTAAAAATGGCAAGAAAGTTTATGTGAGTGTATATGAGTATTCAGACAAACCTGGAGATTATCAGATTGATGTTATGAATGCTCCTAATGAATAATTTTACAAGGGGGAATATATATGCCGTTTTGGGATACTGATTACAAAAAAGAAGCGATGAAAACTAAGGCTGCAAAGGAAGCTGCCGAACAAAAAGCAGCTGAGGCTAAGCAAAAAGCTCTTGAAGCTAAACAAAGAGCAGCTGAGTATCGGCAAAAAGTAAATGCCATAATTGTTACAACTGGTGACTTAAAAGAGGATTATGAAATTATTGGTCCGGTGTTCTTTCAGGTTTCTAATAAAGGATTGTTTAGCAGTACGTTAAGTGAACTCATAAATAAGTATAGCGCGGAAATCGAAGAGATGAGAAATAGTGCTTTAATAAATAAAGAAAGAATAGACTGGGGCGGTTTGTGGGGACAACGTTCTGTCGGGCAGAATGATTTCGAAAAAGCATTTTTTGTTGCTGTACAAGAATTAAAGAAAAGAGCAGTAGTGCTTGGAGGAGATGCTATCGTTTCTATGCGTCAGGATATAGATCTTGATACGAATGGGGTTCAATTCTTTTATTTGCAGATATATGGAACTGTTGTAAAAAGAATAAATAAGTAAAATTTTCCAGCTCCCCTGCTCTACGCTCGCGTAAGGCTGGGGAGATTTTTGTAAAAAGAAAAACATACAACACAAACTTCACAGCTTGTTCGTTGTATGTTTAGATTCGGTATGATAAAATACTATGCAAGACGACCGTGGTACAGGGTGGCGTTGCCTTCATTCTTAAAGAATAGAGGTTATGTCTATGGTATATTTCAGTTTTCAGGACTTAATGTCCTTTGGAATTTTTATCGTAGCGTTGCTGACGTTCATTTTTCAGAACCGAAAGTAATAAGACAGTTACGGACATAGAAAAACCACTCCTGAACTTTGACCGGTAACGGAGTGGCTTTTCTACTCTTTTTTCGGGCAACCCACCTTGTTGCGGGTGCATCCAAGAAGCGAGTCCGTAGGACAATGCTGATTGGCTCATGCACGCCATGCGATAGTGCCCCAAGAGGCGTAGCCGATTGGATTGGCACGAACCGCTTAGGCGGTTGTCTTTCTTGCTTATAATATAACATAAAGAGGCGTTTTTCGCAAGCGAGTGTTTGTGACGTTTTGGTTAAAGACTGAAGTTCAAATAATTTATGTTAACAGAGCAGGATTAAGAATAATTCTGCGACTGGATTGTTAACATATGACTTTAGCAGTAAGAAGTCTGAAGATGTGTATTATAAAATTTTGGCAGTGCAAGGCTCTTCACTCCTTGACTTATCACATTGTCTAATGTATAATATTAGCGTTTATTGATATTTGTTAACGCGATGAAAAAGACAGTAGCTTGCGGCGCAGGTTAAGCGAGCCGGGGGATGGTGCAAGCCCGGACGAAGTAAAGCAGGTGAAAATCACTTTGGAGCGGATGCGGCGAACCTGAGTAGCTGCATACGGGAGCGCCCGATATTGCGCACACGAGTGGCGTGCAGCAAAGGCTGTTGTCATGAGGGTGGTACCACGGAGTACACATTTGTTAATGATGCATGATACGCAAGCGTATTAATCGTTGTTAGTCTACAGCTTCGTCCCTTATCTGAGGGACGAAGCTTTTTTTATTATTGCTATATTTTTTTGTTTAATAAAATTGGAGGTTATTAGTAATGGACTATGGTAAAACACTGAATCTGCCCGAAACAGAGTTCCCTATGCGTGCCGGTCTGCCGCAACGCGAACCTGATTTTCTGAAATTCTGGGAAGAAAACGATATTTATGGCAAAAAGCAGGCTCTGCATGCAGGCCACAAGAAATTTGTTCTGCATGACGGCCCTCCGTATGCAAACGGCAAAATCCACATGGGTCATGCCCTGAACAAAATCTTAAAGGATATCATCATGAAATACAAATATGCTCGCGGCTTCGATACCCCGTATGTTCCCGGCTGGGATACCCACGGCATGCCGATTGAGCACGCTGCTATCAAAGAGCTGGGCCTGAACCGCAATGAGCTGGATCCGCTGACTCTGCGCCGCAAATGCCACGACTTCGCTTTGCAATGGGTTGATATTCAACGCGAAGACTTCAAACGTCTGGGCGTTCTGGGTGATTGGGAAAACCCGTACATCACTCTGCATCACAGCTTTGAAGCTGAGCAGATCCGTGTATTCGGTACTATGGCTAATAAAGGCTATATCTACAAAGGCAAAAAGACCGTTTACTGGTGCCCGCACTGCGAAACCGCTCTGGCTGAAGCAGAAATCGAATACGGCGAACAAAAAACTCCGACTATCTTCGTAAAAATGCCGCTGGTAAAAGACAACGGCCAGACTCCGGAAGCTGCTAAAGGCAAAAAAGCTTACATGGTAATTTGGACCACCACTCCGTGGACCATGCCTGCCAACGTTGCTGTTGCTCTGAACCCTGCTCTGGAATATGCCTGGGTTGAATGCGAAGGCGAAGTTCTCTTCATGGCAAAGGACCTGCTGGCTCAGGTTGGCGCTGTCTGCCACAAGGACCTCAGCAATGTCCTTGGCACTACTCTTGGTAAAGATATGGAATTCGCTGAATGCGTGCATCCGTTCCCTGAATACAACAACCGCCGCTCTCTCGTAGTTATGGCTGACTATGTAACTACCGAAGCCGGTACCGGTTGCGTACATACCGCTCCTGGTCATGGCGATGTCGACTTTGAAACCGGCCTGAAATACAAGCTGCCGATTCTCTGCCCGGTTGATTCCCAGGGCAAGCTGACCGAAGAAGCAGGCGAACGCTTCAAGGGCATGTTTGTATTCGACGCTAATATCCCGGTACTGAAATATCTGGCTGAGCTGAACTGCCTGCTGGGTAAAGAAAACATTAAGCACCAATACGCACACTGCTGGCGCTGCAAAAACCCGATTATTTTCCGCGCAACCTCTCAATGGTTCGCTTCTATCGACGGCTTCCGTGATGAAGCACTGAAATCTATCGACGATGTACAGTGGATTCCTTCCTGGGGCCAACAACGTATCCATAACATGGTAAGCGACCGTCACGACTGGTGCATCAGCCGTCAGCGCGTATGGGGCGTTCCTATCCCGGTATTCTACTGCGATAACTGCGGCGAGCATCTGATTAACGAAGCTACCATCGATTCCGTTGCTAACTGGTTCGAAAAAGAAGGCAGCGATGCATGGTGGGCTCACACTGCGGAAGAGCTGCTGCCGGAAGGCACTGTCTGCCCGAAATGCGGCGGTAAGCACTTCCATAAGGAAAGCGATATCATGGACGTATGGTTCGACAGCGGTTCCTCTCATATGGCTGTTGCCGCAAAGCGTCCGGAGCTGTCCTGGCCAGTTGCTATGTACCTCGAAGGCAGTGACCAGCATCGTGGCTGGTTCCAGTCCTCTCTGCTGACCTCCGTTGCTGTTGCAGGCCGTGCTCCGTACGAATCCGTACTGACTCATGGTTATGTAGTTGACGGCGATGGCCGCAAGATGTCCAAATCCGTAGGTAACGTTATCGTTCCGCAGGACGTAATCAAACAATACGGTGCTGATATCATCCGCCTGTGGACTGCTTCCTCCGATTATAAGGCAGATATCCGTATCTCCCCGAAAATCCTGAAGCAGCTGGCTGAGGTATACCGCAAAATCCGTAACACCATCCGTTACATTCTGGGCAACACCAACGATTTCAACTATGAAACCGATGCAGTTCCGTTCAACGAAATGCTGGAGCTTGACCAATGGGCACTGATGCATCTGCAGCTGCTGAAGAAGGAAGTTACCGCTGCTTACGAAAGCTATGATTTCCATGTACTGTATCATGCAATCCACAACTTCTGCACCGTTGAAATGTCCAGCTTCTATCTGGATATCATCAAGGACCGCCTGTATGCTTATAAGGCAGACAGCAAAGAGCGTCGCAGTGCACAAACCGCTATGCATGAAATCCTCATGGACCTCATCGTTATGCTGTCCCCGGTACTGAGCTTCACTATGGAAGAAGTATGGCAGTTCATGAAGAAACCTGCTAATGCTCCGGAATCCGTACAAATGCTGCCCTGGCCGGAAGTTAAGGAAGAATACATCAACGAAGAGCTGGAAACAAAATGGGATAACTTCATTGAAATCCGCAGCGAAATCACCAAGGTGTTGGAGCTGGCTCGTCGTAACAAACAAATCGGTCACTCTCTGGACGCTAAGGTTGAGCTGCACGCCGAAGGCGAAGCTCTGGCTATCCTGAAATCCGTAGAAAAAGACCTGGCAACTCTGCTGATCGTTTCTCAGGCAGTTATTGTTGAAGGCGCTGCCGAAGGTGCCGAAGCAACCGGCCGCGAGGACCTGAAGGTTACCGTTGCTGCTGCCGAAGGCCACAAGTGCGAGCGTTGCTGGATTTACAGCGACGAGGTTGGTCAGGACGCTGAGCATCCGACTCTGTGCAAACGCTGCGCTGAAGCAGTTAAAGCTTAAGTATAAGGCATCATCTTTGCATAAAGCTGTAGCCGACCTCAAATAAAAGCTTAAAGCCGTCGTATCATGTAAATTTTTGCTGATACGGCGGCTTTTTTGCTACAAATTTTACAAAAAATTATTTTGCTTTATTGTCTATCTATGGTACAATACTGTTAATATTATATATTTTACGGAGGTGAAACTGTTTTTCTGCAATCTGCAGGATTACAGAGATTTTTGGACTATCTCATATGTTTGTTTAATGTTATAGCGATTTTATTTTTGGTGGCGCTGAACGGCTTTTTCGTTGCTTCGGAGTTTTCTATCGTCAAGGTACGCCCTTCGCGTCTTGATGCGCTGATTAAGGAAGGCAATACTCGGGCGGAAAGCGCTAAGCAGGTAACGGAGCATCTTGATGCCTATCTTTCGGTTACACAGCTTGGCATAACCATTGCTTCGCTGGGCTTAGGCTGGATTGGCGAGCCGACGGTGGCGAAGCTGATGCATCCTGTATTTAATCTGCTGCAGCTGCCGCCGCAGGTTGAGCATACAATAGCTTTTGTTGTCGGCTTCGGTGTTATCACCGCTTTGCATATTGTTTTAGGTGAGCTGGTGCCTAAATCATTATCTATTCAAAAGACTGAGCAGATTGTTCTGTTTGTGGCAGCTCCGCTGATTTTGTTTGATAAGCTGATGTATCCTGCGGTGTGGTTCCTCAATCACGTTGCCAACTGGGTGCTGCACAAATTGGGCGTTGAGGCTGCAAGCGAGGCGGAAGAGGCGCACAATGAGGACGAAATCCGCATACTGATGGAAGAAAGCCACAAGCATGGCTATATTGATAAAACAGAGCTTACTTATCTGGATAACGTCTTTGACTTTTCCGACCGTCGTGCCAGCGATATCATGGTACCGCGTACCGATATGATCTGCCTGTATCTGGAGGATTCCTGGGAGGATAATATCAAGACGGCGCTGGAAGAGCGCATGACACGTTATCCTATCTGTGATGAGGACAAGGATCACATTATCGGCTTTTTGCATATCAAGGATTTACTGCGCAGCTTAAATGCCGGCGAGCGTCCTGATTTGCGCAGCTTGGCACGAAAGGTGCTGCTGGTGCCGGAATCTCTGCCTATCAGCAAGCTGCTGCGCATTCTGCAGAAGCATCGCAGCCAGCTGGCAATTCTGGTTGATGAATACGGTGGTACCGCAGGTATGGTTACCGTTGAGGATATCCTGGAGGAAATCGTAGGCGAGATTCAGGATGAGTTTGACGAGGAACGTCCGGAGGTAGAAGAAAAGGGCAGTAAAACCTATTCTGTCGACGGCAAAATGCTGTTGGAGGATGTTAACGATACCTTCGAGCTGGCCTTGGATACCGAAAACTGTGATACTATCGGCGGCTGGGTTTACTCTCAGCTTGATTATCCGCCTAAGGTGGGGCAGAAGGTGCAGACACCTGCCGCTGCCTTTACGGTAGAAGAAATTGACAAGATGCGTATTGTGCGTGTCGGTATCCAGCTTTTGCACGAGCCGGAAAAAATTCACGAGGAGCTTCAGGAAGAACATCTGGAGGATGTAAAATAATATCTGCATAAAAAGAGAGCACGCTGAGAATTTTCTCAGCGTGCTCTTTAGCGTTGTGCTTATAAATCGTGGAATTTCATACCGATGTTGCTGTGACGCAGGAAGTTAAGAGTTACCTCGGGGAAGGAGGCATAGCTTAAAACGTCTTCAATCGGTGCGTTGGGGAAGCCTTCCTCAGCCAGCTTTTCACGCAGCTTTTTCATCTGCGGCGGAATATCGTCGGCGGGACGGTGGTCGATTTGCGGTGCGTCACCGATGGCCAGGCGTTTAACCTCAGGGTCAATCGGTCCCGGAGTACGGCCGTATTTGCCAAGAATCAAATCCTTAACCTCGCGGGGAATCATCTTGTAGCGTCCAAGTGCAACGTTCAATACGGACATAGAACCTACAATCTGGCTGGTAGGAGTAACCAGCGGCGGATAACCGAGCTCGGCACGCACGCGCGGCATTTCTTCAAGCAGCTGCGGATATTTGTCGGCAACGCCCATTTCCTTCATCTGGTTCAGCAGGTTGGAAAGCATACCGCCAGGAATCTGGAAGGTGAGCACCTTGGGATCGATGGGGATGTTGGCGTTCAGGTTGAAATCATGAATAAGGTTCTTGCGTACATCCTTGAAATAGTCAGCCAATGCATTAAGCTCCGCAAGGCTGATGCCTGTATCGTAGGGAGTGCCCTCCAGCGTTGCTACCAGAGCTTCGGTGCAGGGCTGGCTGGTAGATTCGGAGAACGGAGAAAGCGCGGTATCAATCATGTCCGCACCGGCTTCAACAGCCTTCAGGTAAGTCATATCACCCATACCGCTGGTGAAGTGGGTGTGCAGGTCGATAGGCAGGTCAAGCTCTGCCTTCAGGCTACGGATAAGGCTTTCGGCAGCGTAGGGACGCAGCAGACCGGCCATATCCTTAATGCAGATGGAATCTGCGCCCATCTGTGCCAGCTCTTTACCGAGCTGTACAAAGTCCTTGTCCTGATGGTAGGGGCTGATGGTATATACAATACAGCCCTGAACATGTGCGCCTGCTTCCTTAGCGGCACGCATTGCACATTCCAGGTTGCGTGTATCGTTAAGAGCGTCGAAAATACGGATGATGGATACGCCGTTATCAACAGAACGGTTTACAAATTCGCGTACAACGTCATCGGCATAATGGTTATAGCCCAAAATGTTCTGACCGCGCAGCAGCATTTGAATAGGGGTTTTGCGCAGATGCTTTTTGAGCGTGCGCAGACGTTGCCAGGGATCCTCGTTAAGGAAGCGCAGGCAGGAGTCAAAGGTGGCGCCGCCCCAAGCCTCCAAAGCATAGTAGCCGGCGTTATCCAACTGTTCCAGTGCCGGCAGCATATCGCTGATACGCATTCTGGTGGCAGCAAGGGACTGGTGGCCGTCACGCAGGACGGTTTCAACTATTTTTACGGGTTTCTTCTCCATGGCAGTACTCCTTTTATTAGTATAGTTCGTTAATTAAAGCTGATTTATAGCTGTCATTATTATAGCATAAATCTGTATTCATGTATACAATATACTTAGTTTCGAGCAATAAAAAATGGTGGCCACACTTAGTGACCACCATAAAAGTGAATTAGTTACGCGGAGTAGGCTGGTTGCTGACAACAGGCTTGCCCATGATTTCGTTAACGCGGTCCTTAATGCTGCGTTTCTTTTTAGTGGGCTGGTTGCTTACTACAGGTGCCTGGTTGGCATTGCCTTCAGTTGTTACCGTAGCGGGAGCCTGCTTGTCTTTGTCCTTATCTTTATCCTTGTCTTTATCTTTATCTTTGTCCTTATCATCCTGCTTGATTTCCGGTTCCGGCGGAACTGCTACGCCAGGATTGCTGAAGCCGGTGCGCGGAGTAGAGGCCAGAGCGTTGACCATGAAATCATGCCAGATAGAAAGCGGAGCGCCGCTGCCGTACATACGGTTCATAGATTTGTTGTTATCATCGCCAACCCATACGGCAGTACTGAGGTCGGGGGTGTAACCAACGAACCAGGCATCAATGTAGGTATCGGTAGTACCGGTTTTACCTGCTGCCGGACGACCAATTCCCATGCCGCCTGCAGTGCCGCTGATAAGAACATCCTGCAGCATATTAGTAGTCAGGTAAGCAGCTTCGGCATCAATAACACGTTTGGGTTCAGGCTTAGCTTCGTACAGAACCTTACCCTCACGGTCAACAATCTTCAGCAGAGCAATAGGCTTGCAATACATACCATTGCTTGCCAGAACGCCGTAGGCTGCAGCCATTTCCAAGGGATTAACGCCCTTGCTGAGACCACCAAGTGCCATAGCGAGGTTTGCATCGCTGTAAGCACCGGAATCAACTAGAGTAGTAATACCCATTTTTTCGGCATTGCTGATAATTTTGCTTACGCCAACCTCTTGGGCCAGCTTAACGGTAGGCACGTTCATAGAACGTACCAGAGCAGTACGCAGGCTTACCTTACCATGCCATGCTCTGTCGGAGTTTTGCGGCTTCCAGCCGGGAGAGAATTCTTCTTCCTTATCTTCAATGACACTGGCCGGAGAATAACCGTTCTGCATAGCAGTCAGGTAGACAAAAGGCTTGAAGGCAGAACCGGGCTGACGTACTGCAAGAGTAGCACGGTTGAACTTATCCTGGCCGCGGCCGCCGATCATAGCTTTAACATAACCGTTATGCGGGTCAACGGCAACAAGAGCCATTTGCGGCTGAGTCAGCTTCTTGCCGTCTGTATAATAGCCAGGCAGATGCTTCATAGCATTTTCAGCAGCCTTTTGCATATCCGGGTCTAAAGTGGTGTAAATCTTAAGACCGCCCTTATAGAGAGCGTCTGCACCAACCTCTTCGATAACCTTTTGGGTAATCATATCGAAGAAATAGGAGCGAGGATCGGAATTGGTTTTATGTGTTGTGCTGAAGACAAGCTTTTCTGCTTTGGCAGCATTACCGTCGGCAGCAGAGATAAAACCGTATTTAACCATCTGGTCGATAACAAGCTCCTGACGTTTTTTACTTTCCTGCGGATTTTCAAAAGGATTAAAGTAGTTAGGGCTTTTGGGAATAGCTGCCAGAGTAGCAGCTTCAGCGATATCCAGATTCTGAACATGCTTATTGAAGTAATACATGGAAGCACTTTCAATACCGTATGCGCCCTGACCGAAATAAATCTGGTTCAGATACATAGTGAGGATTTCATCCTTAGTATATTTGTGCTCAAGTTCCTTGGCAATAAAAGCTTCCTTAATTTTACGGATGATGGAACGTTCCTGGGTAAGGAAAGCATTCTTTGCCAGCTGTTGGGTAATGGTACTGCCGCCCTGTACTTCGTGACCGCTTAATGTAGAAAGCAGAGCACGTGCTGTGCCGCGGTAGTCAATACCACCGTGTTCATAGAAGCGATTATCTTCAATAGCAATAAAGGCACGCTGCACATGCTTAGGAATCTTATCAATAGTAACAGGTACTCTGCGTTCTTCCGAAAGCGTAGTATAGATTGCGTTACCATTGATATCGTAGAACTGTGAAGCAGCGTCCGGAATCAGTGTTTCATCCATATTAGGAGGTGCAAAAAGACTGGAGAAGCCATAAAGCACTGATGCTCCCATTATAATGAGGCAAACAACACTGATGACAATGAATTTTAGTACTTTAAACATTTTCTACCTCTTCTTCATTATATTGACTGCGCAGCCAATAGCAAAGGCTGCAAATAGAAGTCATCTTATTATAGCATTTTCAGACAACTTTGTCATAGAATTATTGAAAACTCAGCGTATTTATTTTAAAGGAAAGTATGTAAAAGCATGCTCTGGAAGGATATGTATTGAATCGGCAGTCTGCGGATAATGAAGATAGAAGAAAAAACCTACATGATTTTAAGAAAAAAATCTGCGGAATAAAGAAAAATTTTACTGATTTTCGGCGGTTTTTATGGAAAAAACAGCTGAAAATGCTACTTTTTTTGAGATTTTTTGAAGAAGTTTTAATGCCGATAAAAGCGATAATCAAG
>ERZ773158.2567-NODE-2567-length-12968-cov-2.744134_pt1 | contig 12968 bp, 4 predicted proteins | sample MGYA00511918_ERZ773158 | MGnify/ENA primary metagenome ERZ773158 (study PRJEB29015, sample SAMEA2737876) | human gut metagenome | biome: human gut; feature: human-associated habitat; material: faeces | place: China | collected 2012 ...
CCTAACCCTAAACCCGCCACAAAAGGGGAATGGAAGGAAGAACAGTTTAGAGAACATAGGTGGAGAGCTTGGTATGAACCTTGCCAATACGAATTAGAGGATGGTTACAAAGGTACTAATATGCAAACTAACAAATGCAATATGCTTATAGTACACAAGGATAGACTTTATGCCACAGGTAATCCAGACGACCCTAATATGGTTTATATAAGTGATATACTTAATCCGTTTTATTTCCCTGCATCACTTCCTGTACAACTACCTCCTAATGGAGATAAGATAAACTGTATGAGAGTATTTGCCGACTCTATAATATTTGGTAGAGATAAAGATGTTTACGCTTTACACGGTAATACAAACAGAGATACAGAAGAAGCATATACGCTTAAAAAGATAAACACTCATACAGGTATAGTAAACGACCATTGTGCTGATGTGATACATAACTTTATGTTCTATGTGGGAACTGACGGTAACTGTTATAAACTTAAAACAACTAACTCTAGTGAATTAATACTTGCCACACAACAACTTAATACAAAAGTTAATCTATTTGAAAAACCTATAAGTAAAAACATTTGGGATATACGTAATTGCCACACAGGTTACGATCCATATAATGGTGAATGGTGGATACAGTTAGGTGATTTGAGCCTTATATATAATTATCAATTAATGGCTTGGACTGTTTACTCTGGTACTGAAAACGTAATAATGTTTAACTATCACGATAAGTTTTTATTAGGTAGAGATAGAAGTGAAATAATGTATTTTGACGATAGTGTATGTTATGACTACGATTATGAATATCCAGAGTTAAAACTCCCTATACCTTGTTATTGGACTTCTAAAGACATAGATTTTGGTTCTCCTATACGTATTAAACAAATCAGAGATACATATGTTGTATCGGAAGTATACGATAATAAGCGTTGTGATGTGAGAGTTAAGTATGATATAGATTATGTTTCTGTTGAAAATGAAAACAGAATAGAAAGTGAAATAGCACTTTGGGACAAGGCTATTTGGGATAAGAGTAGATTTATAGCATCTAATATATCTCGTTCACTACCGATAATGGTTGGTAGACGTGGTAAGACATTTAAGATATGGATAGGTAATGGTTACAAGTTTAAAAACTATGTAACAGAACTTCCACATCAACAAGAAACAGAGGTTGGTGATTTGTTCTATTGCAATGGAAAGTTTTACGTAAGACAACCTAGAAATTATGAAACTAGAGAATATTATAGAGAACTTGAAGAAGAAGAACTTTATCAACCAATGAAAATATATGAAATAAGTGGTCTGTACGAATTTAAAGGTTACAGATAACGGAAAGGATAATTATGAAAGAAAAAGAATTAAAACAATTAAAACTTACTAAAAACATCATCATACCTTTTCCTAACTTCCAACAAAACACTATTATATCTCCTACACAAATGAATGATAACTTTGAGGAGATAGAACACGCTTATAATAACCTTATAGACAATCACAACGGTGCTATAACAAAGATAAATGAAGCATTAGCAGAGATAACATCTAGTGATAACGAAGCTATAAGTAATGAACAAGCTAGGGTACAAGCAGAAGAAATTCGTGCTCAAAACGAAAAACAAAGAATTAGTGATGAAGATGAAAGAAGAGCAGAAGAGAAAAAACGTATTGCAATGTATAACACTCACCTTAATGATGAGTTAAGAAGAGAACAAAAGCATACAGAAATGGTTAATACGTTTGACACTAAAGTTGATGAAGTTAAAGAGTTTGTTACTGTTAAAGGTCAAGAAGTTCAAAACGCTATAAATGCTATACCTCCCAAATCAGAATTAATAGGAGCTAAAGGTGATAAAGGGGATAAAGGTGAGAAAGGCGAAAAAGGAGAGCGTGGAGAACGTGGTTTACAAGGTATACAAGGTGAACGTGGTCTACAAGGAGAGCGTGGTTTACAAGGTGTAAAAGGAGATAAAGGAGATAAGGGTGATAAAGGAGATAGAGGGCTTCAAGGTGAGCGTGGAGAGCAAGGTGTTAAAGGTGATACTCCAAGTATTACACATTTAGAAACTTCTATAAACAACAAGGTAAATGAAGTAGAAACTAGATTTAATGCACTTACATCTTCACAACAACAAGATGCAGAAGTTATAGACGCTAGGGTAGATTTTAAAGGAGTAGCATTTGATAGTTTAAAAGAGAGGATAGATTACACAGATAAACTGTTACGAGATTCTACAGTATCTACTGTTACTACTGAAAGTGATTTTACTACTGTTGAAGCAACGTCAAATGGGTATTTTGAGGATGTGAAGTTAGAAGGTAAGACGTTAGTGAATTTAGCCACACAACCTACTAATAATGGTGCTATAAATCATCAATACGCTACTATAAGCACGGTTACGAATATAAAACCTTCTACTGAATACACTTATATTATACGTAATAATGGAAGTGAAACGCTTAAACTATACCTTAACACTAATGGTGGTTTTGATTGGTTTGATTTAGATGTAGAAGCTAATTCGACTGTTATAGGGAAAGCTAGAACTTTACCTACTATAGATGGAGATATATGGTTATCACTAAAGAAAGCGGAAACAATAGAACAAAACTTACAAGTTGTATTGTTAGAAGGCGATCACACACAAAACCCACCAAGTTACTTTGAAGGACTTAAATCAGTAGGTGATGGAGTAGATGAAATAGTAATTGAGAGTGTTAATAGTGATGAAGCACAATTAGACAAAAAACAACTCCTATACTACAACAACGAAACTCAAACGTGGGAAAAACCTATATTACGTCAATGGGATAGCATTGAGAAACACGCTGATGGTAAGTATTATTACCATGTTAGAAGTATAGAAGAAGAATATACAGAAGGAGATGAAACTGTAACTGATTATATAACTGATATGACTAAAACAGTTAAAAAAAACTCCTCTGAAAAAGTATATGAATGTACTAACATAGATTTAATAACATATGCAAATGAAACTAACTATATAATTGAGTGTGGTGCAATAGCACCTAAATCTACTTTTGAAATACATTGTAATATAAGTAATGTTGTTAGTATGTTACAAAGAAAAGCGTCTATATCTGAAAGTAATTTACTTACTTCAAATGGTGGTGGTAATGGCGATCACACTCATTCTAATTTAAGTATATTAAATAATATAACTCAAACTAAAGTAAATGCGTGGGACGATAAAGCTCCTTCAAATCATTCACATACAGGATATGCAAGTAGTTCACATACACACAGTAATTATGCAAATACATCGCATACACATACTGAATACGCTAATAAAACACATACACATACTGAATATGCTTCATCTAGCCATACACATAATTATGCAAGTACATCACATACTCACTCTGAATACGCTAATAAAAAACATACACATAGTACAAATGATATAAGTAATTTAAGTAATTATATCTCTGATTTGATTACTAATAACACTTATGTAAATTCATTAAAAAGCACTATTGATACACTTTCTTCTGAACTTGTAAGAGTAAAGAAAGATATTGAAGCGTTAAAAAATAACTCTGGTAGTGCTAACATTCCTGTAACAGGCATTAACTGTTCTGAATGGGAAGTTAATTTACAAGTTGGACAAACAAGACAAATAATTGCAAGTGTTATTCCTTCAAGCGCCACAAACAAATTGATACATTGGTACTCTGATAATACTCTTGCTGTTGATGTTAGTTCAAATGGTTTGATAACGGCAAAAGGTGTTGGTTATTCAAAGGTTACTGCTACAACAGATGATGGTGGACACAAATATGATATTCGTGTTACTGTAACTGCAAGTAGTGGTGGAGGAAGTGGAAGTACAACTACTTCTGGAATAAAAGTAGAACCTGCAAGTGTTTCAATAGAAATTGGTAAAACTGCCGACGTAACAATATCGTTTGGAAGTGATGTTATAAACAAAAATATTGAGTGTATGAGTAGCAGTGGAGCTATTGCTAGTGTATCTGGTTTAGGAAGTTACAAATATAGAATAACAGGAGTAGGTCAAGGACAAACTTCAATAAGATTTAGAACTTCTGATGGGAAATTTGAGACTTCTTGTTCTGTAACAGTTACTGCACCCTCAAGTGGTGGAGGAAGTGGAATGACTTCAAATGAGTACGAAGAGTCTTGTAAAAGTGAGTATATACTTGACAAAATGTACCCAATGGGTCAAGCACACGAAGCTATACCTAACGGTAATATAACAGGTTGGAAACACAATAGTAGATGGGAAAACCAATATAGACCTACTGCTATGGCTCACAGTTGTGGTCAAAGTGGATGTCCAGGAACAGGTGCGTTTCAAGCACTAGGGAGTTGGTCAAACATATATAGAGTTGAAGGAACACCTTTTACTCAAAATACTGCCGTTGAGATGAAGGATATAAAAGTTTATGGTTGGTACAATGGAAAGTGGGAGTTAGTTCAACACCTACCTGTACCAAATGGTAATTTTTATGCAGAGTCATTTAGTGGAGACAGTAATAGATATTTTGGAGATAGTGTTAAACAATCTAGCACATCAAAAACTATAATACTTAGAGAAGCAAACAAGATTAATTCAGAAAACTGTATGTATCACCCATTTTCAAATATAAAGGCTTTTGATACTAAATACCAATACATTTATACTTGTATAGATTTGAGAAAAGTTAAGTGGGATGAAAGTGGTGTAGACGATAGAGACCAAACTCATTACTGTAGTAACTGTGGTGGTGATTGGTGGTTAAAAGAAGGGTTAATGTTCCACGATAGTTGGCAACATAATAAAGGTGTATGTCAACCTAAGATAATAGAGATTACTAAAGAATGGAGAAGATTTAGTATGACTACTGTTCCGCAAGGTTGGAGTAATGGATTCCCTAAATAAACACTGGGTGGCGTTAATTCGCCACTCGTGATACAATAAATATATATAATTAACAAAGAAAGGAAAAGTTATGCAAAATCAATATAACAATTATTTAAAGAGACAAAAACAACAACCTATAAATAATTTTAAAGAAAAAGTTATAAACTCGTTAAATGGTAAAACTGTAAATAATACAACAATGCCTAACACGACTCAAACTACAATACAAAATAAAGTAAAAGCTATGACTCCTACAACTGGTACGAGTACAAATACAACAGGCTCTGGGAGTGCTAGTGGCATCTCTACACCTGTACAAACACCTAATAATATAAATACTAAGCCAATTACTCCAAACGCCTCACAAACCCCTTTAAATGCGTCAGAAGGTGCTCCTGTGATAACTACACCTGTTGAAACAAATCAAACACAATCTAATAATGCCGAAGGAGTTGGTGGAGCAGGGTTAATGAGTTTATCTGATGTGAACAGTGCGTTAGCAGTAACACCAGAGACTACAAATGGATATAGTGTTAATTCAAATGCTAGAGGTATTGATGCGGGTGCAAGCCAAAGAGGTTTAGTATATAATCCATTAGACCCTAACGCAATAGTGCCAGGAACAGGTGGTATGACACAAGCAGAATACGAAGCAGAAGCAAAAAGAAAATTAGACGCAGGTATAGCACTTGATAATCCAGAGTTATATAATAAATATACAAATCAATCTACACCTTACAAATTAGCAGACCAAATACTTCAATCTCAAAAAGAACAAGCAAATAAAGGTTGGCAACTTCAAGAGCAAATGTTCCAACAACAACAAGAAGCATTAAAAAAACAACACGAACAATCTAAACTAGAAGCAGAGAACGCTTATAAACAATCTGTTGACACGTTAAATGAACAGAAATACAACCAAATGGAGGAGTTAAATGTATCTGGTACAAATCGTGGAATACAATACTCACCTCAACAATTAGGTTTAGAAAACGTAGCAAATATAAATCACAACAAGAATTTAGTAGAGACTTCTAATAAACGTAATGAACTTCTTAATAAATTACAAATCGAAATGAACAACTCTTTAGCTCAATTAAATATGGGGCACTTACAAAACTACAATGATTACCAAAACAAATTAAATGGATACCAAACAGATTACTTTGAAAAATTAATGAATTGGAACAGAGAAGATAATAAAACACAAAATGACCGTGATTGGGAACAAAAGTTACTTGAAGAAAAACGTGCGTGGGAAGAGGCACAAGCACAAAAAGATAAAGAGTTCCAGCAAATGATGCAAGAGCTTCAAAACAAGTTTGATAAAGAACAACAAGATAGTCAAAACAATTGGCAATCTGGTGAAAACAAATTAGATAGAGACCACGATAAAGAAATGGCAAATAACTCAAGAAGCGGTGGTGGTGGATATTCAAGAGGCGGATATTCAAGAGGTGGTTATTCAAGAAGTTATAACCCTTATTCAAGAGGATATTACAATGGATGGGATAGTTATGACGGTGGAGAAGTAAATTCAGAGACACTTAATGATGAGATAACACAACAAGCAGTAGATAACAAATTTAAACAACTTTCAACTGATGTGTATAATGCAGTAGACACAGGTGGAGTTTATGACTTAATGGAAAGAGCAAGTATATATAACGACTCTGTTTCACCTATGTATAACAATTATTACGGACTTAATAAAACAGTTGATGAGAGATTAAACAATACTAGAGAAACTGCATTAAAACACCTTATAAACAAATCAGTAGCAAGAAGTACGAATGGTGCTTATAACATAGGAGATACTGTGTATCAACATAAATCGCCATTAAGAAAAGATTATATAGATAAAGTAAAGAAAACTCAAGAAGGAACTAAAGCTAAAGTTATGAATAGATTTTCTAATGACAATTTCGCTAAAATGAAACAAAACCATAAAGCAAATGTAGAAAGCATACATAACGATATTATGAAAGGTTCTAAGAATAAAAATTCCAAAAATAAAACTTCTAAACAAAAAGAGAAAAATACTAAAAAACAAGAAAAAGCTAAAGCACAACAAAAGAAACGTGTTGAAATTAATAAAAGTTTTGGTGCTAAAAACCAAGCATACATCAAAAAACAAATGGCAGAAAAGAAAAAACAACAAGAGAAAACTAAGAAGTTTAAAGATAAAGTTAAAAAGACAGTAAAGAAAATATTTAAGAAAAAATAATTGAAAGGAGGATTTTATGAGTTCTAAAAAGAAAAAGTTTGAGCAACAAATTCAACAAAACAAGATAAATAGAGTTACTAATAAAAACACAAAGTACAATAAAAAAACGTCCAAATCAGATGAGAACTATATAAAAGGTAACTATACTAAATCAGTTAGCCAAACAGTTTATGGTGTTAAGAAAAACTTAGCAGAAGGTCAAAAAGTACACGGTTACGGTGATGATTATATAGATACCAAAGGTATGAAAAGAAGTAGATATGTAAAGAAACAAAACGGTGAAAACCCATATGAAGCAAAATATGCCTACCAAACAGGAAAGCCTAAATACGTAAAAGGTGGTACAAAAGCAGACGGAACTAAATATGATGGGTTTTACAGTAATAAAAGACTTCTTAAAGACTATGAAAAAGAGAGTTATAAAAACACAGGTACACTAAACAATAAAGAATATATGCCTAAACAAAAATACGCATTGATGAGTTCTCACAAATGGGATAATGCAGAAAAGTTTAGCGACCACTTAAACACTAAAGTTTGGGACGGTATTGAAACTGCAAAAGCAAATCAACGTAAAGGAAAACACATAAGCAATGCTTTGGAGTATGTAAAAGGTGGAGCAAAAGATATTATATTCGACCCTGCTATGGATTTTATGAAAAGTATAGGTGCGATTGGAAGTTACGGTCTTGCAGGTGTTGCAGGTATAGCAGAAGATAGTGGTAATTTGTTTAAAGCGGTAGCAGACCCTAAACGTGATTATAAATATTATAGTCAAGGTAGAAACAACCTTAAAGAAAATTTAAAGGCGAATAAAGAGGAGCTTGATAAAACAGGTTTTGGTAAATATATGGGGTCGTTTCTTAGTGAAGCTAAAACACGTGCGGATGAAGGTCAAATAAGATTTTTAGAGGACACTGGTAGACATAACGATGCTATAGAATATAAAAAACAAATCGAAGAGAATAAGAAAAGAGATACTAACTTACTTAACGCAACAGGTTTTGTTATGGATTTACTTGCACCTACTATTGTTGAAGATAAGATTGTTGACGGAGTAAAGCTACTTGGTAAGAACAGTGTTAAATCATTCAAAGAACTTAAAAACGGTACTGCAAACCTAGCAACAGGTATTATACCAGAAGAAACTGCTAAACTTATGGCTAACTCTAAGAAGTACGCAGGTAATGGTAACAAAGTAACAAGAGCTTCTGATGATGTATTTTATTCTGGTAAAAAAGGTAAAAGTGCTATTGATAAATTATTAGATAATCAATTTGAAAAAACAATGGACAATGTTAAAGACATTGTTAAGAAAAACCCTAACACATCTAACCTAGGTAAATTCCTTGATACACTTGATGGTAAACCACTTAAAGGAACACAAAGTAGCATAGACGGTAGAACACTTAATAAAAAATACACACAAACTAAAAATGGTTACATACCTAATCTAATGAATAGTGTTGATGAGGTAGAAGATGTTACGAAAGAATTTGCACAAAGCCAACAGTTCTCTATGTTTGGTAAAGACGGTAGCACAGAAGGTTATCTAAAACAATTAAAAGACCCATACGCAAGATATGAAAATATACTTAAAAAATATGACGGAGACATAGACGGTCTTGCAGAGAAGTTAGATAGTATGAAGCCACAAAACGCAAAAGAGATGTATGATTACCTTATGAAACGTAAACCTAATCTTTATAAAGAACTTACAAAAGGCAGTGATGATGTAACAAATCTAATGCTTAAAAATGATAAATACAATTTAAGAAACATATCAGATGAATTATCTAGTATTGATAAGATAAAAGAACTTAATAAAGGTTATAATCAACTTAATGAAAAAAGATTATTAGAAAGTATAAATGGTAAACAAGAAAAAATAGGTGCTAGACTTAAAGTATCAAAAGGTAAACAAATATTTAAAGATGTTGTTGGTGAGTATCTATTTGGTAAGCTACCTAATAAGTCTGTTGATGAGTTAGAACACGTATCTGGTTTGTTTAACAATATGATTAATATGCTTGATAATAAAGAGCAAACACACATTATAGCAAAACAATTAAACGCTCTTTTATTTGATGGTCAAGATGTTATAAGAAACAATATGCCAAGAAGCAGTATGAAGGATATGGTTGAGTATTTTGATGATATAGTTAATTATCAAAAAGCCGTTGGTAATGGTGAAATGAGTGTTAAATTCAGACATAGAGATTTACCTAAAGAATATAACATATACGCAAAAGACGGTAATATGAATTTAACTAAAGATATAGATTTCTCTGCTAAATTCTCTCCTAGTGCAGTCGATACATCTTTTGAAACTAAAAGACAAGATATAGCAAGTAAACTTGGCGTTAAGTACAAATCAGATATAGATAACCCTCTTAATGAATATTGGGCTAGAAAAAATAATGGAGAAGTTCTTACTGAACAAGAGTTTAGGCATTTCAAAGATTTACAATCAAGAAGGAAGTTGTGGGATGATTTATATAATCAAGTTAAAGATTTAGACCCTAAAGAATATGAAGAATTTGCTAGAAAAAAACTTGGTATAAATAAAGGTTATAACGATGCACTTGATGAATTAGCAGAGAAACAAGCTAGAATAGATAGTTCAAAAGGTAAAGAAAACATACTTAAAGAAGCACAAAGAAACCTTGAATTAGGTTCTGACCCAAATGTTACTGCATCTCCAAGAAGTCAAAACTTACTACATAATGGTGATGTTGATGAGTGGGAACAAATGACAAAAGGTAATACAACAGGTAACATCAAAGATATTCCATTTAAACAATACAAACAAAACTATTCAAAAGATTTAGGTTTAAGCTACGTTAATACAAAATACCCTATCCAAATACGTAAAGAAAAACAAACACTTCAAGGTATTAGAAGTTACAAACCTGTTGATACCGCTATATCAAATCTTGAAAAACTTATGAACAAAGAAGTTGCATTAACTATAAAGGGTAATGTAAATAGTAGAGAATATGAAACATTAAGAACTCTTGTTAAAGATAATGTAAAAATGCTTAACGATCTTGGTGTAGATAATAATGTTTATTTTAACCATATCAAACAATTAAAAATGAACTTGCTTAAAGATGGTCAAATAAGTGCAAATACAAGAGGTGTGAAACCTATGAGTGGTAAAGTTAAAAATACTACAAAAGGTATTAACCCACTTGAAATGACTCACATCAAAATAAATGGTAAAGCACTTAATAACATAGAGGAACTTACACCAGACCAATTACAATGGAAGTATTTAATGACAGAAGGTGCTAAAACTATCGATGAATTATTTGACGCTATGCCAGGAAGTATACCTCAACGTGGAGATAACTTAGGTAGCGAAATAAGTAGTTCATTAAGATTTAATAAAAAGAACACACCTCTTGATAACATAGCAAACAAAGCTGATGATTACGTTGATGATTTTGAAAAAATTATAGAACAAGAAAACATAAAACATTCCGAAGAACTTAGAGAGAAATTGGGTCAAAATTCAAACACACCTAAGAAAAAAGCAGAGATAAATCCTAGAACAGAAGAGAGACTTAAATATTACGAAGATAAACTTAACCTACCAGAACCTAAATCGCTTCTTGATGATATTGAATTACCTCCTGGAGTTGATGAGGATGGAGTTATACAAGACCTTACAAAAACATTTGGTAACAAATCAAGTAAAATACCTTCATTTAAACAATTCAAAGAAACACTATCTAACAAAATGCCTAATTACAAAGATAACGAACTTTACGATATGTACAAGAGTTGGTTGAACTCTTATAAAAAAGGACTTACAGTATATAACCCAGGTTGGCACGTACAAAACTTTTTCCAAAACAAAGGACAAAACTATCTTGCACTTGGAGCAGACGCTTTACTACCTCAAACAGAAGCTAGAAACATACTTAAACAAATCAATGGTAAAGGTGGTAAAAATGGTTTCATAAAGAGTGCAAAAACTAATCAAGCATATAGTTATGATGAGATAGGAAAACTTGCACAAGAATTAGGTGTAATTGACGGTCTTGGAGAAGATGTAAGAAATGCTAGAGGTATATTCCCTAAACTTGAAAAACAAATAGATAACTCACCTATGATGAAATGGTTAGAAACTAATGAACAAACTGCACGTCTAAATCACTTCGTAAAACAAATCGAAAGAGGTATGTCTCCAGAGGATGCTTCTAAATCTGTAAACAAATACTTATTTGATTATAGTAAGAAAAATAAAGTTGACGATTTTATGGGAGATTTTGTAGACCCATTCTGGACATTCCATAAAAATAACGCAAGGCTTATGTATGGCTCAATGTTTGAACACCCAGGTAAGATAAACTCTATAATAAGAGGTACTAAAGGTTTAGAAAATGGTATACCAGAAGAGCAACGCCAAAACGAAAAGTTTAAGTATGGAAAGATACAAAAACCTTATGCAAATCTTACTGATAGTGTAAACGGAGACCAATACAACTATTTATATAAACAAAATATGTTCCCAAATGTTGAGGATGCTATACCATTTGAAAGAGATGATATAGAAAATAAAATGAACCCTATTGTACGTATGTTAATGCAACAATCACGTGGAGAAGGTAATTTTGGTAACAAGATAGTTGAAGAAGGTGAAAAACCAGGGTGGAATGAAATAACTAAAGAACAAAGAGTGAAAGAAGTTCTTATGGATTTAAACCCATTTATGCCAAACTTAGTTAAAACATTAGATAGTGAAAAGAATAGACAACAAAAAGCAGATGAAGGTAAACAAAGTCAAGAAATTACAGATAAACAAATACTTATGGATTGGATAAATTATATAACAGGTAATAAGGGGAATTGGTACAGAAATTTAGATTTATAAAGGGGTGAGAAAGTGGAGCTTAATATGCAACTTATAAATGAAATAGTAAATAGTCCTAGTGCTTATTTATCATTATTTATACTGTTATTAGGGTATGTATTATATTCTTCTCATATGAGAGAAAAAGAGATGAGAGAACAATTAGATAAAACCGTACCTGTTCTTGAAAAGATATTAATACGTTTAGATGTAATCGAAGATAAAATAGAAAGGTAATGATGTGTATGGATAAAATTATAAAACACAAAGACGCATATATTGATGCCTTTAAAAAAGGGGTAACAGGGGTTGAGAACAATGTTCTTTACCCTAATGTTGACTCTACTTCTCCATATTATACAGAACTTAATGAAGAACAAGAAGTTAGTTCGTTTGCATATGAAGTAGGGAAAACTTTACAAGGCAATATTGGTGGTTCTGGTGGTGGAGATAATAGTGGTACAACTATACCAAATCATAACCACGACGATAGGTATGCAAAAATAGTTCATAATCACGATGGTAGGTATTATACTAAAATTCAAATTGATGAGTGGAGAGATAGACTTATAAATGGTGATTTGTTATTCAACAAGATAAATTCAAATCATATACAAGCAGGTACTATCGTAGCAGGTAGTACAATAATAGCAAATGGTGCAATAGGTGATGCTCAAATCAATAAAGTAAGTGCAGATAAACTTGATGCAGGAGTTGTTGACACATCAAAAGTAACAATATCTGGTGCTAATGGTAATTTAAAACTTAGAGGTAATAGACTTCAAGTATTTGAAGGCATAGGGTCTAAACAATTTGAAAGAGTATCTTTGGGTGATGTGAATGATGACGGTACTGTATATGGTCTTAGAGTACGTGGTGCAGACGGTCAAACTATACTATATGATGAGAATGGAGTATATCGTGAAGGTATAACTGACGGTTCTATAAATAATGATAAGATAGCAGGAGATGCTAATATAGATGGTGGTAA
>ERZ773158.2571-NODE-2571-length-12940-cov-3.732092_pt1 | contig 12940 bp, 12 predicted proteins | sample MGYA00511918_ERZ773158 | MGnify/ENA primary metagenome ERZ773158 (study PRJEB29015, sample SAMEA2737876) | human gut metagenome | biome: human gut; feature: human-associated habitat; material: faeces | place: China | collected 2012 ...
ATCAAGGCTACGCCTATATGGTGGATAGCACGAATTTATCGGATGCTTATACCCGTAATTTCATCCGTTTGAATGTGTTGCCGCTTTTGGAGGAGATAAATCCATCGGCCCGGAATACCATCGCACGTTCCGCCGAGCATCTTTCTGCCGCAGAGACTATATATATATATGTATTGGAACAAGCCCGGAAAGAGGTTGTCGTATCGGATGATCGTCTTTCTATCGGGGCGTTGATGCGGTTTCCGGCTCCGGAGACGATTTTGTATTAAAAGAATATGGTTTTACCCGTCTGGTCTCGGACGATATTTTCGCTGCCTTGACCAAGGAGCCTGGTAAGCTGTTTTACTCTTCCACCCATCGTTTGCTGAAGGATCGGGATTATTTATGGATCACTTCTTTAGAGAAGAAGGAAAAGCGAACCTTCGTTTTAGATCCAGAAAAGGGCATTAATCATGAACCTATTGAACTATCTTTCCAAAAACTTGTTATAACTATAGATTTCCCTATCGAGAAGAATAAGCGGATCGCTTATTTGGATTATGATAAACTCGATTTCCCTTTAACATTGCGGACTTGGAAAGAAGGCGATTGGTTTATTCCCTTCGGAATGAAAGGACGTAAGAAGTTGAGTGACTATTTCTCCGATCATAAATTTAGCCGGATTGAGAAGGAGCGCACATGGCTTCTTTGTAGTGGCGACGCTATCGTTTGGGTGGTAGGAGAAAGGACTGATAATCGTTTTCGTATAGACGAATCAACAAAGCGTGTGCTAATTGTGAATTTTTTGGGCTAAATCCTCGTTTATTGTAAAGGATAAATCGTTTTGTAAATATTTTTCCGACTTGCTGTGTTTATAGGGAACAGCCTTGCCGTCTGCGGTTTTTGCAATATTCGGGTGCGACAGTATATCAAACTTTTTATCAATTAACGGTCGCTCGCCACGAATAAAAATAAGGGCGTTGCTGTTATCCAAAAGACGCACCTCATCAAGTGTTAAAAGCTCACGCCCGGCGTTTTGGTAATTGGTATTACTTGAGCCGTGCTGACCTTTTGTAATACCTCTTGTGCGTGTGTCAATGGTTTCTTTTCCGAGCATTTTTGAAATATACTCGTGTGTTGACTGCTCGTTGCCGCCGAGATACAGCAGCTCGTCGCAGTTGCCCAAAATACTCTCCCACTGCTTTTCAAACAGCGCCTTTAACTGCGCAATGTTTTGCAGGATGATGGACACGAACACATTGCGGGAACGCATGGTGGATAGCTTTTTGTCAAAATCCTCCGGCAGTGAGATGTTCGCGAACTCATCCATGAGAAAGTGTACGGGAACTGGCAGGCTGCCGCCATGCTTGTGGTCGGCGCTGTCAAAAAGCTGCTGAAAGAGCTGCTGATACAAAACGGATACTAAAAAGTTGAAGCTCGTATCACTGTCCGAGATCAGCGCAAACAGTGCCACACGCTTTTCGCCCATATCCTGCAAATTCAGTTCGTCCGTGGCGGTCAGCGCCGCCACAGACGAGAGATTGAATTTTTCGAGCCTTGCCGCCAGTGTGATCTGGATGCTTTTCAGCGTTTTGGCGCTGCCGGAGTGATAGTCCTTATAATACTTGACAGCGATATGCTCTGGGTCGCGCATTTCCAGCCGCTCAAACAACACATCCAGCGGCGACTGGTAGGAATCATCCTCCTCCCGCACCTCACCGGCGCGCAGCATTTCCATGACCATCGGAAAGTTTTGCTCATCGGGCGGCGCTTCGTGGTAGAGATAGTAGACCAGTGCCGACAACAGCATAGCAGCCGTCGTGTCCCAAAACGGGTCATTGGTCTGGCTGCCCTTGGGTGTGGTCGCCTTGAACAGATTCGTCACCAGCATCTGCACCTCGTTGTCATCGGTCAAATAGACGAATGGGTTATAGCAGTGACTTTTCTCCATGTGCAGCAGATCCAGCACCCGGATCTCATATCCGGATTCCTCCAGCAGCCGTCCGGAATCGCGAAGCAGCTCGCCTTTGGGGTCAAGGCAGACAAAGGACGAACCCTGCGGTGACAGGCAAGCCTCATACAGGCAGGGCTTGGCATACGAACGGGTCTTGCCCGCGCCGCTGCCGCCGATGATAACGGTATTCAGGTTGCGCTTGTGCTTGCGGCCGTTTAGCCCCATACGGATGTGCTGCGTGAACACCTTGTTTGGCTTTGGCGGGCGTGCCCGGTACTTTCGGTTCACGGTTTCCGCATCGCCCCATTTGGCAGAGCCATGTTCCTCGCCGCGCCGGTAATGACGGCGGGTGGAAAGATAGAACCCGATCACCATGGCATACAGGGCAATGAAAACGAGGACAGTTTTCAGGCTGTCCTCGCACCACTCGATATGAAACGGCTCATTCATTGCCGATGGAAATTGCCGAAGGATCTCGGGAAGGCCACCGGAAGCAGCCGGGGCGATCAGCAGCCCCAGCCACACCGCAGGGATCAGCCCCGCCGCATACCACAGCCATTTTTGTTTACCGTTCATCTTTCTGCTTGACTCTTTTGGATTTGCTCGGTGCGTCAACGGTTTTAATGAGAACTTCATCGACAATATCGGTGGGGCGTTTGTCCTCGATCAAATCGTTACGCAGGTTGTTGAGTGCATTGATCACGACGCCGTGCTGATACGGATCAAGGGTCAATACACGCATATCCTGTTTTTCCATGGCTCATCGCTCCTTTCCGGTTTCCTTTTGCGCTGCCGTGCGGCTTTGCTCCAGCGTCCGCGCCATTTTGCCGGTCATGGTCTGCAGCGTGTCACGAATGTCGGTCAACTCACCGCGAATGGTCTGCGGCTCCGCATTTTTCAGCTCATCGGGCAAGCGGCTGAAATCATACCCCTGTGTGTCCACACCGTACTTGCGGCACAGCATATAGGAAACGCAGTAGCTTTTGAAGGCGTCAGCCTGCGGGGTACTGTTTTCCTGCTGCGCCATCTCGGCACGAGCCAGTGCCAGCGATACGCTGCGAAACAGGTCTTGCCCGTCCATACCGCGCTGGACGAAGATGGTTTTGCGCTCATAGTCATACACTGCACCGTTTTGCACGCTGTCGGCCATTTCAATGGGCACCGGGCGCTTGGCGATCAGTGCAGAAAGCAGCAGGCGGTCATCATAATGCACCTGCGGCTGCCGCTGGCGTTTGGCATCCGTTTGGCTGATGTCAAAGACCTTTTTCACATTATAGTAGTAGCCGGTGCGGCCATCCTCGGTCACATAGCTGTCCCCGGCTTCCAGAATGGAAATGCCTGTTTCGTTTTTGCGGACATAGATGCCGCGTTCTTTCCAGCCATCAAAGTCCCGCAGGCGGGTGGCCTCATCGTTCTGTGCATAGATCAGCAGCGCGTTTGTGGCCGAATAGCGGTCAAATCGTGCCTGCACATCCAAAAAGCCCCGAAAGGCTTCTCCGTCCCGCATGACCTCCTGTGCCATTTCATCCGCCAGTGCATACAGGCTGTCGCGTTCCGCCTTCTTCTTGGCGGCATATTCCTCCTTGGTCAGCTGCGGACGGTCGCTCTGCGTTTCCGTGGCAGTGGGGGCGGTAAAAAGATCATCGAAGTTTGCCATAGCTTATCTCTCCTTACTTTTTCTGACCCGCTTTTTCGGCGGAGTCTGTCGGTGTTCATTTTGCGGTCGTGTACTCTTGGCGGGTCTGCTGCGTTCGGTCGGCTTGCGCTCCTCCGTCTCCTGCTGCTCACGGCGGATCTCCTTCAGCTCCTCGCGGACAGATGGACGATCTTCCTTAGCAGTACCCTCGGCGGATCTCTTTCTGGATTTTGAGGAAGGCTCGGACGGACGGGATTTCTCCGTCCGAGCCGCCGTGGGGTTTTCTTGGGCAGCCTCCTGCTTCTGCGCAGGAGCTGCCATCATTTCATCCAGCAGCCGGTCGTCTTCACTCTTTTGCGGGCGCTCCTGTTCGGGAGCCGTCTGCCCGGCGGCATCCTTATTCTTATCCCGTCCTGTTTCCGCGTTTTCACGGATGACTTCGGGGTCGGATACCGTGGCGATTTTGATGTTCTCCACAATGCGGTTGATCTTGGCGGCATCTTCGGCGCGTACCATGATTTCACTGACGCCGTGTGGGTTGTCCTTTGCCTCCCGCAGAACGCAGTAGACTACGCCGTAGCGCTTGGCATCGGCCACAAAGCGGGCCATGTCCTTGTTTTTGACGGTGAAAATAGTCAGCTCCTTGCCGCTGCGCAGCATGGAGGTAAGCCGCTGGCGTCCTTTGATTTTGTTCTTGTCCCGGTTTTTCAGTGCTGCGTACAGAAGCGCCGCCACCTCCTTTGCCGCACTGCCGGTGATTTTTGCCGCAACCTCCATGCCCTCCAAGCTCAGTCGGACGACCTGTTCAGCTGCGTCTCCGGATGTGTTCATGCTGTTGTTCCTCCTTTTGTCGTTGTTTTTGTGCGTCCTCCCGGACAGCTTTCAGTTTCTCCGCCATCACGCCGGAGCGCTCGGCAATATCGTCGCACAGATGCACTTCCCGGCGCAGCGCTTTGAGCCTTTCGGACAACTCCCGGATCTGCGCCCGATGTGCGTCGGCCTGTTTGGGACTGTCCCGGACTGCCTTTGTGCGCAGTGCATTTTGCAGTACCCGGCGTTTGGCGGACAATTCTCGGATATTCACCTCCTGTTCCTTTTTATATAAAGCAAGCTGCTCGGCGGTATCAATTTGATGCTGTGCGAGCAGCCGTACTTCCTGTGAGATGTTATTCAGTTTGAGCAGATCTTCCCGCAGCAGAAAATGAAGCCGCGCCCGGTTTTGCGGACGGCCTTTGGGGAAGATACCGAGCTTGTAGCAGTAATAGAAATACAGTGCGCGAAAGCCGGTGATCTTGCGCACAGCTTGCCGGCTGCCTTGGACGCGGTAGGTTTTTGGACTTGGTGTATCGGTCATTTGCCGCTCCGGCTGCGGCAGGGGCTGTTGCAAAATACGCTGCCGGATGGCCTCGGCGGTGTAAGCCTCTCCGAAATTCCGGGTCAGACGGACAAAGCGCTCCTTACCGGGAGGGCGCACCGAAATATCCTTGCCGAATTTCACCTCATAGCCCTTTTGGCGAAGCAGATAGTAAAACTGCTTTTCGGTGACGCTCTGCCGGATCAGCTCATCGATCTCGCTGCGGATCAGTCCGCGCCAGGTGGGACGCTGCTCCTGCTCTGCACGCCATTCCCCATAGTGCTTTGACTTCCCGGCTTGCGGCCGTTGGATGACCGACAAGTTATATTCCCGGCAAAGGGTGTCGGACATGGTGCGCATATCATGATAATCTTTTTCGGTGCGGTGGTATTTGATGCCGTCCACAAAGGATACCGTGTTCAGCACAAAATGATTGTGCAGATGATTTTCCTTATCCAGATGGGTCGCCACCAGTACCTGATACCGTTCGCCCCAAAGCCGCTGCGCCAGCTTCACGCCGATCTCATGCGCCAACTCCGGCGTGGCCTCGCCGGGCGCGAAGGACTGATACCCATGGTAGGCGATTACACCGTCCTCCTTGCCGAAACGCTTTTTTACTGCCAGCATCTCGTCCCGTGCCGTGGACGGCAGGCAGTTGATGCCGCTGATAAATTGCCGTACCACCATTGCACTCTCGTCGTCCGGTGTGACCGTTGTTTTCTCCGCACGGACAGCATAATCGATCACATCCGAAAGGCTTTGTGTCTGCACATCGGTCAGTTCCTCTTGCCGATAGAATTTCGGATTATCCGTCTTGTCCGGGTTTTCGATATACAGCACCACCTTGCCCAGCCAGCCCTTGACCGCCCAGATGGATGTGGTAGCCATGGCATTACTCCCGCTTTGCCGGAAGCACGACCGCCGCTGTAACCTCCCGGATGAGCTTGTCCAGTCGCTTGCTGTCCTCGTCATAGCGTTTTGCATCCACCACATTCAGTACATGGGCCTTCTGTGCGATTTGGTTAAGGTTGTGCCCCACATAGTGCATCTCACGCATAAAGGCAAAGTATTCCGGCGGCGGTGCTTCACGGGGTACCTCTCCGGTGATCAGATGGCGAAGGTAGGCTTCGCGGGACAGACGGCATTTTTTCACTTGTTTATTCAGATTTTCCGCTTCCTTGCGACTTAGCCGCACCTTGATCTCAATGTTTCGTTTGGTCATGTTCATTCCTCCATATAGCGATATTGCCGCGCTCGGCGGCGCAGGGGTTACAGGGGGATGCCCCTGTCAAGCTGCCTTTTGTCCCCAAAAGGCGTTGCTTGCTGGTATAGCACATTCTCACGCTCCCTGCGGTCGTGCGTCGGAGCCGACCTGCCGACAAACGATCATCGCTCCCGATCCCGTCCGCGCTCCGGAAGCGCCATCACACGGTCATAGTCCTCACGGAGCATATAACAGCGCTCTACGCTCCAGCCCTTTTCACCACCGCGTTCGCCCGCCATATACTGCTCCAGCCGGACACAGGGATCCGTTCCGTCCAGACAGCTTCCATAGACGGAATATCCACCCATGTTCGGCTGAAACGCTTTATTGCCGCTGGACACGGCGTAGGTGCGGGAGCGTTCGCTGTATCGTACGGTAAAACAGTCCTGCATAAAGGTGATATAGCCGCATACATGAGTGCCGGCACGCTCGGCTTTACGAAACAGCTCTTTCATTTTCCCATAGGGTAATTCGACCTGCTGTTCGGGATACTGCGCCGAAAAAGACACGCCGTCAAAATCCTCGGCCACAAGAATGTGCTCGCCGTTTTGATACTGACGGCGCACCGCTTCTTCGGCTTCTTCGCGACTTTCGGCTTCCACCGTAACGGCCCGTTTCAATGTTTCGGTAATGATGACCCTGTATTCGTTCATCGTGCAAAGCTCCTTTCCGTCATCGGATTTTCTTTCGCCGGTTGCAATCCCATCCGTATACAAAGCCAATCGTTATAATCCTTGCCTTGCCGGGGGAAGGCACTTGCTACTTTATAACGCTCGGCCAACTGCTGTCGGATCGCCTCGGTGGCGCTGCGTCCGGTCATGTCATTATCCAGGCACAGGCAAATGGTTTTGATCTCCGCATGGTCTTTCAGATACTGTGTCAGCGCCAACGGCAGACGGTGCTCCTGTGTTTCCTTTTGCGGCTTATAGACTCCGGCCAGGGATAACAGATGCTGTGACCGCCACGACAGCCCGCCAGCCTGCGCCATGGTGGCATAGGATAACAGGTCGATGGCCGACTCGAATACGCAGAGCATCCGACTTTCGCCCGTAGCCGGGAGGGCAAAGGAAAATCTCTTGTCGCTGCTGGTCGCCTCGCCCTTAAAATCCGTTCCGATGCCTCGCAGGCACGCATAGCGCGGCGTTCCGTTCCTATCCATGCCGACGAATACGGCATTATGGTAGGGGAGGCTTTCATACAGCTGGCCGGAACGGATACACTGCTCGATCAATCCACCGTCAATGCCGCGACTTTTCAGATAGGCAATAACACGGGTGCTGCTGTTGCTTTTGGGCGGCAAGAGCAGTGTTTTCGGCTTCTCCGGCTGAGCACGGGCATGAAAAACGGGCGACCTTTCCGCCACCCGTCCCACGATCCGCTCTACCGCCTCGGTAAAAGGAAGCTCTTTGACCTTGATCAGATAATCCAGCGCTGTTTTTCCGCCGATCCCGCGTGAGAACCAGCACCACTTTCCATTGGAGATTTTAAGGCTGTCATGCTCGCGGGTGCAGTAAGTGCTGCCGCCGAAATGCACCAGCTCCTGCGGCTCATAAGTCTGGAGGTAGGTCAGCAAGTCCATTTCCTTTGCCCGATCGATCATCTCTCTTGTAACATAGCCCATCGGTTCATCAACTCCTTGAAATAGAATAAGCCGGACAGGCTTCACATCGGTGAAAGCCGTCCGGCTATGTATGGGATCTGCATACTCTATGCAGATCAGGGTTATTCGGTTGTGGTGTCCTCATATGATAAATTAACTTATGATAATCTCGTTTATAGTATATGGCAAGGGCGCAGAGGAGCCGATCCATTATCAGATATTTTTCCCATCAATTTTCCTATGGCTAAATTATATCCGCTGCCGCTTGAATAATTTTATCATCTGATTTTGCATTATTTCTGCAAAAACAAGATATAAATATTGACACAGACGATTTTAACTGCTATAATATAGGCGAAGAATGGAGAAACTATACTGTGGATGGAGGTATCCGCTTATGCTTATACAGTTTTCGATTGAAAACCACCGGTCTATCAAGGATAGCGCGGTGATCAGTTTTGCCGCTTCAAAGGATAAGTCTTTGGAGTCTTATCTGCTGCACCCGGACGAAAAGAGAGCACTTTTACCGGCTATTGCTATTTACGGAGCGAATGCCGCCGGCAAGAGTAATGTGCTGCACGCACTGATGACGATGAAGGATATGGTCGTCGGAGAAGCGGCCAAAATATCCAAGGGACAAAAATTGCCATGGGAACCGTTTGGTGACACCACAGTGCCTACATCCTTTGAGGTCGTGTTCATTTATCAAGGTGTTCGGTATGCTTACGGCTTTTCTTTTGATGCCAAGAAGATCTATACGGAGTATCTATACCATTGGCCGAACGGGCGCGAGGCACTGATTTTCTCAAGAGAAAACGGCGCATACGAATTCCGTGAGAATGTTAATGAGCAAATCACACTCAGTAACCGCACGCCGGATAATAAGCTGTATCTTGTTTCCTCAAATGACTGGAACTTGCCGCAAACGGAAAACGCCTACAAGTGGTTCTTGGAAAAGCTGACATTCTTGATGGAGGAAGCACCGGCTACTTCGGAAACGGTCGCGCAGATCGTCAGCGGCGATGAGAAGAAGGCTCGTATCCTGAAGGAACTGTTGCTTGCAGACCTCGGTATTTCCGATGTGACTGTCAAGAACATCTCCGGCAAGGCCCCGGTCATTACAACCACGCACCGAGTCATCGGTGCGGATGGCAGTGTGGAACACTTTCAGCTCCTTATGGATCAGGAGTCGTCCGGAACACAACGATTTTTCTCTCGTATCGGCGGCTGGCTGCAAGCGCTGGAGAACGGCGCACTGCTTGTCGTTGACGAGATCGAGGACAGTCTGCATCCGCTCCTGACAAAGCGGCTGATCGAGATGGTTCAGGACAATACGATCAACACAGAGGGAGCACAGCTTCTGTTTACGACGCATGATGCTATGCTGCTTGATCTTACCTTCTTCCGCAGAGATCAGATATGGTTTGCGGAAAAGGATGAGAAGTCCTGTGCGACTGAGTTGTATTCGCTGGCGTCCTTCTCTCCGAGAAAGGGTGAGAACATCCGCAAGGGGTATTTGCAAGGACGCTTTGGTGCGATTCCGTTTATCGGAGGTGACGGCTTATGGCAGGAATGAGAAAGGAATACGACCCCAATAAAGGCAGTCGCCGTAAGCGTAGACCTATCATTTATATCATCTGCGAGGGCAAGGAAACGGAAACCAAGTATTTTAAGCATTTCCGTTCTCGTAACTGCCTGGTAGACATTGTGCCGATTTCTTCTAAGATTCGATAGGGACGCCTTCCGTGGGCTTTCAGTGGTGTTAAGCGGGTTTGCCGCGGGATTTCCATACCCGTAGATACGCTCTGTTCCACTGTTTCCGCCCCGGTTTTTCTGTTCGTGGGTCACGGCGTGGGTCAACGGGAAATTCCCGTTTGCCAAGGTATACCAGCCATCCCACCATGAGAACCTCCCGCCCAGAAAGTCTGACCGTCCCGGTTTTGTCCCGGTTTGCAAAATGGTCTTGCAATCCACCTGTCGCCGTGCTATACTTCCATCGTAATTGAATAGAAAGTCTTCAGGGCAGGGTGTGATTCCCTACCGGTGGTACAGCCCACGAGCCGCAAGGCATGATTCGGTGAAACTCCGAAGCCGACAGTACAGTCTGGATGAAAGAAGATAGGAAAGCATAGAGAAACCACAAGATCTCTGTACTCATGGAAGCTGCTCTGAGATGCGTTTGCATTTCAGAGCTTTCTTTTTGCGCAGGAGATACTGCGCCTGTTTGCCTTGCCCTGAACAATCTGGTTCGGGGCTTTTTTATTTGGAGGCAGAGAGATGAACGATACAGAGTATATGCGTCTTGCCTTAGAACTGGCTAAAAAAGGATGCGGATGGACATCCCCAAATCCGATGGTGGGTGCTGTCATTGTAAAAGATGGTCAGATCATCGGGCAGGGATGGCATGAACGGTATGGCCAGCCCCATGCGGAGCGAAATGCGTTAGCATCCTGCGCTGTTGACCCCGAAGGGGCAACGATGTATGTGACGCTGGAGCCCTGCTGTCATTTTGGGAAACAGCCGCCGTGTGTGAATGCTATTCTGGAAGCGGGCATCAGCCGGGTCGTAGTGGGGTCGGCAGACCCAAACCCGCTGGTGTCGGGAAAAGGAATTGCTGCTTTGCGAGTGCAGGGGGTAGCGGTGACGGAAGGCGTTTTGCGGGAAGAATGCGACGCACTCAATCGGATATTCTTCCATTTTATAACGACAAAACGCCCGTTTGTTTCTATGAAGTATGCCATGACAATGGACGGAAAAATTGCCACAGTTACGGGCGCCTCCAAATGGATTACAAGTGAAGCTGCCCGAGCGTATGTTCAACAACAGCGGCATCGTTTCAGCGGAATCATGGTCGGTGTCGGAACCATTCTTGCCGATGATCCCTTGTTGACCTGCCACATGGAGAACGGAAAAAATCCAGTTCGCATCGTCTGCGATACTCAGCTGCGGACACCATTGCAAGCACAGGTGGTCGCAACAGCAAAACAGATCCCGACCATCCTTGCGACCTGCTGCGCCGACCCAAAACGGCAGGCGATATATCGACAGGCTGGGTGCCGAGTGATTTGTCTGGACAAAAGGAACGGTCACATTGACCTTGTACAACTTATGGAAAAACTTGGTCAGGAACAACTCGACAGCATTCTTCTGGAAGGCGGAGGGACACTGAACTGGGCAGCACTGGAAAGCGGCGTTGTTCAACAGGTGCAGGCGTACATTGCCCCAAAGCTGTTCGGCGGACAAGAAGCAAAAACACCGGTGGAAGGTGCAGGAGTTCATGTGCCGAGTGCAGCATTCCGGCTGAAAAATAGCAGCCTGACCCATCTTGGCGAGGATATTCTGATTGAAAGCGAGGTCGAGTATCCATGTTCACTGGAATTATAGAAGAAGTCGGAGCCGTAAAGCAGATCACGCATGGGCAGCATTCGGAAGTGCTGAACATTCAGGCACGGACCGTTCTGGAAAACACAAAAATCGGTGACAGCATCGCAGTGAATGGCATCTGCCTGACCGTTACCCGGCTTTTTGCAGACAGCTTTTCTGCCGATGTTATGCATGAAACCCTGAACCGCTCCTCTCTTGCAGGTCTTATGGTCGGGAGCAGGGTCAATCTGGAACGGGCAATGGCTGCGGATGGACGGTTCGGCGGGCATATTGTGGCGGGTCATGTGGATGGCACCGGGTGCATCCTGCGAATCGAAAAAGACGACAATGCGGTCTGGTTTACCATCCATGCGGAACCGAATCTTTTGCGCTATGTCGTGGAAAAAGGCTCCATCGCGGTCGATGGTATAAGCCTGACGGTGGCAGAAGTCGGTTCGGATGCGTTTTCGGTGTCCACCATCCCTCACACCGTCAGCTGTACAAATCTGTGTCAAAGGCACAAAAACGATGTGGTAAATCTGGAGACCGACATCCTTGGCAAGTATGTCGAAAAGCTGTTTCAGCCGATACCGCAGGAACACCGGCAAAGCTCTGTTACGAAAGAAATGCTGATACGCTACGGATTTGAATAAGGAGAAACGACGATGAGATTCAATACCATTCCTGAAGCTCTGGAAGATTTGAGACAAGGCAAGATCATTTTGGTGACGGATGACCCGGAACGCGAAAACGAGGGCGATTTTATCTGTGCCGCTGAGTTTGCGACAACAGAAAATGTCAATTTCATGGCGACCCACGGCAAAGGTCTGATCTGTATGCCGATGTCGGAAGCCTTTGTGCAGAAGCTGAGGTTTCCGCAGATGGTTCGGCATAACACGGACAACCATGAAACCGCCTTTACCGTGTCCATCGACCATATTTCAACCACGACCGGCATTTCTGCTGCGGAACGCTCTATTACCGCGCTGGCCTGTGTAGCAGAAGACGCAAAAGCAGAAGATTTCCGGCGACCGGGTCATATGTTCCCGCTTTTAGCAAGGAAAAATGGTGTTCTGGAACGGAACGGCCACACAGAAGCCACCGTAGACCTGTGCCGTCTGGCAGGGCTGAAAGAGTGCGGGCTTTGCTGCGAGATCATGAGGGACGATGGCACTATGATGCGCACGGAGGAACTTGCACAGCTGGCAGAACGATTCCAAATCAAATTCATCACCATCCAAGCTTTGCAAGAGTATCGTAAGTGTCACGAAAAGCTGGTCGATCAGGTGGCTGCCGTAAATCTACCGACAAAATACGGCGACTTCCGCGCATACGGTTTTGTGAGCCGCCTGAACGGAGAGCATCACATCGCATTGGTAAAAGGTGAAATCGGTGATGGCCGGGATGTCCTGTGTCGGGTGCATTCGGAATGTCTGACGGGTGATACGTTCGGTTCGCTGCGCTGCGATTGTGGACAGCAGTTGGCTGCGGCGATGACGCAAATTGAAAAGGAGGGGCGTGGCATCCTGCTCTATATGCGGCAGGAAGGGCGCGGTATCGGTCTCATAAATAAGCTGCGTGCCTACGAGTTGCAGGAACAGGGCATGGATACCCTGGAAGCCAACCTCGCCCTTGGTTTCCATGGGGATGAACGGGAGTATTATATAGGAGCACAGATTTTGCGGGAGCTGGGAGCACATAGTTTGCGCCTGTTGACCAATAATCCGGATAAGGTATACCAACTTTCCGAGTTCGGTCTGGAGATTACAGAACGTGTCCCAATTCAGATG
>ERZ773158.2576-NODE-2576-length-12926-cov-20.309688_pt1 | contig 12926 bp, 8 predicted proteins | sample MGYA00511918_ERZ773158 | MGnify/ENA primary metagenome ERZ773158 (study PRJEB29015, sample SAMEA2737876) | human gut metagenome | biome: human gut; feature: human-associated habitat; material: faeces | place: China | collected 2012 ...
AGAAAGGGTAAACCATGACGACCTTTCATCTGACGGTGGTCACGCCGGACGGCTGCGCCTTTGACGGGCAGGCCGAGCGCATCGTCTGCCGCGCCATTGACGGCGATCTGGCCATCCTTGCCAAACACGGGGATTACTGCACCGCGCTGGGCATGGGCGAAGCCCATATCGTGGATGCCGAGGGCCAGCGCCGCCGCGCCGCCTGCATGGGCGGGCTGCTGAGCGTGCTGGATGGCGAAGTGCGTCTGGTTGCCACCACATGGGAGTGGGCCGAGGAGATCGATCAGGCCCGCGCCGAGGCTTCGAAGAAGCGTGCGGAAGAAATTCTGGCGAAGAAGAACCTCGATAAGCGGGACTACGAGCTGGCACAGGCACGCCTCAAGCGCGCTCTGGTGCGCACCTCTGTCCGTTAAACCCGTATGCAAAAAGGCACCCGCAGCCGGATGGCTGTGGGTGCCTTTTGTTTTGCGATAGACGATTGGGAATGCGCTCCGCAGGCAGCGGCCTCGCCCTCTCAGTCTCGCTTCGCTCGCCAGCTCTCCCAAAGGGAGAGCCCTTGGCATGGCGGTACACTTTCAGGTTAAACTGCAAAGTTTGCGGGCGTACCCGCTCCCCCTCGGGGGAGCTGGCGCGCAGCGACTGAGGGGCTATAAATCGGCGGAGCCGAAAAAAACGGTTAAAAGATTTTCACGCCGAACAGGCGTGAATCTTCAGTTTTTTCCGGTGCAGCCCACTTCTTTAGGTTTGTCAAGGGCGTGCAGCCCTTGACCCATTGCGGGGTGGGTGGAGTCCAGAGGTAGGGAGGGGGGAGTCGGAACACCCCTCCCTGCCTCTGGCCCAGCGGAGCGTCCTTGCAAGCTGAAGGCAGGCAGAAAGTTGCCCCGCGGAGCGCGATGCATTTTCAATCGTCCCACTCCCGGCAAGGGCGACTGTTCAAAAGTCTCCTATGATACACAGGGGGCTTTGAACAACTAAAAAATAATGCGCAGAAAGGCGCAGCTTTCGGCGGCTTTTGAGCCTTGCAAGAAAACAAACAACGGATATACGCTATATCTCTAGTTGTTCAAAAAGCAGAGGGGGTTTTGAACAACTAGAAACGCTAACCGTACAAAAACGGTGGTTTTTGCCCTAGTTGTTCATCTTGAACAACTAGGAATAAGCATAGATACGTTAAAAAGTTCTAGCTGTTCAAAAGTCCATAGTAGTAATAGAGTTTTATAAAGGGGGTTTGAACATTCAGAAGCCCTGCGGTGCATCAAGCCAGCTGTATTTGCTGGTTCTGGTTTGTGATATCCGCAACCACAGAGGCTTCTTCCAGTTCTGGCTGATACCAATAGTTTTTGCGGTTGGGCTGATTTCCAATGTAGAGTGTTTTCAACCCCAGTGCTACGCGGGCGCGGCGTATGGTGCTTACCGAGATATCCCGCTCGGCGCACAGGCGGTACACCTCGCCCGCCTCTACCCAGCCCACAAAGGACAGCTGCTTTTCCAGCGCCTCGATGGCGTTGGCAAGGGCGGCAGAGGGGCGGCCGTTGCCGGTGGCGGGGGTGCCCGCCTCCCGGATGATGGCATCGGCGGTAAGGGTGCAGGGGCCGTCGTAGGCCACCGTGCCCTGCGGACAGATGCGGTAGCGCTGGCTTTCGCCGGGCTGGCCAAGGCTGTTTTTGGCGTGGGCCACCACCCGCACCTCCGGGTGCTCCGGGTCCCGCCCGGCGATGAGGATGCTGCGGGCGGCGTTGCGGAAATCGCTGGAGCCAAGCAGACGGTCCAGCGCGCTGCATACCCCGGGGCCGGGCTTGCTCATGTGGCTGATGAGCAGCACTGCCATGTCCAGCTCCTTGGCAAGGGCACCCAGATGGTCCAGCAAGGGGCGCACCTGCTCGGCGCGGTTCATCTGCACCCCCTGCCCCAGATAGCTCTGGATGGGGTCGAACACCAGCAGCGCCGGGCGGTACACCCGGCACAGGGCGGCAAGCTCCTCGTCGCCCATGCTGTAACTGGCACCATCCTGAAAATACAGCCGGTCAAGGTCTGCCCCCATGGCCTCGGCGCGGGGACGCAGCACCTTGTTGGGGTCGTTCTCGGCGGTAAGGTAGAGCACGGTGGCGGGGGGCTGCGGCGGGGTGTCCGGCGCAAAGGCTGCGCCCCGGGTAAGCCGGGCGCACACGTCCAGCGCAAGGCTGGTCTTGCCCGCAGCGGATACGCCGCCCAGAATGCTTACCATGCCCCGGGGCAGGTAGGGCTGCACCAGATAGGCGGCGCGCTCCGGCGCAAAGGCACTGGCGGGACGGATGCGGAACCGCCCGCGCCCGGCCTTCTGTTTGGCTTCGGCCTCGGCGCGCTGCTCCTCGGCAAGGCCTGCCTGCACATACTGCTGGCGGGCGTTTGCCACAAAGCCCTCGATATCCTGCCCCATGCGCGCCCCGCAATCGGTGAACCAGCTCTCCACCCGGCCGGTGTCCCGCAGCTGACGGCTGTACAGCTGCCCTCGCAGCAGCCGCAGGGCTTCCTCGCGGCGGTCTTTGTCCAGCGTATACACCAGCGTGGCGGTGTAATCGCTGAGCAATTGGGCGTCCGGCGCGTGCTCCAGATGCTGGCACAGCTCCGTCCACACCTCGTGCTGGACGGCCTGCGCCTGATCGTAGGCGGTACGGTACTTGTTTGCGTCCATGTAAAAAACCTCCTTTGGACATAAAGTATCTACCCTTATCCTAAGGCGATGGACGCGGAAAAACCAGTGTGTACTTTTTGAGGGCCAGAAGGTATTATCGCACGCTGGATATACACGCTGTAAATGCAAGCGCAGCCGCTGCAAAACAAAAACAAACGCAGCAGCGCATGGCAGCGCCCGCCGCGCGGGAAAACTCTGCCAAAAACCGGCGAAGTATTTCACCCCGCGTAATCCACCGAAAACGTGCGATTTTTGGGGGAGACAGCAAATGCCGGACAGCTTGCAGGCTGCCCGGCATGGTGCGTTGTGTTTATTTTTTGATCGCCCGCAGGATGCGGTTGGCGATGTACTTATGCCCGCTCACGGTGGGGTGGGCGTCGGTGGCGGTCATGGCAAAGGGGATGGGCACATAGGTCACATTCTCGTTCTGGGCGGCAAGGCTCTTGCTGAGGGCATTCAGCCGCCGGAACAGCTGTGTCCACTCCGGCAGCAGGGGCACGGGGTTCGTGTAGCCCAAAAGGATGATCTGCGCGTCCGGGTTCAGCGCCCGCAGCTGCGCTACCACCTGCGGCATATTGACGGCGGCTTCCTGATACGCCTGCTCGCAGATGGCGTCCGTGCCGCCGCCCAGCAGCAGCTGGGTGGTGGCCTGTTTTTCTTCCTTTGTCAGCCGCAGGCGGGAAAGGTCGCTGTTCAGCCGCTGCAGGTTTTCAAAGCTGGGCTCGCGCAGCACGCCGCTGACCATGGTGGCTACCAGCTGCTCGCTCTTCCAGTTGGTGGCGTTGCCCAGCGCCACAAGGGCGGGCACCAGCGCATCGTTGGAGCCGATCTGCACGCTGATGACATCCGCGCGCTTGAGGTAGTCCAGCATCTGGGGGTAGACGTAGTAGGTGCCCGCCTGCTGGTTCATCTGGGGCATTGCGCCGGTGTGCAGCATATCCGCAAGGTCGCCGGTGGTCAGGCCGGGCAGGCCAAGGTTGATGGCGTGCTGGCGGTCCAGCCCAAGGCCTTTGCCCACCAGCGAAACATAGCACTGCTCCGGGTAGCCCTCAAAGTTTGGGGCCGCGTCTATGCCGATGGCGGCTTCGGTGTACTTGAAATCCGGCAGACCCACGCCGGAAACGATGCTGTCGCCCAGCGCCACATAGGTGCGCTGAGGATCGGCGGCGGGGGTGTCCGCAGCGGGGGCTTCCTCAGCGGGGGCAGCTGCCTCGGCGGTCTGCTCCTGTGCGGCGGGGGCGGTCTGTTCCGGCGGCAGGGCGTCGGGCTGCTGGGCAAAGGCAGGCACAGCCAGCAGCACCAGCGCAGCGGCGCTGCACAGCCATGCGGTAAAACGGGGATGTTTCATGGATGATTCCTTCTTTCTTAAAGGCAGACGGGACGATTGAAAATGGCCTCCGCTTGTGCTCTGGCCATAATGAGCGGAATTGGTTTTTTATTCGGGATTCAGAAAAGCCTGCGGAGCTTGTCGGGGCAAAGCCCCTTCATCTGCTAACGCAGACCGCTCTGCCACTTAAAAGCCCCACTGGGGCTTTCATTGCTGCGCAAACGCGGGCTTTTCTGAATCCCCTTTTCACGGGAGGGGTTACCCTACCTCTTCTTCCAGCTTACGGTAGTCGGCCTTACCGGCGGGGGTCAGGGGCATTTCGGGGATGATCTTATAGGCCGAGGCGGCGGGCTGCACATACTCCGGCAGCTCCTCCAGGCACAGCTGGCGCAGCTCCCGCAGGATCTGGCGCTTTTTGCCGGTGGCGGCAGGCTCCAGCACCACAAAGACGAAGGGCAGACGTCCCTGGGTGTGGTCGGTATCGGCGTAGCCCACCACGCAGCACTGGTGCACGGCGGGGTGGCGGCTGATGACGTTTTCGATCATGGAGGGGAACACCTTGAAGCCGTCGTGCCGGATGATGATGCGCTTGATGCGGGCGTCCAGATACACAAAGCCGTCCTCGTCCATGGAGCCGATATCGCCGGTGTGCGCCCACAGCTGGCCGTCGGCGTGGCGGCGCAGCAGGTAGGCGGTCTCCTCGGGCTTGTTGTAGTAGCCCTTCATGGCGGTGGGGGTGCAGATGCAGATCTCGCCGCGCTGACCGATGGGCAGCTCGGTCTCGGTGCCCGGCTCGAAAATGGAGACCACCGTGTTGACCATGGGGATGCCCACGCTGCCGGGCTTTGTCACGTTACCGGCGGCGATGGTGGCAGCCGAGGATACCTCGGTCATGCCATAGCCCTTTGCCAGCGGGTACTCCACCCCGTGGGCTTTGAGGAACCGGTTCACCGTCTGCTCCGCGCCCAGCGAGAGGGAATCGCCTCCGGCGGCGTAGTTGCGGATGAAGGAGAGGTCTTTGTTTTTCAGCAGCGGGTCGGCGGCAAGCTGCTGGTAGTGGGTGGGCACGCCGAACATGTGCGCGGGCTTGTACTTCCACACCAGTGCGCCCAGCTTTTCCGGGTCCAGATTGGGGATGATGATGATATGCAGCCCCATGACCAGCGGCATATGGATGCCGCAGCTGTAACCGTAGGCGATGAAGGGCGGCATGACGTTCAGCAGCTTCTGCCCGCGGTGGAACAGACGGCTCTGGGCGGCAAACTCCTGTGCAAGGGCGTTGAAGCAGTAGTCGGTCAGCATAACGCCCTTGGGCGAGCCGGTGGTGCCGCCGGTGTGCACCACCACGCAGGTGTGCTGGGGGTCGTAGGGCACGGCGGCGGGGCTGTGCCCTTTGCCGGCGGCGATAAAAGCCTTCCAGCGCAGCACGTTGGAGGCGTAGCGGTTTTTATCCGGCTCTGTCAGCTTGTAGCCCACGGCTTTGGCCAGCGGCAGACTGTCGGCGGGGCTGAGCACCACCACCCGCTCCACGCTGGTGCGCTTTGCGGCCTGATGGCAGCGGGGGTACACCACGTTCAGGCAGATCAGCAGGCGGGACTCCACCTCCTCGATGTACTCCCGGATGCCCTCGGCGCTGTACCGGGGGTCTACCAGATTCAGGGTAGCGCCCAGCAGGTCGGCGGCGTAGAAGGTGTAGACCACCTCCGGGGTCATCACGCTGACCACCGTGATGATATCGCCCTTTTTCACCCCCAGCGCCTGCAGGGCGGCGGCGGTCTTTTTTATCTGCACGATCAGGTCGGCGTAGCTGAACTTGCGGCCGTAGTATTCCAGCGCGGTGTCGCCCAGATGCCGCTCGTTGTTGCGGCAGACCAGCGCAAAGGCCGAGCACTCCGGCACGGATTGGTGGATGTACTTTTCCTCATAATATTTCAGCCATGGCTTTGCCTTGGAGGCGTAGACCGGCTCCTTGCCATCTTCCATCATAGGATCAGACCTTTCTTTATCATCATTCGGAGACCGGCTCTCCGAGAGCAGGTGCAGTTACATTGGCAGGGGCAGCGCTCTGCCCGGCGGGGACGGCAGCGGGCAGGGCGGTCTCCGCGGCCGGGGTGGCGGTCTCCGCAGTCTGGGCGGTGGCCTCGGCGGTGGCTTCCGCAGCGGTTCCGGCGGCGTTTTCCGCTGCCTTGGCGGCTTCCTCGGCGGCCTTGGCGGCGCGCTCGGCCTTCAGCTGCTCGGCGCGCTGACGTGCCTCCTCCTGCCGTTTCAGGGTGCGCGCCTTGATGCGGCACACCGAGCACAGACCCTCGGCGCTGTCCGGGGCAATGGGCTTGCCGCACTGCTTGCACAGGGTCTTGGTGCACTTGTACAGCACCACGGGGCCAAGGGTGGTAAGCTGGTACAGCTTCATGCCGTCAAAGCCCTTGTTGGAGCACACGTTCATGCACACGCCGCACTCGCTGCACTTCCACGGGGTAAGCACCATGCGGGTCTGGCCGTTGGGCATCTCCTCGAATTTTAAAGCGTTAGCGCGGCAGGCTTTTTCGCACCGGCCGCAGCCAAAGCAGTTGTCGGTGAACTTGGGCATATAGTAGCCGTACTGCAGGGGCGTTTCCATGGCGGCTTTCAGCTGCTTTGTGCGCTGGTGCAGCAGCAGGCGGAAGTCCACCCCGCTGTCCTCTTCGCTGCGCAGGCCGGGCAGCATCTGCAGCAGCTTTTTGGTGCCGCTCTTGGAGCCGTGGCTCACCTGTTCCAGCATCTCGCGGCGGGTCAGCTCCTGCACATGGTAGGGGTACTCCTTTTCCTCATACGCCAGCGAGAACCGCGCTTCAAACATCGGCTGACCGAAAAAGTCCACAAGGCGGGTCAGTTCCTTACGCAGCTGCTCGGCGCACAGGTCGTTCTCGCACTGCCCGCAGGGGGTCAGGTCCAGCACGATCTTTTTGTTCAGCGCCAGATATGCCAGCGCCTCCCACGAGAGGGCGCAGATGCAGCTGCGCACCACGGTGTTCTTGCGGCTGGACTTCTCACAGCCGATCCAGATGGTATCGTTGTCGGAATCTGCCGCGGCGGTATCCCGCTGCACCTGCTCGGGCGAAGGCGCAATGCAGCCGCTGCGGCAGGCGGAAACGCACAGTCCGCAGTCGGTGCAGGGGTCCCAGTCCTTGACGAGGTTCGGGCGGGTAAAGATCTCCTCGCCGTAGGGGCAGATGTCCTTGCAGGTCGTGCAGGGCTTGCGGTGGGGGTGCAAATTCCAGCACTGGCGGCGGTTGATCTCGGGATGGCTGGTCTTCATCAGGGCATCCATTGCAGTTCTGGTAAAAAAGCCCATGGTCTTACTCCTTTTCCACAACAGAGGTAAGGGCGGCGTGGTCGAGCAGGAAACGCTGCACCTTTTGGTTGGTCACGGCGGCGGCGATGGCGTCCCGGCTCAGCACCTTGCGGATCTCTTCTTCCGGGGTGTCGTGCAGCTTGGAAAGGCGGGCGATCTCGGCGTCCACCTCCTGCTGGGTCACGGTGATCTTTTCGGCTTCGGCGATGGCGCGCACCGCCAGCATTGCCCGCAGCTGGCGCTCGGCTTCCCTGCGGTAGCCCTCCCGCACCTGCTCCGGGGTCAGCCCGGCGCTCTTGCAGTAGAGCTCCATGGTCATCTGGCTCTTGCGCAGCCGCTGGCGCAGCTGGGTCATCTGGTATTCGGCGTTCTGCGCCAGCAGCTCTGCGGGCAGCTCCACGGTCAGGTTCGCGCCCGCCATATCCAGCAGCGCCGCCCCGGCAATGCGGTCGGCGTTGGCCTCGTGGGAAAGGCGCTTTTTCTCCCGCAGGCTCTCCCGCAGGGCATCAAGGTCCGCAAAGCCCAGCGATTTTGCAAGGGCATCGTCCACCGGGGGCACCTGCTTGCGCTCCACTGTGTGCAGGCAGATCTCAAACTGCGCCGTTTTACCGGAAAGCTCCGGCACCCGGAAATCGGCAGGGTAGGTGAAATCGAACCGGAAAGTCTCGCCCGCGCAGTGGCCGTACACGGCATCCTCGGCGGCGGGCATCAGCTGCCCGGTGCCCAGCACCACGGTCACCTTTTCCATCCGGCTGTCCGGGATGGAAGCCCCCGCGAGAAAGCCCTCGAAATCCAGCGTGACCCGCATCCCGCGGGCGGCGGGCGCGTCAGTGGGCACAAAGGGCGCGTGGACCCGCGCCAGATTGCCGATATCCGCCTCTACGGCCTTATCCGATACCGGGCGCACCCGGCGGGTGAAGGCAAGCCCCTTGTACTGCCCCAAAGTGGCAGCGGGCATGGTGTTTGCAGTTTGTTCCATAGTCGAACACTCCTTTTTACAAAAGCGGCGTTACAGCCCGCGGGCGGCCAGCCAGCTTTCTGCGATCTGGGAGAACATCTCCGGGTACTGGGCATCTTCTTCTTTAAAGGCGCTCAGGTAGTACTCCACCTCGGCGCGGGTGGGGGCTACGGTGCGCCGCCAGATGGTAAAGGTGGTGCCGTTGCCCATATCAAAGGTGGCTTCCAGCGCAAAGTACTCGTCCCGCACCGCAAGGAACCTCTCGTTCAGCTTGTGGGACATCTCGCCGTTGCCCACAAAGGTCTGGGGGAAGGGGTCGGCGGTGAGGACATATTTGGCCTCGAAGAACTGCATGGGGAAGTTGTGGGTGCCCGGCACCGAGAAGCCGAAGGCCAGCTTATCGTTGATGGGGGTTGCGGGCAGCTGGCAGTTCTTGAAGTGATCCGGGCAGTACAGCATATCGTGGGGGATCATGTAGCTGATCTCGCCCTCGGCGCAGTGGGTGTCGATCCAGTTGGCAATGGCCTTGATCTGCGGCAGATCCTTGCGGTCATAGATCAGCTTGTCCAGCCGGACGAACTCCTCGGTGACTGCCAGCGGGAAGTGATCCACCAGAAAGCCCGGCAGGGCAATGGTGGTCAGGGGAGAGCAGCGCACCGAGGTGGCAAACACGAGGGTGAACACCCAGAACACGACCTTTGCCGCCCGGAAGCGGCTGATGCCCTCGGCCAGCGCCGCTGCGCCCAGCAAAAACAGGAGAAACCACCCCGGGAGGAACAGCAGCATCTGGTGGGAGCCGGTGTTCTGGATGCGGGTGAACAGCAGCATGCTCAGCAGGATCTCCAGCCCGGCAAGGCAGGGCAGCGCAGGCATTTTGCGCTTTTTCAGGCTGAACCACAGCCCCATGCCCACGAGCACAAGGTTCATCAGACCCATGCGCCAGAACTGCAGGCTGATCTCGGCCACAAAGCCGCCGCCGTTATAGTAGGAATAGCGCTCGGCGTAGCTGTAAGCGAGGATGCGGCTGACCATCGGCCACAGCAGGATCAGCATGGCCACCATGCTCATCAGGCCGAACAGCACGAGGTTGCGCACCTGCAAAAGCGCCTGCTTTTTCTGCCCGGCGCGGGCAGTGCGCGCGCTGCTTACCAGCACCAGCACCGCGTAGGCAAAGTAGTAGCCCACCACAAAATATAAGTACCACCGGCGGGAAAGGATGATGGCTGCTGTGGCGGCAAACAGCAGGCAAAAGCGCACCGGCTCCAGCTTTTCAAACCGGAAGTCCAGCGTGAGCAGCAGAATGCTGAAGCCGAAGATGAGGCCGAACCAGTCCGGCTGGCTGAGCATGGCGCTCATGCGCAGCCACGGGTAGGTGACCATCCAGGTCATGCCGATGAGGAAGTACCAGAAGCGGTTTTTCACCCGCAGCATCTGCCCTACCTTGATGGTAAGCCCTGCCAGCAGCACCAGCAGCATGGGCAGGATGCTGAACACCTGACAGAAGGCAAAGCTGTCGCCGGTGCGGTCGCTCAGGCAGAAGGGAAACTCCAGAAACAGGGTGATGAAGTTGGTGTAGTCCTCGGCAAAGGAGCCGAAGATGAACTGGAAGCCCGCCGCCGGGCCTTGCAGAAAGGCAGCTTCGGCCCAGTACTGTTTGTTGATATAGTTGACGTAATCCCAGATATACACAAAGCTGCGGCGGCCAAGCGCCCAGAAAAAGTAGACCAGCGCCGCCGCCCACAGACCGACGAGCACCGCCTTGTGGAAGAGGTCAAATTTGATTCCCGCCACCCGCAGCACCAGCAGCACACAGGCAAACAGGGCAAGGTTGCACCACAGGCTCACCAGCGGAAAAAAGAACTTGCTGCCGGGCGCAGCCAGCGCAAAAACGGCCAGCAGCACCGCTGCTGCCGCCAGCACCAGCACGATTTTCGCCGCAGCGGAAACGCGGGGCTTTGTAATGGGTTCGGACATGGAATAGGACCCTCCTTGCAAAATTTCACACCTTACAGTATAACAACTCCCCCGGGCACTGTCCAGCACCCCGGCGGCGAAAAATGCAGAATGTCCCGCCGCTTTCAAAGCAGACGGGACATTTTTGCGTAAATATTACTTATCGGAAACTTCTGCGGCGGCCTTAGCAGCCTTTGCCGCCTTGCGCTTTTGCGCCAGCGCCCTGTTGGCGCTCAGGCGGGCGGCGTCCGGGTTGGGGGCTTCCGGGGACAGCCGCAGCAGATAGCTGCCCATGGCGGGCAGGTCCAGCGTCAGGGTGTAGTCCCTGCCGAACACACCGCCGTCGGTGGTGTGGAAGCTCTGCTTGCGGTGCGCCTTGTGCACGCCGCCCCAAGTGCCGGCCTCGGTGTCCAGCACCAGCTCTGCGCTGCAGGGGAACTTGAGGTACAGGGGGAACTTTTTGTGGGCGTGGTCCTGGGTGTTCATCACGCAGAGCAGGTTCTGCCCGCGCCCCTTGCGCAGCCATGCGTACACACCCTCGGCGCAGCTTTCGTTTGCCACCCACTCAAAGCAGTCCGGGTTGTACTCGCCATCGTACAGGGCAGGCTCGGAGGCGTAGGTGCGGCTCAGAGCGGCAAAGTACTTCTGGAAGGCATCGTGGAAGGGGTATTCCAGCAGATTCCAGTCCAGCTCCCGCTTTTCGTCCCACTCCCGGAAGTGTGCCAGCTCGTTGCCCATAAAGTTCAGCTTTTTGCCGGGATGGGTGTACATATAAAAATACAGGGTGCGCAGCTGGGCGCATTTTTCCGCGTAGCTGCCCCACAGCTTGTCAATGATGGTCTTTTTGCCGTGCACCACCTCATCGTGGCTCAGCGCCAGCAGATACAGCTCGTTGTAGAAGTAGTGCATACTGAACAGCAGCTTGCCGTAGCAGCCCGGGCGCTCGCCGAAGGGGGTGGCAAAGTAGTCCAGCGTGTCGTGCATCCAGCCCATATCCCACTTGTAGTCAAAGCCCACGCCCTCGTAGCGGGTGGGGGCGGTCACCTTTAAAAAGTTGGTGGAGTCCTCCGCCATGTAGATGCCGGTGGGCCAGCGCTCGTTCAGGCCGTGGTTCAAACTGCGCAAAAAGTTCACCGCGCCCTGATTTACGCCGCGGTTGGGGTCGCCCTGCCAGTACAGTGCCCGGGAGATGGCGTCCATGCGGATGCCGTCGCAGTGGTACACGTCCATCCACAGCCCGGCGGCGCTGCTCAAAAAGCTGCACACCTCCCGGCGGTAGTAGTTGAAGTTGCAGGTGCCCCACTCGCTCTGTCCCACGTCGCTGTCGTACTCGTACAGGTAGGTGCCGTCAAACTTTGCCAGTGCGTCGGCGTTGGCGGCAAAGTGCACCGGCACAAAGTCCATGATGACGCCGATGCCCATGCGGTGGCAGGCGTTGACAAAGCCCGCAAATTGGGCGGGGGTGCCGTAGCGGCTGGTCACCGAGAAGTAGCCGGTGGTCTGGTAGCCCCAGCTGCCGTCAAAGGGGTGCTCTGCCAGCGGCAGCAGCTCCACATGGGTAAAGTGGTGCTCCAGCAGCCACGGAATCAGCTCCCGCGCCAGCTCCTCGTAGTTGTACCACCCGTCCGAGCCGTCCGGCCGGGTTGCGCCGGGCTTATGCTTCCAGCTGCCGGCGTGCAGCTCGTAGATGTTCAGCGGGCGGTTGCGGCATTTGTCCCGCCGCTCCATCCACGCGGTGTCGTCAAAGGTGAAATCCAGCTTTGTCAGCTTGCTGGCGGTGCCGGGGCGCAGCTCGGTGGCAAAGGCGTAGGGGTCGCTGCGCATCACGGTGCTGCCGTCCGCGCCATGCACGCGGTATTTGTACAGATCTCCTTCCGCAAGGCCGGGGATAAAGGCGCTCCACACGCCGGTATCGGCTTTTTCCATGGGTACGCCGCGCTCCCAGCCGTCAAAGCCGCCGCACACCTCCACGGCGGTGGCACCGGGTGCCCACACGGCAAAACGCCAGCCCTCGGCGCCGTTTGAGTCGGTGCAGGGGTGCGCACCCAGAATGCGGTAGGCATCGAAGCAGTCGCCACTGAAAAACGTGCGGGGGATCACAGGGTAATTCATGCAAAGATCTCCTTACTTCTCTATGTTGACCGGCGGTGTGCGCCGGTTGATACAAGGCTGTTTGGGCAAACTATCCAAGAAAAACGCTTTTTACCGGCACAGTAGCCGATAATCTTAGCGAATCTTGACAAAAAACGGCAAAAATACACATATTTGCCAGAGGGTGTGGTATACTGTTGCTACCGCCTTGCGGGCGGTGCAACTTTTTAGAGCAACAGAATGGGAGCGAATGATCATGGCTTGGTATGACGAAGCAGTATTTTATCACATTTATCCGCTGGGGCTGTGCGGCTGTGCGCACGAAAACGACGGCCAGCCCACCCCGGGCGCTTTTGCAAAGCTGGAAGCATGGGCAGCCCACGCGGCAAAGCTGGGCTGCACGGCCATCTACATCGGCCCGCTGTTCGAGAGCGGCTCCCACGGCTACGATACCATCGACTACCGTCTGGTGGACCGCCGCCTTGGCACCAACGAGGAGTTCAAGGCTTTTGTGGCGGCCTGCCACGCCCGCGGGCAGCGGGTCATCGTGGACGGCGTGTTCAACCATGTGGGCCGCGATTTCTTCGCGTTCCAG
>ERZ773158.2593-NODE-2593-length-12847-cov-6.195669_pt1 | contig 12847 bp, 8 predicted proteins | sample MGYA00511918_ERZ773158 | MGnify/ENA primary metagenome ERZ773158 (study PRJEB29015, sample SAMEA2737876) | human gut metagenome | biome: human gut; feature: human-associated habitat; material: faeces | place: China | collected 2012 ...
CGCCACCGCCGCCGCCACCGCCGCCCTGGCGGCTCAGCGCCTCGCCAAGGCCCTGCAGGCGCGGCATGCGGTATTTCAGGGTGGCCAGCTCAGTTTGCAGCTTGCCCTCGTTGGTGGTGGCACGCGCACGGAAGATTTCCAAAATCAGCATCGTGCGGTCCAGTACTTCTACCTGCAAAGCTGCGCTCAGGTTGCGGATCTGGCTGCCGGTCAGCTCGCCGTCAAAGATGGCGGCCTCGGCATCGGTATTCAGGCATACCAGGCGCGCTTCCTCCACTTTGCCCTCCCCCAGAAGGGTGGCGGCTTCGGGGGTGCTGCGCTTCTGGCACACGGTAGCAACGGCCTGCATGCCGTTGGCTTCCGCCAGGGCGGCAAGCTCATCCAGGCTGCGCTGGGAGTCAAACTTGCCCTGGTCCAGCGCCAGCAGCACAACGCGCACCGGCGGGCGCTCGCTGTCCAGAGCCTTCTGCCCAACAGGGGCGTCCTCTGCCGGGGCCTGGGTAGCGGTAAAGTCCAGGGTGATGGGGTCCTTCATTTCGTCCATAGGGGTCCTTTCTGGCCGTATTCGGCCAGGTCAGCAAAAGTATGGGGCAGGGGAGTGAATGTCAGACGGTTGTCTCGGCATTCTCCGCTGGTTCCGTTGGTTCTGCCTGTACAGCGGGGGCAGCGGCTGCCGGTTCATCGGATTTCTGGCTGCCGGGGTTCAGCAGGTACCAGGCCAGGCAGGGCACCTCGGTGCCGTCAAAGCGGTGCAGAACGGTATCGTGGTCATAATGGAAGCCGGTCTTGGCCAACACGCGGCTGCTTGCCACATTCTGGCTGGCGTGGAACCCGGCCAGCCAGGGCGCACCTACCATGCCAAACCAGTAATCGCGCACGGCAGCGGCGGCTTCGGTGGCATAGCCCTGGTTCCACCACTTTTTGCCCAAGGTGTAACCGATCTCATACATGCCGCCCAGCAGCTCGGTTTTCACGTTTTTCCAGGCATAGGGCTTTTCACGCTCACAGGATTCGGCGGGGGCAATGCTGATGCTGCCCATCAGCACACCGGTCACTTTATCGCAGATGCCCCAATCATAAAAATCCGGGCGGTCATATTGTTTGACGATCTCGTTCAGATATGCCATCGTTACCACCCAGTCACGGTGGGGCTCCCAGCGCAGGTAGCGGGTCACTTCCGGGTCATTGGCCCAGTTGCCAAACATCATTTCGCAGTCGTCGGTTGTCATACGACGCAGGACCAGCCGCTCGGTGGTCAACTCTTGTGTGCCGCAATGCTTCATCTTGATATACAACCTTTCCTTTGCAGTAGTTATGCTTGGCTGTGCAGCAGATACCGCCGCACAAAGCCCATAAAGATCTGCCACAGCTTGTACAGCTGGGCACGGTAAATGTTACAGTAAATAAACAGGATTGCTGCAGTTAAAACAAACTTGATGATAAAATTGTGGGCGAACACCACGCCGATCACGGCCACACCCACCGCCAGCAAAAAGCCGCAGATCGTCCGGCTGAAGCTGGGGATGGTGCGGTAGTAATACTGCCCGGTCACAGTGCGGTACAAAAACATCGTTGCATTGGCCGCTACCAGGCCGACCGCGGCACCCATTACGCCAAAACGCGGCACCAGCACGGCGCACACGGCAATGTTGGCCGCAACGCCCACGGCGGTTCCAATCGTATCCTGGAACGGCTTGCGGGCAATGGTGTTGCCGTACACCGTGCCTTCGCACAGGATGGAGAACACCACGGCCAGCATCATCAGCGGAAAGTAGGGCAGGCAGGCCGATTTGGCCGGGAAGATGATGAAGATGATATCCTCAAACATGACCAGCAGACAGAAAAAGCCGAAGATCAGCAGGTTCAGCAGATCATGGATGCGGCCAATGCGCTCCTGCTCGGTGCGGTAATGCGCGTAGACATAGGGACCCCAGTAGGTGGAAAAACCGGCCTGAATGGTGGTGACAAGCTGGGCCAGGGTGTAGGCGAAATCAAACGAACCCTGCTCCGCCGCGGGGGCGTAATTGCCTAAAAAAGAAAGGCAGATGGCGCGGTACAGCGGGATCAGGATGGCCGCAGGTGCCAACACAATGCCGTAAGGCAGTGCCGCCCGGTAAATGTGGGCATAGGGGCGCAGGCCGCGCACAGGGGCCTCTTTCGTTTGACCTTTAGAAGCCCGCCGCCAATAGAACACTGCGACCCCCGCAAAGCTGCACACCGCACCCAGCACAAAAGCGCGGGCGTCCTGGGTAACAAAGCCGGGCAGCAGGTAGATCAGGTTCAGGCAGGCCTGCATCCACAGCGTTTCGGTGGTGTAGGCGCGCACATTGTTTTCCAGCCGGAGCAGCACGTTGAGGTAACGCACCAGCATGTACAGAGCAGCGTTCAGGAACAAAAACGGCACCAGCCCGGCACCGTTGGCCCCAAGGCCAAAGGCCGCCGCCAGCGGCTTGGCGAAAAAGATGCTGCCGATGCCGCCCACCAGCAGCATGACCAGCACCGAAAGCCGGGTACACGCGGCAAACATGCTGCGCCCGGTGGAACCGGCAGGCGGTTCGTGGTAAAAGCGCAGCAGGCTTTGGTCCAGCCCAAGCATGCCCACGTTCATCAGCGACATGGTGTATGCCATGAAGGAAGCAGGAACGGCGTAGCTTTCGGCGGGCAGGACGCCCTTGATGATAAGCGCTGCGCCGGAAATGCCAAAGCCAAGGTAGGTGGCAATGGAGTATTTCATCACATTTCCGGCAAAGCTTTCAGTTTTTTTCGGTTCAGACATGGCAGGCTCCCATTTGCAGCGGGCGCACCGCAGCGCGCCGGAAAAACAACTTTATTTTACATATGGCCGGATGCGCGCTTCCATGCGCTGGATCTCCTCCGGCGGGATATAGGCTTTGTCCACATAACCGTAAATGCGCTGGGCAAAGTTGGCCAGCGGCGGGCAGAAGGCAAACACCCGTTTGGGTTCCCACTTGTGGCGGTACAGCATGTGTACCCCCGCCAGTGCGCAGAACTTGAGCAGGTTGAAGTGCGGCGTAAAGCCGGGCCCCATCGGTTCATCCCGCGGGGGATTTTTGTACACTTCCTCCAGCAGGTCGGCCATCCGCTTGTAGGCCGGGGCAGGGGAGGGGTCAAAATAGCCCTCAATCACATCCCGTGCAATGGGGAACGGCGGGTTCGGCTGCGCCATGGCAGCGGCAAACTCCGGGTAGCTAGTCACATAGTGAGCATCCTTGTAGATGACGGGGTCATACTCGTGCTCGATGGGCACCGGGCGCAGGATATGGCAGCTTTTGCCCGCCATGTATACTTCGGCCACAGCGGTGCTCATCCAGATGGAGATGGAATCCGCCGCCACAATCCACTGCTTGACGGAATCCGCAAAAATCACATGGAAGTTGGGGCGTTTGGCGGCCAGTTCGTCCAGGGCTTTGCATTTCCATTCGCTGGGGTGGCGGCGGTATACCAGTTCCACCTCCGGGTGGTCACCCAGGTAGCGGTCAAACCAGGCCAGCGTTTTTTCCATCGAAACGCGGTTGGTGCGGGCAAAGCCGGAAAAATCCGTTCCCGCCATTTTGGAAAGCTCGGCCACTTCCTGGTCGGTCATGCTGGCATAGCCAAAGCTGGAAATGTACAGGTGCAGCTGTTTGGCGGGGTCAAGGCCGAATTCCTTGCACAGGGTTTCCTTATCCTTAAAGTAGCCCTTGAACTCCGGCCGCAGAAAGTCCATCATCACAGCGCCGGTCACGGGGGTGTTCTTGGCATCCATGCCATGGGCCTGTAACCGCTGGGCAGTGCGCTGGCCCCAGCAAGTCTGCACGCAGCGCTTGGCGTTGCCGTTCATGTTGAACCAATCGCCCTCCTCCTGCGTGTCGGAGAGCATCTGCTCCCAGTGCAGGTTGACGATCTTGTTGCATTTGCCAATGTTGTTGTACACATGGCTGTTGATGGCTTCGTTGTCATACATGCAGCTGGCAACCAGAACTTCCGGCTTGTCTTTGCCAAACAGGCGCAGATCTTTGGCATCCAGCAGCTGGCGGATGCGCACGGTGTAGCCGCGGCGCTCCAGCTCCAATTTGAGCAAAAGATCGCTCTCATATTCCCGAACGGTGTGTTCGTACAAAATCAAAAAGTCCAGTGCCACAGGGGTCCTCCTTTTTGGGGTGGGGCAGCATCAGCGCTGCATATCATCAAACAGTTCGGCTGTCCAGTCCGGCAGGCCGTATTTTTCGTCCAGGTGGAACCCGTCAAAAAACTGGGTGTCATCATCGGTAATGCAGCTGGTGCCCCATTCGTAATTCAGCACGGTAAAATTCTGCTTTTCCAACAGCGGCAGAACTTCGTCCTGCATCACGGCGGTAATGCCAAAGGCATCGCATACCTCGGTGCGCACATTGGCGGCCATGGGGGGCAGCACAATGGTCAGCTCCACGCCGCGGTCTGCGCAGCGCTGGACCATAGCCAAAAACTCCGCCAGCTCGGTTTCGTTCAGTGTCCAGTTCTGGCAGCGGGTGGTGATCAGCGCCGGATACTCATACAGCTTTTTGTGCAGCGGAATCGTGTTCCCGGCATCATCCAGGTAATCCGCCGCGGTCCAGTCGCCGGATTCAATGGTGTCCGGCGTGCCCTTTACGGTGTCCATAAACACGGTCAGGGCGTTCACGTTGTATTCCAGGTTCAGACAGTAGGCCAGCGGGTTGCGCAGGGTAGCTTCCAGCGCCGAAAAACGGTCGGTGTTATAGCTGCTGTTTAAGGTGTAGAACGAAAGCTCAAACAGAATGCGGTCCACCTGGTTGCCGGAATCCAGCACATAGTTGGCAAGGTCCACACATTCCTTCAGGGAAGCACCGCCAAAGGCCAGGTTCTGCCAGCTTTGCCCGGTCAGGGAATCCACAAGGTCCATATCAAAGTGGGCCAGGCGGCTGTCTCCGATGATCAGGTTGGTGCCGGGGCTCTGCTCATAGGCGCGCACACGGGCCACCGGCTGGCTGGAAGAGGCTGTTTTTTTGATGCCAAAATAATTGTTTGGCTCAAACGCCACAAAAAAGGCAAACCACAGATAGACCGGCACGAACAGCAGCGCCAATTTTTTGATGATATGCTTCACGCCGGAAATCTCCTTTTTTCCATAAGATTAAAACCCTGCATAGGGGCCGAACGCATTGGCGTTAAAGCCGCCGCTCTGCATGATGTACCCCACCAGGATAAAAACGATCAAAACAACATACAGCGCATTGCGGTGCTTGGCGCTTGCCAGGGCAACCTCAGCCGGTTTGTTTTTGCAGGCAAAATTGCGCCGGTGATCCAGCCAGATGCCAAGCGCCAGCGCCAGCGCAGCGAACGCCCAATAAGCCGCTACCATAATGGTATTGGCGTAAAAGCCGGTATACGCTGTGCTGTACAGCTCCCCGGCAAAGCGGGCGGGGGACCAGCTGTTCATCAGGCAGCGGCCCAGGTAGACGAAAGCATCGCCAACGCCCAGGTTTTCGGCCATGCCGGAAAGGTTGCCGGACCCCACGCGGAAGAACACCATGCTGATGGTCCACAAAACAAACACCACAACCCGCTTGCCCCACAGCACATGGGCCGGGGTGCCGCGCTTTTTGGGTTTGCCAAAGCGGCGGTGCAGCAGCTCTTCGCCCACGCGGTAAACCGCCTGCAGCAGACCCCAGATGATGAATGGCGCGGTGCTGCCGTGCCAGAAGCCGGAAGCAAAGAATACGCAGAACACGCACAGCTCGGTGGGCAGGCGGCCAAAGCGGCCAAGATCTGCCCAGGCCAGCGGCATAAAGAGATAATCCTGTAGCCAGGAAGAAAACGAGATGTGCCAGCGGCTCCAGAAGCCGGAAAAGTTGGTGGCGTAAAACGGGGTCTTAAAGTTTTCCGGCAGGTCCAGCCCCAGCACAAGGCCGGTGGCACGGGAAATCTCGGAATAGCCGGAAAAGCTGAAATACAGATAAAAAGTGTACATCACCGCGGTCAAAATCAGCATGGGGGCGCTGTAATCCGCATAGTGGGGGAAAACCGTATCCACCACCATGTTCAGCACATCCGCCACGGCAATGTATTTGAACAGCCCCAGCGCATATAGCCGCAAAGCGCGCACCGTGCGGGCGGCATCAAAGCGGTGCTCGGCGCTCAACTGCGGCAGCAGCGCACTGGCGCGGCAGATGGGCCCCTGGGTGACGGTGGCAAAAAAGTTGAGGAACAGCGCCAGCCGGATAAAGCTGGTTTCCACCTCGCAGTCGCCGCGGGTGGCGTCGATCAGGTAGGCGATTGCGGCAAAACTGGTAAAGCTGATGCCCAGCGGCATGGCCACCGCGCGCCAGCCGTGCAGCACCCCGCCCAACAGGCCGTTATACTTAAAAAAGGCCAGAATGCCCAGCATACCGATCACGCCAAGGCGCAAAAAAGCGGTTTTGTGTGCGCCGTCCCGCCAGGCAAGGCCGCGGCCGCACAGGTAGGTGAACACCGCCAGTGCAATGGTGACCGGCAGCATGGCCGGCATGGCCAGCGCATAAAACACCCACGAAGCTCCCAGCAGAAACACCGGCTGCATGCGCACCGGCAAATGCAGGTAAACGGCAGCCACAACCACCAAAAATGCACAGTATTGCAGGCTTTGCAGCCCCATGAGCGCAACCTCCAGACCTAATAGGAGCGGTACCGCGCAACGCACGGCGTGCCGCAAAAAATCCGCAGGCAGCAAGGATAAAATAAGACCGCCTGCACCCGCAATATGGCAAAATGGCGCAATATCACAGATTAACTAAACTATTATACCTGTTTTGCCTACTAATGTAAAGTGGGCCGCCCCGCGGGGGCAAAATACGCACGAAAAAACGTAAAGAATACTGTTTGCACAGCGACAACAAAAGCGGCGTTAAAATGTGATAACAAAGAGCAAAACGCGGAATAAGAAGCAGACCTACTAGGTGTGATAAGTTTCCTGGAACGGTTGCACTGAATACGTGAAAATGATATACTATCATAGTAATAAGAAATAGGCTGGGTGTGTACCAAACTGTCCGGCGGTTGAAATGCTGGTGGGACGGACAGTTTTTGCGGGACTGCAAGCAGGGTTCCGCTGCAGGCTTACGGGAGTGAAAAATATGAAAGTTGTAATTCTTGCCGGTGGCTATGGCACGCGCATTTCGGAAGAAAGTAAGTTCAAGCCGAAACCGATGATCGAAATCGGCGGTATGCCCATTTTGTGGCATATCATGAAAGAGTATTCTTACTATGGCTTTAATGATTTTGTGATCTGCGCCGGGTACAAACAGCATATGATCAAGGAGTGGTTTGCGGATTATTTCCTGCATACCAGTGATGTGACCTTTGACTTCACCCAGGGCAACAAGATGATCGTGCATGACCAGCACGCCGAGCCGTGGCGCGTGGCGGTGGTGGATACCGGCCTGAACACGATGACGGGCGGCCGCATCAAGCGGGTGCAGAAATATATCGGCAACGAAACCTTTATGATGACCTATGGTGATGGCGTCTGCGATGTGAACATTGCCGAACTGGTCAAGTTCCATAAGCAGCATGGCAAGCTAGCCACCCTGACCGCCGTTGTGCAGGAACAGCAGAAAGGCGTGCTGGATATCGGCCAGGATAACACTGTACAGGCCTTCCGCGAAAAGAGCATCAACGATGGGGCTATCATCAACGCGGGCTATATGGTGCTGGAACCGGAAGTGTTTGATACCATCAGCGGCGATGATACCATTTTTGAGCAGGCCCCGCTGCGCGAGCTGGCAGCCAAAGGCCAGCTGATGAGCTATGTGCACCGCGGATTCTGGCAGTGCATGGATACCGAGCGCGAAAAAAGTATGCTGGAAAAAATGTGGGCGTCCGGCTGTGCGCCCTGGGAAGTGTGGAACCAACAATGAACTTGGAATTTTACCGCGGCAAACGCGTGTTTGTAACCGGGCATACCGGTTTTAAGGGCAGCTGGCTCTGCCGCATGCTGGTGGGGGTCGGTGCGGTGGTAACGGGTTACAGCCTGGAACCGCCCACAACCCCCAACCTCTTCTCTCTGGCAGGGCTGGAAGGCAAAATGACCAGCGTGATCGGTGATATCCGCAATTTTGCCGCCCTGAAAGCGGCCTTTGATGCCGCCCAGCCGGAAATTGTGCTGCACCTGGCGGCTCAGCCCATTGTGCGGGACAGCTACAAGGACCCGCGCTATACCTATGAAACCAATGTGATGGGCACCGTGAACCTGTTGGAATGTGTGCGTACCGCCCAAACTCCGCCGCGCTCTGTGCTGAACGTGACGACAGATAAGGTGTACCAGAATAATGAATGGTGCTGGGGCTACCGCGAAAACGAACCGCTGGACGGCTTCGACCCCTACTCCAACAGCAAAAGCTGCTCGGAGCTGGTGACCCACAGCTATAAAAACAGCTTTTTTGCGGATGGCAGCGTGGCCATCTCCACCGCCCGCGCGGGTAATGTGATTGGCGGCGGCGATTTTGCCAATGACCGCATCATCCCAGACTGTGTGCGTGCCATGGCAAAAGGGGAGAGCATCGGTGTGCGCAACCCGTATTCCACCCGCCCATACCAGCATGTGCTGGAACCGCTGGCGGCGTACCTGCTGATCGCCCAGCGCCAGTATGAGGATAACCGGTACGCCGGCTATTATAATGTCGGCCCGGATGACTGCGACTGTGTGACGACCGGCACCCTGGTAGACCTGTTCTGCCAGGCGTGGGGCGATGGTGCTGCATGGGAAAACCGCGCTGAGGCAAACGCCCCGCATGAAGCAAACTTTTTGAAGCTGGATTGCAGCAAATTGAAATCCACCTTCGGCTGGAAACCGCGCTGGCATATGGCGGAATGTATGCAAAAGACCGTTGCGTTCAGCAAGGTATGGCTTTCCGGCGGGGATATCCCGGCGGAGATGGACAAAGAAATCAAGGAATTTTTGAGTGAGTAAGGGAGCAGACGATGGCAAATTGGAGCAATGAGGCCGAAGCCCGCGAGCAGATCAAGGCGCTGGTGGCAGAATATTACCATGACTTTAAGGAGAAAAAGGCGGATTTCAAGCCCGGCGACCGCGTTACTTATGCATCCCGCGTGTTTGATGAAAAAGAAATGTGCGCCCTGACCGATGCAACGCTGGATTTCTGGCTGACCACCGGCCGCTTTGCGGATGAATTTGAAAAAGAGTTTGCCAAGTGGATCGGCGTAAAGTTCGCCAACCTGGTCAACTCCGGCTCCTCCGCCAACCTGATTGCCTTTATGGCGCTCACCGCCCCGGAACTGGGCGACCGCCAGATCAAAAAGGGCGATGAGGTCATCACTGTGGCATGCGGGTTCCCCACCACTGTCACCCCGGCGCTGCAGTATGGCGCTGTGCCGGTGTTTGTGGATGTGACCGTGCCGCAGTACAACATTGATGTGACCAAGCTGGAAGCCGCTCTTTCCCCCAAGACCAAGGCAGTCATGATCGCCCATACCCTGGGCAACCCGTTTGACCTGTCCGCCGTCAAAGCTTTCTGCGATGCCCATAACCTCTGGCTGGTGGAGGATAACTGCGATGCCCTGGGCACCCAGTACACCATCAACGGCGAAACCCGCTTTACCGGAACCTGGGGCGATATCGGCACCTCCAGCTTCTACCCGCCGCACCACATGACGATGGGCGAGGGCGGCTGCGTGTATACAAACAGCCCGCTGCTGAACCGCCTGATCAAGAGCTACCGCGACTGGGGCCGCGACTGCATCTGCCCGTCCGGCCATGATAACTTCTGCGGCCACCGCTTTGACGGTCAGTATGGCGAACTGCCCGCAGGCTATGACCACAAGTACGTTTACAGCCACTTTGGCTATAACCTGAAAGTGACCGATATGCAGGCCGCCATCGGCTGCGAACAGCTGAAAAAGTTCCCCAGCTTTATCGAGCGCCGCCGCCATAACTGGGACCGCCTGCACGCAGCCCTGGAACCGGCCGCCGATAAGCTGATCCTGCCGGAACCGGCTGCCAACAGCCGCCCGTCCTGGTTCGGCTTCCTGATTTCGGTCAAGCCGGAATCCGGCCTGAACCGCAACGCCGTGACCCGCTATATTGAGGACCACAACGTCCAGACCCGCCTGTTGTTCAGCGGCAACCTGATCAAGCACCCTTGCTTTGACCAGATCCGCGGCACCGACGCCTACCGCGTGGCAGGGGAGCTGACCAACACTGACTTTATCATGAACAACACCTTCTGGGTCGGCGTGTACCCCGGCATGACCGATGAGATGATCGACTATATGGCACAGGTGATTCTTGAGGCTGTGAAGGAGTAAACATGCAGAAACTGAACGTGCTTTACCAAAGCAATGATACCTTTGCACCGTATCTGGGAACCTCGCTTCAATCCCTGCTGGCAAACAATACGGCGCTGGAAGAGTTGAATGTTTACCTGGTCAACATTGATATCAGCCAGGAAAACATTGAAAAGTTGAAAAAACAGTGCGAAAGCTTTAACCGGAAGCTGATTCTGATTGATGCAGCAAAGATCCGGCGTAAAATCAAGGAATCGGGGATGCCGGAATATCAGGGATTCCGTAAAAATAATATGTCCCTGATGAAGATTTTTGCAATTGATGATATCCCGGAAGAAACTGTGCTGTACATTGACTGCGATACAATTATTGCTGGCTCACTGGCGGGCCTGTGCGCAGTAAACATGCAGGGCCGGCCAATCGGCATGGTGGCAGACTCCATCATCTCCAACGAATATAAGCTGGACATCGGAATGAAAGAAAGCGCCTATTATTACAATTCCGGCATTATTCTGTTTGATGCGGAACAGTGGAAAGCACAGCACTGCATTGAAAAAATTGTTGCCTTTGCCCAGCAGGGGCGCGTGTTCGGTACGGTGGATCAGGATTATCTGAACGTCGTGCTGGAAGATAACGTTTATACACTGCCGCTTCAGTATAACGTGCAGTGCATTCACTTTTTGTGCAGCGCCAAGGGGTATGCAAATTGCTTTAAGAATGTTGCCCCCTATTATGGCTTTGATGAAATTCAGGAAGCATGCAAACACCCGACCATTGCACATTATGAGAAATTTGCAAGTATGTCCCCCTGGCACAAAAATTCTGTGAACCCCTGCACCAAAATGTTTGACAGCTACCTGAAGCAGTCCCCTTGGAGCAATTACGAAAAGCAGGAGTGCAAAGCAAACGCGTTCCAGTTCCAGGTGGAAAAAATTCTTTACCGCTGCCTGCCGCACGATGTTTTTGTGCATGTATTCAAAATCGCATCGGACCGCATGCTGCTGAACTCCAGCAGACAGGCGGCAAAACTGGGCAAGGCATAATAAAATAACCGGTCTAAAGTATTAAAAAGATAAGGATTGATTTCATGAAGCAGAACGCAGTATGGGGGCAGCTTGCGCTTGTTGCGGGGATTCTGGCGGCCTTTTGCATGACGGCACTGTTTACCACCTGCAATACCAATGTAAGGAATGCCCCCTATATTGCCGTCAGCGTGATGTTTGCAATCCTGTGCGCAGTAATGCTGGGGCTGGCTGTATGGAACAGACTGAAACAAGGCAAAGGCAAACTTGCCCTGCCGATCGATAAAGCCTTTTTGCTGGTGGCAATCGTTTTTATTGTCATACGTTTGGCGCAGTTTGATACTCTGCCGCGCTGGGACTCTGAAACATACTTTGCGGCCCTGCGCAAAGCCTGCGAAAATTATGAGTATGATTTTCCATCACTTATCAATAACTTTTTCCTTGCAGGGCATGTCAGCCTGGGGTATGCGCTGTTCTTGGCCATGGGGTATTTTATCTGGCCGAATGCGGCACAGGGCGTTTATGCTGTAAACCTGCTTCTGTCGTTTGCGGGCTTCTGCTACACCTGGGGGATACTCCGCCATGCGGTAAAGCGTAAAACATCGTTGCAGCTGCTGCTTGCAGCATTCCTGATTTGGTGCATGCCGCTTACCCTGGGGACCTTTTCCGGTATAAGTCTGGATTATGGCATTATGCTCTTTTTGGTATTCCTGCTGTACAGCCATATCAAGCAGCAATATCTGCTGATGCTTTTTTGGGCACTGGTGCTGGCAACCACAAAGGAAACAGGGGTCATCTGCCTTGCGGGCTACGGTGTGATGTGTGTGCTGCAAAAATTCCTGCACCAGCACGGCAGCTTCCGTGATAGGGGACTGGCACTGTTGAAAGAAAAAGCCATGTGGATATTGCTGGGCAGCGGTGGAGCCTTTTTGCTGATGCGTGCCCTGCAGCTCCTTTTTGGTAAATCCAGTTGGGGCACAGGCATCAGCAAGAGCGGGCTGCACAACGTATTCAAATGGCAGTGGGACTATGTTTTGCTGAAACTGCAAACTTTTTTCCTGCTGAACTTTTATTGGGTATTGGCACTTTTGATGTTGTACTGCGTGTTGGCATCTGCTTTTGGCAAAAAGCAAAGGCTGCGCTACCTGTTGCTGAAAAACGAGGAAATTTGCTGCGCAATCGGGGCCGCGGCTGCATTTATTGTTTTTAGCTGTATTTATCTGACATATAATAACCCGCGTTACAATGTTGTTGTTGAATACATTTTGGCGCTTGTCTGCGTGATTTTTGTTATGTGGACCATAACAGAGCAAACGGTATGCAACCTTGTGATAGGGCAGCTGTGCGTTATTATGCTGGTTCAGTCGTACTACACAGTAGACCCTGTTACCAAGGCTGTGTTCCCGAAGGTAAACACAGAATCAGCATTTCCGATGGTGACAACCGGTTGGTCCGGCTATCCTTCGCTGCAGGCAGATATTACGGTTTACAACAATCAATATACCTACCTGGATAAGGCATATGATAAAATACTCTCCAATATCGGC
>ERZ773158.2612-NODE-2612-length-12746-cov-3.136002_pt1 | contig 12746 bp, 10 predicted proteins | sample MGYA00511918_ERZ773158 | MGnify/ENA primary metagenome ERZ773158 (study PRJEB29015, sample SAMEA2737876) | human gut metagenome | biome: human gut; feature: human-associated habitat; material: faeces | place: China | collected 2012 ...
CTTTTCGATATCGACCCACAGCTCATCGGCTGTGTTCGTATGGATCTGACCTTTCTTCGCAGGCGGCTGCGGCAGCTGCGCGCCCAAGACCACATCGTCCCAATCTATTTTTTCCGACTTGCTGCCTCCGGAGATCCTGCCGGCAAGCGCGATCACGACCACGGCGACGATCGCATAAAACCACCACTTCTTGTAAATCGGTTTCTTCGGTTTTTGAGATCTCGGGCGGTCTGCCGGGATCTCTGGCGACGGCTGCGGGCACGGCTCTGCCTTCGCGCCGCAGGCCGTGCAGAAATTGCCCTCAAATTCTGCACCGCAATGACTGCATTTCATTTTCCTGTTCTCCTTTCGGTTTATCTTTCTGTCCACGCGGCAATGTGCCGCCAGTCTGCTCTTCCAAACAAACGTTGGAAAACGGGGCGTTTCTCTCCTCCCTGCGCCCGGCGAATTTGGCTGTTTCCGGTCAATTTCGGAAAATCGCGGAAACTTCCAAGCCGATAATAACACATTTGTATTCAAATGACAACATATGTATTCATAATCTGTAGAATTTCTCTCTACACTGAAAGCAAAAACAGTGAAGGGAGCATGGACGATGCTGGATGCAAATGTTGTTGGCAGCGTGCTGCAGCGGCTGCGCGAGGAGCGCGGCCTGTCGCAGGAGATCGTGAGCGGTCTCGCCGGGATCGGCAGGACGCATCTGAGCGCCATTGAACGCGGAGAGCGCAAGCCGACGCTGGAGACCTTTTACCGCATCGGCGAGGCGCTGCATATGCGGCCGAGTGCGGTGCTGGCGGAGATCGAGGCAGAGCTGGACAAGGCGCAGAAGCCCATCTGACAAGCGGTGCCCGCGCCACAGTCAGAAAGGCGCAAAAAAACAGGAGAGCCGCCGCTCTCCTGTTTTTGCTTTTCGTTTGCGCCGTCCGGCGTCACCGTTCTTCGCGGAAATACGGCAGGCCGAGGCTTGCGGGCGGCTGATTTTCGCGCTTGGAGCGCACGCTCGTGATAATGAGCACGATGATCGTGACGACATAGGGGATCATCTTGTACAGTTCCTTGACAGCGAGGTTCGTGCCGCTCGGCAGGAAGATGTGCAGGATATACAGTCCGCCGAAGAGGAAGGACGCGAGCACGCCGACGTTCGGCTTCCAGACCGTGAAGATGACGAGCGCGATGGCAAGCCAGCCGCGGTCGCCGAAAGCGTCGTTCGACCAGACGCCGCAGGCGTAGTCCATGACGTAGTACAAGCCGCCGAGGCCGGCGATCATGCTGCCGACGCAGGTGGCGATGTACTTATACTTATTGACGTCGATGCCGGCGGCATCGGCCGTCTGCGGGTTTTCGCCGACGGCGCGCAGGTGCAGACCCACGCGCGTGCGCTTGAGCACATAGGCCACGATGAGCGCGATGGCCACGGCGAGATAGGCCAGAAAGCCGTAGGACAGAAAGATCTTCCCGAACCAGCCCAGGCGCTCCACGCCCGGGATCGTCTTGGCAAAGTAGCTGTTGGTCGCCGAGAGCGCGATGGACGGCACCTCGCTGCCGGTGAGCTTGATGAGCGAGCCGCCCATGAAGTTGCCGAAGCCGACGCCGAACGTCGTCATGGCAAGGCCGGTAACGTTCTGATTGGCGCGCAGCGTGACGGTGAGAAAGCAGTACAGCAATCCCATGAGCAGCGAGCCGAGCAGGCACGACAGCAGCGGGATCATCACGGCGAGAAAGCCGTTCATGCCCGCAGCGCCGCCGGCGCCCTGTTCGTACAAAAACGCCCCGATGACGCCGCTGATGCCGCCGACATACATGATGCCCGCGATGCCGAGGTTGAGGTTGCCGGACTTTTCGGTGAGCGTTTCACCGGTGCTGCCGAACAGCAGCGGGATACCCTGCATGATGGCGCGGGGGATAAAGGACACAAAATCAAACATGCTCCGCCACCTCCTTCTTCGCCGGCTTGCGGAAGCTCAGCCGGTAGGTGATGAAAAACTCACAGCCGATGATGAAGAAAATGATGATGCCGCTGAGAATGTCGGCAAACGACTGGTTGAGCCCGAACGCGGTCGAGATCTCGCCCGCGCCGCGGTCGAGGAACACGAGCAGGAAGCTCGTGAGGATCATGCCGAGCGGATTGAACTTGGCCAGCCACGAGACCATGACGGCCGTGAAGCCCTGGCCGCCGGCGATGGTGGTCGTGATCGTGTGGTCGGTGCCGGACACGAGCAGCACGCCTGCAATGCCGCACAGCGCGCCGGACAGCAGCATCGTGCGCACGATGACCTTGCCGACCTTGATGCCGACGTAGCGGGCGGTGCGCTCGCTCTCGCCGACGACGGAGATCTCATAGCCGTGCTTGCTGTAGTTGAGGTAGATGTAGACGAGCACGGTCAGCACCGCGACGACGAGGATCGTCAGCAGGTACTTGTAGCCGCCGATCTGCGGCAGCCAGCCGGCCTCGGTGCTCTGGTTGATGATGCCGACCTTGCCAGAGCCCTTCGGCGACTCCCAGACGATGATGAAATAGGCCACGAGCTGCGTGGCGACGTAGTTCATCATGAGGGTGAAGAGCGTCTCGTTCGTGTTCCACTTGGCCTTGAAGATGGCGGGGATGACGGCCCAGACCGCGCCCGCGGCGATGCCGGAGAGGACGATGAGCACGATGAGCAGGCCGTTGGGCAGCTTGCCGCCGAGGCAGATCATGCACGCTGCGGCGGCGAGACCGCCCGCGAGCACCTGGCCCTCGGCGCCGATGTTCCAGAAGCGCATCTTGAACGCTGGCGTCACGGCCAGCGAAATGCACAGCAGGATGGCGAGGTTCTGCCCCAGGATCCAGATCTTGCGCGGCGAGCCGAACGCGCCGCTGAACATGGAGCCGAACACCTTGAGCGGATTGAGGTGGGTGCACAGCGTCGTGATGAGCGCGCACAGCAGCAGCGCCAGCACGATGGCGATCGCGCGGATGCCCCAGGCCTGATACCAGGGCAGCGTGTCGCGCTTGACGATGTGGAACAGCGGTTCCCGGACTTTGTTATGCATGGGCTTCGTTCCCTCCCAACTGCGTCATCATCATGCCGACGTCGCGCTTGGTCGCGCCGCGGCCGGGGACGATGCCGCTGACCTTGCCGCCGCAGAGCACGAGGATGCGGTCGGCCAGCTCGAGCAGCACGTCCAGATCCTCGCCGACGTAGATCACGGCAACGCCGCGCTCCTTCTGCCGGTTGATGAGGTCATAGATCGTGTAGGATGCGTTGATGTCCAGCAGTACCAGTTCATCCGCGCCTGCCTCATTGTAGCGCACCGCGGCTTCCACCGGGTCGCCCGCGTCGCGGATATCCACGAAGTTCACGCCCTTGACCACCCGACCGTCGCGGATGTCCAGACAGGGGATGATTCGCTTGGTCAGCATGATTTGTCCCCCTTCCACTGCGCAAAGCGCCGGAGCATATTCAGCCCGACTTCACCTGATTTTTCCGGGTGAAACTGCGTTGCCATCACGTTTCCGCGCTGTATGGCGGCGGTGAAAGTCTGCCCGTAAGTACAGGTGGCAGTCGTCCATTCCGGCGACACATCCGCCATACAGTAGCTGTGGACGAAATAGACAAACGGCGACTGTCCGCCGTCAAAGAGGACGCACGGGCGTGTGTCGAGCGTATTCCACCCCATATGGGGGATTTTTAGCCCCGCGTCATGGAATTTCGTGATGGTGCCGGGGAACAGCCCCAGACCATCGTAGAAGCCATTTTCCTTGCTGTGCTGGAAGAGCATCTGCATTCCCAGACAAATGCCGAGGATAGGTACGCCGGCATCGGCGGCGGAGAGAATGGCGCGGTCGAGATGGAGGGCGCGGATGCGGGTCATGGCATCGGAAAACGCGCCGACGCCGGGGAGGATGATGTGGTCGGCGGTGGAAAGGGCGGAGGGGGTGTCGGTGATGAAGCAGGGGACGGCAAGAAATTCGAGCGCCTTTTGGACGCTGCGGAGATTGCCCATGCCGTAGTCGAGAATGGCAATCATGGGGGAAAACACCTCCTTGAGGGAAAAATTCAGAAGGGGGAAGGGGAAAAAAGCAACACGCGGAAGAATTATGGTAGTGAAACCAACTCAATCGCGCGAAAGGGGTCAAGGGGAAAATTTCCCCTTGCAGGGTCAAGGGACAGCGTCCCTTGTGGGGTTTGGGGCAACGCCCCAACTGTTTTTCGGGCGCTCAATTCAAAGAGACAGCCCACAAAGGCGCAGGCAGCGAAGCGTCCCTGCCAGTAACTTCGCGCTTCCTCAGAAGCACCCCCAAACTGCTCTTTCGACTATTGATGCTGTGTCGCACCAGATGGGCGCGACCAAATGGCTGGTCTTTCAAGCATAGCTGCTTTTTTCTGAAAGCAGGGAACTTCGCCTCTGCGGAGGCGACCAAAGGGCATGAAAACAGACGAATGTCTGCGGTCGCCCTTTGGAAACCTTCGGGTCGCACCCATGTTTATTGGCTTTTACCGGGACAGAACCAAACAAATCAACACATTAGCGTATTAAAGCGAAAAGTTCTGGAAAAAGGCAGGGATTCCTCTCTGCCTTTCCAAATACCTTAGCGATACAGCACTTCGTGGCGCTTCGGGCCGTTGGAAACCATCTTAATCGGCACACCGCACGCATTCTCGATGAACTCCACATACTTGCGGCAGTTCTCCGGCAGCTCGTCATACGACTTCACGCCGCGGATGTCGCACTTCCAGCCGGGCAGCTTCACATACACCGGCTTGCAGCGCATCAGCGTCGGGGTCGCCGGGAATTCCGTAATCTGCTTGCCGTCCACTTCGTAGGCGACGCAGACAGGAATCTCGTCCAGATAGCCCAGCACATCCAGATTCGTCAGCACAACCTGCGTCGCGCCCTGCACCATCACGCCGTAGCGCGTCGCCACCGCGTCGAACCAGCCGACATCGCGTGCACGGCCTGTCGTTGCGCCGAATTCGCCCGCGTCACCGCCGCGGCGGCGCAACTCGTCACCCGCAGCACCTTCCAGTTTCGAGACGAACGCACCCGCACCCACGCAGGACGAATACGCCTTCGTGACGCACACAATGTCCGTCATGTCGCGCGGAGAAACGCCCGCACCCACGCAGCCGTAGCCCGCCAGCGGCGAGGAAGACGTCGTGTAGGGATAAATGCCGTGGTCGGGATCGCGCAGAGAGCCAAGCTGACCTTCCAGCAGGATGGTCTTGCCCTCCTTGTTTGCCTGATAGAGGAAGTGCGTCGTGTCCGCGACCATCGGGCGAATCTTCTCCGCCAGCCCCTGCAGATACGGCACCAGTTCGTTCACATCAATCGGCGGCTGATGATACAGGTGCTCCAGCAGCACATTCTTCTTCACCAGCGCGATTTCCAGCCGCTTGCGCAGCAGCTCCTCGTCGTACAGCTGGCAGACCTGAATGCCCACCTTCGCGTATTTATCGGAATAGAACGGCGCAATGCCGCTTTTGGTGGAGCCGAACGCACTCTTGCCCAGGCGCTCTTCCTCCAGCTTGTCAAATGCAATGTGATAGGGCATCATCACTTGGCAGCGGTCGGAAATCATCAGCTTAGGCATCGGCACGCCGCGGGACGTGAGAGACTCCAGCTCGCTCAGCAGCGCCTCGATGTTCAGCGCCACGCCCGGCCCGATGACGTTGACCACGTTTTGATGGAAAACGCCGGACGGCAGCAGATGCAGCGCAAATTTGCCGTATTCATTGATGATGGTGTGACCCGCATTCGCGCCGCCTTGGAAGCGGACAACCACGTCGCTTTCTTCCGCAAGCAGGTCGGTCACCTTGCCCTTGCCTTCGTCGCCCCAGTTAGCGCCTACAATGGTACGAACCATTTGGAACATCCTCCTTGAGCGGCAGACAGAAACCTCTGCCGCAATTTTCGGCATTACGTCTTATTATGCAGCATGTGTCAGCCGATGTCAAGCGAAAAACAAAAGAAAGCCGAGCAAAATGTTCTTTTCAACGAAATTCCGAATGTTCGGCTTTTGATTTTCTCATCGGATTTTCATGACACGGCGGAAAAAGTATGCTATAATGAGAAAAACTCGCTGTGCAAAGGGGGGAAATGCGGTGGAGAACTTGATTCCGCGCTGGTATCGGGAACTGGAACTGTTTCGCGGCGTAAAGCCGCTGCTGGTGCTGGAAGGGTGCGTGATGGATCAGGTGCGCGTGCCGGTGACGGGGTCGGTGGCGGAGGATACGCTGCTGCCGCTGAGTGCGTTCCTGAATGCGTATTTGTCCGATGCCGGGTATGAGCAAGTAGTGTTCTATTCCAATCTGGTGGGGCTGATGAACCCGTATGCGCCGGAGATGCTGGATAATTTCGCGAAAACGAATCAGGCGGAAGTCGTCAGCGGGGCGATTCCGGCGGAGTTCAAGGGGAACGACGCGAATACCGCGCCGAACATCATCCGCCGCGCCATGATGCAGGGAAAGCACGCGACCGCCGTCGTGATGGAGATGGCGAGCCGCTATATCGTCACGCCTGACCGCCTCGACCAAATGGAGGTCAACAGCTTTAATCTCCTGCTGCAAGCGTCGCTGTCCGCTGCGACCGTCCGCACGGCGCAGGGAAAGCTGCCGAATCTGCTGATTTTGCTGGTCAACAAGCTCAACGACCTGCCCGCTTGGTTCTATCTGGACAACCCCGTTTGCAAGACGATTACGCTGGAAGCGCCCGATCGCGATGAGCGGATGCGGTTCCTGAGCGGCAGCGCGTGGCCATCGTTCTTCGATGCGGCGGTGTACCGCACGGACATGCCCTATTATCAGCAGCATCCGGACGATTTGCGCAAGCTGCGGGAGAAGTTCGTTGGACTGACCGAAGGCATGAGCTTCACCGAGCTTGACGCGCTCCGCCGTATGAGCCGCAGTCAGTGCGCGCCAATTCGCGGCCTGTGCAGCATTGTGGATTTGTACAAGTACGGCATCCATGAAAATCCGTGGGCGAAATTGTCGATGGAGAGCCTCAAGACGGCGAAAACGGACTTCCAGAAGCGCATCAAAGGGCAGGACACGGCGCTGGAACGTTCGCTGGATGTCATCAAGCGCGCTGTGACGGGGCTGAACGGCGCGAATTCCTCCGGCACGGGCAAGCCCAAGGGCGTGCTGTTCTTCGCCGGGCCGACCGGCACGGGCAAGACCGAAACCGCCAAAGCGCTCGCAGAAAAGATTTTCGGCGACGAATCCGCCTGCGTCCGCTTTGACATGAGCGAATACGGCCAGAGCCATTCCGACCAGAAGCTGCTTGGCGCACCGCCCGGCTATGTCGGCTACGAGGCGGGCGGGCAGCTGACCAATGCCGTGAAGAAGAACCCGTTCTGCATTCTGCTGTTTGACGAAATCGAGAAGGCGCATCCGTCGATTTTCGACAAGTTCCTGCAAATTCTGGAGGACGGGCGATTGACCGACGGGCAGGGTCACACGGTCTATTTCTCTGAAACGATTATCATCTTTACCAGCAATCTGGGTATGTACGTCAAGGATGCGCTGGGGCAGCGGCACCAAAACGTGTCGTATGACATGACGTATGACGAGGTGACGCGCCGCCTGCGCGAAGCCATCGGGGACTACTTCAAGCTGGAGCTGGGGCGTCCCGAAATCCTCAACCGCATCGGCGAGAACATCGTTATCTTCGACTTCATCCGCCAGGAGGCAGGGCAGGCGATTCTCCGCGCGCAGGTGGACAAGCTCATCCGCCGCCTGAAGGAGCAGAAAAACCTGACGCTCGTCATCCCGGATACGAGCTACCAGCAGCTGTCCGACGCGGCGCTGGCGGATTTGACCAACGGCGGGCGCGGCATCGGCAATCAGGTGGAGGCGCTGCTGATCAACCCGCTTTCGCGCTACCTGTTTGACAGCGGCATTATCGAAAACGCGACGGTGACGGTGGTTGCCTTCGAGACGGCTGCCCAGCCGCCCGCGCTCCGCTGTACCACAACCAAGGAGGAAAACACATGACAGGCTATTCACCGCGCCGCCGCGCTTCGATACTCAGCGACATGGCGGATATTGCGCAGGACTTGTGGGCAAGCGTTCCCGAAACCGTTCCGGCGGAAAAACCGACCGCGGTTCGGGACGAACCGACCGCGCCCCAAGCACCGCAAACCGCGCAGAATCCCGCGAAATCCGCCGATTCAGCACCCAAAGCCACCTATGCGGACGAAAAATCGCTGCCCTTTACCGAACTGTGGAAAGTGGCGGATGAACCTATCGACTGGACGGAAGTACTGTCCTCCCCAATACCGACTGACGGTCTGGTTTCGGCGGAGAACTGGGCACTCTACCGCCAATATGCCGACAAAGTGCTCTCCGGCGACACGGCGGCATACCTTGGCGTGCTGAAAGCCGTTGACCCGATGGGCGACCTTGCGCCCTACACGTCGTCGCTCTCCGTTGCGACGCGCGACGCGGACGTGATGCTGGCGACGTTTGCCGTGCGGGACGACCTGCTGGACAGCGATGGCGAACACTACTTGTGCGGCTTGTCGCTGCGGATCGCGCGGGACTTGTTCGCGACGCTGCCCGTGACGCACGTCATCGTGACCGCGACGCAGAAGGAGCAGACCATCAAGCGCGTCGATTTCCCGCGCAGCGCCATGCAGAACGCGCGCTTCCAGTTTGTTGACCCGGTGGCGTTTGTGAGGCAGTTGAGGGAGGCATGAGCAAATACAACGCCCTCTGGGACTATGTGCGTTCTCAGTCTGCGCCGCAGCTGACGCTTTCCTTCGATGAAATTCAGCAGATTGCGGGCATTCCGATTGACCATTCCTTTCTGCAATATAAGAAGAAACTGACGGCATACGGCTGGCAAGTCCAGAAAATCTCCATGAAGGGGCAAACGGTTTGCTTTGCCAAAATAGATTCCTGAACCCGCATTGCACCCCGCTGGCGCAAGAAACGTCAGCGGGCTTTTTTCTCCCCAAATTCGCGAAAAAACCGCTCCCTGCTTCGACGCTTTTGCCCGTTTGATTGCCGTATTATGATTCCCTACGGCAAGGGAGGGGACAGGCATGACCGAAGTGCTGACACGGGAGAAGAAGGCGGCATGGACAGCGTGGCGGAGCGCATACAAAAGCGGCACGGGGCGGAAAATCCTGCGGCAGACGGGCAGAATCCTGCTGGGGGCTGCGCCGGGGTTCGCACTCGCGTTCTCGGACATATGCGGCGTGTCGGCGGGCGCGTGGGCGGCGTACGGTATGGCGGCAGCGTCGTGCGGGCTGGTGACGTACCCGGTGTCACTGGGCATCGCGGCGGCATTTTTGATGCGGATGCTCTGGGGACTGACGACGCGCTGGGAGCTGCTCATCGGCGCGGTGTTGGTGCTGCTCTCGCCGCATGTGCTTAGGCAGAGAAAAGGTGCGTTCCCGCTGATTGCGACGGGCTTGGCGCTGCTGCCGGGGGCAATCATCGGCGTGTGGCAGGGGTCGGCGGCGACGCTGCTCTTTGGCATCGGCACCATTCTGCTGGGAACGCTCTCCGCGCCGGTCATGCGCCGCGCGATTGAGAGCATCCGCGGCGGAAGAAGTTTCGAGACGCTTGAAAGCCGACTGTCGGTTGGGTATCTGCTGCTGATGCTGCTGTGCGGCGGCGCGCGGATGATGCTGCCGTATGTAAACCTTGGCGTGACGGCGGCGGGGCTGATGACGATGGCGGCAGCGGTGTATCTGGGTGTGTGCCCCGGCTGCGTGATGGGGCTGATGGCGGGCGTGACGCTGGCTTTGCAGGGACTTCCGCTGAGCGTGACGGTCGCGCTGTCGCTGGGCGGTTTCCTCGCTGGCATGGGGCAGATGACCGGGCGGCGGATGGTGCCGTGCGTACTGTTTGCGCTGGGAACGGGCGGAATGCTGGCGTACACGGGAACAATCGCGTGGGGAGCCTTGGGCGCGGCGGCTGCTGCTCCGCTCATCATGGGTGTGCTGCCGCGGGAGGCAGACGAATTTCTCCGTCAGCAGACGCGGCGGTTTCATCCGCTGCCCGATGCGCCGGGGGATGCGTATGCTGCCTATGCCCTCCGCCGCTGGGAAAAGACGGTCGGCGATATGGCGCGCGCTGTGCCGTCGCCCGTGGGACTGGGCGAAAAGCGCACGCCGCAGTGGTGGGAAGAGCATCTGTGCGCCTCCTGCCCGGAGCGAGCGTCGTGCGGGTGCATGAACACAGAATTGGGACAGAGCCGCGCCGAATACATCTGGAAAGCGCACGAGGCGTCGGACGAGGTGTGGGCACAGCGGCTTGAATCACTTCGGGGACTGGGGTGCGCGCGGCTGTATCAGCTGATGGACAGCATGAATCTGCTGCGCGCTGAGAACGCGGACGAGCAGCGCATTATCCGGCGAGCGTGTCAGCAGCGGGACATGCTGGTGACGCATCTCACTGCGCTTTCGGGCAGCGCAAGGCATCTGGCGGCGCTGTCCAGCGGCGAAAGCTGGTGGGATGAGCAGTACGCGCGCAAGCTCCGCCGCGCCTTAGCGGAGGAGGAAGCAATGGCGCGCCTGTCGTTCGTGCGGCAGGTGGATGGGCACTTGCAGGTGGCCTATGAATTGCACGGCGCGGGCAGTGCGGATGAGCAGGCGGCACAGCTGTGCGGCATCACAAGCCGATGCCTTGGCAAGCCGATGACGATTGCCGAGCGCGAGCGGGCGCATGTCCGCCTGACGGAAATGCCGCTGATGATGGTGGAGGCGGGTGCGGCGAGCCGGTGCATCGCAGGCGCGGATATTTGCGGCGATACGTTTTCGCTGGGGCAGTTGCAGGACGGGCGATTCGTGGCGGCGCTGTCAGACGGCATGGGGCACGGGAATCAGGCGGCGCTGGAATCGCGTCAGGCGGTGGAGCTGTTGCGGATGTGTTTGGATGCCGGGTACGACCGGGCGCAGACGCTTACGGCGGTCAACGGCATGATGCTGCTGGCGGGGCAGGGGGAGCGGGTCACAACGGGGGATTTGTTCCTGCTGGACTTGTGGACGGGCAAAGCGTCGCTGGACAAGCTCGGCGCGGCGGGCAGCTACCTGATGCAGGCGGAAGGCTTGTCGCTGCTGGGCGGCGACGCGCTGCCGCTGGGGATACTGGAGAACGTCGAAAGCGGGGAGAAACTGATGCAGCTGCATCAGGGGGACACGCTGATTCTGCTCTCCGACGGCGTGGAGGATGCCTATGAAAATCGGCAGTCCATGGAAGAGACGATTCGCGACGCCTTGACGCTTGAAACTGCGCAGGATGCCGCAAACGCGATTTTGACCGGTGCGCAGTCCGGCGACAGCGCCCCTGCCGACGACCAGACTGTGCTGGTGCTGCGCTTGATTCGCGCGCGGGCGGATGCGAAGATTGAGGAAATGTATCAATAGCATGAAGTGCTTTTCCATAAATCGGCTGACAAAAAAGCAGAGCAGCGAATGAAGAAAACGAAAGGCTTTACAATGCCGCATCAAATCAGTATAATAGACCCCGAAAGGATGATGCGGATGTGGAAAAAGAACCGCTGGATGCGTCCGGAACGGGTAATGGCGCTTGGATTTCTCGCGCTGATTCTGCTGGGCGGCGTGCTGCTGTCGCTGCCGTGCGCCGCGCAGAATGGACGAAGCATCGGATTGGGCAACGGCTTGTTTACGGCGACGAGCGCGGTCTGTGTGACGGGGCTTGTAGCCGTCGATACGGGTACGACTTTTTCGCTCTTTGGGCAGCTGACGCTGCTTTTGCTCATCCAGATTGGCGGTCTGGGCTTCATGGCGTTCGCGACGCTGACGATGGTGCTGCTGGGACGAAAAATCGGTCTGCGCGACCGGATGCTCCTGCGCGAATCCATGAATACAAGCGGATTGTCGGGGCTGGTGCGCCTGACGCGCTGGTACTTGACGGCGGCGCTGGTCATCGAGGGCGGCGGCGCGGTGCTGCTTGCAATTCGCTTCGTGCCGCTGCTGGGCTGGGGGAAGGGCGTGTACTTCAGCATCTTCCACGCCGTCAGCGCGTTCTGCAATGCGGGCTTTGACCTTTTCGGACATTTCTCCAGCCTGACCGCGTTTCAAAATGAACCGTTGGTGCTGCTGACCATCAGCACGCTGATTGTGCTGGGCGGTACGGGGTTCGCTGTGCTGGGCGAGGTCACCCGTCAGCGCTTCCAGTGGCGAGAATTGTCGCTCCACAGCCGATTGGTGCTGGGCATGACGGGCGTGCTGCTTTTGATGGGGATGACGTTCTTCTGCCTGACCGAATGGCACAATCCGGCGACGCTTGGCGGCATTTCCGGCGCGGGAAATAAACTCGTAAACGCCCTCATGCAGTCCACAACGATGCGCACGGCAGGCTTCAACTCGGTTGACCTCGCGTCCATGCGACAGTCCAGCAAGCTGATGGGCATCATCCTGATGTTCATCGGCGCGTCGCCCGCGTCCACTGGCGGCGGCGTGAAAACGACAACCGTTGCGGTGCTGGCGCTGACGGTCTGGTCGGTCATCCGCGGCGACGCGGACGTGCAGCTGGCGCGTCGGCGCGTTCCGCCGGGGCTGATTCGCCGTGCGCTGGCAATCGTGAGCATCTCGCTGGCGATGGCGCTGGGCGGAACGATGCTGCTGACGCTGCTGGAAGGCGACGGGCAGCCGTTCCTCGACATGATGTTTGAGGCGTTCTCCGCGATGGCAACGGTCGGCGTGTCCAGCGCCGGAACGCCAAACTTGTCGGCGGGCAGCAAAACCGTGCTGGCGATGATGATGTTCTTCGGGCGTGTCGGCCCGCTGACGA
>ERZ773158.2621-NODE-2621-length-12708-cov-29.514423_pt1 | contig 12708 bp, 6 predicted proteins | sample MGYA00511918_ERZ773158 | MGnify/ENA primary metagenome ERZ773158 (study PRJEB29015, sample SAMEA2737876) | human gut metagenome | biome: human gut; feature: human-associated habitat; material: faeces | place: China | collected 2012 ...
TTGTCGTTTTGCATCTTCGGATAGATTTCTATATACTAATTCATTCATAACATTTGCCTCGTCGAACTTAAAGTTATCAGTCTGTTTCATCTTTTTTATACCTTTTATTGGCTCTTCATTAGGATGTGTGGTATAGAAAAACGCTTTGGAATCTCAACTCACAGCAGCAATGTTGAATCAGTCCTGCTCCAGCTTTACCTGCTCACCTGTGTCTGCCTCAAATTCCTCTAGCTGCTTAAGCCAATATTCCTTATCTTTATTTGTTATCATTCTTATGACTTTACATGGATTTCCTGCCGCTATCACACTATCCGGAATATCCTTTGTGACAACCGACCCTGAGCCTATGACAACATTTGAACCTATGGTCACACCCGGATTGATGACCGTATTGCCACCGATCCATACATTATCTCCTATTGTAACCGGCTTGCCAAGCTCCACACCGGTATTTCTGATCATCGCATCTATCGGATGACATGCACAGTATATATTGACCCTTGGTCCCAGAAATGCATGATCTCCAATGATGACATCACACTGATCCAGAACTATCAGCCCTGTATTTGCATAGAAATAATCTCCCACGTGTATATTGGTTCCATAGTCACAATAAAAAGGTGGCTCTATATAACACTCCTTTCCCATGTGTGCAAATAATTTTCCAAGATATTCTCCGGTTCTTGTCATAGTCTCAGACCTCGAAGCACTGTTGAACTTATCTACCAGATCCTTCGCCTTACCCTCCGGATCCCAATCCACACATCTGTATAATTTACTTGCTTTCATTCTTCCAAGCATTTTCTCTACTCTATCCATAGCATTTTCTCCTCGCATTTATAATATTTACTCATCATGTTTATAACTGACTAAAGGATACCATTGTTTATGTCTGTAATCGACTACTAGCAACAGAAAAATTGACTGTGAAAATAGGCCCATTTTTATCTATCTTTTATTAATACACATAAAGGTACATTCCAAACCAATGCAGCGCAGCCCCCAGCATCACAAAGATATGCCAGATAAAGTGCATCCCCTTGGTGTCCTTCACAAATGGAATCATGCCGAGCGTATAGACAATACCACCGCCCACGATCCATCCCAAAAGCGGCTTGTCATTTCTGAACCAGTCTGGAATGAACATGATGGCGCTCCATCCGATGACGAAGTACAGCGTATAGTGTATCGGTCGGAACCTGCCTGGTCCGAACACACATATGATGGTGATCCCCGCTATGATGAGCGCCCACTGCACACAGAACAACACTATTCCAAGCACATTTTCCCAGTACACAAGGTACATCGGAGCAAATGTTCCGCCTATCAGCAGATATATCGAGGAATAGTCAAATCTTCTCCAGATACGCTTGACTGCTAGCCCGGATTTGTATGAGTGATACAGGCAGCTCATAAGAAACATCAATATCAGTGATATTCCATAAAAACACGATGCCATCACTTTGATCCCTGTGTCTGACTTCAGGAGAAGAAGGACAAAGCCGGCTATGGCAAGTCCTGCTCCTATTCCATGGGTGACTGCATTTCCCACTTCCTCAAGCACGGTGAGTTTTGGTGGCTCATTCAGTTCCCTGTAGTGCTGCCTTTTTGCTCTTTTTGCCTCTTTCTTCTCTTCTTTTCTTTTCTCTTTGTCCAGCTCAGCTTTCTGCTGAGTGCTCATATCTGATTCCGAGTTCTTTATTTCTGCCATATTTAATCCTGAAACTCCTTTCTATCTATAATTCTATCTATAATTTATTCTGCAATCTGTAATCTACACTGTCTTACAACCGCAGTTTCCTGCACCGTACAGAGTACAGCCCTGGGTTCATCATCGCAGATCGCTAAAGTGCCTCAAACACCTACACGCTACGTATCCCACTACAATTACTATAATATACACAAAATTTGATAAAAGAGCAACAAGTACTCCCATGCTCTGCTTCAGATTCTTATTCGAAAATGATTATTGCCAGAACCAAACATCCCCAATATAGCTATGAAGGAATCGAAATTCACGATATAGCCGATTGGTTGCTACAAGAATAAGCAAGGTGAAATATCTCCGTCATTCTCTTTTGAAATGATGGAGATATTTTTATTATGACGGAGATTGTAGAACAGAAAATTGTATCAGGTTGCAAAAATCCTTTCCGAACTTTTTACATAGCAGTCATGCACTACGGTGTGTGGCTGCTTATTTTTTTGTGAAAGGAGCAGATGCAAATGAAATTAGTTTTGGCTGAAAAGCCTTCGGTTGCACAGAGTATTGCCAAAGTGTTAGGTGCTGCCAAGCGTGAGGATGGCTACTTAGAGGGAAACGGATATGTGGTCAGCTGGTGTGTAGGGCATTTGGTGGAGCTGGCACAGCCGGAAGTCTATGATGCGAAGTACAGCAAATGGGCTTATGCAGACCTTCCTATCTTCCCGATGGACTGGCAGTATGAGGTTTCTGCCGGTACGAAAAAACAGTTTGGGATTCTGAAAAAGCTCATGGCCAGAGAAGATGTTGCGAGTCTTGTGTGTGCAACAGATGCCGGTCGTGAGGGCGAGCTGATCTTTCGGTTGGTGTACCACAAAGCCGGGTGCAGAAAGCCGTTTGAGCGGCTTTGGATTTCCTCGATGGAAGATGTAGCAATCAAGGAGGGCTTTGAAAATCTCAGGTCTGGAACGGAATATGATGCTTTGTATGAAGCAGCACTGTGTCGAGAACGAGCCGACTGGATTGTTGGTATTAACGCTACTCGACTTTTTTCGACCCTTTACGGGCAGACCCTGAATGTTGGTCGTGTTATGACCCCTACCCTTGCTATGGCTGTTATGCGAGAAGCTGCCATTTCCGCATTCAAGCCTGAACTGTTCTACACAGTTCAGATTGGATTGGATGGTTTTACGGCTGCAAGCGAACGCTTCAAAACCAAGGCAGCAGCCGAAGCTGTCAAACAAAGCTGTTCGGTGGCAATCGTTCAGAAAGCTGAATGTAAGGAGAAAACAGAAAAGCCGCCTGCGCTCTATGACCTGACCAGTTTACAGAGAGAAGCCAACCGTGTGCTTGGCTACACGGCACAGCAGACCTTGGACTACACGCAGAACCTCTATGAAAAGAAACTGGTCACTTATCCCCGTACCGACAGCAGGTTTCTGACGGAAGATATGGCACATAGCCTGACCGACCTCGTAAAGCTGGCTTTCCACACATTCCCCGTGGAGGATGTGGATAACATACCAGTTCATGCAGAGCAGGTTGTGAATAACAAAAAGGTCACAGATCACCATGCCATCATTCCGACCAGAGAATTGCAGAAATGCAATCTGAGCGAACTTCCCAAGGGTGAACTTGCAATTTTGCAACTGATCTCGAATCGGTTGTGCGTAGCTGTTGGCGATCCGCACCGATACGCAGAGACAGTTATTGAGCTGGACTGTGGCGGTACCGTGTTTTCCACCAAAGGCAAAACTGTTGTGCAGGATGGATGGAAAGCTCTGGTTCAGAAAAATGATTCGACAAAATCCGACGAAAACGTGCAGACACTCCCTTCTGTTTCCGTTGGTGACGAAATGACCGTCAGCGGCACGGAAATCAAGGAAGGGAAAACATCTCCCCCTAAACACTTTACCGAGGATACTCTGCTTTCTGCTATGGAAACTGCCGGTGCGGACGAAATGCCTGATGAGGTGGAGCGCAAAGGTTTGGGAACGCCTGCGACCCGTGCCGGTATCATTGAGAAGCTGGTTCGCATCGGTTTTCTGGAGCGTAAGGGTGATAAGAAAACCAAACACCTGATTCCGACCCACAAGGGTACGGCTCTGGTAACAGTCATGCCGGAACAGATTCAGTCCCCATCCATGACGGCGGATTGGGAAGAAAAATTGTTGCTCATTGAGAAAGGCGAATATGCCAGCGAGGACTTTATGGACGAGATCAAAGATGTGATTGCCGGTCTGATTCAGAACTATGAAGTAATCCGTGATTCCGAGGTTATGATGTCGAAAGAAGCCAATTCTATCGGCAAATGCCCGCTCTGCGGCAGTGCTGTAGAGGACAAAGCCAAGGCATTTTTCTGTTCCAACAGAGCTTGCAAATTTGCCCTCTGGAAAAACAATCGCTACTTTGCGAGCATCGGCAAGAGCATGACTTCTGCCACGGCGCAGAAATTGCTTGGTTCCGGCAAGGTAAAGCTCAAGAATTGCAAGTCCGAAAGAACGGGCAACACCTTTGATGCCACCGTCTTTATGGAGGTATCAGATGATGGCAAAACGAAGTTCAGTATGGAATTTGAAAATGGAGGAAAGCGCAAATGACAAATGAGTACAACCCGGATGGTAAGGAAATCCGATTTATCGACAGCCATTATAAGGATTTGTTTCATATCCCCGATGGCAGCTGTGTGCAGATTCACTACCCGGATGAAATGGTTGTGAAGCCCTGCACCTTCATTGACGAGTATCATACGCAGATCGGATACAATGTGTTTCATATCTGCCAGTTTGCAGAAATTATGGAGCGCAACGGCGCAAGCTATATGCCGGAGCCTGAGATTATGGGCGATGAAGCCGCATGGAAGGTCGGAAAGGATAGAATCCTTGCGGTGCAGACCTGCGAAGATGGTTACGACTACACCCTGTTGGATGAAAACTACAACGAGATTGATGGCGGTCAGGTTGATAACCCTGAACTGTCCATGCTCGAAGTCCGCCGGGATATTCTGGAATCCTTCGGGCTGGAGCGCCGGGAACTGCGGGCAATGTTCTATGAGGATGTCATGGAGCAGGCTTTTGAAGTCGGCAGACAGGCGGTGGTGGTCAATGACCCTATCGCTGAGCTTGCTTTTAAGCTCGACCGTTTTGCAGAGAACTTCGACCCCTATGAATATATGGATCAGGTCGATGATGTGCAGGCGCATATCCAAGAAATCAAGGCAGATCTTGCCGCTGGTAATACGGCTCCGTATCGTGAGTTCCTGAATACAGCCATTGAAGAAGCCCGTGAGGAAACTGCGGTTGAGGTTGCCAAAGTGCTGAAAAGTCAGCTGGATAAGCTCGACTCTCCGAAGCGTGAGTCGGTCATGGAAAAACTGGCACAGGCCGCAGAAAAAGCTGCGCCTGCCAGTCCCTCTCCCAAACGCAAAGAGCCTGAACGATAAGGAGGACACGGATATGAAAAACGAAAAATGGGATGATGTTCACGGAAATACCACCCCGGATGACAGAATGGTTGCTTTTCTGGAAAGCCCCACGGATTCCTATGCGATTCTTCAGCTGCGGGAAGATGTAGACGATAATATCCCGCTCATGTTTGCAAATTACAGCTACCTTCAGAAGAAAGAAATGGAGCCTGAGATTGACCGTTACGAGGTGGTCTATCATGGCTCCATTTCTATGTCCGAGGATGTGAATCGGCAGCTGGAAGATTTGTATGTAAAGTTCAATATTGACCACCCGGATGATTTCCGTGGTCACAGTATGTCGGTCAGCGACATCGTAGCCTTAAAGGTAGTCGGTGAGGTATCCTTTCACTATGTAGATTCTGTTGGGTTTCAGAAGCTGGAAAACTTTATGAAGTCCGAAAACTACCTGAAAAACGCAGAGATGGCAATGGAAGATGATTATGGGATGATTGACGGTATCATCAATAACGGAAAAGCGTCCGGATTAGAGGAACGTCCTTCGGTGTTGGAGCAGTTAAAGGAAAAGCCCGTGCCGGATGTTTCCCATAAGCCGCCCAAGAGCCACCCGGAAAGGGAGATTGAATGATGGATTTCACACAGGATGAGCGGAACATGATGATGCTTTACAGCCCTGGCACAAGGTCAGGGCTGTGTGAAGCACTGACACTGATGAAGGAACAGCTTTCGGAGGACGAGTCAGAGCTTTTTGCTTTGGCAGACTCGGTTCTCCGTAAAGTTTCAGCCATGGACGATGCCGCCTTTGAGAAGCTGAACCTTTATCCGGATTGATAGGATTGGAGGGATACAATGAACGCAAAAGAGCGATTTTATTCCGGATTAGCAAAAGAAACGATTGGGAAAATCACCTCGAACACAGATAACTGGACTTCGTTTTTGAGAACGATGTCCCGCAACTATGAGTTCACCTATCCGGAACAGGTGATGATTTATGCTCAGCGCCCCAATGCGACCTTTTGCAAGCCCTATGAGGACTGGAACGCTGAAAATTACCGCAGATATGTAAAGCGTGGCTCTACCGGCATTGCTCTGTTTGTGATGAACAGGGATAAACCGTATCTGCGCTATGTGTTTGATGTGGCGGATACCGGCGTTCGCCGTTCTTCCCCGGAACTGAAACCGTGGGAGGTGACGCCTGAAAACCGCTCCTATGTCATGGAAGCGATGGAGCGTACCTTCGGTGTTGCCGCTGACGGGGTACTGGAAGCACAGCTTGAAGATATTGCATCCGCACTGGCGGCTGAGTATTGGGACGATTACAAAAAGCAGTTCCTCGACATCGTTGCCAACAGCTTCCTTGAGGAGTATGATGAACTCAACATCGAAGTAGCTTTCAAAAATGCGGTGGCAAACAGCGTATCCTATACGATGTATTGCCGGTTCGTGGAAAGTCCCGACAACTACTTCGAGCATGAGGATTTCCAGAAGGTGTTTGATTTTAACACCAGACAGACGGTAAATGCCCTTGGTACTGCGGTGAATGCCATCAGCACAAGGATGTTTCAGGAAATCGAAAAAGCGATTGGAGAACATGAGCAGATTAAAGCTACCGAAAGGAGTACAGATTATGAGCGAGATGACTTACAGACAGGCCGGAGATTATCAGATTCCGAACCTTCAGTTGGAGAACGAGGGAGAGAAACCTCTGGGCAAGTACGGCAGGATGCGTCGAGCATTTTTGGAACAGAACAATCCGATGCTCCTGAACGACATGATTCTGACGGAGAGCCTGTTCCCGCACCTGTGGGAGATCGAGGAAACAGCGAAAGCCAGAGTGGAGTTTCTGATGGAGCAGTACCTGAAGGACAGCCCCGCACCGGACAAGGAAACGCAGCAGATGGCGTGGGTGCAGCACATGAACAGCCTGAAAGCACAGGCGGAGGAAGTCGTGATGACGGAGCTTATCAACAGCTGAGTCTGAACCTTTTCCTCTCCGAAAATGAACAAATCAGTTTTATCGACCGAGCAGAGAGCTTTACGCCCTCTGCTTTTTCTTTTGCCCAGGAAGAAATCGACCACTTCCTTCTGCTTGGTAGCAATACCGATGAAGCCCGAAAAGTCGTAGCGCTGGAATATATGAAGCAGAAGCCGTTGGAAGAAATCGTTCAGACCTTAAAGCAGGTCTATCACGGCGGCTATGGTCTGAAAGAAGATAGCGGGAATATCTGTGCGTGGTATGCCGAGGACGGTATCCACCTTGCCAAAGGTTCCTCTGCCATTGACAGCCCCAGAGCGCAGATCGTTTCTTGGGAAACGGTTGCCGAGCGCATTGGAGAACTGCTTGAAAATGGTCGGTTCGCAACTAATGTGGAACTGGTAGAAGCATCCGGATATGAGCGTCAGAAGTTGGCAGAATCCCTGTGGCATCTTTATCACGATTTGAGTGAAGAAGCCCGTTCCAGCAACTATCTGGCAATTCTTCATCAGGAACCGTTTCGTGGTTTCCCTGACGAAACCGCAGACTTGGCTGAAAAGTTGGATGACCCTCGTTTCCACGCAACCTTGGTACAGCAGTATTCGGAATTTAGAAAAACCCTTGCGGAAAATCCCGATCTGCTTCGTTTTCACTATCACAAGCTGAATCTCATTCAGAAACAGCTGTATGAGTTGAATATGCCTTTGCGTGAGTATCAGACCGATATGATGCAGATGCCCCTTGTCCGCCAGTTCATTACGGATGATGAAGTCAATGCAGACTTGACCCGTGGAAGCGGCTTTTCCGGTGGTAAAGCCCGTATTTATAACTACTGGCAGGAGAATCATTCTGCCAAGGAAAAGATGGACTTCCTGAAGCATGAATACGGAACCGGTGGTCATTCCCATGCCTGCTCTGGTGCAACGCACAGCGGTCAGGATCACGATGCCAAGGGTGTTGCTTACACCAAGAGCGGTTGCGATAAATTGCAGATGTCCTGGGCGCAGGTGGTGCAGAGAATCGACGGTCTGATACGAAAGGGACGCTACCTCAGCCCGGAGGAAGAAGCGGAACGACAGGCTATCGAAGAAGCTAAAACTGATCCGTTGGAAGATGTTTATGACCGTTTCGCAGTGATTGATACCGAGGATGGCGAGTATGCGATCTGGGATAATCAGACCGATGACTACTATGTAGACCCGGAAGGCGTTACGGAATACTTCACGGACGAATGGCTTGCCAATGACTATTTGGAGGAAGTTCGTCAGTCCGTAGCTGCGATGGAGTCGGTTCAGCCAGAAGCGCCTGTGGCAGAGCCTGCCGAAGTTGTGGAAGCATCTGCTTCCGAGGAACCGAAATGGAATTATCAGGTCGGTGACACGGTATATCTGGACGATACAGCTTTCCGTGTGGAGCAGATCACGGACAGAGAAGTTCAGCTGCGTGACCCTACGCTTGCTTATCCCATCTTCCGTGCCGAGAATCGTGAGAATTTCGAGCGTATGCTCTCTCAGGACGAAAGAAACCATGCGGTAAGGGTTGATGCCCAAACCGAAGAAAAGCCCGTTACAGAGGATTTTCTGGGCAAAACCGAACCGAGGGACTACACCCCTGAGTATCAGCTGTTAGACCGTCTGCGTATGGACTGCGAATACTTCCTTGGTGCAGGACAGCACAGCGAAAAGCATCTGTGGGCAGGCAACCGCCATGCACAGATTGCCAAGATGCGTGAGCTGTATGAAATGATTCCCGACAAACCAGAATGGCTGACACCTGAGATGATTAACAGCTACGAGGAGCGCATGGCTCCCCGCTATCTGGTTGCCGCCTACCATCACTTTGAAAACGGCTTCGATGATAAACTGGACTACTACACTCTGGAAGAAGCGGAAAAAGCTGCCCAGGGCTATGTGGACGGAACCATGGAGGATGACGGATTCAAGTACGATGGTGCTGCCGTTTACGATCAGCAGGAGCATAAGTGCATCCGTATCTATGGGGACTACCCTGACGAAAAGGCACACGCACAGGTCAGAGCCAGTGCGGAACCCGAACAGCAGGAACCGGAACACTTCATCGATCATTTTTATGTTGCCGAGGACATTCAGAAGCGGGGTGCGCTGGACATCAAGGAATACAGTTCCTTTGATGATGCCCTGCGAGCCTACTATGCACTTCCTGACACGCAGAGAAAAGCCCTGGGTGCAATGAATACCAGAGATCTGCCGGGTAGTCTGGACTTCGTACAGTGCGTAGATGGAAAGGACACCATCATTCAGGATTATGCCCAGGTGGACGGATGGCAGAATGCCGAAGTCATGGACATTATCGCTCAGCTTGAGCAGTCCATCACCACCAGAGAAATCCCACCTGTTCCTGCGGTGAACTTCCACATCACGGATGACAACATCGGTGAAGGTGGACCGAAGCAGAAATTCGCAAGAAACATCGCAGCCATTGAAACTCTGTTCAAACTGGAAAGCGAGAACAGGAACGCCACTACCGAAGAACAGGAGATTTTGTCGAATTATGTCGGTTGGGGCGGTCTGGCAGATGCCTTTGACCCGGACAAGGGAAATTGGGCGAAGGAGTATCAGACACTGAAAAACCTGCTTTCCGAAGATGAATATGCTGCGGCAAGAGCTTCCACCCTGAACGCACATTACACCAGCCCTACGGTCATTCGCTCCATCTACGATGCGGTCGGACAGATGGGCTTTGAAACAGGAAATATTCTGGAGCCTGCTATGGGTATCGGCAACTTCTTTGGTATGCTCCCTCCTGAAATGCAGAGCAGCCGTTTGTATGGTGTGGAACTGGATTCCATCACCGGCAGAATTGCTCAGAAGCTCTATCCCAACGCAGAAATCAAAGTAGCCGGTTTTGAAACGACAGACCGCCGAGACTTTTACGATCTGGCTGTGGGTAATGTCCCTTTCGGCAACTACAAAGTGTCCGACAAGCCGTATGACAAGCTGGGATTCTCCATTCACAACTATTTCTTTGCCAAGGCTTTGGATCAGGTTCGTCCCGGTGGTGTGGTCGCTTTTGTGACAAGCCGTTACACCATGGATTCCAAGAACTCTGACGCAAGGCGATATATGGCGCAGAGGGCGGAACTGCTTGGTGCAATCCGTCTGCCAAACGATGCCTTTAAGAAAAACGCAGGCACGGAAGTCGTGTCCGACATCCTGTTCCTGCAAAAGCGTGACCATCCGATTGACATTGTACCGGAATGGGTAAACCTTGACCGCACCGAAGAAGGACACACCATGAACAGCTACTTTGTCGCTCATCCTGAAATGGTTCTGGGCGATACGGTGGAAGAAAGTACCGCCTACGGCATGGACATTACAGTGCGTCCCATTGAGGGCATGGAACTGTCCGAACTTCTGAAAGAAGCAGTTTCCCACATCCAAGGAACCTATCAGGCTGTGGAGCTTCCCGAAGCTGACAAGGGTAAGGAAATCGAAACCATTCCTGCAACCCCGGATGTAAAGAATTTCTCTTATACCGTGGTGGATGGCAATGTGTACTTCCGTGAAAACTCCCTGATGCGCCGTGTAGACCTGAATGAGAAAGCAAAAGACCGTGTGATGGGCATGGTGGAACTTCGTGGTATCGTCAACGAGCTGATCGAATATCAGCTTGAGGATTACCCGGATGAAATGATTACTCAGAAACAGGCAGAACTGAATGATGCCTACGATGCGTTTGCCGCAAAGAACGGGCTTATCAATAATCGAGCCAATGGTCAGGCATTTGCTGACGATTCCTCCTACTATCTCCTGTGTTCTCTGGAAAATGTGGATGAGGACGGCAATCTGAAAAGCAAGGCGGATATGTTCACCAAGCGAACCATCAAGCCGGAACGCAGAGTGACGAGCGTGGATACGCCGTCCGAAGCTCTGGCAATCTCTATCGGTGAGCGTGGCAAGGTGGATTTGCCGTTTATGGCACAGCTGCTTGGAACACCTGGAGAATACGATGCGATTCAGGCAGAGCTTCGAGGGGTGATCTTCAAAGACCCGATGGCTCCCGATGCTGTGGAAGTTGGATGGCAGACTGCCGATGATTACCTTTCCGGTGATGTAAGAAGCAAGCTGCGTGTCGCACAGATGGCGGCAGACAGGGATTCTTCCTTCCACATCAATGTGGAAGCCTTGCAGAAAGCACAGCCGAAGGACTTGGATGCGTCCGAGATTGATGTGCGTTTGGGTGCAACATGGATTGATGCCGATTATATTCAGCAGTTCATGGAGGAAACCTTTGAAACGCCGTATTACTTGCGCCGTTCCATTGAGGTCAAGTTCTCCGAGCTGACCGCAGAGTGGCGCATCAACGGTAAGAGTTCTCCCAACTACAACGATGTGGCGGCGTATGTCACCTACGGTACAGAGCGAGCCAACGCATATCGGATTCTGGAGGAAACGCTGAATCTGAAGGATATTCGTATCTATGATACGATTGAAGATGCAGATGGTAAGCAGAAGCGTGTCCTCAATAAAAAAGAAACTACCCTGGCACAGCAGAAACAGCAGGCAATCAAGGATGCGTTCCGAGATTGGATTTGGAGAGATCCGCACAGACGAGAAACCCTTTCCACCAAGTACAACGAACTTTTTAACTCCACCAGACCTCGTGAGTATGATGGCTCTCATATCCGTTTCGGCGGCATGAACCCGGATATTACCCTCCGTGAACACCAGAGAAATGCTATCGCTCATGTGCTATATGGTGGAAATACGCTGCTTGCACACGAAGTTGGTGCGGGCAAGACCTTCGAGATGGCTGCATCGGCTATGGAGAGTAAACGGCTTGGATTGAGCCAGAAATCCCTGTTCGTTGTGCCGAATCACTTGACCTTACAGTGGGCAAACGAGTTCCTGCACCTCTATCCGAGTGCCAAGCTCCTTGTTGCCACCAAGAAGGATTTTGAAACAGCAAACCGTAAGAAGTTCTGCGCTCGTATCGCAACGGGTGACTATGATGCAGTCATCATCGGTCACAGCCAGTTTGAAAAAATCCCGCTTTCTGCCGAACGACAGGAACGGCAGCTGCGGGAGCAGATTGATGAGATCGAGGGTGCGATTGCGGAGCTGAAATGGCAGCGTGGCGAAAACTTCACGATCAAGCAGATGGAGAAAACACGAAAATCATTGGAAGCCAGACTGGACAAGCTCCTTGCCGCTGACAAGAAAGATGATGTCATTACCTTTGAGCAGTTGGGTGTAGACCGGCTGTTTGTGGACGAAAGCCATGCGTTCAAGAATTTGTTCCTCTACACAAAAATGCGAAATGTGGCAGGTCTGTCCACCTCCGAAGCCCAGAAATCTTCGGATATGTTTATGAAGTGCCGCTATATGGATGAGCTGACCGGCGGGCGTGGTGTGATCTTTGCAACCGGTACTCCAGTAAGTAACTCGATGACCGAGCTTTATACGGTCATGCGCTATCTCCAGTACAGTACGCTCCAGCAAAAGAACCTGACCCATTTTGATTCCTGGGCATCGACCTTCGGAGAAACAACAACTGCGATTGAGCTTGCACCGGAGGGAACCGGCTATCGTGCCAGAACCCGATTTGCGAAGTTCTTCAACCTGCCTG
>ERZ773158.2626-NODE-2626-length-12672-cov-5.735119_pt1 | contig 12672 bp, 10 predicted proteins | sample MGYA00511918_ERZ773158 | MGnify/ENA primary metagenome ERZ773158 (study PRJEB29015, sample SAMEA2737876) | human gut metagenome | biome: human gut; feature: human-associated habitat; material: faeces | place: China | collected 2012 ...
TATAACTTTTTATGTTATTTAGCATAAAAACGAACTTTTTTCTCTACTTTTGCAGCGTTAAAGTCTATTTCTTATGCAACCATCAAATACTGAATTGATTCTGATTCGAGTTACCGGCGAAGATCGCCCGGGACTGACTGCTTCCGTGACCGAAATCCTTGCCAAATATGATGCCACGATTCTTGATATCGGCCAGGCAGATATTCATAATACATTATCGCTGGGTATCCTGTTCAAGAGTGAAGAAAGACATTCCGGATTCATTATGAAGGAATTGTTGTTCAAGGCTTCTTCCTTGGGAGTGACCATCCGGTTTGAACCTATCACCACCGAGCAATATGAAAACTGGGTAGGTATGCAAGGGAAAAACCGTTATATCCTGACGGTTCTGGGACGCAAGCTTTCCGCCCGACAGATTTCTGCCGCTACAAGCATATTAGCCGAGCAGGGCATGAATATTGATGCTATCAAACGTCTGACAGGTCGTATCCCGTTGGATGAATGTCAGGCAGATGCACGCACCAGGGCTTGCATCGAATTTTCAGTGAGAGGTACTCCGAAAGATCGCATTGCGATGCAGGAGAAGCTGATGAAGTTGGCCAGCGAACTGGAAATGGACTTTTCTTTCCAACAGGATAATATGTACCGTCGTATGCGCCGTCTGATCTGTTTTGATATGGACTCTACATTAATCGAAACAGAGGTGATTGACGAACTGGCTATCCGTGCCGGTGTAGGCGACGAAGTAAAGGCCATCACAGAAAGCGCCATGCGTGGAGAAATAGACTTTACAGAGAGCTTTACCCGCCGTGTAGCACTATTGAAAGGGCTGGACGAATCGGTAATGCAGGAAATAGCCGAGAGCTTGCCTATCACGGAGGGCGTAGAACGGCTGATGTATGTATTGAAGAAGTACGGTTACAAAATCGCCATCCTTTCGGGAGGATTCACTTATTTCGGTCAATACCTGCAAAAGAAATACGGTATAGATTACGTCTATGCCAACGAACTGGAAATTATTGACGGCAAACTGACCGGACGTTACCTGGGAGATGTAGTAGACGGAAAACGGAAAGCCGAACTGCTCCGCCTCATTGCACAAGTGGAAAAGGTGGATATTGCACAGACCATCGCCGTAGGAGACGGAGCTAACGACCTCCCTATGCTAGGGGTTGCCGGACTGGGAATTGCTTTCCACGCAAAGCCTAAAGTGGTGGCAAATGCCAAGCAATCGATCAACACTATCGGACTGGATGGAGTGCTCTATTTTCTCGGATTCAAAGATTCTTACTTGAATATGTAATTAGACAAAAAAATAGATTATCTTTGCTGACAAATTAAATAAAAGAATGAAGTTTTCCGAACTACAATTAAATGCAAATGTGCTTGAGGCGCTTGATGCCATGCGATTTGACGAATGTACGCCTATACAGGAGCAGGCAATTCCAATCATACTTGAGGGTAAAGATTTGATCGCAGTAGCACAGACAGGAACAGGTAAAACGGCCGCGTTTCTACTGCCTGTATTGAATAAATTATCTGAAGGTAAACATCCGGAAGATGCGATTAATTGTGTCATCATGTCTCCTACCCGGGAATTGGCCCAACAGATCGACCAGCAAATGGAAGGGTTTTCCTATTTCATGCCGGTATCGAGTGTTGCCGTATACGGTGGAAATGATGGAATATTGTTCGAACAACAGAAAAAAGGACTCACTTTAGGAGCTGATGTTGTTATTGCTACTCCCGGACGTCTGATCGCCCATTTAAGCCTTGGATATGTAGATCTTTCCAAGGTTTCTTATTTTATTCTGGATGAAGCGGACCGGATGCTCGACATGGGATTCTATGAAGATATCATGCAAATTGCGAAATATCTGCCGAAGGAACGACAGACAATCATGTTTTCTGCAACAATGCCTGCAAAGATTCAGCAATTGGCAAACACAATCTTAAATAATCCGTCAGAGATAAAGCTCGCAGTTTCCAAACCTGCAGAAAAGATTATTCAGGCAGCATACGTTTGCTACGAAAATCAAAAGCTGGGAATCATACGCAGTCTTTTTATGGATGAAGTTCCGGAACGTGTGATTGTCTTTGCATCTTCTAAAATCAAGGTCAAGGAAGTAGCCAAGGCTTTGAAATCCATGAAACTGAACGTAGGGGAAATGCATTCGGATCTGGAACAGGCTCAACGGGAAACTGTTATGCATGAGTTTAAAGCCGGACGAATCAATATATTGGTAGCTACGGACATCGTTGCACGTGGTATAGATATCGATGATATCCGCCTGGTTATCAACTTCGACGTGCCTCACGACAGCGAAGACTATGTACACCGTATCGGACGTACAGCACGTGCCAACAATGATGGTGTAGCACTTACGTTCATCAGCGAGAAAGAACAAAGTAACTTCAAAAGTATTGAGAACTTCCTGGAAAAAGAGATTTATAAAATTCCTATTCCTGAAGAATTGGGAGAAGCTCCGGAATACAAACCGCGTCCTTTTAGCAAGGGCAAGGGTGGCAACTATAAAAGAAAAGATTTCCGGGGAAAAAGGAATAATAATAACGGAGGAAAGAGAAATAACCGTCCGTCTCCCCCCAGACAAAATTAAAGCAAGGCTTTTTTAATCCGGCACTATACGATCTGAATGTATGGTGCTTTTTTATTTGGATGAAGTGATAGTCAAATCTCCTTTAAAACTTACTTCCATATTTACAATGCTATATATGGAAGTTTCCGGAATGGCCAGGACAGCTTGATAATGAAAACCGTTCCGGTCTACTTTCATAAACTTTGTATCTGACAGGATGGATTGCTCCAGAAAATCGACAGGAAGTACTTTGTCAAACATCTGTTTGGTAACATCGCTGGCAAACAGGCTCTTTTTACCTTCATACACACAAATGTGCATCACATTATCATAGTATACATTATCCATGCTAATCCCGTCTTCGGAATAAGTCGTCTTGATGACTCTCATTTTAGAAGGATTAATATATACGTATGCGCGATAGCGAGTGCCATTATAGGTCACTACACTATCGCGTTTGGTTACTTCCGTATATGCCGGAATGACTAATTCCTGACGGACAAAATAGATTGAATCATTGGCATCTTCGGATTTATGCAACTTAATCACATCATCCGTTATGGAATGAAACCAGAATATATGTTCTGCCTGCTTATCAATCTTGTAATAAGTAGTATCATTTCCATAAGTATAAAGAGTATCCCGTATTATTTTAAATGCAATGGGAGTACTTTGTACATCTGCATAGTAGATAGTATCTCCTTCTACACGCATCAACGGGCTCTCCGTTTCATCGTCCAGCCAAATTCCCTGCAGTAGTCCTTTTGCACTAAGATCCTCTTTCTCTTGTTGAAGAGAATGGGGACTCTTATTGCCGCTACATGCCGCGAAAAAGATTGCCATTAACGATACAGCCACATTTTTCATCATCTATTTTAGTTTTTATATAAAGATACTCTTATTTTTTTATTTACCAATACAGTGATAAATAAATCCGAGTTCTTCCATCTCTTTTTTATCATATATATTACGTCCGTCCAACACAATCTGCCGGGACATCGTTTTCTTGATAACGGCCCATGAAGGCAGACGGAATTCTTTCCATTCGGTAACCAACATCAACACATCAGCATCCAGTACGGCATCATACATATCGCAAGCATAATAGATAGTATCACCAATCCTGCGCTTACATTCTTGCACGGCAGCCGGATCGTATGCGCGTACTTTACAACCTGCTTTCAGCAATTTATCGATCAGGACTAATGCCGGAGCCTCACGCATATCATCCGTTTCCGGTTTAAATGCCAATCCCCACAAAGCAACAGTCTTACCCTGCAAATCACCATTAAACTGTTTCATTAACTTTTCGAACAAGACGCTTTTTTGGTTCTCATTCACTTCTTCCACAGCCGTAAGTACCCGCATGGTATAACCATTCTGTTCTGCTGTTTTAATCAATGCCTTCACATCTTTGGGGAAGCAGGAACCACCATATCCGATACCCGGGTACAGAAACTTACGTCCGATACGAGTATCCGAACCTATCCCACTACGCACCATATTCACATCCGCACCAACAATCTCGCACAAGTTTGCAATATCATTCATAAAGCTTATACGGGTTGCCAGCATCGAATTTGCCGCATATTTAGTCATTTCCGCAGACGGAATATCCATGAAAATCACACGGAAATTATTCAATAAGAATGGTTTATATAGTTTGGACATCAATTTCTCCGCACGTGCCGACTCCACTCCCACTACCACGCGGTCCGGGCTCATAAAATCACTGATAGCATTTCCTTCTTTAAGGAATTCCGGATTAGAAGCCACATCAAAATCAACCGTCACGCCTCTCTTATCCAGTTCTTCCTGAATAACCGCACGAACCTTACTGGCAGTGCCTACCGGAACGGTACTTTTGGTAACTACCAATTTATACTGTTTCATGTTGCGACCAATGGTACGGGCCACCTCCAATACGTATTTCAAATCAGCGCTGCCATCTTCATCCGGAGGAGTTCCAACTGCACTGAATATAACTTCCACTTCATCCAGACAACTTTCCAATGAGGTAGTAAACTTCAATCGCTTTGCTTTCATATTACGGAGTACCATCTCTTCCAATCCATTTTCATAAATTGGAATGTTCCCCTTTTGCAAAGATTCGATTTTCTCTTTGTTCGTGTCTACGCACGTTACATTCACGCCAATTTCGGCAAAACATGTGCCTGACACCAGACCCACATACCCTGTTCCCACGATTGCAATTTTCATACTTAATCTATTGTTTGTTTAGAAATTCATTCAAAATAAACGGCGTCCTTGAAAGCAGTTCCCTCTCTGTCTTTCGCAGATAATAACATTTGCGACTCTGCCAACGGCCAGTCGATCCCCAATGCTTCGTCATTATATAAAATAGAGGCTTCTGCCTGCGGAGCATACTTGTTATCTACCTTATATGTAAAAACAGCTTCTTCACTCAAGACAGCAAAGCCATGAGCAAAACCACGGGGAATAAAAAATTGTCTCTTGTTTTCTTCACTAAGCAATACACAAACATGCTTTCCAAACGTAGGCGATGATTTACGCAAATCAACGGCAACGTCGAGCACTTCTCCTTTAAGAACACGAACCAGTTTCGCCTGACTATGTTCTCCTTTTTGATAGTGCAATCCACGCAATACACCAAAAGATGATTTCGACTCGTTGTCCTGTATAAAGTTTACGGGACCAATATTGGCTTCAAACTCTTCTTTCTTATAGGCTTCCATAAAATAGCCTCGTTCATCGGAGAAAACTCTAGGCTCGATCAGCCATACTCCGTCTATTTCTGTCTGTATATAGTTCATTATTGATAGTGATAAATAAAACGATGCAAAAGTAGTGAATTTTTCGAAGTTTTCTGGGATATATTCAATTTATCTCTTAATTTTGCAGACATGATTGAATTGGCACAACATATAGAGACTTTACTACTGGAAAACGACTGCGTCATTGTTCCGGGATTTGGTGGTTTTGTAGCGCATTATTCGCCCGCAACCCGCGTAAAGGAAGAAAATATATTTTTACCTCCTACCCGTACAATCGGTTTTAATCCTCAATTAAAACTGAATGACGGCGTACTGGTGCAATCTTATATGTCAGCATACGACACAAGTTTTGCTGACGCCAGCCGTATAGTAGAAAAAGAAGTAAACGAATTTATCGGTCTCCTTCATGAGGAAGGGAAAGCCCATCTGGATAATATAGGCGAGATTCAATCTAACATTTATGGCAACTACGAGTTCGTTCCTTATGATTATAAGATAACAACTCCTTCATTATATGGTCTCGACTCTTTTGAAATACATGAACTTTCGGCTCTGCAGCAGAAAGAAAAAGTATTGGTACCGACTTATCAGGAAAAGGAAAAGAAGACTTTTGAAATTAGTATCAACCGCGCGTATCTCCGCAATGCTGCAGCAATGATTGCTGCCATCGTACTGTTCTTTGCCTTTTCAACTCCGGTAGAGAATACCGACGTTCAAAAGAACAATTATGCACAGTTATTGCCCAGCGAGCTTTTTGAGCAAATAGAAAAGCAATCGGTTGCAGTAACTCCTGTTTATGTTAAGAACGATGCTGCGCAACAAGCAAAGAAGCTTTCTGCTTCTTCTGCTTCAACCAAAACTTCATCTGCTAAAAAGCATACAACGGATAAAGCCAGGACTTCCAAACCGATCGCAGTAAGAGAAGTGAAAGTGGTAAAACAGGAAACAGCGACTCCTGCTCCTGCGGTGAAATCTCAAGAAAGTGCAAATCATCCTTTTCATATCATTGTGGCAGGAGGAATCAGCCTGAAAGATGCAGAAGTTATTGCGAACCAATTAAAATCAAAAGGATTTGCAGATGCAAAAGCTCTGAACACTGATGGTAAAGTACGTGTCAGTATCAGTTCATTTAACAACCGTGATGAAGCGACCAAGCAATTACTTGAGCTAAGAAAAAACGAAACTTATAAGAATGCCTGGTTACTGGCTAAATAAAAAACCCTTTTAAAAAGCATGAAACGAGTTCTTTGTCCTAAATGTGAGAATTATCTTTATTTTGATGAAACCAAGTATAGCGAAGGCCAATCACTGGTATTTGAATGCGAACATTGTGGCAAGCAATTCAGTATCCGGTTAGGAAAAAGTAAAGTTAAGGCTCTTAGAAAGGAAGAAAACCTGGAAGAAGAAGCTGAATCTCATAAAGAAGAATTCGGATATATCACTGTTATCGAAAATGTATTTGGTTTTAAACAGTTACTTCCCTTGCAGGAAGGTGACAATGTCATAGGCCGCCGTTGTGTAGGAACAAACATTAATACTCCCATTGAAAGTGGTGATATGAGCATGGATCGACGCCATTGCATCATCAATATAAAGCGTAATAAGCAAGGAAAGCTAGTCTACACATTACGAGATGCTCCTAGTCTCACAGGTACTTTCCTTATGAATGAAATTCTGGGAGATAAAGACCGTGTACGTATTGAAGATGGCGCTATTGTGACAATTGGAGCTACTACATTTATTTTGCATACGGCTGAACAAGAATAATAAATAACTTGATAATAAAAAATAGCGCCACTTGTTCAGAGGACAGTGGCGCTATTTTTTTATTTAGTCTTCTAATTACAGAATACCTTTAACGGTCTCAAGCATTCCTTTTTCCTGGATAGAATCCAAATCAGCTTTTACGGCTTCTGTCAATCCCGGAATCTTATTCAAATCTTCTCCCCAGATAAAATCTGCAGCCAGAACACCTTCGGCAACTTTCTTTGTGCAACCTGTTGCCCAAAGTTCTTTCAGCAGGTTCATGATTTCAGGAGCATCATTCGGAACAATTTCAGCACCATCAGCACGTACACCACCTTTATAATAAGTAATGATAGCGGCTAAACCAAGTACCAGTCCTTTAGGAAGTTCACCTTTACGTTCCAGATAAGTCTTCAATCCCGGCAAATCACGAGTTTCGTATTTAGGGAAAGAATTCAGCATGATGCTGGTTACTGCATGATCCACGAACGGATTGTTGAAGCGTTCCAATACATCATTTGCAAATTTCTCCAACTCATCCTTCGGCAAGTTCAAAGTTTCCATCAGTTCGTCAAACATTACCTTGTGGATATATTTGCCAATCACTTCGTGCTGGCAAGCATCACGTACAATATTCACTCCCGAGAGATAGGCAACCGGAGAAAGAACAGTATGCGGGCCATTCAACAAAGTAACCTTACGTTCGTGATAAGGAGCTTCTGACGGTACAAATAATACATTCAAGCCTGCCTTGTCAGCCGGGAACTCTTTTGCAACTTCCTGCGGAGCTTCAATAACCCACAAATGGAAAACTTCAGCCTGAACAACCAGATTATCATCATATTGCAGTTTTTCTTTGATAGCAGCAATATCCTTGCGCGGGAATCCCGGAACAATACGGTCTACCAATGTTGCATATACACCACAAGCTTCTTCAAACCAAGTTTTAAACTCATTACCCAGGTTCCACAATTCAATATATTGATAAATTGTTTCTTTCAACTTATGACCATTCAGGAAAATAAGCTCGCAAGGGAAAATAATCAAACCTTTTGTCTTATCACCATTGAATGTTTTAAAACGATGATAGAGTAATTGAGTCAGCTTACCCGGATAAGATGAAGCAGGAGCATCCTCAAGTTTACAAGCCGGATCAAAAGCAATACCAGCCTCTGTAGTGTTTGAAATAACAAAACGCATTTCAGGTTGCTCTGCCAACTTCATAAACTCGTCATTTTGAGTATATGGGTTTAAAGCGCGGCTGATTACATCAATCATTGTCAAGCTGTTAACAGCCTCTCCTTTATCCAATCCTTGAAGGTTTACATGATAAAGATCATCCTGTGCATTCAGCATATCGACCATACCTTTATCAATCGGTTGAACCACTACTACACTGCTGTTGAAATCAGCTTTCTGGTTCATGTTATAAATAATCCAATCTACAAATGCACGCAAAAAGTTACCTTCGCCAAATTGGATAATACGCTCCGGACGTTGTGTTTTAGGAGCAGTTTCTTTGTTTAATGCTTTCATGTTAGTTGTAATTTATAAAGTTGATATTATACAAATTCAAAATAAAAATCAATGTTTTCCTTTATCAGGATATCAATAGGCATGTATTTTACAGGTTCAACAGACTTCTTAAACACGACATGGTCGCACAACGCCTTCACCCCACAATATCCTTGCAAACCCGGACGTTGCCCGATTAAATAATGCACATCACCGGATTTTAATAAATCTACGTTTGCTTTCAGAAGGTCATATCCTATCAGTCCTTTCATGCTACGTCCCGCATGACGAAGATACTCTCCCAACTGATACACTCTGGAATTAAATACAACTCCCAGTAAAGCCTTCGGATGCGCCTGAAAAAACTCATCCAATGTCTGTTGGTTACTTTCCTGATCGGATTTATTAAGTACTACCTCATGGATTACCAAGTTATTATATTCTTCGGCAATGTAACTCATAAAACCATCCAAACGGCGTTGCATCTGTATTTCAGCCGGATTATCTTTATTGTTACTTAAAAACAAAACCAACTCCTGGCCTTCTCCTGCCGAATAATTGCGCATCAATATTTTCGCTGCGATATATCCGCTCTTATATGAATCCTGCCCGATATACGTCAACGCTTTCGCTTCTTCCATATTGAAATCGACAAAAGCATAAGCAATCTTATTTTCCTGTAAATAGGCTGTCAGCGCCAGTGTCTCTTCCCGAAAATTCGGAGAAATCAATACCGCATCCACATTCTTTTCTTTTATAGAAAGGCAGGCTTCCTGATAACTCTTCTCATCCCCATGGTGATAGCACAAATAATCTATACTCACATTAAAAGGACGTAATTCTTGCCGGGCACGCTCAATCCCCCCTACTACCGAATGCCAATAATCATGCTCTATATAATAAGGTATCAAACAGAGGAAAGAATATTTCTTTTTAGCAGCCAAACCGATAGCAAACACATTGGGCTGATAATGAATCTCATCCAACACCTTTTGTACTTTGGCTTTGCTTTTGGGAGACACGTCACCGCGATTGTGCAACACCCTGTCAACCGTTCCGGCGGAAACACCGGCCATACGGGCAATGTCTTTAATGGTATAGTTCTGGTCCTCCATAGTGCTAAAACTTAAATATTATAAATAATCGCTGCAAATATACGAATTATTTTGTTACTCCAAGTAAATTTTCTATTTTTGTGTTCGATAACGGTTAATAAAACTAAAACAAGATTTACGCCTATTAGCTTTAAAATCAATACTATATAGGTATAAATATAGAAAGTAATAATTTTATATACTTAAAACACAGTAATAATGAAGAACTTCATGGACGAAAACTTCTTGCTGCAAACAGAAACTGCGCAAAAGTTGTATCACGAGCATGCGGCTAAAATGCCGATCATCGACTATCACTGTCACCTTATCCCTCAAATGGTAGCTGACGACTACAAGTTTAAATCACTGACTGAAATCTGGTTGGGCGGTGACCACTACAAATGGCGTGCAATGCGTACAAACGGTGTAGACGAACGTTTCTGTACGGGAAAAGATACCACAGACTGGGAAAAATTTGAAAAATGGGCGGAAACAGTACCTTACACTTTCCGCAACCCATTGTACCACTGGACTCACCTTGAACTGAAAACGGCATTTGGTATCAATAAAATATTGAATCCACAAACCGCACGTGAAATTTACGATGAATGTAACGAGAAACTGTCTCAACCCGAATATTCAGCTCGTGGAATGATGCGTCGTTATCATGTAGAAGCCGTTTGCACAACGGATGATCCTATCGATTCATTGGAATATCATATCAAAACACGCGAAAGCGGATTTGAAATCAAGATGTTACCAACATGGCGTCCTGATAAGGCTATGGCTGTAGAAGTCCCTGCAGATTTCCGCAGTTATGTAGAAAAACTGGCAGAGGTAAGTGGCGTTATCATCTCCAACTTTGATGATATGATCGCTGCTTTGCGCAAACGTCATGACTTCTTCGCAGAACAAGGCTGCCGTCTGTCTGACCATGGTATTGAAGAATTCTACGCAGAAGATTATACAGATGCTGAAATCAAAGCCATCTTTAATAAGGTATATGGTGGCGCAGAATTGACCAAGGAAGAAATTCTGAAATTCAAATCAGCAATGCTTGTGATCTTCGGTGAAATGGACTGGGAAAAAGGATGGACTCAACAATTCCATTACGGCGCTATTCGTAACAATAACACGAAGATGTTTAAATTACTGGGTGCTGATACAGGTTTCGACTCTATCGGTGAATTCACAACTGCCAAAGCAATGGCTAAATTCCTTGATCGCCTAAACACTAATGGCAAATTGACTAAAACAATCCTCTACAACTTGAACCCATGCGCCAACGAAGTAATTGCAACAATGCTGGGTAACTTCCAGGATGGTTCTATCCCGGGAAAAATCCAATTTGGTTCCGGATGGTGGTTCCTCGATCAAAAGGATGGTATGGAAAAACAAATGAATGCTTTGTCAGTACTCGGTCTTTTGAGCCGCTTCGTAGGTATGTTGACCGACTCTCGTTCATTCCTATCCTACCCGCGTCATGAATATTTCCGCCGTACATTGTGTAACCTGGTAGGACGTGACGTAGAAAACGGAGAAATTCCGGCATCTGAAATGGATCGTGTAAACCAAATGATTGAAGATATCAGCTACAACAATGCCAAGAACTTCTTCAAGTTCTAATAGATAGTAGTTACACTATAAAAAAATACCGCTACCAAAGTCGAATATAGCTTTGAGTAGCGGTATTTTTTATTCCTATAGCTGAACTGTAACAACAAAGACTCTTAACAAAAAAGGAGAACCTTTTAAGTTCTCCTTTTAATAATCTTTGTACACCCTCAGGGACTCGAACCCTGGACCCATTGATTAAGAGTCAATTGCTCTACCAGCTGAGCTAAGAGTGCTTGTTTCTCGTTTGCGGTTGCAAAAGTATGGCTTTTATTTTATACTACCAAATAAACAGACCTGTTTTTTACTCTTTTTTTCTCACATTTATTCAAACTCATAGAGCTCCGAAGGCGTATTTCTCTTTAAAGCAAGTAGTTGCACATCTTTCCCGACAATAATACCTTTACTCTTCAATTTCCACTCAACTGTCTTATATGCTAACTCCGGATGATTATTATCTTTACTCAGATGGCAAAGCCAAATATAACGAAGATGCTCCATTATGTTTTCCGCAAGAAAGTTGGCGGTATCTATATTGCTCATATGACCTGTCGGGAGGCCATTGCCGAATTACAAAAGGCCAAGGGAACTGGCCAGCGGGTTTCCGGCGAGACTTGCACTCACTATCTGACCACCACTAAGGAAGTTCTGGATAATCCGGATTTCAATGAAGCGGCTAAGTTCGTTTGCTCCCCCGCTTTGCGGGATCGTGAGGACTGCGAGGCTCTTTGGCAGGCATTATCCGACGGACTGCTGACGGCGGTCTCATCCGACCACTGCGGTATAGATGTGGCAGAGCTCAAGCAGGCCGGCAGGAATGATTTTACTCAGATTCCAAACGGTTCCCCCGGCGCCGGCGATCGACTGCATATGGTGTGGACCGAAGGTGTATGCACGGGAAAGCTGACCCGCCAGAAATTTGTAGATGTTATTGCCACTCAGCCGGCAAAAATCAACGGTATCTATCCGAGAAAGGGAACGCTGGCGGTAGGTTCTGACGCAGATGTTGTCATTTTCGATCCCAATTATGAGGGGACAGTTCATCTGGCAGATAACCCTAACGGCGTGGACTACAACCTCTATGAGGGCCGTCGTCAGTCTGGTCGGGTGGAGACGGTTCTGCTGCGAGGCCAGGTTGTAGTGGAGAACGCCAAGTTTGTGGGCCGCTACGGCCAGGGAAAATTCATCCCTGCAAATATGTACGCATCCGGTTACGAAAACCGAAATTAACCAAGTGTGATCCGTAGTTACTCGCGCTGCCAAAACCGAAGATGTTGGGAGCGGTGGGAGGCTGGAAACCGGAGTGCGCAAAACGTTTGGTCTGTTCATGAAAATATACGGTATATAGTA
>ERZ773158.2638-NODE-2638-length-12635-cov-4.523927_pt1 | contig 12635 bp, 7 predicted proteins | sample MGYA00511918_ERZ773158 | MGnify/ENA primary metagenome ERZ773158 (study PRJEB29015, sample SAMEA2737876) | human gut metagenome | biome: human gut; feature: human-associated habitat; material: faeces | place: China | collected 2012 ...
ATGGTTTAGTTTTGGGCTTGATGGTCGACCAGGTAGATAATTATATATTAAATTCAAATAGGGAGAGCGGTTACGGACGATACGATATAATGCTTGAACCGATAGATAAAACAAATGAAAAATATCCGGGAATAGTGATAGAATTTAAAGTAATAAATCCAAGAAAAGAAAACACACTTGAAGAAACAGTCGCATCGGCATTAGAGCAGATAGAAGAAAAGAATTATGATGCAGAGCTTATAAAAAGAGGAGTAAAAGAAGAAAACATTCATCACTATGGATTTGCGTTTAAAGGTAAGGAAGTTTTAATAGATGGACGGTAATAGTTCAGCCGTAAAAAGAATAATAAGACACTTCCATATACTTTTGGTCTGATACGGTAGTATTTGAGCATAGTATGTGGAAGTGTCCTTTTTATTAACATAAAAAACACTCCGTGAGGATGTGCATTTTGCGGAAAAGAAGTAAATGCTACGAATTCTGCTCAGGCGTGAAAGAGTCACAAGCGACTCTTTTTTTTGTGGAAAAAGTTGACAAATATTCTTAACTGGCATAAAATATGCTTGTTAAGAATATTTTTATAATTTCATATCAAATTTTAAGAAATAATACCAATAGGTGATTGCGAAACTAATTATATGTTGTGTTTATTGAACAATTTAATCGCAGATTATGATAGTTTCGCAATCACCTAAAAAATACCAACACAGAAAGGAGACAAAAAAGATGAAAAAACAAAAAAATTACAGAAAGGTGGCTGCTGTCGGCAGATATTTTGCGATGGCTTTTGCGGTGGTGCTTTTATGTATGGTATCGCAGAGCATATCAACGATACACGCCGATGCAAAAGTGACATTTGATATTACGGCTGACGGTGTGTTAAAAGGGATTGACGGCACGGCGGCAGTGATAAAAGTGCCTGATGGGGTTAAGGAGATAGATGGCTATGCTTTTTCGGGAAATAAAACGATAGAACAGATTATACTGCCCGATTCAGTACAAAAACTGCCACATTCATGTTTTGCTGAGTGCTCTAATCTTGCTGTTATAAATATGCCAAACAGTATTAAAGAGATAGGTGACTGGGCATTTCATGGCTGCAGCAGTCTGCAGATGATAGACCTTTCTAAGACAAAGATATCAAGTATAGGTGACTCGATGTTTTGGTCATGTGCTAATCTGACGGAAGTTAAGCTGCCTGACAGTATAAAAGTAATTGCAAAAAGTTCATTTGAATATTGTGGAAAACTTGGTAAGATAAATTTTCCGGAAGGGCTTCGTTATATAGGAAATGGTGCTTTTGATCATACGGCTGCATTAAATACTGTTGAGCTTCCGGAGAGTCTTCGCTATATAGGAAGTGGTGCATTTGATTTTAGTGGTTTAAAAGGAACACTTATAATTCCGGCTGGGATTGAAAATCTGCAGAGCTATACATTTGCTTTTTGTTATGGATTAAGTGTAGTAAAGATTACTGATGGAACAAAACATATAAACAGTTATGCACTGGATTTAAGAGACCGTTTGGGTGGGGCTTCACATAAAACATATTATATTCCGCCATCAGTAGAATATTTTAATGATACTAGCTTAACTTGTGCAGAGGAACATACTATTTATGGAATAAAAGGTTCATTTGCTTCAAATGCTTCAAAGATACGAAGTGCATGGAAATTTGAGGAAGTAGCATATGATTCAAAAGCAGTCTTTGATGCAAGCGGCGGTACGGTTTCTAAAAATTCAAAAGAGCTTGTTAAGGGACAGAGTTTTGGACTGCTTCCTACGCCAAAACTTGCAGGCTGGACTTTTAAGGGCTGGTATTCTGATGAAAAATTTAAGAGAAAAGTCGTAAGCACTACAATAGTAAATAAAGACAGCTATACGCTTTATGCAAAGTGGGAGAAAGCAAAAAAGACAGAACTTGTCTATCAGGGAGAAGACTCCGATTTTGTTATCGAGGATGGTGTGCTTAAAAAATATCAGGGAAATGAGCCTGTTGTTATAATACCTGATACAGTAAAAGAGATAGGGTACGGTGCATTTAAGGGAAATAAAACAGTATTAAAAGTTGTTATGCCTGACAGTGTAGAAAAGATGGATAATGCTGTATTTAATGGGTGCGAAAACCTTATGGAAATTAGATTTTCACACAGTTTAAAGGAAATTCCTGATTACACTTGTACGGCGTGTGCTGCACTTGAGAAAGTTGTGATACCTGATGGAGTTACAAGTATTGGTGATTATGCATTTGGAAATGATGTTGCGGATGTTTCAATGAGTTTTACGGAGATTAAATTTCCAAAATCATTAAAATCTGTTGGAAATGGAGCATTCAATGGAAATACTGCAATTATGGAAATTAATCTTCCTGACGGGCTTGAGTCAATAGGAACATATGCATTTGAAAAAAATACATCACTTGTAAAAGTATCTTTTGGTGACGGCATTACAGAACTTTCAGATGGTGTATTTTCAGGAGATAAACTTTTAAAAAATATTTCATTGCCATATGGACTTAAGAGTATAGGTAAGAATGTATTTGCAGAGAATAACAGTCTTGAAGAACTTTATATTCCTGAAACAGTGGAAAACATCCAGAGTTCTATGCTTGGAAATGTAAAATCAACCGTAACTATATATAGTTCAAAAAAGGATGCGTCAGGTGATAACAGTGCAGCATACGATTATGTTGAGTCTGTTAATTCTCAAGGTGGCGATTTGAAATGCAAATTTTCAGAAGTTCAGATGGGAACAGTTTCTTTTGATTCAGCCACGGCTGGGACAAGCTATGCTGATAAAACTAAGGCGATAGGTCACGAGTACGGTTCACTTCCTGTGCCTGAGAAAGACGGATATGACTTTGTCGGCTGGAGTGAGACTGCTGACGGCAATAATATTATTACTGCATTTGACAGGTTAAAGACTCCGACAGTTACGCTCTATGCCATTTGGAGTAAGCTGGTGACGGAACAGGAGGGAACACCGACGAGGATTCCTTTAAGCGAGGAGGAACAGGAAAAAGATATTGTCTATACGGAGATAAATTCTGTTGCAGATTTCATTAGGATAAGGGAAAATCTTAGCGGCAATTATAAACTTACGAGCGATATTGACCTTTCACAAATTGCACAGGATGATAAAAATGTAGGAAAACTTGGCTGGATTCCTTTTGGATATGGTACTGACGGAAAGTGGCAGGGTTCATTCAGCGGTATATTTGACGGAAACGGTCACAGTATTTCGGGACTTACGATGAAAGGAAATACTGATGATTCAAAAAATGGTGAGACACCTTATACTTCAACAGGTCTTTTTGGCAGAGTTGAGGGAGGAACGCTAAAAAATGTAAACATAAATGATGCTGATATCACAGTAAGCAATGCCGCTACGGGATGTTGTATCCACACGGGAATACTCGCCGGATTTGTTGACAGTGACGAGGAGACAGGAGCAAATGCTTCCGTAGAGAATGTAAGCGTAAGCGGAAAAGTTATCTTCTCATCACCGAAACAGACAGTCGAGGAAAATCTTGTAATCGGTGGAATTATAGGATATACAGGAAAAGCGGACATAACAAACTGCACAAACAATGCATTGGTAGGCTATGAGTCAAAAGATATGGAAAGACCTGCAAATCCTACATCGAGATTTCTTGGTGGAATTACGGGGTATTTGCAGCGTGGAAATATAACATCTTGTGTAAACAAGGGAAATGTTGTATCTTACCGTTATTATTATGGAATATACAGCGACAAGAGTGGAGATTTTATAGATAATATATTGTCTGGTATTGACTGTTACAATGTATCAGGAGGAATATGCGGTGTTGCCGCACAGGACGGACTTATACAGAAATGTTATAATTCTGCAAGAATAGCTGCATATGCGACTAATACATATCAGTTAGAGAGTTTGATTGTAAATTCACATTCTGACTCAATGGTAGGAGGAATATGTGGGGCATTGTATCTCAGCACTCAGGTAAAGAACTGCTATAATACAGGAAACATATATAGCCATTCAGACAGGGAGACAACTATTATTTCCCCTGACAATCAGGGAGACGATTTCTTTAGTTCATTTATGAAGATACTTGATTCGATGACACCGACACCGCCAAACCAGAATGTAAGGGCATATGCCGCAGGAATTGTAGGTTATTCGACAAGTTCATCTTCCGGTCCTGTTGCATATTGCTTTAACACAGGTAAGATACAGGGCGATGATACACATACATACCCTATACTCTGCGGTTCAGTGCCGGTATTCTACTCAGTATATGAACAGCAGAAGGATTTAGAGGGCAACGACCTCTATACAAGGGGAGCAGAGTCATGTGATGACAAGAACTCAACAACAACAGCAAGAACAACTGATGAGTTAAAATCAGAAGATGCGTTCAGAGGTTTTGATTTCACAAATGTGTGGGTATCTGCCGAGGAGACTGGACTTTCATATCCTCAGCTTTATGACAATATGGAAGATGCGATAACAGATGTGAAATATCAGGCAGACGGACTTAAGACAGAATATAAATACGGTGAAAAACTAGACCTCTCAGGACTTAAGGTATCGTACAAATTAAACGGAAAGACCATCACAAAGACCGTTCCTGATGACAAGGAATGTGATTATGACAGATTTAAAGAGGGCACGCAGAAGATAACAATAAATTATTGCAATGTGCCATACACATTTAATGTAAAAGTGGCAGAGAAACTTTATAAGGTAATATTCACCGACAGTGACGGAAAGAAAGTTATTGCCGAACAGGAATTAAAGAAAGGGCAGGATGCCACGGCTCCTGAAGCACCTGCAAAAGAAGGCTATGAATTTACCGGCTGGGATAGAAGCTTTACAAATGTGACAAGAGATATAGTTGTAAAAGCAGTCTATACAAAACTTTATAAAGTAACATTTAAGTCAAAAGACGGTCAGACGGAACTTAAGGTTCAGTATGTAAGAAGCGGTGAAGCGGCAGAGGCACCGGAAGCACCTGAAATAGAGGGTTATACATTCTCACGCTGGAGTGATGACTTTACAAGTGTTTATCGTGATATGGTGATAACAGCTTACTATGACATAATAGCCACACCGAAACCGACAAAAACACCTGCACCGACAAAAACACCTGCACCGACAAAAACACCTGCACCGACAAAGACACCTGCACCGACAAAGACTCCAAAACCGACGAGTACACCAAAGCCGACGAAAACACCTAAACCGACGGCGACAGTAAAACCAACAGGTACAGCGTCACCAAATGAAAGCTCAAATCCGGATGAGACAGTAAAACCAACGGAAACACCGGCTCAGACGGTGGCACCTACAAAAAATCCAAATGCCACGGCATCACCAAAAAAACACCGCTTAAGAAAAATCAGACAGTAAAACCTGTCAAAAATAACAAAAAGTCGGATGCTGCATCTTACAAAGTAACAGATGTAAAGAAGAAAAACGTAACATACAGTAAGACAAAGACAACATCCAAAAAAGCGGTAGTACCTGATACGATAACAGTAAACGGCACAAAACTTAAAGTAACAGCGGTAGGTGCAAGTGCATTTGCAGGAAACAAAAAGATAAAAACCGTAACATTAGGAAAGAACATAACAAAGATTGGTACAAAGGCATTTTACAAAGCAAAAAATCTCAGTCAGATAACAGTAAATGGAAATACCATAAAATCAATCGGAAAGAATGCTTTCAGCGGAGTAAAGAAAAACTGTAAGATAACAGTTCGGGCAAAAGATAAGAAACAGTACAACAAAATTGTCAAGCTGATAAAGAAAGCAGGGGCAAAGAAAGTTAAGTTTGCTTACAAAAAGAAGAAATAGGGCTTCGCTGACAAAGATAAGGCTTTTGATACGGAAGTTAGAAATTGCAAAAAATAAACTTTAAATGATTAAGCAAGGAGTAGCATACTAAGAAAATCAACAGTGTGCTGCTCCTTTACTAATGTATAGAAAAATGCTCGTAATGTAGTGTGGATGCCAAGACAAAATGCTGGTTTTGCCCTTTTATATTATGGGGCAAGGTAAGATTGATACTGTCTGACAAATTATGCACTATCACTATAGACTGGCAGCTGTGTTTTACATCATTAAAATTTTTAATATTTTATCTAAAATCACGAAAATGATAATGGAAAATAAATGGAATTTTGTCTAAAGTTTTTAAATCTTATCAAATCTCATTAATTTTGGATTTTTATTGTGAAAAGTACACAAAAAATAAGGGACAATATGTGAAAAATACAAATAGAAATCAGAGAACATAATTGTTATTATCTCAAAAACGAAATATTGCTTTATTAAATATCGTGATGATAGGGATAACAAATGAACTTCCGGAAAAAGACGAGCGATATGAACTGCATCGTTTGATTTGTGCATTGCTTTCAAATCAAGTACAAGGAAATCAAAAATTTGATATTCTTGAGAAAGAGTATAATATTCCGACCAATACAGAGTTAAGAGAGGATGTGAGTGTTATGTGTAATCTGAGTTTAGGAATAGAAGAAAGAGCAGAGGCAAGAGGTGAGAAAAAGAATAATGAAAAGGTGATTATGAATATGTATAAAAAAGATTATACGACAGAACAGATAATGGATATTGTGGAGTTGGGTGAGGAAGAAATAAAGGATATTATAAAAGCTAATTTACAAGCTGTCAAATAAAAAATCATACCAGTCTTGACAACTTAATAGCACAGGTATATACTGTATTTAATTTCAAGGCGGGGTGCAATTCCCCACCGGCGGTATTTTCATATTTGATGGATAAGCCCGCAAGCCTTTACAGGCATGATTTGGTGAGATTCCAAAGCCGACAGTATAGTCTGGATGAAAGAAGATGACAACGCAGGGGGACTGCTTTGCGTCTATGGAAGTTGCTCTGGGATGTGTTTACATTCCGGAGCTTTGCTTTTACACAAGGATACTTGTGTCTTTCTACCTTGCCCTGAACGATTCGTTCAGGGCTTTTTCTTTTGGAGGTAACGGTATGAACGATGCAGAATATATGCGTCTGGCCTTGGCGCTGGCGGAACAGGGCCGGGGTTGGACGGCGCCCAATCCCATGGTGGGCGCCGTGATCGTAAAGGACGGCGCAGTTATCGGACAGGGCTGGCATGAGCGGTACGGTGAACCCCACGCGGAGCGGAACGCGCTGGCATCCTGCACCGCCGACCCCGCCGGAGCCACCATGTATGTGACGCTGGAGCCTTGCTGCCACCACGGAAAGCAGCCGCCCTGCGTGGATGCGATCCTGGCATCCGGCATCCGCCGGGTGGTGATCGGCTCCGCCGACCCAAATCCGCTGGTGGCGGGAAAGGGCGTGGCGATCCTGCGGTCTCACGGCGTGGAGGTGACGAAAAACGTTCTGCGCCAGGAATGTGACGCACTGAACAAGATCTTCTTCCACTACATCACCACCGGGCGGCCCTTCGTTTCCATGAAATACGCCATGACGATGGATGGCAAGATCGCGGCCTATACGGGTGCATCCAAATGGGTCACAGGTGAAACGGCCCGGCGCCATGTCCAGCAGCAGCGCCACCGGTTCCGGGGCATCATGGTAGGCGTGGGTACCGTTTTGGCGGATGATCCCCTCCTGACCTGCCGTATGGAGAACGGGCGAAACCCCGTTCGCATCATCTGCGACACCCATCTGCGGACGCCGCCGCAGGCGCAGGTGGTCACTACCGCAGACCAGATCCCGACCATCCTCGCCACCTGCTGCACCGACCCAGAAAGACAGGCGGTTTACCGGATGGCCGGGTGCCAGGTGCTCTGCCTGAATGAGGAAAACGGCCATGTAGATCTCCGGCAGCTCATGGAGCGGCTGGGGCGGGAACAGATCGACAGCATCCTGCTGGAGGGCGGTGGAACGCTGAACTGGGCCGCGCTGGAATGCGGCATCGTGCAGCAGGTGCAGGCATATATCGCCCCAAAGCTATTCGGCGGAAGGGATGCGAAAACCCCCGTGGAGGGCGTGGGCGTCCCCGCTCCGACCAATGCCTTCCGATTGAAAAACAGCCGTTTGGAACGGCTGGGCGAGGATCTTCTGATAGAAAGCGAGGTGGAATATCCGTGTTCACAGGAATCGTAGAAGAAGTCGGAGCGATCAAGAACATCAAGCGCGGGCAGCACTCCGCCGTCCTGACGATCCATGCGAAAACTGTTTTAGAGGAGACCCGGATCGGAGACAGCATCGCTGTGAACGGCATCTGCCTGACAGTGACCCGGCTTTTTCCCGATGGCTTTTCGGCGGACGTGATGCACGAGACGCTGAACCGCTCGTCCCTTGCGGGACTCACGGCGGGGAGCGTGGTCAATCTGGAGCGGGCCATGCCTGCCAACGGCCGTTTCGGCGGGCATATCGTGGCGGGCCATGTGGACGGCGTGGGACACATTGCCAACATCCGAAAAGACGATACCGCCGTCTGGTACACCGTCCTCGCGGGGCCGGAGATATTGCGCTATGTGGTGGAAAAAGGCTCCATCACCATCGACGGCATCAGCCTGACAGTGGCCGCCGTGGACGGCGAGGGCTTTTCCGTGTCCACCATCCCTCATACGGTGGCCCAGACCAATCTAAACCAGCGCCGCCGAGGCGACCCTGTGAATCTGGAGACCGACGTGGTGGGCAAGTACATTGAAAAGCTGCTGCGTCCGGAAGAACCGAAACCGCATACCACAACGAACGAAAGCACCCTCACAAAAGAAATGCTGCTGCGCTGCGGCTTTTAACAAGGAGTTTTTACTATGAATTTCAATACCATTCCCGAGGCACTGGAAGATCTGAGACAGGGGAAGATCATTCTGGTCACAGACGACCCTGACCGTGAAAACGAGGGCGATTTCATCTGCGCCGCCGAGTTTGCCACCACGGAGAACATCAACTTCATGGCCACCCACGGCAAGGGCCTGATCTGTATGCCCATGTCGGAGGCCTTTGTCCGCAAGCTGCAATTCCCCCAGATGGTGCAGAACAACACCGACAACCACGAAACGGCCTTCACGGTGTCCATCGACCACATATCCACCTCCACGGGCATCTCCGCCGCCGAGCGCTCCGTGACGGCGATGGCCTGCGTGGAGGAGGGCGCGAGGGCGGAGGATTTCCGCCGACCGGGCCATATGTTCCCGCTTCTGTCGAAGAAAAACGGCGTGCTGGAGCGGGAGGGTCATACGGAGGCCACCGTTGACCTGTGCCGTCTGGCGGGACTGAAGGAATGTGGCCTGTGCTGCGAGATCATGCGGGAGGACGGCACCATGATGCGCACTGCTGAGCTGATGACGCTGGCGGAGCGGTTCGGTATCAAGTTCATCACCATCCGGGACTTGCAGGCGTACCGCAAGTGCCACGAAAAGCTGGTGGATCAGGTCACGGCGGTGAATATGCCCACGAAATACGGCGATTTCAAAGCCTACGGCTTTGTGAGCCGTCTGAATGGTGAGCACCATGTCGCGCTGGTGAAGGGCGACATCGGTGACGGGAAGGACATCCTCTGCCGCGTCCACTCCGAATGTCTGACCGGAGACACCTTCGGCTCTCTCCGCTGTGACTGCGGACAGCAGCTGGCCGCCGCCATGACCCAGATTGAAAACGAGGGCCGGGGCATCCTGCTCTATATGCGGCAGGAGGGCCGGGGCATCGGCCTCATCAACAAGCTGCGGGCCTATGAATTGCAGGAGCAGGGCATGGACACGCTGGAGGCCAATCTGGCTCTGGGCTTCCACGGAGACGAGCGGGAGTATTTCCTCGGCGCGCAGATCCTGCGGGAGCTTGGCGTCAAGAGCCTGCGCCTGTTGACCAACAATCCGGACAAGGTGTATCAGCTCTCCGAGTTCGGCCTGGAAATCTCCGAACGGGTTCCGATCCAGATGGCGGCAACGGCACATGATTTGTTCTACCTGAAAACCAAGCAGGCACGAATGGGACACATTTTGGAATATTAACAAAGAAAGAGGTACTTAGTTATGAAAACCTTCGAGGGAAAGCTGGTCTCCAAAAGCATCAAGGTGGGCATCGTAGCCGCCCGGTTCAACGAATTCATTACCTCCAAGCTCCTCAGCGGTGCGCTGGACGGCCTGCTGCGCCACGAGGTTCGGGAGGATGACGTTCATGTGGCGTGGGTTCCCGGAGCCTTTGAGATCCCGCTGGTGGCGTCCAAGATGGCAAAGAGCGGCAGGTATGACGCCGTCATCTGCCTCGGCGCGGTGATCCGCGGTTCCACCAGCCATTATGACTACGTCTGCAACGAGGTCTCCAAGGGGATCGCCGCCGTGTCTCTGGAAAGCGGCGTACCCGTTCTCTTTGGAGTATTGACCACGGAGAATATCGAGCAGGCCATCGAACGGGCCGGCACCAAGGCAGGCAACAAGGGCTACGATTGTGCAGTCAGCGCTATCGAGATGGTCAACTTGCTCCACGAACTGGACACGGAGTAACACACAGACACACTATGATCATCATTCAAGCAAACGGGGCCGAGGGGGATCTGGAGGAAAAGATCCTGGCCCTTCTGCGGCGGGAGGACATCGCCGCAGAGCGGGTCTCCCTCAGTTCCCGGCACACGCTTACCTTCCCGGAACTAACCATTGACGGACGATCCCAGCAGGCGTTTCAAAACGGAACCGCGCTGGCGCTGACCCGGATCGAGTTCAATATGCTGCTGCTTCTCGCCAGCAATCCGGGAGTCACGCTTTCCAAGGAGGACCTGTTTTCCGCCGTGTGGGGCCGGGACAGCGCGGACACCCTGAAGGTCGTGGCGAATACCGTCTCCAATCTCCGTCGGAAGATGGGCGGCAGCCAGACCTATATCCGCACGGTCCGGGGCGGGTACGTGTTCTCAGCGGTCTCCGTCACTGCCTGAAGTGATCCCCTCAAAACAAATCGAAGCAAGAGCAAAGCCTGCGGAACTCGCTCCGCAGGCTTGCTTTTTGAGGTTGCGCAAAGGTGCAAATTATCGCTCCCGTTCTGCGTTTTTTGGTCGGATCCGGTCGCCTTCGTCCGGCTCATCCGCCATGACGGGGCGATCCTGCTCGTTAAGATTCAGCAGCACATTCAGCTCGTTCAGCCGCCGCGTCTTTTCGGCCAGTTCTGCCTCCTTCGGAAAGGGTGCGGTCATCTCTGTGCGGGCATTTTCAAGCTGCTCGGTGGTATGGGCAAGCTGCGACCGGGCGTTGGCCAAGTGCTCCGTGATCTTTTCCAGTGCGTTGTCGATACGGGTGACATTGCCGCCTGCATCCGCTCCCAGTACAGCCGTATGGGACAGCTTGCCTTTGAGTACCATGCGAAACTCGTTGGCAGCACCGTCGTAGGAAAGCAGCATGGAAAATCCGCGGTAGCTGCCGATAGAAACGGTCTCCGCGCCATTCATGTGCGTGCAGGCTTCAATGATCGCCTTACCGGCGTTCTCACGCTCGGCGTAGGTGACATCGTTTAATACCATCGGTGCAATGCCCTCAGCGGGCTTCGGATGCTCGGCCAGCCGTGCGCTGTCCTGCTCATATCCGGCGATGCGTTCGCTTAGTTCCTTGATCTCTGCCGGATACTTCCGCAACACCAGCTCCTCCAGCGCATACCGCTGGCTCAGATGGCTGGCACGGAGCATATTCAGCTTGCTGACCTCCATATCTAAATTGCGTTTTTCGATGATCTGCGGGTTTCCTGTGGCCAGTGCCTTGATCTCGGCATAGGACAGTGCCGTCTCGTCCACATCCTCCGCCGCACGGGCCGGTGCTTTGGAGGTCATGATCTGGGCAATAAACCGCTGCTTGGATTCCACCAGCTGATAGAGGTAGGCATCGAATGTGCCCTCGGTAACATAGCGGAAGATCTCCACCTCCGGATTTTGGTTGCCCTGCCGCACGATGCGCCCAAGGCGCTGCTGCAAGTCGCTGGGCCGCCATGGGCAATCGAGATCATGCAAGGCGATGAGCCTGTCCTGCACATTGGTGCCTGCGCCCATTTTTGCGGTGCTGCCCATGAGGATACGCACCTCGCCGCCGCGCACCTTGGCAAACAGCTCCTTTTTCTTTTGCTCGGTGTTGGCGGTGTGGATATAAGCGATCTCGTTTTCCGGAATGCCCATCTCAAGCAGTTTCTGCCGCAGATCGTCATACACATTGAAGCTGCCGTCCGCCTTGGGAGTAGACAGGTCGCAGAAAACCAGCTACGTGCTGCGCTGTGCGGTACTCTCTGCCCATATCCGATAGACATTCCGGGCGCATACGGAAACCTTGCTGTTTTCATCGTCCGGTGCCAGAGAGCTTAGCAGCCGCATATCCAACGCCAGCTTGCGTCCGTCGTTGGTGATGCGCAGCATATTGTCGGTGCTGGGATCGACCACACGGGCGCGGACGCGCTCGGCACGCTCCGCCAGTCCTGCAACAGCTTTCTTTTGCAGCTCGCTGGGGTGGATGACCTCGGTGTGGAAGTTGGCCTTTGGGACGGGCAGCTTCAGCATATCCGCCGTTTGCACATCCGCCACCATTTTGAAGGTCGCCATCAACTCCGGCAGATTGAAGAATTTTGCAAAACGGGTTTTCGGGCGATAGCCGCTGCCCTCGGGAACGAGTTTGTCAAGATGATTTTTGTAAGTTTTCTAAATTCAAATATTTA
>ERZ773158.2641-NODE-2641-length-12614-cov-4.157497_pt1 | contig 12614 bp, 9 predicted proteins | sample MGYA00511918_ERZ773158 | MGnify/ENA primary metagenome ERZ773158 (study PRJEB29015, sample SAMEA2737876) | human gut metagenome | biome: human gut; feature: human-associated habitat; material: faeces | place: China | collected 2012 ...
AGAGCATCTGCCTTACAAGCAGAGGGTCACAGGTTCGAGCCCTGTAGGTCCCACTCAGTAATATTTATATTACTATGCCGCAGTGGCGGAACTGGCAGACGCCCGGGACTTAAAATCCCGTGGGTAGTGATACCCGTACCGGTTCGATTCCGGTCTGCGGCATTATTATTGAAAGCCATAAGTCTTAAAAGATAGACTTATGGCTTTTTATATTAGACTTTAAATTTACAAAATCTGTTATTCAAAAAAATAAAATATCGAACACTATTTTATGATGATAGTATCTAAAAAAGAAAGTAAGGCTTCTTTTTGTTTTGGCGTTAATTGATATATTTTAGAAAGCAGGGGATCTTCTTTTAATTGATTATCATCGTTTTCATTAAAAAAATCGAATAATGATATTTCAAGTGTGTCACAAATTACAGATAACATTTCTACAGTTGGATTTTTATTTCCAAGTTCTACATCTCGTAAGTAACTTTGAGATATTCCTGCAAGATTGGCTAATTTATTTACAGAATAATTTTTTGCGGTTCTAAAATAAGTTATTCGTTTTCCTATATCCATGATGGTCTCCTTTATATAGAGATAGAATAGCAGAATTAATAAAATAAAATTACATCTATAAAGATTGACTGTAATCTCTATAGATGATATAATTTAGTAAACAGGAAAGGAGGAATATTCATGAGGATAAATTGGAAAATTGTGATTTGGAGTTGTTCAAAGTGTGGGATGACTATTCAGACAAATAGCAGACCCTCTCTTAGTGGTTGTCCATTAGGAGGTTCTCATCATTGGATGAAAACAACAGCATAAAAGTATGTGTTATAAACACTTAATAAAGAAGAGACAAAATGTTGTCTCTTCTTTATTAATATGCTAAATTGGCATGTAGTATATCCCTCTATCTATTAGCTTTGGAAAAGTTTATTTTTTATAAATTCTGTTTATTAAATTAATCTAGTTGATAATTATTGAAAAATATAAAAAGCGTGAAAAGAATATAAATATAAACCATAATTTTTTTATCAAAACCTCTATGTTTTGTGGTATACTGTATATGGGTCATTTTCGTTATTGAGAGAATGATACTAATAACACATCACATGGAGGATAAAATGTTAGAGAAGTTTTTCAAGTTAAAAGAAAACGGAACTACGGTCAAGACTGAAGTGATTGCCGGTATTACCACATTTATGACAATGGCTTATATTCTTGCCGTTAATCCAAACATGCTTTCAGCAGCAGGAATGGACAGCACAGCCGTGCTGATCGCCACATGTCTGGCTTCATTCATCGGTACAATGGCAATGGCACTGCTTGCTAACTACCCATTTGCACTGGCTCCCGGTATGGGACTGAATGCATACTTTGCTTACACAGTATGTGGAAACATGGGTTATTCCTGGAAGGTAGCTCTTATGGCTGTATTTCTGGAAGGTATCGTATTTATTGTACTTTCACTGACTAGTGTACGTGAGGCAATTTTCAATGCAATTCCCAGTACACTTAAGAAAGGTGTGAGTGCTGGTATCGGTTTATTTATCGCATTTATCGGTCTGCAGGGAGCACACATCATCGTGAATGATGATTCTACTCTTCTGACATATTGTAAATTTGCTGATAACTGGCATACACAGGGAATTTGTGCAGTACTTGCACTGATCGGTCTGTTTATCACAGTTATTCTTTACATCAAGGGCTTCAAGGGATCTATTCTGATCGGTATCATCGCAACATGGATCCTCGGTATGATCTGCCAGGCTGCAGGTGTTTACCATATTGATGCAAAGGCTGGTTTCTACTCTCTGTATCCAACCATGCATATGACTGACTTCAGCAAGATCACAACCACATTTGGTCAGTGTTTCACAGCTGATTTCAAGGGCGTGGGTGTATTCAACTTTATCGTTGTTCTCTGTTCATTCCTGTTCGTTGATATGTTTGATACGATCGGAACATTAGTCGGAGTTTCATCCAAGGCCGGTATGCTGGATGAGAATGAGAAGCTTCCAAACATCAAGCCGGCACTGTTAGCAGACGCAATCGCAACAAGTGCAGGTGCTATTATCGGTACAAGTACAACAACAACTTACGTAGAAAGCTCAGCAGGTGTTGGTGCCGGTGCACGTACAGGTCTTGCTTCTGTAGTGACAGCAGTATTATTCCTTCTGGCAATCTTCTTCGCACCAATTTTCACAGCAATACCGGGCTTTGCAACTGCTCCGGCATTGATCTTCGTTGGTTTCCTGATGATCTCTTCTGTTGCACAGATCGACTTCAACGATCTGACAGAGGCAGTGCCTGCATATATGACCATTCTGGCAATGCCATTTGCATACAGTATCGCAGAGGGTATCTCTCTCGGAGTTATCTCTTATGTAATTATCAATGTGATCTGCGGAAAGGCAAAGAAGGTTACACCACTGATGTACATTCTTGCAGTATTGTTTGTTTGTAAGTATATTTTCTTATAAAGAACATATACGCAGGTTGATCCGGTATATGGACAGGAGCGTTATTGCTGAATGAAATGCATCGGCAATAGCATAGAATGAGAAATATGGGGGCAAGTACATTTGCCCCCTTTATAATAGTTATTTCTGTGACAGACACAGGAAACAGAAAGGCATGGTTAATCATGAAGAAGAAAAGAAGGCTTCCAAAGGGCTGGAATTATGTGTTACTTCTGATCGTATGTCTTGCTGCCGTGGGCGGCGTTGTTGGACATAATTATCAGGAGAAGCAGAAACAGGAGAAGCAGCTGGCGCAGAGAGCCAAGAATGCAGTGAAGAGCGTAAAGGATCTGGATGGCAAGAAGATAGGAGTTCAGATTGGTACGACCGGTGACATTTATGCTTCCGATTATGAGGGCGACGATGCAGGAACAGTGATCGAGCGGTACAATAAGGGAACTGATGCGATCCAGGCGTTGAAGAACGGCAAGATCAACTGCGTTATCATCGATGAGCAGCCGGCAAAGGCTTACACCGAGAAGGATAATACGCTGAAGATCTTAAAGGAAGAGTTTGCTCTTGAGGATTATGCGGTCTGCATTGACAAGAGTAATACGGATCTCAAGGAAAAGATCAACGAGGCGTTGACCAAGTTAAAAGAAGATGGAACTCTGCAGGATATTATTGATAATTATATCGGAGAGGATTCTGTCAAAGGAACAAAGCCGTATGAGATCAAGGATGTCAAGAGAAACGGCACGCTGAAGATGGCAACCAATGCATCCTTCAAGCCATATGAGTATTATGAGAATAATAAGATCACCGGTATTGATGTGGATATGATGCAGGCAGTCTGCGATGAGCTTGGTATGAAGCTTGAGGTTGAGGATATGGAGTTTGATTCTATCATTCCTGCAGTAACTTCCGGTAAGGCAGATGTTGGAGCAGCTGGTATGACTGTTACGAAGGATCGTCTCAAGAATATTGATTTCACAGAATCCTATACAACGGCAAAGCAGGTTATCATTACAATCGATCCTAAGGCCGGCATTACGAAGAGTTCCCTGGCGGAGCGTTTTCATGATAACTTTATTAAAGATAACAGATATCAGTATATTGTAAAGGGTCTGCAGAATACGCTGTTGATCACGGTATTTGCGGTATTGTTTGGTATTATTTTCGGCTTTGTGATCGCGGTGATCCGTACCGGTCATGATAAAAACGGAGGATTTCCGATACTCAATGCATTCTGCCGGATCTATCTGACTGTAATGCGTGGTACGCCGGCAGTTGTACAGCTGTTGATTTTCTATTATATTATCCTGGTGTCCGTGGATAACAAGCTTCTGGTAGCAATCGTTGCGTTCGGATTAAACTCTGCAGCGTATGTAGCGGAGGTTGTCCGTTCCGGAATCATGGCAGTAGACGGTGGACAGTTTGAGGCGGGAAGAAGCCTGGGTCTTAGCTATGCGCAGACCATGACATCTGTTATTCTGCCACAGGCATTCAAAAACACATTGCCTGCGCTGTGCAATGAGTTTATTAGTTTGTTGAAGGAGACCTCTATCAGCGGTTATATCGCTCTTGTAGATCTGACCAAGGCTGGAGATATTATACGAAGCAACACATATGATGCATTTATGCCGTTGATCGCCGTTGCGCTGATCTATCTGGTTATCGTAATGATCCTTACTGCAGGAGTGCATTGTCTGGAGAGGAGGCTGAGAAGCAATGAGCGATAAAGAAGTATTGATCCGCGTAGAAAATCTGGAGAAATCATTTGGAGATCATCAGGTTATCAAAGGAATTTCCACCACGATCTGCAGAGGTGATGTTGTTGCAGTGATCGGTCCGTCCGGCTGTGGTAAATCCACTTTCTTACGTTCCATGAACTGTCTGGAGGATCCGACCGGCGGTCGTGTAACCTTCGAGGGAACGAATATTACCGACGAGGATGTGGATATTAACCTTGTCCGTGAGAAGATTGGTATGGTATTCCAGCAGTTTAATCTGTTCCCGAATATGACCGTTCGCGAAAATATTATGCTTGCGCCGGTAAAGCGCAAGAAAATGACAAAGGAGGAGGCTGCTGTAAAGGCAGACGAGTTGCTTGATCGTATTGGTCTGTCCGATAAGGCAGACAGCTATCCGGCAATGCTGTCCGGTGGACAGAAGCAGCGTATTGCGATCGCGCGTGCGCTGGCAATGAATCCGGATGTCATGCTGTTTGATGAGCCGACCTCGGCACTGGATCCGGAGATGGTAGGAGAGGTGCTTTCCCTGATCAAAGAGCTGGCGGCAGAGGGAATGACGATGGTGATCGTTACGCATGAGATGGGATTTGCAAAAGAGGTTGCCAACCGCGTACTATTTCTGAACGAGGGACAGATTCAGGAGGAAAATACGCCGGAAGAGCTTTTTGAGCATCCCAAGAACGCAAGATTGCAGGATTTTTTGAGCAAAGTGTTATAATTTGTGAACAAACTGATAAATCTTTATTAAATCTTCGTCAAGATGGTTCCTTTTTCGAAAAAAGTGTGGTAAAACTATGCAAGGGCAAAAAAGAGGCACAATATATTGTTTAATATGGATAGAGTATGTTGATATCGTGCCGCAAGCAGTCCTGAGAGAGTAAGAGAAGAAAGAGAAAAGAGAAAGGAGCAGTCGTTATGGGAGAAAAGATACCGGTACAGTTAAAGGATGTACATGATGTGAATGAGTTCGTCAATATTTTATCAGGCTTTGAGGGAGATTTTGATCTTTATTGCGGAAGATATTGTGTGGATGCCAAATCCATTCTTGGGATTATGACAATGGACCTGCGCAATCAGTTGTTTCTGACAGGCAACTGCGAACCTTCTGACAGACGCAACCTGGTACATGCATTGCAGGCGCGCGCATTTGCATAAGAATGACATTGGAATCATCTGACCGCAGTTGTCAGGTGTGTCCGATCAGGAACAAACAACCTCCTGAGGAGTGATTTCCTTAGGAGGTTGTTGCTTTTTCCGGCTATTTATCTTACACTAAAAGAAAAGAATAACAGGAGCAGGATACATATGAGGAGACACAGGAAATTTGCGTTGTGGATGGGAGTCATAATGGCAGTGTCTGCGGTTACCTCCGAAGTGCCGGACGATATATGTGAGGTGGTAAAGGCTGCGGAGAATACCGTGTCAATGACTGATTTCGCGTCTTCCGGCGAAGCAGCTGGAACGATCACGATCAGTACCGGGGAAGAATTAACGCTTTTTGCAGAGTATGTGAATGCCGGAAACAGCACGAAGGGGCGAAGCTTCTGCCTGACATCGGATATAACTTTAAATGAAGCCTCTTATCAGTATCAGGATGCCTCAAAGAGAACGGGGATTTATTGTGACGAAGAACTGATCGGAGCAGTGGATCAGAGCGGAAACTGTTATGAGGATCTGGAAACATCGCAGACGACAGATCCCGGCAGTCTTTCCAGGGTGACTTTGTGGACTGCGGTCGGAACGAAGGAGTATCCGTTTCAGGGAAACTTTGATGGTAAAGACCACACGATCCGTGGATTGTGCGTGATCGGAAATGAGAGTGATCCTGGGCTGTTTGGCTGTGTTGGTTCTAACGGAAGCGTTTGCAGTTTAACGCTGGAGAAGGCTCTTGTAACAGGCAAGACGGGTGTCGGTGCCATTGTTGGGAATCAGCAGGGGATGCTGTCTGATGTCATCAGCCGTGCCAATATCGTCATGAGCTCCGGCTGTATTGGCGGAGCCGTCGGTGAGAACAGCGGAAGTATTGTAAACACGACTGCGCAGGATGTGGTTGTGATCGGAAGGAAGAATACACTGACCACGGAGCGGGACGAGATGGACCGGATCAACGGAATCGGCGGCATCGTCGGACGTCATACTGCCGGAGAACTGACAGGCTGCAGTCTGCGGGGAGAGGAGAGCAGGATCCCTTATGGCGGTGGCGGTATTGTGGGATATGTCGATGGAGGCAATATCACCTCCTGCGCCAATTACAGCGACCTGCGAAGCAGCGGAGGCGACCTTGGCGGTATTGTGGATTTTGTGTTTCAGGGTTATTTACGTGACTGTAACAATTATGGCAATCTGGAGCTTACCTATCATTCAGAGTCAAGCATCAATCTTGCCGGAATCGTTGCCGGAACATTTTCAAGCAACTGGAATGATATTGTGATCGATGGCTGTTTTAATTATGGAGATGTTTTGCAGAAGGAGCGCGAGGATGCTGTGGACGGAAACTGCATGGATTCGATCGGCGGTATTTCCGGACGCCATGGTGGAGGCGTGATCGGCAACTGTGGCAATTATGGGACAGTAGGGGTGATTACGAAGAAGAATGATTTGTCCTGTGCGAGGATTGGCGGAGCATATGGTTATCTACAGGTGGGAGGTATTGTTGCCGGGCTGGACGGAGCAAGCCGTGTGATCAATTGCTATAATATTGGCGATATTGAAGGCGATATTTTTTATGCCGGAGGCATCGCCGGACGGAAGAATATGACGCCGGTGGAGGGATGCTATACCGTTGGAGAGATCAGGCAGCTGCTTGGAAAAGGACAGATTTGCGGATATATCGACGGAGGCTCTCTGACGCGCTGTTATTATTGGAAAGGAACGAATCGTACCGTTTATTCCCGGGCGACAGAGCTGAATGAGTATTATGTGACCGGGTGCGAGGGTGTTTCACTTTCTGCGGCAAGAAGCAGTCTGATCGATAAGCTGAATGATTTTGTAGAATATCGACAGGGATACCAGTACAGCGAGCTTTGTCCACTGCGCTCATGGGTGACAGGACCGAATGGCTATCCGGTATTTGGGACAGAGGGAGAAATGGCATGTCCGGTTGTATCTCCGAAGGCAGATCCGTATGAGACACAGAAACCGGTAATTTCCCTTCAACCGACAGGTGAGCCGGGGGCTTCGAATGATCCGACACAGGATCCGTCCGTCTCAGCAGTTCCGTCAGAAGTATCACAGCCGGCAGATGGATCTTCTACGCAGCAGCCGGCAGCGACAGGAAGTGCGGCACCGGAGAGTCCACCGTCGACAGTATGGGCACAGAGTCCTTCTCCGTCTGCGGCAGTGGCGGAGAATATTAATGTTTCATTAAGACTGAAGGTTTCGCAGGAGCTTTCCTGCGTGTCCGGGGTGAATGTGTCGTTGCAGCAGATTCAGAAGGTGTCGCTGCGCTGGAAGAAGGTCAGTGGAGTTGACGGATACGGTATTTACCGCAGAGAGGGCAGGAATGGTGCACTCAAGCGGCTTGGGACAGTCACCGGAAAGACAAGTTATCTGGATGCAACGGTTCGCAAAGGAAAGAAATATCAGTATCAGATATTTGCGTTCGGTGCCAGAGATGGTGAGGCAGTGCGCAGCAGAGCGGTAACTAGCGAGCGCATCCGGATCCCGGATTATGCGGCACCAACGGTATCCTATGCAACGGAGATAACACCCGGAAAAAATTATCTGAAGATCAAACTGAAGAAATATAAAGGTCAATATCTGGAGATTTGGATGAAGAAAAATGGTATTGTACAAACAACAACTCTTCATCCGATCTCCAAATATAATGGAGTCTTTCGTTTGTCCTATACCAAAAGAAAAGGCAGCGTGTACTGCAAGGTCAGGACATGGGAGATTAAGAATGGAAAGAAAAAATACAGTGCTTATACAGAGTTAAAACGGATACGGCTGTAAAGGAGCAGACAAATGATATCAGGAGGTCAGAAAAGATGCAGCTGCTGTATGCATCTGCTGGAACAGGGAGATGTATGCAGTGCCTGTGGATACGACAATCAAAACAGCCAGACGCCGCCATACTGTCTGCCAGAGGGAACCTGCCTGAAGCGGCGTTATTACACGGGATGCGTTCTGGGGGAGGGCGGTTTTGGAATTACCTATCTGGGCTGGGATCAGACCCTGTCCATACCGGTTGCCATCAAAGAATATTATCCCAGAGAATTTGTACGAAGAAACCCGGTGCGGTCTCATTCTCAGGTAAACCGTGTTGATGGGGAAACCTGCGCACAGCAGGAATATCAGAAGGGGATGAAAGCGTTTCTTAAGGAAGCGCAGACGCTTGCACAGTTTCAGTCACTGGAGGGTGCAGCGGTTGTACATGACTATTTTACAGAGAATGATACCGCATACATTGTAATGGAATATATTGATGGGATCAGTGTCGAGGAGTATGTACAAAAAAACGGACAGATACCCGCAGGGCAGGTTCAAACCATGCTTCGTCCGGTATTGGATACCTTAGAGGAGATGCACGCACATCATATCATTCACCGCGATGTCAGTGCGGATAACCTGATGATCACCAGACAGGGATTTATGAAGCTTGTGGATTTTGGAGCGGCTCGAAGTACTGTGAACCGCGATCACACGATGACGGTCATATACAAACGTGGATTTGCACCGGAGGAGCAGTATCGCAGCAAGGGGCAGACCGGTCCATGGTCAGATGTGTACAGCGTCAGTGCCGTTATGTATTATATGCTTTCCGGGGTCATGCCGGAGGAGGCATCGCAGCGTCTTGTCAGTGACCGGACAGTTCCGCTGGATCAGATGGAGGGCGTTGCGCTTCCTAAGGGCTGGAGTGACGCAATCGGAAAAGGAATGTCAGTGATGGCAGCAGACCGTTATCAAAGCATTCGTGCGCTGCGCGAAGCATTGGGAGAAAGCGGGCGGACAGCATGCCGGGAACACTGGGGACAGGAGAGGCAAGAAGAACGACGCAGAAAGTCTCTGGCGGCGGGGGAGGAAGAGTTATCGACCGAACGGATTGCCGGAGAATTATTACAGGCAGGAAAAGAGCAGGAGAGCCGGAAGGAAAGGCAACTGATCTGGGAGAAGGCCTTACGGGCAAAGCGGAAAATATATCTTCGGATCGGTCTTGTACTCATTGTGCTTGTGGCAGCAGGAGCAGGCATCGCAATGATGCGTCTTAATGGGCAGGCTCAGAAAGAAGGTAGATTACCGGCGCAAACCAGTTTGGCAGCAGACATGCCATCGGAACAAAAGACACAGGGAGGAACGGCAACTGCATTGCCGGAACAAACGACACTTGGAATAACTGCAACTGCATTGCCGGAACAAATGACGTCGATTCCGAAAACCACAGCGGAAAAGACGTCGTCTGTTACCAGAAGTCCAGATGATAAGAAGCCGTCAGAGCGTCCGGATAAGACAACGGACAAAGCGTCAAAACGGGAAGAAAAGACCACAAAGGTATCCCGGAACAGAAAGAAGAAAACGTCAGCGACAGCAAGACCAAATAAAACAGAAGCAACACCAAAAACAACGAAAAAGAAAACGACAGGGCAAAAAGACAAGAAGAATGTAATAGGTTCTCTGGATACCCTGCTTGGGGAATAAAAGGTGAGGTCAAAAAATGGGACAGGATTATGGATTTGACACATTTCTAATGGAGCGGTGGGGTGGATCAGAGCCGGCGGATGAGAAGCAACGCCGTCATGCAGCGTTCCGGGCATTACAGAAGCAACTAAAAGATTGTGATATTGCTGCGCCGGGAACCATTCGTGCCTGGTGCGGCATCACCAAAAGAAGTGAACCTGGCAGAGATAAAATGTATCAACTGGCATTTGCACTGCATCTGACGCATGAGGAGCTGAAACAGTATCTCATAGAGGGACTCCGCATGCCCGGCGTCCAGGTCAACGATTACCGGGAAATCATCTATTATTATGGGCTGGAGCATAAGCTGTCCATGGAAAAATGCGAGGAAATGATCCTCGTCTTTGAAAAGCATATGTGCCGGACATATGTACCGCTGCAGAAGACACATACAAAACGTTTGTGGAGCTTCTACGACGACTGGCGCAAACTTGATCCCGTGCATTTTCTAAAACGGATGTGTACCCATGCAGAGATGTTTAAAGGGTACTCCAAGACAACGCTAGACTATTTCATCCGATTAAAATCGGAGCTGCTGCAGTACATTCAGGAGGATGTCAAAAAAGGCATGGAAGAAGATCTGGAGCAGCTTGGCTACAGGCAGTGGCTTGAGGAAAGCGGAATTGACGATGGCGATGATAAGGAGCTGATAAAACGTTTTCTGAAAAACATCAGCCGGAGAAGAAAGATGCAGGTCAATGCATCCGCCAAAGAATTGATCCGGTCGGTGCGGCGCGACTGCAGTGTCGTATATGCGGAGCATGGGCGGAACCGGGATGTATTAAGAGAATTATATGCACCGGTCGTGCAGCCCGGTACCAAAAATATCTTCTATAAAAGGGCATCCGGAGCTGCTGCGAAATCCGAGATCCCTTATATGTCAGAACGGCATATATCCGATTTGCTTCGTGTCTCACTGCAAAAGGAACGGGAAATCCAGATGGCACAGGCTCTGGCATATCTGCGGGGCGAGCCGAAACAGGACGTATGCCCGGAATGGATCTGTGCGTACCTCGACAAGCTGGCATGTGAGGGACATAGTGATTCAGACACACCGGAAAAGGTGTCCGGATCCGTTACGATCGGGGAAGCGGAGGAGATATTAGCCAGACAGCATCAGCTTCAGAAAAAACGCTGTCTGCTCATACAGAGAGATGATCTTCTTCCGCTGCTGTTAGAAGTGTCCGGCCGCAAATACAAAAAAGAACAGGAACTACTGGGGCAAAAAACGGACAGAGAAGAGGCAAAAAACCGTTTTTGCAGAATGGCAAATACCGTTCTGGCGGATTGTGCCATGGCATGTCTGGATGAACGGTATGCGTTGGACAGACTGCTGCTTGACAGCTTTTCGAAAAGCGATGTGGAGGGGATTGCGGATCTGATCGACAATGGGATTGGATGATTGTGAATATTTTGTAGGATATGCATGCATAATAATGTTGGAAGATGGAATAAAAATGAGGTAAGTATGGACAAAATGCCGCGGTGTTCGGTGATTTACAAATCTATCAAACATAAGAACAGTAACAGATTATGAAAGGTCTGCTGCTGTTCTTTTTCGTTTTATATTGATCAAAATAGAAAAGAAAATGGGACAGTGCCATGGGAAAATAAATCTGAGGATGACGAATGGTGTCATGTTGAAAGCGTATGATAAAAACGTAATACGAAATTTATAACAGGAGAAACAAGACAGAAGATGAACAACAAACATTCAAAAAATTCCAGAACCTTGAGCATGTATGTCCGTCTTTGCGCCGGAAAGCGGATCAATAAGGCGGAGGAAGCCAATCGATTTGGCGTGGATGAGCGGTCGATCCAACGCGACATTGATGATATCCGGGCATTTCTGGAGGATCAGAAAGCGGAAAGCACGGCAGAGTCACGGGAGATTGTGTACGACAGGATACATAAAGGTTTCGTGATGATCGGGATGGACGGTTCCGCCATGAGCAACAGCGAAATACTTGCCGTGAGTAAGATCCTTTTAGAGAGCCGGGCGTTTGGCAAAAAGGAGATGGAAGCACTGCTCAATAAGCTGGTGGAAGGCTGTGTGCCACTGCGCAATATGAAGCTGGTATCCGACCTGATCGCCAATGAGAAGTACCATTATGTGGAGCTTACCCATCCGATCCGGAATCCGGACATTTTGTGGAAGCTCGGTGAGGCGGTCCGGGGCTGTAACCGGCTTGAGATCCACTATCAGAAGCAGGATGCGGTACAGGAGAATGTGAAGCGTGTCATTGAACCTGTCGGGATTATTTTCTCCGAGTATTATTTTTATCTGAATGCATTCATCGTCGAAAAGAATGCGACCGGAAGGTATGAGCACAAGTACAGTTATCCAGCAATATTCCGGATCGATCGGATCGTCAAATGCCGGGAAATGGGTGAGAAGTTCAAATTGCCGTATAATGGGAGATTTGAGGAGGGAGAGTTTCGTAAAAGAGTTCAGTTTATGTACAGCGGTGAACTGATGCGGGTGAAATTTTTATTTTTTGGAAGGAATGCAGAGGCAGTGTTAGACCGCCTGCCTACTGCGAAAATCGTGTCCTGTCAGGACGGTGCCTGTGAAATAGAAGCGGAAGTGTACGGAAAAGGCATCCTGATGTGGCTACTCAGTCAGGGGGAACAGGTGGAGATTCTGCATATGAATATCAACCTGATTATTATCCGAATCACTTAGAAACTGGGACTTCAAATGTAAGTGGAATAGCGGGACTTA
>ERZ773158.2644-NODE-2644-length-12608-cov-3.821636_pt1 | contig 12608 bp, 9 predicted proteins | sample MGYA00511918_ERZ773158 | MGnify/ENA primary metagenome ERZ773158 (study PRJEB29015, sample SAMEA2737876) | human gut metagenome | biome: human gut; feature: human-associated habitat; material: faeces | place: China | collected 2012 ...
TCGTCGTTGCTCATGAGTCGTTTCTATCACACCCGCACACTGAGCATGACGCCGTGGCCACCCAGGCCTCCTTCGGCATCTATAACCGCCGCTTTGCCCCCAACCGCACCTCCATGGACTGGCTCTCCTTGAACCCGGACAACGTGGACGCCTACCTGAAAGACCCCCTCTGCCAGGGCAACGCCTCTGCCGGATTATTCCGGGAAATGCTTACCGGCATCCGCTTTGTCTGCAGGGAGGAGAACATCCGCAAAATGAACCACCACACCCCCATCCTCTTCATCTCCGGGGCCATGGACATGGTGGGCGACTGCTCCAAGGGCGTGGAGCGGGCGGCCGCCGCCTTCCGGAAGGCCGGGATGCGGGACGTGACGGTGAAGCTCTATCCGGAGCTGCGCCACGAGGTTTTGAAAGAGGCCTGCCGTGAGCAGGTCTACGGCGACATTGACCGCTGGTTGGAAAGCAAGCTGGCCGCCATTCACTGAGTTCTCATTTCCCCAGCCGGGCCGATTTTTCGGCCCGGTTTTTATTTTCCCTCTTGACAATATCGATATTCGATAATATACTCTCTTCAAGAATATCGAATATCGATAAAAGGAGGCTGACGATGGCGCGGGAGAAATTCAGCACGCTGACCGAGCAGATGTTTTACATCCTGCTGTGTCTGCGCGAGGAGTGCTGCGGCATGGACGTGATGGCGCGCGTGAACGAGTTGACGGGCGGGCGCGTGGCCGTCGGCCCGGGGACGCTCTACAACCTGCTTGAGCAGTTTCTGGCGGCGGGGTATATCGTCGAAACGCGCGCGGAGGGGCGGCGGCGCAGCTATCAGCTCACAGCGGAGGGCGAAACGCTGCTGCAAAACGAGGTGGAGCGCCTGCAGGCGCAGGTGCGGGACTACGAGAAGCTATTTGAGAGATAACGCCCCTTGCGGGCGGCGAGAAATGAGAGAAAGCGAGGTTTTTCTGATGCGCAACACCAAACGGGAGCTGAATCCCTATTCTTTTTACGACACCGAGGGCCTTGCGCGCCACTTTGAGCGCATGGCGGCGGAGGGCTGGGCGCCCGACCGCGTGGGCCTGTTCATCCGCTACCGCCGCATTAAGCCGCAGAAGCTGCGCTTCGCCGTGGCGTTCTACCCCGACAGCGATGACACGCCCGAGGGGGAGGATGTGTTCATCGACTACTGTGAACAAGCGGGCTGGCAGCACGCTGTGGGCGCGGGAGCGCTGACATTCTGGGGGGGCAATGTGGATGGCGAGGGCGGCAGCCACTCCGGACGCTCGCGCCACGTGTTCTGCACGGCAGATGAAAACGCCGTCGAGATCGACACCGACCCTGTTTTACAGGTGGACGCGACGCACCGCGGGCTCAAGCCCTACTGCCACTGGCTGGTGGCATTTTCGATTCTGCTGATCACGCAGCTGGATACCATTGCCGATGGACTGCGGCGGGATCCGTTCTCGGGAATTGCTTCCGGCGCGAGGCTCGTAATGCTCGGGCTTTGGATGATCCTCATTGTGATCTGCCTGTCGCAGTGCATCGGCTACTACCGCTGGTATGGCAAGGCAAAGCAGATTGCGGCGAAAGAGGGGCGATTCCTCAGGCCGAAGTCGCGTCCCTGGCTTCAGACACTATGGAGATTGATCCTGCTTCTGACGATTTTCAGTGCGGTTGTTGTCATCTTGATGGGGAATGACACCAGCGGACAGGCGAGGCTCTACTATGTCACGCTGCTGATCGTTTGCGGCCCGATCGCCGCGGCGTTTTTTGCGTATTCCTCCATGGAGCGCGCGGGTGCAAAACGCGGCGAACGCTGCGTGATCACGGCCCTCGTGATGGTGCTAACTGTGGCGGCTGTGGCAGGATTGAGCTACACGATGAAGCAAAACGGCCTATTTGAAGACGGAAACGCCAACGCGGAGTGGTACAGCGAAAACGGCGCTCATTTTACGATCTATCACGATCCGCTGCTGCTTTATCTCTCTGACCTTGGCGTGGAGGACGGGGGAGCGCGCTGGTCTTGCCGGAGCTGGGAGGTCTCCTCACCCCTTGGCGCGCAGCGCAGCGGCAGGCAGGAGGACGCCCTTTGCTATCCAGACCCGAATGAACCGAGACAGTACCACGGGGTCACAACGAACATGTGCTATGTGGTCAGTGATGTGTATGCCGAATCGCTGTTTGCCCTCTGTCTTGCCGCGCAGCTTGACTATCAGAAAAGATACTCATGGTCGGACGCTGTCTATCGCGAGGTCGACGCTAAGCCGTGGGGCGCGGAACGAGCATGGCGGCTCTGCGATGAAAAAGACGGGCAGTACAGGGACTACTGGCTCATTACGCGCGGGACGCGCATAGTGGAGTTTGTCTCAAATGATCTGGAAATGACCGACGCGCGCATGGCCATCGTCGGCGAAAAGCTGCTGAATGCAGACATAAAATAACGCAAAAAAGGAGCACCCTTTTGGGTGCTCCTTTTTCATACCGTAGGAACAGCAATTACTGCTTGTCGTACAGGTCGATGAGCTTGGTGAGGTGCTCGTAACGCTCCTTGGCCGCGTCCTCGTTGCGGGTGAAGAGACCCTCCGCACGCTCGGGGAACTCGCGGGTCAGGCGGCTGTAGCGGGCCTCGTTCATCAGGAACTCCTGATAACCGCCCGCGGGCTCCTTGGAATCGAGCGAGAACTTCTTGCCGGCAGCAGCCTCGGGGTTGAAGCGGAAGAGGTTCCAGTAACCGCACTCGACAGCCTTCTTCATCTCGGCCTGGCAGTTCTGCATGCCGCCCTTCTTGATGGAGTGCATCTCGCAGGGGCTGTAGCCGATGATGAGGGACGGGCCGTCGTAGGCCTCGGCCTCGTGGATGGCCTTGAGGGTCTGAGCCGGGTTGGCGCCCATGGCGACCTGCGCCACGTAGACGTAGCCGTAGCTCATGGCAATCTCGGCCAGGGACTTCTTCTTGGTCACCTTACCGGCAGCGGCGAACTGAGCAACCTGGCCCAGGTTCGAGGCCTTGGAGGCCTGACCGCCGGTGTTGGAGTAAACCTCGGTGTCGAAGACAAAGACGTTGACATTGTGGCCGGAAGCCAGGACGTGATCCAGGCCACCGAAGCCGATGTCGTAGGCCCAACCGTCGCCGCCGAAGATCCAGAAGGACTTCTTGGTGAGGTAAGCCTTGTCGGCGAGGATTGCCTTGGAAGCCTCGCAGCCGCACTTCTCGAGCTCGGCAACGTAGGCAGCGGCAGCGGTCTTGGAGGCCTCGGCGTCGTTGACAGAGTCAATCCAAGCCTGGCCGGCAGCCTTGAGCTCGTCGGACGGACCATCGGCGGCGATGATCTCCTGGGTGGCGGCAATCAGCTTGTGCTGAACAGCCTCATAGCCCACGGCCATGCCCAGACCGTGCTCGGCATTGTCCTCGAACAGGGAGTTGTTCCACGCCGGGCCGTGACCGTCCTTGTCCTTGCAGTAAGGAGCGGTGGCAGCGGGGTTGCCCCAAATGGAGGAGCAGCCGGTGGCGTTGGAGATGAACATGCGGTCGCCGGCGACCTGGGTCACCAGACGTGCATAGGCGGTCTCGGCACAGCCGGCGCAGGAGCCAGAGAACTCCAGGTAGGGCTGCTTAAACTGGCTGCCCTTAACGTTGGCCGCGATGAGCTCCTTCTTCTCGGAGACGTTCTCGACCATGTAGTCCCAAACGGGCTGCTGGTCCATCTCCTGCTCGGTGGGAACCATCTCGAGGGCACCCTTGGGGCAGACCTTGACGCAGTTGGTGCAGCCCATGCAGTCGAGCGGGGACACGGCCATGGTGAACTTCATGCCCTTGGCCTTGGGGCCCATGGCGTCGAGCGTGCGGGTAGCCTCGGGCGCGGCGGCAGCCTCGTCCTCGGTCATCGCGAACGGACGGATGGTGGCATGCGGGCACACATAGGCGCACTGGTTGCACTGGATGCACTTGGTCTCGTCCCAGTGAGGAACGACCACGGCGACGCCGCGCTTCTCGTATGCGGAGGCGCCCAGCTCAAACTGGCCGTCGGCGCAATCGACAAAGGCGGAAACGGGCAGGCTGTCGCCATCCATGCGATCGATGGGCTCGAGCAGGTTCTTGACCTGCTGGGCGATGGCGGACTTGGTCTCCTCGGAGAGCTCGACGGGAGCGGCATCCTCGGCAGTTGCCCAGTCGGCCGGAACCTCGAACTTACGGAAGGCGGTAGCGCCGGCATCGATGGCCTTGTGGTTGGCGTCGACGATGGCCTGGCCCTTCTTCATGTAGGACTTGGTGGCCGCGTCCTTCATGTACTGCAGGGCGTCCTCGGCGGGCAGGACCTTGGCCAGCGCGAAGAAGGCGGACTGGAGCACCGTGTTGGTGCGCTTGCCCATGCCGACCTTGGCGGCCAGGTCGATAGCGTCGATCAGGTAGACGTTGACGTTGTTGTTCGCGATGTAGCGCTTGGCCACGGCGGGCATGTGCTCGGCGAACTCCTCGTCGCTCCCCTGGCAGTTGACCAGGAAGGTGCCGCCCGGCTTGACGTCGCGGACCATCTTGAAGCCCTTAACGATGTAGCTGGGGTTGTGGCAGGCGACAAAGTCGGCCTTGGTCACGTAGTACGGCGAGCGGATCGGGGAATCACCAAAGCGCAGGTGCGAGACGGTGACGCCGCCGGTCTTCTTGGAGTCATACTGGAAGTAGGCCTGAACGTACTTGTCGGTGTGATCGCCGATGATCTTGATCGAGTTCTTGTTGGCGCCGACGGTACCGTCGCCACCCAGACCCCAGAACTTGCACTCGATGGTGCCGGGGGCTGCGGTGTTGGGCGCATCCTCAGCCTCGGGCAGGCTCAGGTTGGTCACGTCATCGACAATGCCGATGGTGAACTCACGCTTGGGCTCGTCCTTCTTGAGCTCCTCGAAGACAGCGAACGCGGACGCGGGAGGCGTGTCCTTGCTGCCCAGACCATAACGGCCGCCGACAACCTTGATGCCCGTCTTGCCAGCCTCGTAGAGAGCGGAGACGACGTCCTGGTAGAGCGGCTCGCCGATGGAACCCGGCTCCTTGGTACGGTCCATGACGGCGATCTTCTGGACGGTCTCGGGGAGAACGTCGACGAAGTGCTTGATGGAGAACGGACGGAACAGGCGAACCTTGACCAGGCCGACCTTCTCGCCGTGAGCGTTGAGGTAGTCGATGACTTCCTCGAGCACGTCGCAGAAGGAGCCCATGCACACGACGACGCGGTCGGCATCGGGAGCGCCGTAGTAGTTGAACAGGCCGTAATCGGTGCCGAGCTTCTCGTTGATCTTCTTCATGTAGCCCTCGACGACGGCGGGAAGCTCGTCGTAGACCTTGTTGCAGGCCTCACGGTTCTGGAAGAAGATATCGCCGTTCTCGTGGCTGCCGCGGGTGTGCGGGTGCTCAGGGTTGAGCGCGTGGTCGCGGAAAGCCTGGACGGCGTCCATGTCGCACATCTCGGCCAGATCCTTGTAGTCCCACATGGCGACCTTCTGGATCTCGTGGCTGGTGCGGAAGCCGTCGAAGAAGTTAAGGAACGGGGTCTTACCCTCGATGGCGGCAAGGTGAGCCACCGGCGAGAGGTCCATGACCTCCTGGACGTTGCCCTCGGCGAGCATGGCGAAACCGGTCTGGCGGCAGGCCATGACGTCGGAGTGATCGCCAAAGATGTTCAGGGCGTGGGAAGCGACGCAACGCGCGGAGACGTGGAAGACGCCCGGGAGCTGCTCGCCCGCGATCTTGTACATGTTCGGGATCATCAGGAGCAGACCCTGAGAAGCCGTGTAGGTGGTGGTCAGAGCACCGGCGCCCAGCGAACCGTGAACGGTACCGGCTGCACCTGCCTCGGACTCCATCTCGACGACCTTGACCGGGGTGCCGAAGATATTCTTGCGACCCTGGGCCGCCCACTGGTCGACATGGTCGGCCATCGGGCTGGACGGCGTAATGGGATAGATTCCCGCTACCTCGGTGTACGCATACGAAACATATGCGGCCGCCTCGTTGCCGTCCATAGACTTAAACTTACGCGCCATATACCCCTCTCCTCTCATATAGGTATACAGGCCCCGGCGATCGCCGGGATGTTGGCGTGATGGGATTTTCGCTGTTGCTTCCAATCATCTGGCAGGCAGGCTCAGCAGCAGGTACATGGCGTGGAGAGAAGGCATGCCGAGGCGAGGAGGGCTGCACGCGCTCCACAAGCCCAGCTACCCGTCTTGCACATGACCGAGCGCCGCAAAGGCCGCATGCCGGATGCTCCCGGGCACGCCCCGGCGATGGGAAGCGCCCGCAACGGAAATCCGCATGCGGGTTTATTGTACCCCGCCGTCAAGTGTAATTTCGGCAAATATAGGCGGGCGGTAAAGGTTTACCTTGGGTGACCATCAAGGGCAAAATTGATCCTTCCGTCACCGAGGGACCAAATGGCAGCTGCGGTGAAATAGGAACTGTTTTTGCCGGCCGTAGCCTTAAACAGCCCCTATTTCACCGCAACTTATTTAGGAGATGAGTCAGAGGGCGCCGAGGAGGATGGCATAGGTAGTGGATTCGCCGAGCTTGAGCTCGTCGCCGGGATTGAGCTGGGCGGAACGGCCGGGCTCGACCTGAATGCAAACGCGCGTGGCCCCGTTTACCACCACGGTTCCGTTGGTGGACGACAAGTCCTCGACGTGCCAGATATTTTGAGCATCGCACCAGATATGGGCATGGCGGGCCGAGACATCGTCGCCGACGTCGGTAATATCGCCCTCACCAGTGGCCAGCGCGCCAATCTCAGCACCCTGCTCACTCGGCTGAATCCAGCGCGGGGCGCTCACGACAAAACTGTTTTGCACGCGCAGCAAGCCCAAAGGGTGCGCCGGGGCGGGTTCGCGTTCGCCCGCAGTCAGCGACATGCCAAGCGAACGCGGCGTGGATGTGCCTCCGCCGCAGGTCGCGTTCGCGTAGTCGATGGCATAGTTCACCGAGGACCGCACATCCGCCGAACAACCGACGGCGACAAACAGCACCAGCACGACCTCGGCGCGCTCGGCGGGCATGAGTTCCGCCGCCTGGGACAGGCGATCGAGCGCGTTGCGATAGAGATTCGTGTCCTGGTGGCACTCTTCGAGCGCGCGTACCATCGGTTCACCTGCAGGACCGCACACCATATTGATTACAGCCGTGGAGTCCATGGGATTGCGCTGGCGCAGGGCCAGTTGCGACATAATACGCGCAGCCGAGGTACCGTATTCGGCAAAGTAGCGCTGCTGAAGCGTGCCGACCGGCGCGCGAACGATAAAGCGGGAAACCCAAGAGCGATCGGCGGCTCGGCTCTGCGGGCTGCGGCCGTCGGCGAGCGGACGGGACGAAAGCACCAAGCCGCACAGCTCGATATGGCTCAGATGCGCTGCGCGCTTAAAGATGTCAAACATGGCCCCGCATGGGGTGAGCTCAACTTGAGATGCCATGACCTAGGCCTCCTTGGTCGTAGAAATAGAATCGGACGATACTTCGACAGGTCCGCCAAAAGTACGGACAGCTGCGGCTCCACCGGCAAGCGGAGTCGCCATCTGGGCTTTTGTGCGTCGCGGTGCCGAAACGGGAAGTTCAAAGGCAAAGCCCATCGCAAGCAAAAACCACGTAAGCGTATAGGTTGCAACCAGAGCGGCAACAAGGCCGCCCATCACGGCGCGTTGGGAAAATACGCTACATGCAGCCACAACCAGCACCGGAACCTCGCAGGCAGAAAGCGCAAGCACACCCTGCAGGAAGCCCGAGCGCCGATCGCGCGCAAGTGCCCCCGCGGCAACGCCGGCTATGCCTGGCAGCGCCAACGCCAGTGCGGCAATAATACCCGGTAGCGACCCAGACCACACGAGCGATCCCAAAGTCGCCGTCACGCGAGCGCCCGACGCCAGCAGCGCGGCCGAAACCACGACCACAGCCCAAACCACGCCACAGACGACCGTCGCGCCGACCATCAGCGCGCGACGAACCGCGCGGCCAGACGCATCCATGGGGCACGGCGTGAGCGGCTCGCCGCGGAGCGAACGACCGACATTTTGCGCATAGTGGTCACAAAACGCCGAGAGCGCCGCCTCGACCGCCGCCGGCTCGGGACGATCTTTTTGATGGCTGGACAGACAGGCCATCACCACGTCGAACAGCTGGGCATCGACAAACGCCAGCGCATCGCGTAGCTCCTCGGAATCCGGCTCAAGCCCCAGCTGCTGGGCCTGCTCGGCCGCAGCGAGCGCCACATCGGGCTCACGACGAAGCAGCTGAGTCAAATCGCAACCGGGCGCATGGGCACCAATGGGATAGTCGGGCAGCGTGTCCATCTTGAGACGGTAGGGGCTGGCGATGTCGCGCGTCTTTTTGCGCGAACCCGAGGTGCCCGAAGTGCTCGGCGCGGCTTCGTATGGCGCGGCGCCGGCAATGAGCTCGTAAACCGTGCTTGCTGCGGCATAGACGTCGATCGCCGGCGACATACGCAAAGCGCGCAGGTCGGGAATATCGTCGGTGAGCATCTCGGGCGGGGCATAGGCAACCGTCGCGCGACGCAGCGTGGCATAGCGCTCCGTAAACGACGCCTTGCCGCCGGTACCGGCCACGGCCGACGCAGGCTCAAGCGCCAGCGACGAGCCAAAGTCGATCAGGCACAGGTCAAAGGTGCCCTCGGCAAGCTGCCGGTCAAGCGGTAGACGCGCCGTACGCACCATAATATTAGCGGGCGAGATATCGCGATGGACAAAGCCCTCGCCCACCAGGCTCATACGGCAGAGCAGATCGAACAGGTCGCGACCCAGACGCGCCGCCACAAGCGGCGATAGGCGGCCGGCATCGTCCACGGCAAAGCGCGAGCGCAAGCGGGCGAGCGTCTCGCCCTCGACCCATTCCATGACAATTGCAGGCACACCGTCGACCTCGCCCCAGCCATAGAGGCGGGGAAAGCCCTTAAGGCCCGAAAGGGCGCGATGGCATTCGTATTCCTCGCGAAACGCCGCTTTGAACTTGGCGACCAGCGCCTCATGGGCGGCGGCATCGTCAAACTCATCGCACGTTGGCAAGATGAGCTGCTTGAGTGCCACGGCCTCGCCTTGGGCGTTGACGGCACGCGTCACGCGGCCGATACCGCCACGGCGCATGGTGGCATCGTCGGCAAACAGTATCGTAAAACGACGCAGATAGGCAGGCAGTTCGTCCTGACCGAGCGCAATGGCCGGCTCAAACCCGTCGACACGCGCCAGGCGCAGGCCGACCATGGGATCGCGACCGAGCGATTGTGGTGTGGTGGATGCAAGATCGGTCATCATAGGGCAAGCGCCGCCACGTTATTGTTGAAGTTACCGAGCGCGACGTCATCATCGCCGTAATGGCCGACCCATTGACATAGGTTGGTGTAACAGCCCCACAGATTGGCATACTGCTGATACCACTTTGACCGGGGCGAGAATGTCTGACGACCGAACTCGGCTCGAATGACAAACATCTCCCCGACCAGGCTGTCGCACGGCCTGGGATCTCCCGTAGAGTTATAGGTCGAGACCACGTCATTGGCACGAGAAACATAGCCGTCGAGCATGTTGTACTTGGTCACAAGCCAGCTGTGAATGCTCTCTTCCTCAGCAGCGGAAAGGCCACCGGAGTTTGCATCGTTGTCAGTGTTGCCGCCCGTCGAGCCGCCGTTTCCAGACCCTCCGGCAGAGGAACCCGACCCAGAGCCACCGCCCGAACTCGACGAATCCGAGCCGGAGCCAGAAGTATCCGAGCTACCGGGCTTTCCGGACTGCTGGGCGTCCTGCTCCTTCTGCTGCTCGACCTTATTCACCGTTGCCGCCACGCTATTGTTGGACAACCGATCGATGATCTTGGTGTTGGTGAGCACGATGGTTTTGCCATTGGCAAGCGTGACTTCGTTGTCCGGGGCCTCGGCGCCGTCCGCGTCGCCGGTGCCAAACACAATATGCGCGACCACACTTGCCCAAGCATATCCAGTCGTGGTCCCCAGGTCACTTTTGACCTCATGCCCCACGCGCGGTTCGCGTGCGGCATGTGCCTGCATCATGGACGGCACGGTCATGCCATAGGCAGAAACGCCAGCTATGACCAGCACCAGCGAGCAAGACAGCAGTGCGTACGCCCGCGGCGCCAAGCCCAGTCGGCGTCGCATGCGCACCGCGGCGCCGCGCTTTGTCTGAGTGCCACCGGGCCGCATGCGTTCTCCTCCAACAAAAACACGCCGCTCGGGAGCGGCGCATTCATTCGAATCCATATTTGAGTGTATCAGCGAACCCAAAAGGTTGCGCAACGAATGGGCAAATTAAGGATGCGAGTGGAAGCATCCATGCGATAAGCGGATACAAAGCATCTTTGTTGCACAACAAACTTACAGTCGCACGGGGAAATTATGGCTACCCCGTGCGTCGCGATGAAGACATACGGCAGGAGCAGGCTCGCCACCTAAATCGTGCGACGGGCCTCGATGGCGCGCCCAAGCGTAAGCTCGTCGGCATACTCCAGGTCGCCGCCCACGGGAAGGCCGCTCGCCAGACGCGATACCTCAACGCCCAGCGGCTTGATAGTGCGGGCCAGGTAGCTCGCCGTGGTCTCGCCCTCGATATTGGGGTTGGTGGCGATGATGACCTCGTGGATGTCCTCGTGGCCCAAGCGTGCCAGCAGCTCACGAATGTGCAACTGCTCGGGACCAATCTTGTCCATGGGACTGATCACGCCGCCCAATACGTGGTAGAGACCGTGGTAGCTGCCCGTGCGCTCAATCGCCTGGACATCGCGCGGCTCGCCCACCACGCAAATGCGAGTGGTATCGCGCATCGAATCCTGGCAGATGGAGCACTCGTCGGCCGTGGCGTAGTTAAAGCAGCGGCTGCAAAAGTGAACCTCCTGCTTAACCTCCAGGATAGCCTCGGCCAGGCGGCGCGCCTCCTCGGCATCGGCCTCGAGCAGGTAATAGGCGATGCGCTGGGCCGACTTGGGACCAATGCCCGGCAGACGGCCCAGCTCATCGAGCAATTTTTGCAGACTATGGTTGGCACTCATATATATGCGTGTCTTAGAACGGCATGCCCGGGATGTTGAGGCCGCCGGTGATGGCGCCCATCTGCTTGTTGGCGAGCTCGTTGACACCGCGGACGGCCTCGTTGACGGCAGCCATGATCATGTCCTGCAGCATATCGACGTCCTCGGGATCGAGGGCATCGGGGTCGATGGTGAGGTTGACGAGCTCCATCTCGCCGTTAACGGTCACCTTGACCATGCCGCCGCCGGCAGAGGCGTCGACGGTCTGGGACTTAAGGTTTTCCTGCGCGGCGGCAAGCTGCTCCTGCATCTTGCGAGCCTGCTTCATCATTTGCTGCATGTTCATACCGGCCATGATGGCTCCTTTACGTGCGGCCGCGCGACAAGCTGCAAGGGCAGCCGGAGCGCGACGGGACTTTCAAACTCAAAAATCGTACCACGGCGCGGGGCAAGCAAGCGGGGCGGACACGCCACCTCAGTCGATATACATGTCCTTGAGCGTGACGCACGCCCAAGATTATGCAAGGTCGAATTATGCAAGGTTGCATAATTATCTCAAGCTACATCTAGCAGAGCTGGAACCAGGCAGTTTATGCGTAGGGCTACAAGGCTACATGGCAAAATGCCGAGCCGCTGCTCGAGGCGGCACGCATGGCGGCTGGGTATAATTTGATTGTCATAGATGACGATTTGGAGGTGCCCTCGTGAATGTCCCAGCCGTACTCCAAAACATCCGCTCAAAACACCCCGTTGCATATGTGGTTCTCTATCTCTTTGTCGTCTGGGTATTACTGGTTATCATCACCCATGCCATAGCTTTTGGAGCAGAACTGCTGATAGCCAGCTCGGACCAGCCCGTCGTCAAATGGGAGACGACCGATGAATGCACCGACGGAACCCGAACCATTTACTACAACAGCCCGTCCCTCTACCAAGAGTTCAAGGTCAAGATAAAGGACTCCAAGATTGTCGATGCCGAACTGGGCTCTTTATTTACAATCGGAGCAACCGTCAACGCCGAGCAAGTCGAGTACACGGACAGCCATGCGACGTATCGTATCGACCTCAGCATCCTAGGCCGACCGTCACGCGCCTGTCTGCTCGAATGCGATATACGCGGCACCACGTTGCACATGTCCGAAATACAGATGCGCCCGGGCAAGGGGTTCTCTTCTTGAGCAGTATACCCGCCTGCGCAGCTACTCCACCGGCTTGAAGATGGTGGACTGGCCGAAGACGCTGCGGATGAGGGCTTTGGCCTCGTCCTCGGTCTGCGGGATGCTCGGGGCTGCACCCTGATGGCCGAAGGGGCCGCCCGCACCGGAGTTGGACTCCCAGGGAGCTGCAGGAGCGTCCTCCTCTTTGGGGGCAGTTGCAGCGGACTTGGGCGCGGACGCCGCACCCGGCACGTCGAACGGAGGCAGATCGTCCCCACCAGCATCGGCAACAAAACCGCCAACCATGGCATCGTCGTAGGGAACCTGCTCGGATTCCCATGGCGCAGACGGCGCGGCGGGCTGAGCCTTGGGAGCGGACGCGCGCTCGGGCGCTCGGGGCGCGGGCTCGGTCGGGAGCTTGCCCGTGGCAG
>ERZ773158.2658-NODE-2658-length-12557-cov-29.308271_pt1 | contig 12557 bp, 10 predicted proteins | sample MGYA00511918_ERZ773158 | MGnify/ENA primary metagenome ERZ773158 (study PRJEB29015, sample SAMEA2737876) | human gut metagenome | biome: human gut; feature: human-associated habitat; material: faeces | place: China | collected 2012 ...
GTGTTGTCAATCACCCGACGATGTAGGCGGATATAGGGAGACATCTTGGATGCCGTTAGCACCTATGCTTTTCCGACTTACAAGCTCCCACCTCGAACGCCGAAGGCGTTAGGTGGGGGTAGTTGACAAATAGGACTTACATGATGAGTCTACTATAATTCCAACAAAGTCACGGCCAAAGGCTTGAAAGCCGAAAAGACCTACTGGTATCAGGTCAAAGTCGACGGGACCTGGCAGGCTGCCCAGCCGGTCAAGACGGGGAATCCGGACGACTTCACCTTCATGTATGTCGGCGACCCGCAGATCGGCGCTTCCACAGGCCAGACACCGGCGGAAGGCAGTGCTAAACAGACCGGCGAAATCGCAGCCCGCAACGATGCCTATAACTGGAACAAGACCTTGAATGAAGCCTTGAGCCAGCATCCGGAAATCAACTTCCTCGTATCGCCAGGGGACCAGATCAACGAACGTACAGCATCGTCAAGGATTGAGCATGATCCACTCCCGCTGGTTCCGCCTGGTCGTCATCGTCGTGCTGATGGTGGCCGGCGGCCTCTTCCTCTGGCAGTATAACCAGGTCGATAAGCCGCAGCTGGTCAACAGCGATGGCCGGGTCTTTGAAAAAGCCCGCGTCGTCGATATTGTCCGCGATAATCTGCAGGAAGACGGAAGCCGTGTGGGCGATCAGATCGTCACCTTGCGCATGGAAGATGGCCCCGATGCCGGACAAACCGTTCAGGCGAATTGCCCGAACGGTCTTCTCTTTGGGACCGTCTGCCAGCCCGGGATGGCGGTCATCGTCATTTCGGCCAATGTCGGCGCCATGGGCGTCCTCTTCCTCTTTTTCCCCATGGTCCTGCGCGGTATGGGTCCCGTCGCAGCGGCCTTGAGCGCAGTGACACATAAAGTGGAACATAAATGATGTAAAGGACGCAGGCCGCCGTTCGCAGTTCGCAGACCGCCGCGGATTCAGATGCGGCGGTCTGCCGCGACAGACTCACGATTTTTTGACCTAAAATTTTTTCTTTGCCTGCAGGTCTGGTAAATCAAGCCTTTTGACAAATGCCTGAAATTTTGGTTAAATAAGAGTAACCTACCGCAAGCTTAAGAAAAATGAGGCTCTCCGCGCAAAAAACTACTGTTAACTGCCGTGTAGGCAGCTTAGAAAGGCCGACGCACTAGAAAAAGAATTCTATTCATGTTAACTGCCGTGTAGGCAGCTTAGAAAAAATGGAGTTTGGTTCCCGGTTGTTTTTCGGCGTTAACTGCCGTGTAGGCAGCTTAGAAATGCAACGGAATTTACTTCCGTTTGGGTTCGCTGTTAACTGCCGTGTAGGCAGCTTAGAAATCTGGGCTTGCACTCCCGGTCGTCGGCACAGAGTTAACTGCCGTGTAGGCAGCTTAGAAATTTCTACTCCCTGGGGCTTCCTGCCCCTTTTCTGTTAACTGCCGTGTAGGCAGCTTAGAAATTGTTCGAGTAGAATTGCGGCGTATAAATAGCGTTAACTGCCGTGTAGGCAGCTTAGAAAAATGCGTAGTGTTATGCCATAAAATACATTGTGTTAACTGCCGTGTAGGCAGCTTAGAAAGCATCAATTCGATGTATGTCATAGCCGGAGCAGTTAACTGCCGTGTAGGCAGCTTAGAAATTTCACTTGTATTTCCGTCTTGCAAAATAATTGTTAACTGCCGTGTAGGCAGCTTAGAAATATACGGACGCCGTCCTGGAATGGCTGGCCTATGTTAACTGCCGTGTAGGCAGCTTAGAAATGGAATGGCTGGCCCATGGCAGTAAAAACGGGGTTAACTGCCGTGTAGGCAGCTTAGAAACATTGCAATATCCTTGCCAGTAGAAGACGTTAGTTAACTGCCGTGTAGGCAGCTTAGAAATTAATGACTGGCGAAAAATTACACACCGCCGAGTTAACTGCCGTGTAGGCAGCTTAGAAAAGCAGCATTTCCGGTTGCCTGGTAACGCACCGGTTAACTGCCGTGTAGGCAGCTTAGAAATTTGACATCCAGGTTGCCGCCGATATGGCTGTGTTAACTGCCGTGTAGGCAGCTTAGAAAGTTTCGACTGCATCTCCGTAGTATGATGGCCAGTTAACTGCCGTGTAGGCAGCTTAGAAAATGTTTCTGTGCCGTTTGCTTGCTCAGTATCCGTTAACTGCCGTGTAGGCAGCTTAGAAAATTGAAATCATGACCAGCGGGGCGACGGGAGCGTTAACTGCCGTGTAGGCAGCTTAGAAGTCAATCAGGCCCGTGACATGGTCCAGGGCAGTGTTAACTGCCGTGTAGGCAGCTTAGAAATGGGAGTTAGTCAGACAAATCATAATTTCATTCGGTGGTTTACGCTCCGCGTATCGGCTCAGGCTTTTCGTGAGAACGGGAAGCACGACTGAAGTGAGTGGCTTCTGTGATATGGATAGTGTACAATGAGGAAAAACTATTATAAGATATAAGAAGAATTTTTTCATGAGTGCAGACTTTGAAAGGAAAAAAGCATATATTATGCTGAAAGGAGCATGTATCGTTGTTTTTGAAAACGACGGATTTACGCTAATGATAGAGGTGATGGCATGACAAAATCAGAAATTGAAGCATCGAATTTAAAAGTCATTCTACATTCTAAGAGGGCGAATATCTATTATCTGGAAAAGTGTCGGGTCATGCAGAAAGATGGGCGCGTACTTTATTTGACAGAGGGGAAGCGGGAAAATCAGTATTGGAATATACCGATTGCCAATACGACGGTGTTGCTGTTGGGAACTGGTACATCTATTACGCAAGCTGCGATACGGATGTTAGCTATGGCTGGCGTCATGGTCGGGTTTTGTGGTAATGGTGGGACCCCATTGCTTTCGGGTGTAGAAATTGAATGGCTCAGTCCTCAGAGCGAATACCGGCCAACGGAATATGTACAGGGATGGCTTTCCTTTTGGTTTCAGGCCGATAAGCGGTTAACAGCGGCGAAGGAGTTCCAGCTGAAGAGATGCCAGTTCATCGAGCAGGTCTGGCAGAAAGATCGCGACTTGCAGAGCTGGGGCTTCTATGCAGATGACGATGAGATCCAGTCGGCTATGCATCGTTTTCATCGGGTCATCCGGCAAGCTGTGGATATCAAACAATTGCTGGCAGGTGAGGCAATCTTTACGAAAGCGCTTTATAAATATGCGAGCGAACACGTCGATATGCCAGATTTTGTCAGACTTCATGATGCTCCTGCGGGAGATAAGGCCAATATCTTCTTGAATCATGGCAATTACCTGGCCTATGGCCTGGCTGCAGTCACTCTCTGGGTATTGGGGATACCGCATGGCTTTGCTGTCATGCACGGGAAGACGCGGCGCGGTGCCTTGGTATTCGATGTTGCCGATCTCGTGAAAGATGCCATTGTCCTGCCGGGCGCATTTATCTGTGCAGAAGATGATCTCCGAGATCAGGAATTTCGTTCGTATTGCCTGCAGAAATTTACAGAACATAAGGTATTGGACTTCTTGTTCGAAGAAGTAAAGCACGTGAGCCAATTGTGGGGAAAGGAGGGGCCGTATCATGATGGTATTGTTTACCAGCCGCAGTGAGAAGAAAGCCTTGTTGACGGTTCGCCGTATCTTGGATCAATTTGCAGACCGCATCGGAAATGATACATGGCAGACTATCATGACACAGGAAGGCGTACAGGAGGTCAGGACGCTCCTGCGCCGGAGTGCGACAAAAAGCACGGCGGTGTCCTGCCGTTGGATTCGCTCGCGCAATCGCAGCCAGCTTCTCTGGGTGGTGGGAAACCGTGATAAATTCAATGAAGAAGGCCTGGTGCCCGTCAATACAACGCGAAAAAATATCCTGCATAAGGAGTGGGAGGGTGGTTGGCCATATCTGTCTCTGCTCAAAGCATTGGTATCTGTTGCCGCGCTTTTTCATGACTGGGGCAAATCATCTGATCACTTCCAGAAAAAGCTGCGGTCGTCGTCGATGGAAAAAGACCCGTATCGCCATGAGTGGGTCTCCTGCCAGTTATTGGCAGCCGTGGCGAAAATCAGTGGTGACACACAGGATGATGATGCCTGGATACATCTTTTCTTAGAGGGCAAACTGAAAAAGACAACCTTAAAGACTGAGATGAAGAACCGGAACAATCAGGCAGATACATTGCCGGCGATGCCGCCAATTATGCGCATCCTAGTTTGGCTGATTCTGTCGCATCATCATTTGCCCGTAACGCGGAATGAAATGGAGTGCAAAATCTGTGCAGAAAATCCACCCATGTCGTTGGAGAGACTTTTTTCGACAGTTCAATCGAAATGGGGGTATGAAGGCGTTGTCCCAGCAGGGAAGAATCCCTGTTTTTCTTTTTCAAAGGGCTTCTTGCTGGATGATGATGACTGGAATAAGGCGGCCAAAAAATGGCTGACCCGTCTGCTTCGGGAAAAAGCACAGCTGCAACAACTCTGCACTGGTTCACGCTTGGCCTTGCGCCCGCTCCTTCTATATGCGCGGGAAGCACTGATGCTGGCAGACCACTTTGTCTCTTACCAGAAGCATCAGACAGATGTGCCGATAGAAGAGCAGAAGAAGGTTTTATATGCCAATACAAATGGGGATAAGCTCTGTGATAAATTGTCTTCTCATTTAACACGTGTGGCTGCTCAAGCTGTCAATATTGCGCATCAGCTGCCCCTCTTTGCAAGCGAGATGGATGTGGCCGATACCGTGCGGTTTACGCCGGCGAAGGCGCCCTATCAGTGGCAGGACAAGGCTGTCCGCGAAATCCAATCGGCCAAACAGGATGGAATGGATCAGGCCTGGTTCATTCTGAATATGGCAAGTACGGGCTGTGGTAAGACCACAGCCAATGCCAAACTGATGCAGGCTTTGTCATCAGATGGCAAGGTCATGCGATATACGTTAGCACTGGGCTTGCGCTCGTTGACGCTCCAGACAGGCAGTGAATATCGGGAACGCATGCATCTGACGAAAGATGAACTAGCCGTCATCATCGGTTCCCAAGCTATCGAAGCGTTATATCAGCAGGAGAAAGAGAATGACTCTGCAGAGTCGGAGCAAAAGAGTTCTCTTTACGAAATTGGTGGCTCAGGAGAAGAAGAGTTCCTGGAAGATATGCTTTCTTTTGAAGATAACTTTACGCACGATCAGCTGAAGTATCTGGACATTTACCTCGATGGACGCAAAAATCCACAAGCGAGGAAAAATGGTGCCTTTCTGTTCAAGCCGGTGTTGGTGGCGACCATCGACCAAATTATCCGTGCGACAGAGGTGACGCGCGGAGGGAAGGGCCTATTGCCTTTCCTTCGGATGATGTCAGCTGACCTCGTCATTGATGAAGTGGATGATTTTTCGCCGGAGGATTTGACAGCCGTCGCCCGTCTCGTCCATTTAGCGGGTGTGCTCGGACGCAATGTGATTTTGTCTTCTGCGACGATTCCGCCGGACTTGGCACAGGGAATGTATCAGGCTTATCAGGATGGCCTGTGCTGCTATAATGCATTTTCAGACCAGGCGAAAACGATGACTGCTGTCTGGGTGGATGAGTTCCGTTCTGCATCCTCCGCCATACCGCTGCAGCAGCCGAACCAGTATAGGTTGGCCCATAAGAACTTTATTGAGAAGCGCGTCAAGAAGTTGCGGACACAGGTCGTGAAGCGGAAAGCTGTCGTAATTCCTTGCCAGCCGCAGGCAACGAAAGAACTGTCCTGGCAGTCCTATGTTGCGGCTATGAAACAGGCTGTCCAGCAGCTTCATAGTAATCACCATGTCATTGATGAGAAAACGGGCAAGGAAGTGTCCTTTGGCCTCGTGCGACTTGCCAATATCGATCCCTGTGTCAATATGACACTTTCCCTGTTGTCGGCTAACTGGCCGGATGATACAGCGGTGTTCCTCATGTGTTATCACAGCCGTCAGGTTTTGCTGCTTCGCCATGAACAGGAAACGTACCTCGATTATGTTTTGCGCCGTAAGCATGAGAAGGAAAAACGGGTCTCATTCCAAGATACAGTTCTTCGTGCCCATTTGGATAGGAACCAAAAGCAACGGTGTATTTTCTTGGTAATTGCCACTCCGGTAGAAGAAATTGGGCGTGACCATGATTTTGATTGGGCTATCGTAGAGCCATCTTCCTATCGCTCGATTATCCAGCTAGCAGGACGTGTACATCGTCATCGTCCGTGTCTGCAGGATATATCTACTCCCAATATTGGTGTCATGCAGTTTAATTGGAAGGGGATGGCCAATCCCGGACAGAGAGTCGTCTTCTGTAGACCCGGTTTCGAAAAAACTCCGCATTATCTGTTGCAGAGCCATGACATGAAGGAGTTAGTTCCTACCGATAATTGGGCACATATCGATGCCATCCCCCGTGTGCAGACTCCAAGACCGCTGTGTCCTCAGTCGCGATTGATTGACTTAGAACACCAGAGATTGGCAGATTGGCGTAATCTCGACGATAAATCACCTGACAAAGTGGGTGGCTGGCAGCAGACTTGCTGGTGGATGACAGGCTTACCACAGTATCTGTGTCCGTTCCGTGCAGGGGTTCCTGATAAAGACCTGTGCTATCGATACGATGCGGGGGAAGGAATGCTGGGCTTCTACAAAAAAGATAATGGTGAATATATACCATACGAGGATATGTGCAATCTGAGACTATACCCTGAGGAGAAGTTGCATCCTTACAGAGAGCGGTTCTGGCTGCCGCGCTCTTATATGTCATCTCTTCAAGCACAAGCTGCTAGAAGAACGTATTCTGATGAAGAAGCAGGAGAGGTCCTTCAGCGCATATCCGAGCGATATGGTCAGTTGACTCTCCCAGGTTATGAAGATGAATCTGCTAGGACATACTGGTATGATGACCAGTTGGGAGCATTTCACATCTTAGTGAAGGAAAGAAAGGGATAGTCAGTTTAGCTCGTTTCTGTTATAATGAATCAGTAGTATCTGCCGTGCAGGCAGCTTAGTAAATATTTAAATCCTGAGAAAATATAATCTGCCGTATAGGCAGCTCATATAATTTTCTTTAGGATTTTATTAATAAAACCATATTTAAATCTTGAGAAATAAAAAAGATGTGGTATAATAAAGATAAAGGAGGGAAGATTATGGGATCAATAGCAACTTATATTGCCGATAAAGCAGAAAAGAAGAGACAGACTCCAGCTAAATGGATAGAAAGTAATTTAAAGAACTTTGGCCGATATTGGGTGAGTTCACATATCGGTCGATACACACATCCAGATGTAGCGCTCCATTTACACGATGATAGCGTTCCTACCGGTAAAGGATACTTGACAACAGCCGATGCGAAAGTACAGCAAGATATTTTTGTAGATGGTGGTTCTGCATTCATGACGATTGCGTCGTTCTTGGTTTCAAAGTTTTCGCAGAAAGAAACTATAGCGGAACAGAAAGACGACCTTGAGGCAAAAACAGCTTGGCAATACTTTTGTGAGGATTCACCTTTTATCCGTCGTGAGATAGAATCGCTGGGAATCGGATATGAAACCTTGCGAGAAAAGATTTTGCATATTCAGATATCAAAGGTTCCGGAGAAAAGTGATACACGCCTGAAACAAGTGTATTTCCCTATACTTGACCATGATGGAGAGTATCATTTGCTTAGTATCTTACCACCGAGTGTTTTGATGCATGAACTTACGAATCGAATTAGAACCGCATTTCAAGTGCAGAAAAAGTGCCGGGATAAAAAGTCAGAATATTACGGGGGGCCATATCAAACCTTTCCTGATTTGACGGTTGTGTGTTTTGGAGGAGCAAACGTTCAAAATATAAGTGTGCGCAATTCTTCATTAGGAATGCAGGCTTTGCCATCATTGCCACCTTGCCTGACTGGTCGGAAAATAAAGATGCCTAAAGGGAACTTTTTTTTCGATTCACTTTACTGGCGCAGATTCAGTGACATGCTGTCTAATCTCGATACACTGTTCCGAGACCAGCGCCATAATCTTGAGATGCGGGAGCGTCGTGAAGATATTATCCTGGATTTTGTCGAGGCTGTCTTGTACGAAGCGAATCGCCTGCAGAATCTTCCTGCTGGTTGGAGCAAGGATACAGAGCTGTCCGATGAGCAGGCGGTTTGGCTGGATGCAGCCTACGGGAGTCAGCGTCAGGACGACACGGATTGGATTTGGCCGGTCTGCTTGGATTTTGCTCGCTGGCTCGTGAATACTTACGGCAGATTCTGTCACGATGAGAATCTGAAAGAGGTTTCTCTTTCTGACGTGGAGGTGCAAGCCTTTGCCTCGACGATGGAGGATGTCCTGAAGCAGGAGGTGAGAGAAGGATGAATAGAACGAAAAAGTATTTGTTGTTGCGGCATGTCAAAATCCACAATGCAAATGCATTCAGCAGTCCTCTCACGATTGGTTTTCCCGCCATGACTGCATGGCTGGGCGCCATGCATGCGCTTGAAAGAAAGCTCCGGCAGTGTGAATCCCTATCTGACATCCGTTTGACGAAGTTGGCTGTATCCTGCCATGATTTTGACCTTCAGACCTATAAGGGGCCAGGCGACTATGTGAACTCGGTGATCATCACCTCGAATCCCTTGCGAAAAAAAGGTGCTTCTTTTGAGCGGCCTCCGTTTATCGAGGAAGCGAGAGTCCACTTGACGATATCGCTTCTTATTGAAATAGATGGACTATTGCCAGACAGTTTCTCGATTTTTATTGAGAAGACGACAGAGACTTTGATGGGAATGAAGATTGCAGGTGGAGATATCCTTGATTTTTTGCCAATACAGGACCCTATGGAATCAACTTCGACACGAAATTCCAGACTCCTCCTGGTGGATGGAGAAAATGAGAGAGATGTGCGCCGTGCAATTCGCAGCCTCATGCCAGGATATGTCTTGGTAGAACGTCGGCAGTTACTGAAACAAAAGAATGAAGAGAACAATCAGCAGGATATCTTGCAGACGATGCTGGATTTACTGGCTCTGCACTATGAATATGATGACGGACAGGACTCCTGGTATTTACAGCCACGCAAGGAAAAAGGCTGGTTGGTACCCATCGTCACAGGCTTCAAAGGGCTGACACCACTCGGGCATGTTGCGAATCAGCGTGATGCGAGCACATTACATCGCTTTGCAGAACCCGTGCTGACACTCGGCGAGTTCAAGATGGCCCATCGGTTTGATTGTATTGATGACATGATGTGGCATTATCATTATGATAAGAATAAAGATTTATATGTCTGTGTGAATGAATCAAATGAAGGAGAGGATTAATTATGGCAAAGTCAAGTGCGAAAGGCTTAGCAACGGTATTATCTTTTGAGAAAAAAATCGTTCTCTCAGATGGTTTGATGTATGGGACGACCTGGGATGATCGTCAGGGTAAAGCGACCGCCCTTCCTCTGCGCGAGAAATCCGTCCGGGGTACGATTTCCAACCGTTTGAAAGCAACCGTGGCCAATGATCCTGCAAAGCTCAATGCAGAAGTAGAGAAACCTAATCTGCAGACTGTTGATGCGGCCTCGTTGTCGATGGATCAGGATACTTTAAAAGTCACGTTTACGATGAAAATCCTGCCAGGTGCGGCTGTGCCGGCAGCTTGTAATGTTTCGGACCATAAAACAAAAATTATGGAGATGGGGTATCGTTATGCGGAGCAGTATGGTTTTGGTGAACTGGCTAAACGGTATGCGCTGAATCTTGCCAATGCGCGCTTCCTCTGGCGGAATCGCGTCGGTGCAGAAGACCTGGAAGTACAGGTAAAAGCTGCCGATAAGCAGTGGCTGTTCCATTCGTACGATTATTCTCTGCAGAATTTTGACAACAGTGATGCAACAGTTGAAACATTAGCAGAACAGATTGAATCGGCATTGTCTGGCAAAATCCCGTATCTGCTGTTGGAAATTACAGCTTTTGCCAAGATTGGCAAGGGACAGGAAGTTTATCCCAGCGAAGAACTCATTCTTGACAAAGGGAAAGGTAAGAAGAGCAAAGTTTTGTATGAAGTGAACGGCACGGCAGCCATGCATTCTCAGAAGCTCGGCAATGCGATTCGCACGATTGACACCTGGTATAGCGACTATGAAACGGAGGACGGTGTAGGTCCGATTTCTGTAGAACCATATGGAGCTGTGACGAATCTGGGTAAGGCGTTCCGCAATCCAAAAGAAAAATGCGATTTTTATACGCTGTTTGATAAATATTCACTGGGTGCTGATTTTGACAGCCCGGAAGCTGCACATTACGTAATGGCTATGCTGATTCGTGGAGGCGTATTTGGTGCAAGTGGAAAGGAATGATTGATATGTGGTTCTTCCAAGATGTTATATTGCAGCCGACAGAAGACATATCCGCTTCTTTCCTTTGGTCTAAAGTCTACCGTCAGGTTCATTTGGCATTAGTCAACAGCAAGGATGAACAGGGGATTATCCGATGTGGCGTAGCCTTTCCTGAGTATTCCAATGAGCCGCTGACACTCGGCCATCAACTTCGTTTGCTTGCTCCAGAAGAATCATATCTGCAGCATTTGAATCTAACTGAGGCATTGAAGCGCTTTACACCAGATTATGTGAAAATCAAGACAATTCGCCAGGTTCCTATCAGAAAGTGCAAAGGATTCGTGACGTATAGCCGATATCAGCCAGAAGCTACGGTTATGCGGAAAGCTAGCCGTTATGCAAAACGGCATGGCATTTCGATAGAAGAAGCGCAAAAGATTTTCCCAGCGCCTACTAATAAGCTCCAATATCCGTATATTCAATTGGAAAGCATGACCAACCACCATCGCTTCAGCCTGTTCATCCAAAAAAAAGAAGCAGTTGAGCAGCCCTGCGAGGGATTCTCTGCATATGGGCTCAGTACTGAAACATCGGTCCCTGATTTTTGACCCAAAAGTTTTCCGTTGCTCGCAGGCCTTGTAAATCAAGGGTTTTGACAAGAGTCTAAAATTTTGGTTAAATAAGAGTAACCCGCTGCGAGCTTAAGCAACATAAGGATATTTGCGCAAAAGACTACTGTTAACTGCCGCATAGGCAGCTTAGAAAGGGAACATCCGGATTGCATAAAGGATAATGCCGTTAACTGCCGCATAGGCAGCTTAGAAAATACTCAGATTTACTCGCTTAGCCGTTGGCTTGTTAACTGCCGCATAGGCAGCTTAGAAAACCTGCCTAGTGGCCGGGAATTATACAATTTTGTTAACTGCCGCATAGGCAGCTTAGAAAAAAAAGCACCGTATTCCGAATCGCGGCCCTCTGTTAACTGCCGCATAGGCAGCTTAGAAATCCATCATTTCGCAGTACCTCCCTTGTCTACAGTTAACTGCCGCATAGGCAGCTTAGAAAATTTTATCAAAGAGCGGTTGCACGTAAGATTCTGTTAACTGCCGCATAGGCAGCTTAGAAAAAGGACGTCGGCGGCTTCGTCGGGGGCTACCTGTTAACTGCCGCATAGGCAGCTTAGAAATTGCCCTTACAATACTCAACAAAACCTAACATGTTAACTGCCGCATAGGCAGCTTAGAAAAGGTAAGCCCCATGATTTCGCCTAAGCGCATCGTTAACTGCCGCATAGGCAGCTTAGAAACACAAGCTACAAAGTTATCATCTGTAATATAGGTTAACTGCCGCATAGGCAGCTTAGAAAGTCTGCCAGGAGCTTACCCGGCAGTACCGCGAGTTAACTGCCGCATAGGCAGCTTAGAAACAGCGAATTAGAAACGTATCAAGACGACCCGAGTTAACTGCCGCATAGGCAGCTTAGAAATTGTGAAGTTTCTTCACTTCATACCTGTATTTGTTAACTGCCGCATAGGCAGCTTAGAAATGCAAAAAAGAAGGGAAACCTACACGAGTTTTCGTTAACTGCCGCATAGGCAGCTTAGAAAGTAGCCAGCGAAACGGAAATGCTGACCCTTGAGTTAACTGCCGCATAGGCAGCTTAGAAAATGTAGCGGCCGCATCGTTACGCAGGTATAAGGTTAACTGCCGCATAGGCAGCTTAGAAACAGCACAACCAGGCAATATTGTAGGAATATAGGTTAACTGCCGCATAGGCAGCTTAGAAATGGACTTTATTCCGCTCCGGCCAGTATTGTTCGTTAACTGCCGCATAGGTAGCTTAGAAAGTTTATTTGCCGAGGCTCTACATGGCGATACTGTTAACTGCCGCATAGGCAGCTTAGAAAAAATGGCGGCGGCAGCACTGCTTTTCCGTCTCGTTAACTGCCGCATAGGCAGCTTAGAAAACCTTTTCCGGTGTCAGATACGCGCCGTGTTTGTTAACTGCCGCATAGGCAGCTTAGAAATGGCATGTCCGCACTTTGAAACGTATTCAGGAGTTAACTGCCGCATAGGCAGCTTAGAAACAATACGCGCGGCGTCGTCACGGCAAATACAGGTTAACTGCCGCATAGGCAGCTTAGAAAAAGACGTGGCGGGAACCGAAACCCAAGAAGGGGTTAACTGCCGCATAGGCAGCTTAGAAAAGGTTGTCAACGTCTTTATAAATCTTTCAGCAGTTTACAACTTTTTGAACAAATAAATATCGCGTAACCACACCTTTGAAG
>ERZ773158.2668-NODE-2668-length-12510-cov-14.811883_pt1 | contig 12510 bp, 9 predicted proteins | sample MGYA00511918_ERZ773158 | MGnify/ENA primary metagenome ERZ773158 (study PRJEB29015, sample SAMEA2737876) | human gut metagenome | biome: human gut; feature: human-associated habitat; material: faeces | place: China | collected 2012 ...
CTGCTGCTGCGTCTGGCACGCGGCACCGGGCTGCACGGTGCGGGCGGCATCCGGCCAAGGCGCGGGTGCTACCTGCGTCCGCTGCTCTGCCTGAGCCGCGCCGAGACCGAGGCCGTCTGCCGGGCTGCAGGACAGCCGTGGGTCACCGATGAGACCAACGATACCGATGCCTACGCCCGCAACCGGCTGCGCCACAACGCTCTGCCTGCGCTGGAAAGCACCAACGCGGCGGCAGTGCAGAATCTGGCGCGGTTCTGTGAAAAGGCCGCGCGGGCAGATGTCTACTTTGCCGCTGAGGCTGCAAGGCTTCTGGCGGCGGCACGCCTGCCCGGCGCAGAAACTGCATGGCAGCTGGCGCCCTTGCAGGCGGCAGACCCCCTGCTGCTGGAAACTGCGCTGCACAGTCTTGTGGCTCCGGTGCGGGATGCAGAGGAAAAATATGTGCAGCTTCTGTGTGCCGTGGTGCGGCAGGGCAGCGGTGCAGTACAGCTGACCGGACAGGTACGTTTTTGCGCCGGGAACGGCTGCCTGCGGCAGGAAACGCTGCCGGACACACTGCCTTGGCAGCTGGAGAGTGCGCCGCAGCAAGTGCCCCTTTTGCCCGAAAAACAGCCGGAATTCCGGCTGCGCGGGGGCTGGAAGGGGAAAGCGGAGCTGTTAACAACCGATTTTGAAGAAAAAATACAAGTCGTTCATAAAAAAGACTTAAAAAATCGGGCGGATTATGCTAGAATAACTACGTTGTACACTGGCCTTGTGCTGCGTGCCCGACAGCCGGGAGACCGCTTCCGGCCTGCGGGGCGGGGTTTGAGCAAGCCGCTGCGTAAGTGGATGAACGAGGCCGGTGTCCCGAACGAACTGCGGGATACGCTGCCGCTGCTTGCCAGCGGAAGCGAAATTTTATGGGTGTGTGGAGAAGGCTTTGCCGATGGCCTTGCACCGGACACGGAAAGCAGATGGATCCTGCACTTGGATGCAGAGATCGAAACACAGGAGGAAAAAACAAATGAGTATGCACGATGATATCAAGACCGTTCTGGTCAGCGAAGAGCAGCTGAAGGCCAAGGTGGCAGAGCTGGGCGCTCAGATCAGCCGGGATTATGCCGGTAAAAATCTGGTGCTGGTGTCCATCCTCAAGGGCTCGGTGGTCTTTATGGCCGATCTGATGCGGGCTGTGAGCATCCCCTGCAATATCGACTTTATGGTGGTCTCCAGCTACGGCGGCAGCAACACCACCACCAGCGGTCTGGTCAAGATCATCAAGGATCTGGACGGTGATCTGTCCGGCAAGGATGTGCTGATCGTGGAGGACATTCTGGACACCGGCGTCACCCTGTCCAACCTTGTGCCCATGCTCAAGATGCGCAACCCGAACTCCGTTAAGATCTGCACCATCCTTGATAAGCCCAGCCGCCGCAAGGCCAACATCCAGCCGGATTACGAGGGCTTTCAGGTGCCTGACGAGTTCGTGGTGGGCTATGGTCTGGACTACGACGAAAAATACCGCAACCTGCCCTATGTTGGCGTGCTGAAGCCCGAGATCTACACGAAGTAACGTGTCCATTATAAAAATCCAGAACTGGAGTTGATTTTTTTGCAACCGAAGAAACCCCGTTTCAATCCGCTGGTGATCGCCATTGTACTGGCAGCCGTGCTGATGGTGTGGTCGGTGCTGGGCGGCACCGGCGGCAACGCTAACGGCTCCTCCATGGCTTATTCCACGGTGGTACACTATTTTGAGAGCAATCAGGTCACCAAATTCTCGCTGGATCTGAATACCGGCGTGATCACCATGACCCTGAAGGAGGGCGCACAGGAGCTGCCCAACGCTGCCGAGCAGACCACCACCCAGTCTACGGGCGGACTGCTTTCCGGCCTGCTGTCCTCCTCTTCCTCCGCCCCCACCGGGGTGAAGAAGAACGATGACGGCACCGAGACAGTCAGCTACAAGCTGCCCTACGCCCGGATGTTCGTGGACCATGTGTCGGACTACATCGCCCAGTACGATGCAGCCAACCCCGATGCGCCCATGGTGTACGATTATGTGCCCGCCAAGGAGACCATCCCCTGGATGGAGATCCTGTTCTATCTGGCTATGCTGGGCTGCACCGGCTTTTTGCTGTTCTCCATGATGCGTGGCGGCGCCGGTGGCGGCGGCATCATGAACGTGGGCAAGGCCAAGGTAAAGGACGAGCACGAGAACAAAAAGACTGCCACCTTTGCCGATGTGGCCGGTGAGGACGAGGAAAAAGAGGAGCTCAAGGAAGTTGTGGAGTTCCTCAAGAGCCCCGATAAGTTCAATACGCTGGGTGCCCGCATCCCCCACGGTGTGCTGCTGGTGGGCCCTCCGGGTACCGGTAAGACCCTGCTGGCCCGTGCCTGTGCAGGCGAGGCGGGGGTGCCCTTCTACTCCATCTCCGGCTCTGACTTTGTGGAAATGTATGTCGGCGTGGGTGCATCCCGCGTGCGTGACCTGTTCGATAAGGCCAAAAAGACCATGCCCTGCATCATTTTCATCGACGAGATCGATGCTGTGGGTCGCCAGCGCGGCGCAGGTCTGGGCGGCGGTCACGATGAGCGCGAGCAGACCTTGAACCAGCTGCTGGTGGAGATGGACGGCTTTGAGGCCAACGATGGCATCATCGTCATGGCGGCCACCAACCGTGCTGATATTCTGGACAAGGCGCTGCTGCGTCCCGGCCGCTTTGACCGTCAGGTCTATGTGGGTCTGCCGGATGTCAAGGGCCGCGAGGAGATCCTGAAGGTGCATACCCGCAACAAGCCCCTTGCACCGGACGTCTCCCTGAAGGTCATTGCCCAGCGCACCGCCGGTTTTGCCGGTGCAGACCTTGAGAACCTTGTCAACGAGGCCGCGCTGCTGGCAGCCCGCCGCAACCGCAAGGCCATTACCATGGAGGATATCGAGGAAGCCTCCATGAAGGTGATGGCTGGCCCCGAGAAGAAGAGCCGCGTGGTCACCCCGGAGGAGAAAAAACTCACCGCCTACCACGAGGCCGGTCACGCAGTGGCAGGCTTCTACTGCAAGCATCATCCCCGCGTGCACGAGATCACCATCATCCCGCGCGGTCAGGCCGGCGGTTACACCATGTATCTGCCTGAGAAGGATCGCAGCTATGTGACCAAGGGCGAGATGTTTGAGGACATCGTGTCCAGTCTGGGCGGTCGCGTGGCCGAGCAGCTGATCTTGGAGGACATCTCCACCGGTGCTTCCAACGACCTGCAGCAGGCCACCAATATTGCTCGCCAGATGATCACCCGCTACGGCTTCTCCGAGCGTCTGGGCCCCGTGGTCTACGGCACCTCGCAGGAGGAGACCTTCCTTGGCCGAGACTTTGGTCAGGGCAAGGGGTACAGCGAGACCACCGCTGCCGAGATCGACAGCGAGACCCGCGATATCATTGACGAAGCCTACGAGACCTGCCGCCGCACCCTGACCGAGCACATCGACCAGCTCCATGCGCTGGCCAAGGCTCTGATGGAGCGCGAAAAGCTCAACGAGGAGCAGTTCAACACTATTATGGCCGGCGGCACCCTGCCTCCCTGCGAGGATGCAAAGCCCGAGCAGGCACAGCCCGACCAGACCGTGCAGCCCGCCCCGGTGCAGCCCGCAGAGCCTGCGGAGACTGCCGAGCGTGCAGAACCCGCCGAGCAGGCCGAGCCTGCCCAGCCGGAAATGCCGCAGCCGGATGCCCCGGAGCAGCAGGACTAAGCTTTTTTAGGAAAGGAGCGAGCATCGTGGAGGAAAATTTTAACCCGGTTGCACAGACCCGCGCAAACTACTATACCCCCGGCAGTCCGGTGCAGTTTGTCTGCGTGGAGCTGCTCAAAGGAGACGTCAGCGGCGAGCACGCTGTCTGCCTGACCTTCAAGAATATTTCCCGCGTGACCCTGACCGCACTGGAAATCCACTTCAAGTGCAAGGGCGTGGATGGCGTGATCCTGTGCGAGGATAAGTTCGAGTACCGGGATCTGCAGGTAAAACCCGGCGAGCTGTTTGGGCAGGATGATGCCGTGTTCATCACGGCCAAGGCCATCACCAGCGTAGATGTTACCCTGTGCAATGTATACAACGGCAAGCGCGTGGTGCATCTGGACGGCATCAAGCGTGTGCGTCTGCCCGCACCCCGCCGTCTGGCTCCGGAGCTGCAAAAGGCGCTGGAGGCCCGCATGAACCGCACCGGGCTCAAGTATCAGCCGCAGGTGTTCGAGAACGGCTGGTACTGCGCCTGCGGTGCCTTCCACCCCACCGAGGAGGACACGGTTTACTGCTCGGAGTGCGGCTGCGACCGTATCCTGTTGCAGAACGCGCTGAACACTCTGCTGCAGCCCGCTGCCCCGGCAGACGAGATGGAAATGCCCCTCAACGCCCCGGCTGCTCCCGCAGCGCCCGCTGCGGTGGAGGAGCCTACCCGCATCGTGGGCGCAGCCCCTGCTGCTCCGGCGGCTCCCGTAGAAGAGCCCACCCGGGTCGTGGGAGCACCGGTCTACGAGCCAAAGGCTGACCCCATCCAGCCTGTCTCGGAGCCTACCCGGGTGCTGGATGCCTCTGCCCGCGCACCGCTTTCCGGCGCTGCTGCGGCAGACGAGGGTACCCGCGTGATCCCCGCCCGCCGTCCGGCTCCGGTGCGTCAGCCCGCGCCTGTGGAGGAGGACGAAGAGTACGAGGACAGCCGGGACAGCGTGGCAGAAGCGCTGATCCGCTGGGTGCCGCCCATTACGGCCATCCTGTGCGCAGCCATCGCGCTGTGCGGCTTTGTGTACTACCAGTTCGTGCTGTAAAATAAGAGATCATCCCGGCGGAGGGGGCAGCGTGCCTTCTCCGCCTTTTGTGTGCACTGCACAGAAAGGAAATACCATGCCGGAACAAGCCTTACAGGTGGCTTTTGAGATCAAGACCGCCTGCGATGAGATCAGCCGCCGTCTGCTGCGCTGGCACTGGGAGCGCAAGCCCGGGGCGCACAGTCTGGATGCGCTGCTGGAGCATATTGCTGCCCGCAAGCAGGAAAGCCCGGATTACTACGACCGTATGCCGGACCTTACCGGCAAGACCAGCTGGCAGCAGCTGGACACTACCCTGTGTATGCGGGTGCTGCTGGACCCGGAGACCGATGCCGCCCGCCCGCTGGACCTGCTGGGCAACACGGCGCACCCCTTTGCCGCCCGCCATGCCTGCAACGCTATCCGCACCGCCCGCAACGAGGCAGCCCACGCGGCAGTTGCAGCAGACGGCGCACAGGCAGCCCTGCTGTTCAACGAAGCCATTGAGGCGCTGGAGGAGGGCTACGCCGGTACTGCCTTTAAGGAAAACGAACTGGCGCAGTATTACCGCGAGGCAGAGGACTACCTGAGCCGCTGCAGCGAGGGCAAGCCCCTTAAAGTGCGTCAGAGCAGCCCGCAGAACGCACAGCAGGGAAAAGCCGCCGCCCGCACAAAGCCCCGCAATCCCCAGACTGTCCGCAGCACCAAAAGCACTGCCGGGCGGCAGAGCACCTCTGCCCGCAGCCGCAGCACCGGTATAAAGCAGAGCCGCAGCACAGCCGCCCGCAGCAAAAAGCAGCAGACCGGCGGCGAGAGCAGGGTGGCACTTGGTATTATTCTGGCAGCGCTGGTGCTGGGACTTATCGCACGCGCCATCAGCATGGGACTTGTATAAGCGCTACGGTTTTCGCAATTCTGGCGGTAAATCAGAAAGCAAGATTGTTTGGATTGTGTAAAATCACCAAAAAAGCAACGGGCAGCCCCACAGAAAAACGGTCATTGCACCTCTTGCGGGAAATATGAAACGGATTTATAATAAGCATGAAAACGTTTACACATTACCACCGGAGAGGGAACGGAGAATAACCCCATGACCATCAGTGATATTGCAAAGATGGCAGGCGTTTCCAGCGCTGCGGTCAGCCGCTATTTGAACGGCGGCCCCCTCAGTGAGCAGAAGCGCGCCGTGATACAAGCCGTAGTGGAAAAAACCGGTTATAGCCCGGATACTGCCGCCCAAACCCTGCGCACCGGCAAGGTGCGTCAGGTGGGGGTCATCGTGCCCAGCATCAGCTCCCAGTCGGTGGGGCAGATCACCAGCGGCATTGCAGCCGAGTTGGGGGCCAGCCGCTACCTGATGCTGCTGGCAGACACCGAGCTGGACGGGCAGATAGAGCTGGAATATCTTACAGCGCTGCAACGCAACCATGTGGCCGGTATCATCCTGCTGGGCTATGATTCCAGCCCGCAGCTGTGCAAGGCGCTGAAAGACTGCCGTGTGCCTGTGGTGGTAACAGGGCAGCGCTTTGCAGACCTGCCCTGCGTTTATAACGATGACCGCTCTGCTGCCCGCGACCTGACCCGGAAGATGCTGGAGCATGGCCGCAAAAATATCGTGTATATCGGCGGTAGCGAGCAGGACGCCGCCACCGGCATAGCCCGCCGTCAGGGTGTGCAGGATGCACTGCGGGAGGCCGGACTGAACGCAGATGGTCTGCCCCGCGCTTACTGCGCCGCCTTTTCCATGGAAGAAGGGCACCGCTGTATGGAAGAGCTGCTGGCACGCTGCCCGCAGTTGGACGGTGTAGTCTGCGTGACAGACACCGTGGCCTTTGGCGCTTTGCAGGTGCTGCGCGACGCCGGGCGCAAAGTAGGGCAGGATGTCGGTCTTGCCGGCATCGGAGACAACTGGGCAGGCAAGGTGGTGGAACCCGGCCTGACCACCATCCGCTTTTATCAGCGGCAGGTCGGGCAGGAGGCTGCCCGGATGCTGCTGCAAAGCTTGGAGCACACCGGAGCGGACGCTGCACCGGTGCGCCAGACCACGCTGGGCTATACGCTGGTAGAGCGCGGCTCACTGTAAAAAAAGAGGAACGAATGAAACAGAAACTGATTTTTTTAGATATCGACGGAACCCTGCTACCCCCGGGTGAGATGCTGATCCCCCAAAGCACGGTGGAGGCGCTGCACAAGGCGCACGCCAACGGTCACAAGCTGTTTCTGTGCACCGGACGCAACCTGCGCATGACCCGGCCGCTGCTGGACTATGGTTTTGATGGCGCGGTGTGCAGCGCAGGCGGTTATGTGTTCTGCGGGGACAAGGTGCTGGTAGACCTGCCCATGGAGCCGCAGCTGGCAAAGGATGTGCGCAGCGCCATGGAGCGCCACGGCGTGGAGTGCACGCTGGAAGCGCGGGATGCCACCTACGGCAGCCTGAAAATGCTCGAGCGTTGGAGTTTTACCCACCGGGATGCAGGCCCCCTGAACAGCGAAGCCGCCCGCTGGCGCAAGGCCATGGAGGACGGCATGACCATGAGCCCGCTGGCCGAGTACAAGGGCGAGCCGCTGTATAAGATCGTATATATCGCAGAGCGCAGCGAGGACTTGAACGAGGCCAAGCGCCTGTACGAGGACAGATTCGTGTTCTGCGAGAGCAAGCCGGACGGTCTGAACGGCGGCTATGTGAACGGCGAGCTCATCAACCGCAAGTTTGATAAGGGGCGCGGCATCAAGGCCGTATGTGACTATCTCGGCGTGCCCCTGCAGAACAGCATCGGCTTTGGCGACAGCGACAACGACCTGCAGATGACCGATGTGGTCGGCATCAGTGTCTGTATGGCCGACGGCTCTGCAAGCCTGAAGCAGCGCTGCGACCGCATTGCCCCCTCGGTGTACGAGGACGGCATTGCCAAGGAGTTTGCAGCCTTGGGGCTGATTTGAGATTTCTTTTAGTAAAAACAGGGCAGGGGAACATCCGCAGACGTTCCCCTGCCCTGAAATTATAAATAATACTTTCGCATCATTTTGTAACAAAAAAGCGCTGCACGGTATTTTGTGCGGCGCTCTCTTTATATTGACAGATCAGTAGTGCAGATCCTCTGCGGTCAGGCTTTCCAGCACGGGCAGCATGGCAGCGGCTTCAGCCTTGGCGGCGGGCAGATCCATATCGCGGTAGTTGCCGCACTCCACCTCGCTGGCACCGGGCACAGCGCCCTCAAAATCGGCCATAAAGCGGTAGGCGTCCACCGTCAGCTGCAGCGCCTGTGCCGGGGTCAGCCCTCGGGTGAGCAGGTAAAAGCCGGTGCGACAGCCCATGGGGCCAACATAGATCACCCCATTCTTCACGGCGCTGTTGCGCGCGTAGGTGGCAAACAGATGCTCCAGCGTGTGGGCGGCAGCAGTGGTCAGGTAATCGCCCTGATTGGGCTTTTTCATGCGGATGTCCCAGGTGAGCACATCGCCGTCCTGACGGCTCAGATACATCCCGCGCTCCAGCCGGGTGTGATCCACGCAAAAGCTTGCGATACGTTCCATACTACGGTTCTCCTTTATCAGCCCTGCAGGCGCTGCACACTGCCGTGTGCGCAGTCCACAGCCACCATCAGGCCATCGCGGATGTGGCTGGTAGCACCGGCGGCACCAACAACGGTGGGCTTCAGCAGTGCCTTGCCGGCAATGGCGGCGTGGCTGTTCAGGCCGGGCTCCTCTACCACCAGAGCGGCAGCGTCGCGCACAAAGCTCAGCATCTCATTGCTGGTGGAAGGAACTACCAGCACCATGCCGGGCTTGAACTTGGCGCGCACCTCGTCCATGGTGCGGCAGACGCAGGCCTTGCCGCTGGCAACATCGTTGTTCTCAGGGCCGACACCCACGCCGGTAGCCAGACAGTTGCCCACCATGTGGATCTTGATCATGTTGGTGGTGCCGGAAACGCCCACGGGCACGCCTGCGGTCACAACAGCCAGCTCGCCGTTGTGCAGGTAGCCGTTCTCCTTGGCCAGAGCGGTGGACATCTCGATCAGCTCATCGGTGCTGTGTGCCAGAGACATCATCAGCGGGGTGATGCCCCAACTCAGGGACAGCTGACGCTGCACCTGCTCGCGCATGACGCAGGCAATGATGGGCTGCTGCGGGCGGTACTTGCTCAGCAGGCGGGCAGTGGTGCCGGACTCGGACACGGTCACGATGGCGGCGGCGTTCACATCCCGTGCGGTCAGGCAGGCGGCATGGGCGGTAGCGTCAGAGACGCTGATCTTGCCGTGGTTGGAATCCATCATGCGGCCGCGCAGATGGAAACCCTCCTGCTCAGTGCGCTCGGCAATGGCGGACATGGTCTTGAGCGCCTCCACAGGGTAGGCACCGGCAGCGGTCTCACCGGACAGCATAATGGCAGAGGTGCCGTCGTAGATGGCGTTTGCCACGTCCGAGATCTCGGCGCGGGTGGGGCGGGGGTTCACGATCATGCTGTCCAGCATCTGGGTAGCGGTGACGATGGGCTTGCCAAAGGAGAAGGAGCGCTCGATGATATTCTTCTGAATGCCGGGCAGCTCGGTAAAGTCGATCTCAACGCCCAGATCGCCGCGGGCCACCATGACAGCATCGGCTGCAGCCAGAATGCTGTCGATGTTGTTCACGCCCTCACGGTTCTCGATCTTGGCGATGATGCGGATATCGGAATCATACTCGTTGAGCAGGTTGCGGATATCGTACACATCCTGCGCGGTGCGCACGAAGGAAGCAGCGATGAAGTCAAAGCCCTGCTGTGCGCCGAAGATGATATCGTCGCGGTCGCGCTGGCTCATATACGGCATGGACAGATGCACGCCGGGAACGTTGACGCCCTTCTTGGTCTTGATGATGCCGTCATTGCAGACCGTGCAGACAATGTCGGTGTCGCCGACCTCGTCAATGTGCAGCTCGATCAGACCGTCGTCCAGCATGATCCGGCCACCGGGCTTGACGTCGTGGGGCAGCTCCTTGTAAGTGACGGAGCAGATTTCGTTCGTGCCCTCTACGCTGCGGGAGGTCAGGGTGAACTTCTGGCCGGTGGTCAGCTTCTCCACACCGTTCTTGAACTCACCCAGACGAATCTCGGGACCCTTGGTGTCCAGCATACAGGCAATGGGCAGGTCCAGCTCCTTGGACAGTGCGCGTACCTTGTCATAGCGGCCCTTGTGCTCCTCGTAGTCGCCATGAGAAAAGTTGAAACGCGCGACGTTCATGCCGTTCTCCATCAGCTGGCGCAGAATGCCCGGCTTATCGGTGGACGGACCCATAGTACAGACGATCTTGGTTTTACGCATAAAGTTTATCCTCCGTTTTACATTTCTACCTATTTATATACTTTAGCAAACCTCAGCGGTATTATACTACAAGTCCGCCGTGGGAGACAAGAGGGAAACGGCTTTCGTCTGAAAAAAACCGCACAAAAATTGTTTCCTTTCTGCCCGTTAATTTTTGCACAATTTCAGCTCGTTCCGTGCAAATTCTGCCACAGCCCGGGTACAGTCCGACTTACAGGCCACCGGCGTTCTTCTGTGCCCGGCGGGTCCGATTTGCAAGCATGGATTATATGTTTACTTTTTACGGTGTTTACGGTATAATAAAGCCATGAATAGTCCTTTACCACTTACTATACAGGAGAAGCATCATGGCAAAACGTGTATTTCTGATTGTGCTCGACAGCTTCGGCGTCGGCGCAGAGCCGGACGCACCCCTTTTCGGCGATGTCGGCACCAACACACTGGGGGCCATTGCAGGGCATCCCAATTTCAGGGGTGATAACCTTGCCAGGCTCGGCATGTTCAATCTGGACGGCGTGACCTGCGGCACACCCGCAGCCGCCCCCATCGGCAGCTATGCCCGCCTGCGTGAAGCCAGTGCCGGCAAGGATACGACCATCGGCCACTGGGAAATCGCGGGTCTGCTGAGTGCCGAACCGCTGCCCACCTTCCCGGACGGTTTCCCGCAGGAGCTGCTGGATGCGTTCACTGCCAAAACCGGCTATAAGGTTCTGTGCAACAAGCCCTATTCCGGCACCGACGTCATCCGCGACTACGGCGAGGAGCACATGAAAACCGGCGCACTCATCGTTTACACCTCCGCCGACAGTGTGTTCCAGATCGCTGCGAACGAGGCCATCGTCCCTGTGGAAAAGCTGTACGAGATCTGCGCACAGGCGCGGGAGCTGCTGACCGGCAAATACGGCGTGGGCCGCGTCATTGCCCGCCCGTTCGTGGGCGACTGCGCCGCCAACTTCACCCGCACGCCGCGCCGCCATGACTACAGTCTGGTCCCGCCGCACGACACGATGCTCGACGCTATCCTGGCCGCAGGCAAGCAGACCATCGGTGTCGGCAAGATCCACGACATCTTTGCGGGCAAGGGCATCGGCGAAACTATCCGCACCTCCGGCAACACCGAGGGCCTGCAGGTCACGCTGGAGCTGGCGGACCGCGATTTTGAGGGTCTGGCCTTCGTCAACCTCGTCGACTTTGATATGCTCTACGGCCACCGCCGCAACATTGCGGGCTACGCCGCCGCTGCTGCCGAGTTCAACGACTGGCTGCCCGGCTTTATGGCAAAAATGCGCCCGGGTGACATCCTGATGGTCACGGCGGATCACGGCTGCGACCCCAGCTACACCAAGACCACCGACCACACCCGTGAGCACGTACCGTTCCTGATTTACGGCGACGAGGTCAAGCCCGGCGTCAACCTGCACACCCGCTACAGCTTCGCCACGATTGCCGACACTGTCTGCAAGGCGCTGGGCGTTGACTACTGCCCGGCGGGCTGCGGTGTTTATGATGAAATTGCCCGCTAAGGTGGGCGTTCTTGTGCTGGACCTGCTGGCCGCAGTGCTGGTCCTCTATTCGGTTTCACTGATTTTTTTGTCCAACTTCAACATGGGCAACCTGATGGTTTGGCTGCTGACGGCCTGCGTGGCCGGGTACGCCGTGTTCCGCCGCCCGCTCAGCCTGTGGTTTTCCGTGGGCGCAGGACGGGTCGTTTTCTGGGTACTGGCCGTTCTGGCCGGGGTGTATCTGGCGCTGATCGCCTTTGTGTCGGTCAGCGGCTATATGAACCCGCCCACGGGGGACGAAAGGGTCATCATCGTGCTGGGGGCCGGGCTGCATAAGGATAAGCCCAGCAAGCTCCTGCAATGCCGCCTGAATAAGGCGTATGACTACGCCGCAGCCCACCCGGACACACTGGTCATCACCAGCGGCGGGCAGGGCCGCGACGAATGGCTGCCCGAGGGCGACGCCATGCGGGACTACCTGATTGCCAAAGGACTGCCTGCGGACCGCGTGCTTGCCGAATCCGGTTCGACCTCCACCGAGGAAAACTTTGCCTTCTCACTGACCATCCTGCGGGAGCATGGCTTTGATGAGACAACGCCCATCGTCTACGTTTCCAATGCGTTCCACTGCTACCGCGCCGGGAAATACGCCGCCCTGGCGGGCTTCACCAAAGCCACGGCGCTGCCCGCTGCAACGCCGCTGCGCAGTGTGCTGCCATGCTATCTGCGGGAGGCACTGGCACTGCTCTACTACTGGGTATTCAAAACGTCCACCAGCGGACCGATGCATGCGATGGTCGGCCTGCTGGAGCTGAATAAAAATTTCTTTTATAAATAGGAGGGGACTGCCATGCAGATCCGCTATTACAAGGAGTACAGCCGGTTTCTGAACCGTTTTATGGAGTTTAAGGTCTACGGCCATGCCG
>ERZ773158.2677-NODE-2677-length-12490-cov-3.709047_pt1 | contig 12490 bp, 13 predicted proteins | sample MGYA00511918_ERZ773158 | MGnify/ENA primary metagenome ERZ773158 (study PRJEB29015, sample SAMEA2737876) | human gut metagenome | biome: human gut; feature: human-associated habitat; material: faeces | place: China | collected 2012 ...
CCCCCGACCTGCTGATTACAAATCAGCTGCTCTACCAGCTGAGCTACACCAGCATCTCAACGCTCGAATAATATATCACAAATCGAGCGTTGAGTCAAGCCCTAAATCAAAAAAAATCGAAAAAATCGTTTATTTTCCGCTCCTGAGCAGTTCCGTCATGACCGCCGCCGAATTCTTCGCGGCAAGGGCGGTGAATTTTGAATAATCCATGTGCGATGAGCCGTCCGCCGCGTCGGATATCGCGCGGATAACGCAGAACGGAACTTTGTTCACATAGCACACATGACCTATCGCTGCGCCCTCCATTTCGCAGGCTATCGCGCCGAAAGTCCCGAAGATATATTTCTTCTTCTCCGCGCTGTTGACAAAGCAGTCGCCCGAGGCAATTTTGCCCTTGACGCATCTGATGCCGCCGACTCCATCGGCAGCGGCGCAGATTTTATCGGCAAGCTCGCCGTCGGCGGGGATATCAACTATATTTATGCCCGATATCATGCCGACCGGGTCGCCGAGCGGACTCGTGTCCATGTCGTGCTCGACAACGAAGTCGCTGACCGCGATATCGCCGATATTGAGCTTCGTGCTCAGGCTCCCGGCAACGCCCGTGTTTATTATCCTCTCCGGCGAATAGAGCAGGATCATCGTCTGGGCGCACATCGCCGCGAACACTTTGCCTATTCCGCATACGGCGGTCACCACCTCGCGCCCGCAGAGCGTGCCGCTCGTGAACTCGATGCCGCTGACTGTCTTTGTCTGCCTGTTCTCCATCTGCGCGTTGAGCGCCTCTATCTCGATTTTCATCGCTCCGATTATTCCGGTCATGGCTGTCTCCTTTTTACTCCGTGGGATATTTGAAATCCTGATTGCGGCTCTCGAGCTCTTTGAGATACCGCGCCGCCTCTTTGTGCGCCGCCTCGATGCTGAGTTCTTTATAGTTGCCGCACTCCTTGCGCGATGCGCCGAACATCTCCGACGCGTCAATAGTCTTTCTCAGCGCCTCTTTGACTTTTTCGAGCGCGCGCTCATGGTTCTGCGAGCGCATGAGCAGATAAAAGCCCGTGCGGCAGCCCATGGGGCCGAAGTATATGACATCATCCGCCGCGTCCGAGTTGCGCAGGAACGTCGCGAGCATATGCTCCATGGAGTGCATCGTGATGTTGTCCATATAGTCGCCGCAGTTCGGCTTGCGGGTGCGCAGATCGTATGTCGTGATATCGCCGTCGATGCGCGAGATGTACATCCCCGGGACTATATAGTCGTGATCGACCGAAAAGCTGGTTATTCTCTGCATAAAATACCCTCCTGTTTTCTGACAGATGAATTATACCACACGCCGGGCGCGGTTTCAATGAATATCGGCGCGCGGCGGAGCAAAAATAGAATCGAAGGAGGCTTTTATAAAATGGGAAAATTCTTTCTTGAAAACCGCGAGATACGCGAATGCTTCGACGCGCTGCCGGTTGAAGTGCGCAACAAGATAATCGAGAGCGATCTCGAAATAAACAGCAAAGACGAGCTCGAGCTTGTCGCAAAAAGGCTCGAAAATCTTTCCAAATAGCCATTTTCTGTTGACTGATGCCGCGCACTCGTGTAAAATGGGTGTGCGGTATATTTTACACAGATTTTACAATAGAATTAGTATCGTGCTGTAAAACAACATACAAAAAGAGGCATCGCTATGATTATTGACAAATTCGAGAATCTTCCGCTCTATTTCTCCTGCCTGCCGGGGCTCGACAAGGCGGCGGAGTTCCTCGCCGGAGAGAATATTGCCGACGGACACTACGAGATAGACGGCGAAAAAATATTCGCAAACGTGTCGAGCTATGAGCCAAAGGAGTTTAACGGCGATATGCGCTTTGAGGCGCATAGAAAGTACGCCGATCTTCAGGCGGTTCTCGAGGGCGAAGAGCGCATCGACTGGGCGCCGCTCGGCTCGCTCAAGGAAGAGAGCGAGGAATATTCAAAGGGCGGCGACATAGCATTTTACAGCGGGGACGAGCACATGAGAGTAACTCTCTCGGCGGGCGAATTTCTTATTCTGTTTCCCGGCGACGCGCACAAGCCCTGCATCCGCAGCGGCGGAAAAGTGAAGAAAGCGGTAGTAAAGCTCGCGCTGTAAAACGCGCTTTCGGGTGAAGCTATGAAGAAAAACGACAAGATAACAGTTATAACCTGCGCGGCGGCGTTCGCGCTGAATGTCGCGCTGTTTTCGGTCAAGCTCTATGTCGGCCTGTGCGCGAACAGCATCAGCATATATTCAGACGCCGTGAACAATATGTTCGACAGCCTCTCGGGGCTTGCGGCGTTCATCTGCTTCGCCGCACTGCTCAGCTCCTCGAGCGAGGGCACGCGCGCGATAATCAAAAAAGCAGAGCAGTTCTTTTCGTTCGTCATGTCGGTGATAATACTTCTCACGGGGCTGTATTTCGCATATAATTCGCTCGAGCGGCTGTTCTATCCGACGCCGATATCTTATCTGACGCGCTATCTCGTGATGCTGATAGTCACGGTCGCAGTGAAGTTCATCATGTTCTTCGCCTATCGCGGGGTCTACCGAATCACCGGCTCGCCGATAATAAAAGTCATGGCGGCGGACAGCATTCTCGACTGCTTCATAACCCTCGCCACGGTCATGAGTCTCACCGTCTCGCAGTATGTCGAGTTCGCGGTCGACGCGGTGTTCGGGCTTGTCATCAGCACGGTGCTGGTAACCTCGGCGGTGAAGCTCGCGAAAAAATCGGGTGCTGTGATGCTCGACTTCGTCGGCAGCGGCAAACGCGAAGAAATATCTGAAATATTTGACTCCCTCGGCGTTGCGGTCGATTATATCACCTACCGCCGCACGGGGACGGAAATTGAAGCGTTTGCAAAGCCCAAATTCCCGGAAAATACAGATGAAAATGAAATAACTCAAAAACTTGTCAGCGCCTGCAAAGAAAGAGGCGTGACGCTGCACATATTGAAAATCTGAAGAGTCATGAAAGGAGCAAAAATGAAAGAGAAAAAGAAGAAAGACCCGAAGAAGAAAAAGAGAGCGCTGATTATCACAGGCTCTATCCTCGGCGTTTTCGCGCTGTTTGTTATTACCGTCGTTATGATAACGATTATCGGCGACAAGGCGAACATCAAGCGCGCCGAGAGCTATGACCCGGTGGTCATTGAGAATCAGCTCGTGCCCGAGAAGGACGAGAACGGCTACTGGACGTTCACGACCGACCGCGATTTCAAGATTATGCAGCTGACCGACATACATCTCGGTGGCGGCTGGCTCTCGCTAAAGAAGGACTCGCAGGCGATAAACGCAGTCGCCACGATGATCCAGGCAGAGAAGCCCGACCTCGTTATTATAACGGGCGACATGGCGTTCCCCGTTTTCTTCAAGGCGGCGACATTCAACAACAAGCTGCCCGCCAAAGAAATAGCCGCTCTCATGGAGCATCTCGGGGTCTACTGGACGGTCGCCTTCGGCAACCACGACACCGAGGCTTACAGCTACTACTCCCGCGAGCAGATTTCGGACTTCTACGGCAACTCCGGCTTCAAATACTGCCTGTTCCAGAAGGGTCCCGACGATGTTGACGGCTACGGCAACCAGGTCATAAACGTCAAGAACTCCAAGGGCATCCTCACCCAGTCGCTCTACATATTCGACAGCCACTCGTACACCGACGGCGACTTCCTTGGCATGATGTGGAAATACGACAACATCCATGAGAACCAGGTTCAGTGGTACAGAGACAACGTAAATCTCATGAACAAGCAGAACAACGAGCGTCTCAAGAAGCTGGGTCTGCCCGAAAATTCGGATGTCAAGTCCCTCGCGTTCTTCCACATTCCGCTGACCGAACAGCGCGACGCATGGTACGAATACATGGCAAACGGCTTCAAGGACACGGAAAATGTCAAGTATGTCTACGGCAAAGCCGGTGAGGGCAAAAAGATAATCTATTGCGGCATGGGCGAAGACGATCTGTTCGAGACGATACAGGAGCTCGGCTCAACGAAGGGACTCTTCTTCGGTCACGACCACGACAACAACTTCTCGATTTATTATAAAGGCATCCGCATGACTTACGGATACAGCATCGACTACCTCGCCTATTCGGGAATCAACAAGCGCGGTTCCCAGCGCGGCTGCACGATAATCACTGTCTCGCCCGACGGCACTTTCGACTGCAAGGCGGAAAACTACTATCAGAAGAAGTATCAGAGCCAGTACGAAAAAGAGCAGGTCACGATGCAGGATGTCACCGAGGCTTCGACTCATCTTTAATATAACGCCCGCAGGCTTATAAGCATAAAAAAGCAATCCTACCCGAGGAAAATCCCTTGGGTAGGATTTTTGTGTATACGGCACGGCGAAGCGGAGATTTAGGGTTGTTGTCCAGAGTTGCCGATTTTTCCTTGCTTTTTTAGATGTCCTTTTGTAGGGGTCGGCGACTCGACGACCCTTTGACGCGCCAACGGCACGATGTTAGACTATAAAATTTTTACCCTCTGCCTTCGCTACCTACCTTAACTAAATATTTTATCTCTTACAGCGTTTCGGCATTTTCTTTTTGTTTGAAAAAGAAAATGCCTGCAAAAGAAAAGCAAACTGTGCCCGCAAGAAGGCAAGCAAGCACCGCTTAAAAGCAAGTCTTTTTGCGCCATGCTGCGAAAAAACCGCTTGAAATGCGAAAGCATTTCTGCGCGTCTTTTTCTTGCCTGTCATCAAAAATTCAATGCTTTTAAGTGCAAGCAGTTTTGCTGTGCAAAACCGACACTTGCTCACCTCCTTGCGGGCGGCTTCGCCCCGAGACCCCGCGAGCGCCGCGCCGCAGTACATAGGTTGCTCTTCTCAGTGGGCAGCTCGGCACATTCGCCCGCAAACGCGCCGGAGCTTGAACGAGTGCGGGCAACGTCGCCGAAGCGCCGCCGGTGGCGGATGAAGCGAGGCGATGTTGGCGAAAAACAAGGAGCATAGCGCCCGCTCCAAGGGCGATAGGCGACTATGTTTTGAGAGGGTTATGCGGCGTCTTGCTGCGCAAGCCGTCCCCTCGCACCTCTAAAAAAGTCTTCAAACACTGCGACGCGACTATTGGAAGCTTGATTACAAAAGTCGGCTTGGTCACTTGCTTTTACTTTGCAAGAGTTCAAAAAACGAGGCTTGTCTGCCTGTTTAAATCTTTCTATCGACTACGCCGATAACGGACAGCCGCAAGGGCTGTCCCTACAAACGGTCGGTAATGAATAGTTCGAGGATTTCATGCCGCTCACGCGGTATCGGTGCGTCGAGGTCGCCGCACCCTACATGTTGCGCGTCAATAAATTTGTGCAGATTTCGCGGGCGGATGATATCTGCCCCTACTTACTTTGAACGAAGCGAAACAAACCCCTCAGTCGCTCTGCGACAGCTCCCCTTCAGGGGCGCCTGAATATATTCTATAACGATACTCAATTTACCCATCAACAAAACCAACCTGCCCAAAGCTTATATCAGGCAGGTTGGTTGTCTTTACTCTCCGTCCACCGGAGGGTTTGATTTTTAATATCCGAGGTTCATATCAACCTCGTTGATAATATCCTCCCCTGCTATATAGCGGCGAAGATTTTCGAGACAGATGTCCCATACTTTCTTTTCCGTCGCCGGGTCGTGACCGAAGCCGCGCCCGGAGATATGCGGAGTTATCAAAACATTCGGCATTTTCCACAGCGGTGAGTCCGCCGCGAGCGGCTCATTTTCGAGCACATCGAGAATCGCGCCCGCAATGCGCCGCTCTTCGAGCGCGCGGACGAGCGCGTCCGTGTCAATAAGACTCCCGCGCCCGACATTTATAAACAGCGCGTCACTCTTCATCAGGCAGAGGCGGTCGTAATTTAATATATGCCCCGTCTCTTTTGTGTTCGGCAGACAGCCGATGAGCAGATCCGCACGCGGCAGAAGAGAATCTATATCCGACAGCGTGTGCATCTCATCAAAATATTGCGCGGGCGCGCCTGTTCTGCGAATGCCGATATTTTTTGTCCCGAACGCCGAGAGCCGCTTTGCGATATTCGAGCCGATGTCGCCAGTGCCTAAAATAAGAGCCGTTTTGCCTTCAATCGTCCGCTCGGCTCCGGCATCGCGCCAGATGCACGCCTTCTGATTTTCGATATATTCCGGGAAACGCCTGTAGACGCAGAGAATCGCGCCGATAACATATTCGGCGATGACCGAGCCGAACGCACCGGACGCATTCGCTATTTTTATCCCCTGCGGGAAGCCGCCGCGCGTGTATATATCCGCGCCCGCCCAGGTCATCTGGATGAATTTCAGGTTCTTCGCCTCTCTTATTCTCTCCGTGCGCGGTTCGCCGATAACCACTTCGGCGCTGCCTATATCGCTTTTTCTGTCTTTAAATAAAAATACACAGCTGTTTTTGAATTCTTCGAGCCGCAGCTTTATCTCATCGCTGCACGGCGCCGTTATCAGAACCTCTGTCATGCAATCACCTCAACACAAAATTATGCCCGCGGGCAAAAGATATCCCCCCGCATGAGCGGAGGGAATTCGCATTTAGTCGCCGAGGCTCTTGAGCGCATCTGCCAAGCGGGACAGATCCTCTTTGTCGAAGAAATCTATCTCGAGCACTCCGCTCTCCTTGCCGGGCTTCGTGCCGACCTTGACCTTTCTGCCGAGGAAGTCGGTCAGGGCGAGCTCTACTTCATCGTAGTAGCTCGCACGGCGGGCGGCGGGCTTCTCCGCCTTGGGTTCTTTATTTCTTTTCTTGACTAATTTTTCAACATCGCGGACGGTCAGCCCTTTTTCTATAATCAAATCCGCCGTCTCGATGATATCCTGCTCATCTTTGAAACCGAGCAGGGCGCGTGCGTGACCGGGCGAGAGCTTGCCGTCCGAGACGAGCGCAATGACGCTGTCCGGGAGCTTGAGAAGTCTCAGCGCATTAGCCACTGCGGGACGGGATTTGCCGACGCGCTCCGCCGCCTCGTCCTGAGTCAGCGAGAGGGTGTCCATGAGCGCCTTTATGCCCTGCGCCTCTTCAATCGCGTTGAGATCCTCGCGCTGGAGGTTTTCTATAAGAGCGAGAGCCATCGCCTCGTCGTCGCTGAGCTCTTTTATAACAACGGGAACTTCAGTCAGACCCGCCATGCGCGATGCGCGTCAGCGGCGTTCGCCGGCGACGAGCTGATAGCTGCCGTCTGGCATCGGGCGCACGAGAAGCGGCTGAATGACGCCGTGTTTCGCTATGCTGTCCGCAAGCTCGGCGAGCGCATCCTCGTCAAATATTTTTCTCGGCTGGTCGCGGTTGGGCTCGATATCCATTATCTTGAGCTTGACCGCGCTGGTCGAGGCTATCTCTTCAATGGAGTTGTCGGCAAACAGAGCGTCAAGCCCGCGGCCGAGTCCGCCTTTTTTTGCTGCCATTTATATTTCCCCTTTCGGCTCAGTTGCTTTTCTTTCCGTTCATTCTCAGGAACTCGTCCGCAAAGTCGTTATATGCGCTCGTTCCCTTTGAGCTTCTGTCATAGTACATGACCGGCTGACCGAAGCTCGGAGCCTCGGAGAGTCTGACATTTCGCGGAATGACCGAGGAATAGACCTTTCTGGGGAAGAAGCGTTTGACTTCGTCAACGACCTGCTGGGTGAGATTGAGTCTGCCGTCGTACATCGTGAGCAGAACTCCCTCGATCTCTATCATCGGGTTATAGAGGCGCTTGACCTGCCTGACGGTAGACATGAGCTGCGACAGACCTTCGAGCGCATAGTACTCGCACTGGATCGGCACCATGACTGTGTCCGAAGCGCACAGGGCGTTGAGGGTTATGAGTCCGAGCGAGGGCGGGCAGTCAAAGAAGATAAAATCAAAATCCGCCTTGACGGGTGCGAGCGCAGTCTTGAGTCTGCTCTCGCGGCGATCCATATCCACGAGTTCAAGTTCCGCACCGGCGAGAGCCATGTTCGACGGCAGAACCCAAACGTTCTCATACTCGCTCTCGAGGATAACATCCTTTGCGGGGACGGAGTTTATCATCACATCATATGCCGACTGCTCGAGCGCGCGCTTGTTGATGCCGAGTCCGCTCGTCGCGTTGCCCTGCGGGTCGATGTCCGCGAGGAGGACTTTATACCCCTTGTCGCCGACGGCCGCCGCGAGGTTGACCGCCGAGGTCGTCTTGCCGACGCCGCCTTTCTGATTGACTATTGCAATTACCTTTCCCAATCCGAAGTCTCCTTTGCCTTTTTCGGCCAAAAATACTGCAAAAATTATACCATAACGCTTTGAAAAGGTCAATCAGAATATCGGACACCGACGTTTCACGTGAAACATTGAAACGACAAAGCGGCAGGCTCCTTTTTGGAAGTCTGCCGCCCTGCCGTGATGTGGGGTGTGAAAGAGAAAGATATGGTAATGGGGGATTGTCAAATTTATGGGTCAGCCTGCGTTGCGGCAGGCGAACTCTTTCGGTATGCGCACCGTGAACTCGATGCTGTCCTGCGTCTCGGTGCGCAGGGACTCCGCCCTGATGCCCGCTTCGCGCATGGTATCGACGGCGTGGTTTATTGTGTTGACAAAGATGCGGACATCTTTGAAGAGCTTTATAACGTGCGGCTTGTGCGCGGTCTCGTCATCGAGAATCGCATTGACGAGCTTTTCGGTCTGCGCCACATTCAGCGAACGCTTTATGACCGTATCTGTCGCGGCGTGCAGCTTATTTAAATCTTCTATCCTGAGCAGAGCACGGGCATGGCGCTCGGTTAAATCTGCGGAAATCATCTTCTCGCGGATATCCTCGGGCAGGCGCAGAAGCCGAAGCTTATTTGATAATGTGGATGGAGCTTTGCCGAGCTTTTCCGAAAGCTGAGCTCTGTCGAGTCCGTACTTTTCGCCGAGCGACTCTATCGCAAGCGCCTCTTCAAAAAAGTTGAGGTCGCGCCGCTGAAGATTCTCTATCACGGAATAGACAGCCGCCTGCGTGGAATCCGCATTTATAACAATGCACGGCACGCGGTCGAAGCCCGATTCTGTTGCAGCTCTGAGCCGCCGCTCCCCTGCTATCAGCTCATATTTTCCGTCCCCGTCCTCCGCGCGCACCGAAAGCGGTTGGAGTATTCCATTGCGGCGGATGCTCTCGCCGAGGGACGAAAGCTCGTCGGGGTCGAAATATTTTCTCGGCTGATTCGGGTTTGTCCTGATCTTATCAACAGGAATGAGCAGAACAGCTCCGGCTTTTGAAACTTCCATGGCACTTGTCCTTTCCGATAATAGAAGAACCGCCGTTCCTCTGTGATAAAAGCATATCACCGGAAAAGGCGGTTGTCCACTGTTTTCGGTCGGGCAGAAATGAGCCGTTCGGGAGCTTTTCCCCGTTATACGAGCGGCTTTTTTGAAATCTGTGCCGAAGGGCGCGGGTATTTTGTCGCAGTGTGCGATATCTTTTTTACATTTATCAGAACTCTCTCGCCGCCGTCGGGCAGTATGAGAGTCTCGGTCTTTTGAGTCTCGCCGCCGAGTGTGGCAATCGCTTTTCCGGCGCAGTCGAGTTCTTCGGCACCCTTTGCGCCTTTCATCGCGCAAAAAGTTCCGCCGACTTTAACAAACGGCAGGCAGTATTCGCACAGCACGTTCATCGCCGCGACCGCGCGCGAAACCGCAAAATCGAAGCTCTCACGCAGCTCCCCCTGCCCCGCCTCCTCGGCGCGCGCATGGACTATATTAGCGGAAAGCCCGAGTTCTTCAACGCTCTGCGAGACGAACGCCAGCTTTTTGCCCGTCGAGTCGAGCATGGTGAGTCTTATCTCCGGGCGGGCTATCAGCAGAGGAATCCCCGGGAATCCGCCGCCCGTGCCGACATCTATGACTTTCGTCCCCGGCTGAAGATCGATCATGCGAAGCGCAGTGAGGCTGTCCGCAAAGTGCTTGACGGCTATCCCCTCGGGGTCGGTTATGGCGGTGAGATTGAGCACTTTGTTTTTTTCGACAAGCATCGACGCAAAAAGCTCAAATCTTTCAAGAGCCTGCGCATCGAGCTCAACGCCGATATCGGCGCAGATATTTTTGAGCCTGTCTTTATTTATCATGTTTCCTGTTCTCCCTCTCCAGATGAATCAGCAGCACCGAAATGTCCGCAGGGCTGACGCCGGATATTCTCGACGCCTGGCCGACATTCTCCGGGCGTATCTTTGAAAGCTTCTCGACCGCCTCAAGCCGCAGTCCGCCGAGCGCGGCATAGTCTATATCCTGCGGTATTTTTTTCACTTCGAGTCGGCGCATCTCATCGACCTGCGCCTGCTGGCGTTTTATATATCCCTCGTATTTGATATCTATCTCGACCTGCTCGAACACTTCTTTCGGATAGTCCGGGCGCGTCGGGTCAAACGGGGCGAGCAGTTTATAATCCGCCTGCGGACGGCGCAGAAGCTCGGAGAGTCTTATTCCGCCGTCGATGGGCGATGTTTCACGTGAAACAAGTATATCATTCAGCTCTTTGCACGCGTGGATAGTAGTATTTTCTGCGCGGCGTTTCTCGTCTTCAATCAATTCGAGCTTGCGGCAGAATGCGTCATAGCGCTCCTGCGAGATGAGTCCCAGTTCGTAGCCTATAGGAGTCAGGCGGCGGTCGGCGTTATCCTGCCTGAGCAGGAGTCTGTATTCCGAGCGCGAGGTCATCATTCTGTACGGATCGGAGCAGCCCTTTGTGACGAGGTCGTCTATGAGCGTTCCGATATACGAGCTGGCGCGGTCGAGTTCGAGCGCGCTCTTTTTCTGAACCTTACGTGCGGCGTTGATGCCCGCTATCAGTCCCTGCGCGGCTGCCTCTTCGTATCCGCTCGAACCGTTGAACTGGCCTGCGCCGAAGAGCCCGTCAAAGTCGTTGAACTCAAGACTGCGCTTGAGCGCGAGCGGATCGATGCAGTCATATTCTATAGCATAGGCGGTGCGCATTACCTCACAATGCTCCAATCCGGGGATAGTGTGCAGGAATTCGAGCTGCACATCCTCCGGCAGCGAAGAAGAGAGCCCCTGGAGATACATTTCCTGAGTCTCCGCGCCGCATGGTTCGATGAATATCTGATGCCGCTCCTTTTCGGAGAAGCGGACTATTTTATCCTCTATGCTCGGGCAATAGCGCGGACCGACTCCGTCTATCTTTCCGGAATAGAGCGGCGAGCGGTGGAGGTTCGAGAGAATAACTTTCTTCGTCTCCTCCCCCGTGTAGGTCACATAGCATTCGCGCGTGTTCTTCACTTCGTACCTGCCCGTGAACGAAAACGGCACTATATCCTCATCGCCGAACTGCGGTTCGAGCTTTTCGGTCTCAACGCTTCTGCGGTTGACTCGCGCGGGCGTGCCCGTCTTGAATCGGCGCAGAGGGAGTCCGAGGGCTTTGAGCGACTTCGACAGCTCGGTCGCCGGGAACATCCCGTCCGGTCCGCTCTCGTATGAGACATCGCCGATGTAGACTCTGCCGCCGAGGAAAGTGCCCGTCGCGAGCACCACGCACTTCGCGCGGTAAACGGCTTCGAGCCGGGTGGTGAGCACCCACTCTCCTGAGTCATAATGAATATCGATTATTTCAGCCTGACGGAGCGTCAGATTTTCCTGCTCCTCAAGCGTTCTTTTCATATATGCGCTGTAGGCGCGCCTGTCGATCTGCGCGCGCGGGCTGTGGACTGCCGGGCCCTTGCCCAAATTGAGCATACGCATCTGCAAAGTGTTCGCGTCCGCCGCGAGACCCATTTCGCCGCCGAGCGCATCTATCTCGCGCACGAGATGTCCTTTTGAAGTTCCGCCTATCGACGGGTTGCACGGCATATTGCCGACCCAATCGAGATTGACGGTGAACACCTCCGTCTTGCATCCGAGACGCGCCGAAGCGAGCCCCGCCTCGATTCCCGCGTGACCCGCGCCTATAACGGCAACATCTATTCTACCCGCATCGTATTTCATTCGGTCAGTACCCCTTTGTTTTCCTCAACAGTATATCCGCTTTCGCCGAGCACAGAAATCGCATCGGCAAAGTTATTTTCTTTTATTAAAATATAGTCGGTATCATATGTAGACACCGCAAAAATGCTTATCCCCCGCCGCGCGAGCACGGATGTGATATCGGCGAGGATGCCGACGAGCGAAAAGTCCAACTCGCCGCAAACGCGCAGAGCGCGCCAGCCGTCCTCGCGGCGCAGAATGCCGCCCGGCACAAAATCAGTCGGGCAGACGAGCGAGATTTCGGAATCCGTCCGCGCGAAAAATATAAAATTTGTGTCCGGCAGAGCGGACGGAAGTTTTTCAAGTTTGCAGACGGAAAAGATTCCGTCAATGATTTCGAGAGTCATATGTGAATCCTTGGTGTGATGTAATTATTTAGGACGACAGTAATATAGGTTTTGGTTAACATAATCAGCTTCTGCCTTCGCGTCTTGCCATAATCAAACCTTTATATTTTCCACGTTTCGGCATTTTCTTTTTATTTGAAAAAGAAAACGCCTGCAAAAGAAAAGCAA
>ERZ773158.2694-NODE-2694-length-12410-cov-5.330231_pt1 | contig 12410 bp, 9 predicted proteins | sample MGYA00511918_ERZ773158 | MGnify/ENA primary metagenome ERZ773158 (study PRJEB29015, sample SAMEA2737876) | human gut metagenome | biome: human gut; feature: human-associated habitat; material: faeces | place: China | collected 2012 ...
AAGCCAAGAGGGCGCCTGCGATGACAATCGACAGCACGATGCCGAACTTGGTGCGTAAAGTGTTTAAACTTGCCATATAAATTGTTAATTATTCGTATTGTTTCGAATTATCAGCCAAAGGTAGTAAAATTAATTGTAAAAAGAACAGAATAAAAGTAAAAATATACGCACGCTTCGCCCCCGTAATCCCCGCCGGGGCGGGAATTTACCGGAAAGGCGGCGGAATCCGGCCCACGCTACAATTTCTTCACCCGCGCCAGTTCGATGCGCGAACGCGTCGTACGGAGAATCCGCAATTGCAGGCCGCCGATGAAAACCGTCTCCCCGGCGGTGGGAATACCCTCGTAATTGAAGATGATGAAACCGGCCAGCGTGTCGTATTCCTTGCTCTCCTCGATGCCGAGGTTGTATTTTTCATTCAGGTATTTCACCTCCAGGCGGCACGAGAGAACATACTCGTCGGGGCCGACCTGCTTTTCGGTGAGGTCCGGAATGTCGTGCTCGTCCTCGATCTCGCCGAAAATCTGCTCCAGCACGTCTTCGAGCGAAATGACGCCCGCCGTGCCGCCGAATTCGTCGATCACGACGGCGATGTTCGAACGGTGCTTGATGAAATTCTCCAGCATCAGCTGCAAAGGCATGGTCTCGGGCACGAAATTGACCTCCATCATCACGTCGGCGATCTGCCGGGGCCGCGTGAAAAGGCTTTTCGAATTGACGTAGCCCACGATGTTGTCGATCGACTTGCGCCAGACGAAGATACGCGAATATTTCGAGTCGACGAAACGCGCCGTGAGCTGTTCGATCGAGGTGTCGTCGATGTCCACGGCCTCGACGTCCACACGCGGAACCATGCAGTCCCTGACGCGCAGGTCGGCGAAATCCAGCGCGTTCTGGAAGAGTTTCAGCTCGTTGTCCGGTTCCGAATGCTGCTCCGGGCTGTTCGTGTCGAGCAGCGCCGCAAGGTCCTCGCGGTCGAAACTCGGAGTGATGTTCCGCTCCTCGACGCGGCGGCCCAGAAGGTGCAGAATGCCGTGGGAAAGCAGCGTCGTGAAACGCGCCACCGGATAGAGTACGATGTAGAAAAAATAGATCACCGGCGCCAGCGCGCGGTAATAGAAATTGGGATTGTTCCTGAAAATCGACTTGGGGAGAAACTCGGCGAAGAAGATGATGATGACCGTCGAAACGGCGGTGTCCACGGCGACCGAGCCGCTCCGGGCGAGCTGCTCCCACCCCAGCGAGGCGTAAATGCTGCGCAGAAGCAGCGACATCGCCAGCGAATAGACGACCAGTGCGATGTTGTTGCCCACGAGGATCGTGGTGATATACTGCCCCGGATGGCGGGCGAAAACCTCGGCAATCTGGTCGAACATGCGGTTCTGCTTGCGGTCGATCTCCAGCTTGAGACGGTTCTTGCTCGTAAAGGCAATCTCCATCCCCGAGAAAAAAGCCGACAGCAACAGCATTACGACGATCAGGACGACGGTGGTGAGCATCGCTTTCAGTTTTTGAGTTTGGGTTCGACGGAAACCTGCTCCTCCCGGGAGCCGTCCAGCATTTTCAGCGGCCGGCGCTCAACTTCCGCCTCGGGTCTTCCGACCTGCCTTTCAGCCGGTCCGGCGGGAATCTCCCGGGCCGGAGCGGCCCTCCCGGATTCGGGCGTCCGGACGGCGGACCGGCTGTCGGAGGGCCGGCTGTCGGAGGGTTTCGGAACCGGGCGCACGGACGTGGAATCCGTGGCCGCGGAGTCGGCGCTCTGCTTCATCTCGACCTCCATACGGCCCTTCATGCGGCGAAAACGCCAGTCCTTGAACTCCTCGTCCGATTCGAAACCTTCGCCGATGAAGACATCGCGGCCGTTGTTCTGCACGATCTTCGAATCGACGTTCGAATAGATTTTCTTGGTTCGCGCGTTCCAGAACAACTGTTGCGTATAGAGTTTCTTGCCGTCCGATTTCTCTACCACGACATTTCCCCGCGCCTCCCACAGGTCGCGGGTCTCGTAATGGATCGCATAGTTGGCCGTCAGCACGGCATCGACCGACGAGAGCGAATCGTTCTTATAGGTCGTCATCTCCACACCCTTGGGGAACTCGCGGTAAGGCTCGCGCGCCAGCGAATAACCTTCGAGCAGCGGGGTTTTGAAATGATACGAACGGCGGCCGTTCTGCGACATGACAACCGACAGGTTTTCGCTGTATTCGGTCATCATCATCTCTATCCGGGACTCCGATTCGGGTTCTTCTTCACGCTCGCAAGAGAATAGCAAGATAGCACTCCCCACAACGGAGAGTGCTACCATCACGTATCTTGCGATAAATCTGTCCATCAATTAGCGGGGACGCACAGTAGTCGACACACCGGCAGCCGTACCGCAGTTGACGGTATAGCGTGCGCCTTCCTGCAACTCGTTGAAGAAGCACTCCTCCGAAGTCGGGAAACGGCTGCGGAATGCGTTCATCGAGGTTTTGGCAGGTTCGCGGTATTCCGAATCGCTCGGCAGCAGCTCGACGGCCTTGGCCATCGTGTCGTAAGCTGCCCAGAAGGTAGCCGGCCCGGCGAAACCTTCACAATGAGCTGCCGAAATGCCGTAGCACTGAGCCAGTACGAAATACGGCACACCGTCCTCGGGGTTCAGATCGCGGGCCTGACGGGCAGCCGATGCGGCGCCCTGGATGTCGTTGGAAACCAAACCTACCAGCGCCATGCGCACCAGCAGCAGCTGACGCTCAGCGGGATCCGTCTCGACGGCAAGCGCCTCGTTGAGGTATTTCATGGCCTTGGTATAGTCGCCCTTGCTCTGGAACGCCTGCGCAAGGAACATCGCGGTTTCCGACGAAGGTTTCACCGTATAGTATTTCTCGGCAATCGAGAAATAGAAATCGCCGTCGCACTTGGCACGCGACATCAGGGCTACGGCCTGCGCCAGCAACGCCTCATCGTCGGGAGCAGCCTCCAGCTTGCCGCGGAACAGTTTTTCGAGGTTATCGCAGCTGGCCGCGCCGCTCAGGCCGAAAGCCGCGTCGAACTGCGACTTGTAATCGCCGGCCTCGGGGTTCTTCTCGAAGAACGGGGTCAGGCGGTCGTACTCGGCGATGATCTCATCGGGCATCACCTCGTCAGTATTCTTGTAATCCTCGCAGAGGTTCGAGAAATAAGCCACCACGGTCTCGGGGTCGGTGCTGTCACCGCCCTGCGCGATTGCCGCGCGGAATGCCTCGCGGATGCCCTTGCGGTCGTTGGGTTTGTAGCGCAGGAACTCGCGCGCCTTCTGGTCGAGGATAAAGGCCGTCTTGCCGGGCTTGACGTTATCGCCGAAATACTGGGCACGCATATCGTACATCAGCATCAGCGAGTCGATGAACATGTTCTTCTCCGCCACGCTCTTGGCACGGTTGATCTTGTTCTTATACACGACGGCACCGCGCTGGTAGATCGACTCCGCAGCATCGGGTATCTTGTCGATAAGCCCCTTGAGGTAGTGTGCAGCGGCATCGTAGTCACGGTTGTCGCACGATTCTTTCAGGAAATTACTGTTCAGAATGTTCTGTTCACGCTCTTCGGGAGTAGCGCCCCATTTCGCATATTGCGGGGCACTGAAATCCTGAGCCAAAGCCGCCGAAGCCAAAAACACCAAAGCGGCAGAAAGCAGAAATTTTACGTTTTTCATCGGTCAGAGATTAATTTTTGTATTTCTTATACTTATAATTGTTTTCGTCAGTTAAACTACCTCCGTGTCGGGGTCGCAAGTTACTACTAATTCCTCGGACGTGCAATTTTCCGGCTCAAAAACTAATCGTATTTCGGCCTGCGGAACCAGTATTCCCCGTTCTCGGCACCCGCAAAGAGCGAGAATCCGACCGAGAATTTGAAATACTGCTGCCGCACCAGTCCCAGACGCTCGGAAAGGTTATAGCCGCGACGTCCGTATTCCACGCCCACGTCGATGGTCGAACTGCCGAGGAACTTCACAGGCACCCCTACACCCAACGTAACGGCGTATTCTCCGATTTTATTGCCGTCGTAGGTCTGGTTGTAGGTTCCGTAACGGAAACCCGCCCGGTAGGCCCAGCGTTTCATGAACCTGCGCACGTCGTAATAGTTCGGCGTATACTCCACGCCCACTTTCACCATGCTCGTATTGGTATAGGCCACTTCGTATGCAGATTTGTCCGGGCCGCTGACCCCGGTCATTTCGGTCGCCTTATTGCCGCCGGTCCAGTTCTGATAGACGTAGTCAAGCCCAAGCGTCCATTTCGAGGTCATATAATAAGCCCCCACCGAAAGCTGACGCGGCAAAGCAAGCGCCAGGTGGGTCGTATCGCCCTTCACGGTGGAGTTGTACAGGTCGCCGATATAAATGCGCGAGGTCACATCGGGATTCAGGTTGCCGCCGAAATCGTACGTAGCACCGAACGTCAGCATGCGTTTCTGGTTCATGATAGCCTTCCAGAGGACACCGACCTGTCCTTTGATGCTCGAAATGCTGTAATTGTCGCTGCCGACCGTCGACGAGAAGGTTCCGTCGCCCGTGATCGGCGTCGGGGTCATCACGAAGCTGCGGTCGATGTCGCCCCAGTAATACTGCGCCGCGACACCCAACGAGAAATTCTTGAAAATCTCCCAGCCCAGGCCGACCTTGACCTCCGTCACGTCGCCTTCGCCCTGATAGACGTACTGCACGCGTCCCACATTGCCCCAAACCGGATCGTTCGGGTCGAAATCCTGCGTATACTTGGTACGGTAGCCCACCGAACTGTACGGCGTGAGGCTGAACCCGAGGCCGAGTTTCTTGGCGACCGGCATCTGGAACGCGATATCGTGGAAATTGAACGTATTATAGGCCGTGTTTTTGGACACATTGTCCACCTTCTGCGAATTGTAGTAATTCTGTCCCTCGAGGCCGAAACTGAAGAGGAAACTCTTTTGCGGGATGGTGCTGTACGCTGCAGGGTTGAGCAGATTGATTTTGCCCGGAGTGCCCATGGCCACCCCGACGCCGCCCATCGAGCGCATCTGCGTCGTACCGGGCGTATTGATCTCGCCGATGCCGTACATCGTATAGGGAGAGAATGCGTTAATACTGCTTGTCTGGGCCGATACGGCATAAGGAAGCATCACGGCTGCCGCGACAACCAGCTTAATCAAGGTGTTCTTCACTTGCATTGTGCTCTAAAATTCTATTCAATCCGCAAAAGACCAGATTACAATTTGCAAATATCGTATTTTTAATTCGTTTAACAAAGAATTTTGCATCCCCACCGGTAAAAATTACGCGCAAGCCGTCGATTTTCTCCCGCATGCGGGTGACGTAACCTTCTATTTCGAAGGCGATCCCGTTCATCACGCCCAGTTCGATGGCCTCTTCGGTCGTAAGCCCCGAGAGCCCTTCGCCCCCGGTCGCGGCACACAGCGGCAGCTTGGCCGTATAGTCATGCAGCGCCCTGAAACGCATCGTCACGCCCGGGGAGATGCAGCCGCCCCGGAACGTATTGTCGGCCGTCACCAGGTCTATGGTCACCGCCGTACCGAAATCGACGATCAGCACGTTCTCACCCGGATAGAGCACCGTCGCACCGACGGCTGCGGCCAGCCTGTCGCGCCCCAGCGTCTCGGGCGTAAGGTACGCGTTGCCGATGGGCACGGAGGTCTGGGAGGTGAACTCCAGCAGATAATCCACCCGCCGGCGGAGCATCGCCGCCACGTCATCGACCTCGCCGCGCGTCGACGCCACCACGGCGCGGCGCACGGGCCATTCGGAGAGCAGTTCTTCGAGCACCGACGGGTGCAACCGCTCCATGCAGCGCTGCGCGACAAGCTCCCCCTTGTCGAAAACCGCGAGTTTTACCAGGGTGTTCCCGAAATCTACGACTAAATTCAAAGCTGTTGCAGTGTTTTATACCCGTCCTCAATGTCTTTGACATTCCTAACGGTCATCGCCAGACGATTATTGTGCTGTTTGAGCACAAATCTGGCGGGATTTTGCGTGACCTTGCGGAGCAACTCCATAAAGGTATCGCTTTTGTAATAGGGCGAGTTCTGCTCGCCGACGAAGTGGAGGATCATCAGCCCGTTCTTGACCTTCACCCGCTCGATGCCGAGGCGGATCGCCTCCCAGCGCAGGCGCACGACGTTGAGCAGTTCCTGCGCTTCGCGCGGCAGGGGGCCGAAACGGTCTGCCAGGCGGCTCTCGAAGGCCTGCAACGCGGCTTCGTCCTTGGTCGAGTCGAGCTCGCGGTAGAGCTTCAGGCGTTCGGCCTGCTGTGCCACGTAGGCATCGGGCAGCCCGGCCTCGACCTCTATTTCGATGTGCGCGTCATCCACATAATGCATCTGCTCCACGACATCCTGCTCGGCGGCACCCAGACCCGCCACCTGCAAGCCTTCGGCCCGCAGCTCGGCGATCGCCTCGTTCATGATCTTCTGGTAGGTCTCGAAACCGATGTCGGCGATAAACCCGCTCTGCTCGGCACCCAGCAGGTTGCCCGCGCCGCGGATGTCGAGATCCTGCATCGCAATGTTGAACCCCGACCCCAGGTCGGAGAACTCCTCGATCGCCCGCAGGCGGCGCCGCGCATCGGACGACAGCATCTCCTCGGGCGGCGAGAGCAGGTAGCAATAGGCTTTCTGATTGCTGCGCCCCACGCGCCCGCGCAACTGGTGCAGGTCGCTCAGGCCGAAATTCTGGGCATTGTCGACGATGATCGTATTGGCATTGGGGATGTCGATGCCGTTCTCGATGATCGTGGTCGAAACGAGCACGTCGAACTCCCCGTATATAAAATCCATGATCAGCTTCTCGAGCTTCTCGGCCGGCATCTTGCCGTGTCCGACGGCCACGCGGGCCTTGGGGCATACGCGCGTGATAAGCCCTTGGATGGACATCAGGTCTTCGACGCGGTTATGGACGAAATATACCTGGCCGCCGCGTGCGAGCTCGGCCTCGACGGCGTCGCGGATGATCTCCTCGGAGAAGACATGCGACTCGGTGACGATCGGCTGGCGGTTGGGCGGCGGGGTCGAGATGACCGACAGGTCGCGCGAGCCCATGAGCGAAAATTGCAGCGTGCGCGGGATCGGCGTCGCCGTCAGGGTCAGCGTATCGACGTTGACGGCCATCTGCGTGAGTTTCTCCTTGGCCGCGACGCCGAACTTCTGTTCCTCGTCGATAATCAGCAGCCCCAGGTCACGGAATTTGATCTGCTTGCCCAGTATTTTATGGGTGCCGATCAGGATGTCGATACGCCCCGATTCGAGGTCGGCACGTATCTGCCCCGCCTCCTTGGCGGTCTTGGTGCGGTTGAGATACTCGACCCGCACGGGGAAATCGCGCAGGCGCTCCGAGAAGGAGCGGTAGTGTTGCAGGGCGAGGATCGTCGTCGGCACCAGCACCGCCACCTGCTTGCCGTCCACGGCAGCCTTGAATGCCGCGCGGATCGCCACCTCGGTTTTGCCGAAGCCCACGTCGCCGCAGACCAGCCTGTCCATCGGCTGGTCGGACTCCATGTCCTTCTTGACGGCCGCGACGGTCGTCTGCTGGTCGGGGGTGTCCTCCCACTGGAACGACGCCTCCAGCTCGTGCTGCAGGTAACTGTCGGGCGTGAATGCGAACCCTTTGCTGGCCTTGCGCTTGGCATAGAGGGCGATCAGCTCGCGCGAGATATCCTTGACGGCCTTCTTGGCGGCGTTCTTGAGTTTCTGCCATGCCCCGTTGCCGAGTTTATAGACCTTCGGCGGCTCGCCGTCGCCGGACTTGTAACGCGAAATGCGGTGGAGCGAATGGACGTTTACGAACAACACGTCGCCGTCCTTGTATACCAGCTTGATAGCCTCGTGCACCTTGCCGTTTTCGTTGATCTTCACCAGCCCGTCGAAACGCCCCACGCCGTGGTCGATATGCACCACATAGTCGCCCGGGCGGAGCTGGTTCAGCTCGGCGACGGTCATCTGCTCGTCGCGCCGGATCTCGCCGTTGATACGGTAACGCTGGTAACGGTCGAAAATCTGGTGGTCGGTATAGAGGCACAGTTTCAGGTCGTTGTCCACGAACCCCTCGTGCAACGTAACGGAGAGCGACCGCACGGCGGCCTGCCCGCGCCCTATCTGGTGGAAGATGTTTTCGAGGCGTTCGACCTGCACCTTGTTCTCCGAGAGGATGTAGGTCGCATAGCCCCGCAGCGAATTGCGGATCATGTCGTCGGCCAGCATCTCGAAATTCTTGTTGAACTTGGGCTGCGGGGCCGTGTCGAACACCACGGCCGCCGTGGCGGGGCGTTCCGGCAGGTTGTCGCGCAGCGCCACCACGCTGTTGCCGGCCATGTCGCGCAACAGCACGTTGCGGCTGGTCAGCAGGCGGTCGATCTGCCCGGGCTCCTCCATGTCCGCGAGCACCTTGCGGCGCAGGTCGTTGACGCGGCGCAGCACATAGTCGGCATCGTAGAACCAGCAGGTTGCCCCAGAACCTGCGAACTGCACGAACGACACCCGGGGTGCCTCGCCGGCATTGAGGTTGGGGACGATTTCCACCCGGTCGAGCTTGTCGGCCGAGAGCTGGCTCGAAATATTGAAACGGCGGATCGAGTCGACCTCGTCGCCGAAGAAGTCGATCCGGTAAGGCTTGCTTTCCGAATAGGAAAAAACATCGACGATACCACCGCGCACGGAGTACTGCCCCGGTTCGTAGACGAAATCGACGCGCGTGAAGTTCGCATCCGCAAGGGCGTCTTCCAGCACGGCGATCGAAATCTTGTCGCCGAGCTTCACGGCAATCGTGTCGCGCTGCAAGGTCGCGGCGTCGACGACCCGTTCGGCCAGCGCCTCAGGATAGGTGCAGACCACCAGATATCCCTTCGTGAAGCCCCGCACGGCGTTCATCGCCGCGGTGCGCTGCACCACGCCCTGGGCATCCTCGGCGCCGTAGGCCGCCGAACGCTTGTAGGACGACGGGAAGAAATAGACCTGCTTCTCGTCCAGCAGATTGTAAAAATCGTTCAGCAGGTAGGCCGCGGCATCCCGGTCTTCGGCCACGAAGATATGCACGCCTCCCGTTTTCGCCACTGCCGCCGCCGCATAAAACGAAAGAGCACCGCCGACCAGCTCTTTCAGGTGGACGGTTGCGCGCTCCTTCTTATATTCGCGGCACAACTTCGGCAGGGCCTTCGACCCGGCGGCGAACTGCGCCAGCTGCTCGCTGGCAGTCATAGTGTTACTTGTTAATCAGGTCGTTATCCTTGTCGTCGTGGTAATGCACCTCGACGATGCCGAGGCTCTGGTCTTCGACGACACGCAGGCGGAGTTTGTATTTCCACTCCCAGCGGCGGCGCAGCGACCAGATGCCCTTCCGCAGGAAAGCAGCCACATAGGGGCTGACCACCAGCTTGATATACTTGTGTCCCCGATCTTGCGTGAGGAACGATATCTGGTTCTCGATCTTCTTGTCCAGCAGTACCGTAGGCTCGATCTTGCCCGTGCCGTTGCAGGTCGGGCAGACGTCCGAAACCTCCTCCACGGCCACGGGACGCACCCGCTGGCGGGTGATCTGCATCAGCCCGAACTTGGTGAGCGGCAGCACCGTATGCTTGGCCTTGTCGGTGGACATCAGCTTGACCATCTCGTCGAAGAGCGCCTGTTTGTTCTGCGCCTTGTGCAGGTCGATGAAATCGATGATGACAATGCCCCCCAAATCGCGCAGGCGCAGCTGGCGGGCGATCTCCTTCGCGGCCGCCAGGTTGACGTCCATGGCGGTCTGCTCCTGGTTGTCCTCGGCCTTGGTGCGGTTGCCCGAATTGACGTCGATGACGTTCATCGCCTCGGTGTGTTCGATGATCAAGTAGGCGCCGCGGCGCAGCGAGACGTACTTGGCGAAGAGCGACTTGATCTGCTTCGAGATGTCGAAGTTGTCGAAGATAGGGACGTTGCCCCGGTAAAGCTTGACGATCTTCTCCTTCTCGGGCTCGATCAGGCGGATGTAATTGCGGATGTCGTTGTACATCGCCTCGTCGTCGACGGCGATCTGCGAAAACGAGCCGTTGAGCGAATCGCGGATGATCGTATTGGCGCGGTTCATCTCGCTCATCAGCTGCGCGGGCGGCGTACTCTTCTTGATCGCGGCGCAGGTCTTGCGCCAGCGGTCGATCTGCGACTGGATGTCGTGCTCGATGTCCTCGTCCTTGGCCTCCATGGCCGCCGTGCGGATGATGACCCCGAAATTCTTGGGGAGCACCGCAGCCGCGATGCGCTTCAGGCGTTTCTTCTCGTCCGCCGAGCGGATCTTCTGCGAAAGGAACACCTTGGACGAAAAGGGCACCAGCACGACGTTGCGGCCGGCCAGCGAAATGTCGGAGGTCAGGCGGGGCCCCTTGGTCGAAATGGCCTCCTTGGCGATCTGCACCATGATGTTTTGCCCGACCTGAAGATAGTCGCCGATCTTGCCCGTCTTTTCGACGGGCGGTTCGAGCTTCATGCCCTCGACGCGCATTCCCCGCTTGCCGGGCTGCTGCGAAGCGACCAGCTTCTGCAACGAGGGAAACTGGCTTCCCAGGTCGAGGTAGTGGATAAAAGCGTCCTTTTCGTGCCCGATGTTTACGAAGGCTGCATTGAGCCCGGGCATTATCTTGCGTACTTTCCCGAGGTAGATATCCCCTACGGAAAAACCCGTCTGGCACTGCTCCTTGTTGAGTTCGACAAGCACCTTGTCCTCACACAGCGCAATGGAGATTTCTGTCGGGTTGACGTTAACGATTAATTCTCTGTTCATCTATATCGTGTGTCGCACCCCGGAAACGGGGTTGCGGAATACTGAAACCGGTTAGGCCGCATTTTGGTCTGAAGTGGCGGCGAACTCCAAAGGAAAATATTGTCCGGACACATCGGCCGGCAACATGGCGGGTAAGACAATACCCTGTTTTTTCGGCGGCACTGCGTCGCAATGCCTCTGCGGCAGCCTCATAACCTGCGTTGCAAGAGGGCCTGACGTCCGCAAACGGCTATCCGGGGATCTGCATTCCCCCCGGGGATACGGGCCCCGGCCGCAAAAAACCGCAGAAAATAGGTAAAGCTAAAAGAACCCGGGGTTCCTTTAGCTTTATCTATCGTTAGCACTAAGGTGCTACCCTACTTTTTCTTGTGGCGGTTCTTGCGCAGACGTTTTTTACGCTTGTGGGTAGCCATCTTGTGACGCTTATGCTTCTTTCCGTTTGGCATAGTCCTTAAATTTTAGAGGTTCTTTATTTATTGAATTATTTCACCTTCGCAGCGAAGCTCTTGGCGGGCTTGAAAGCGGGGATGTTATGTTCCGGAATGGTGATGGTCGTGTTCTTCGAGATATTGCGTGCGACTTTCTTTGCACGTTTCTTCACGATGAAACTGCCGAAGCCGCGGAGATACACGTTGTTCTTGTTGGTCAGAGAGGTCTTGATGCTATCCATGAAAGCTTCGACGATTGCCTGAACCTGCACCTTCTCAACGCCGGTGCTCTTAGCGATTTCGCTTACGATATCTGCCTTTGTCATAGTTTATATAGTATTAAATTATTAAGTTCGTGTGAAGACATTCGGACTGCAAATATACGCTTTATTTACATTTTAGCCAATAAACCGCAACTTTTTTTCATTATTTTTCCGGCAGTCCCCTACCAGCCACTAGAACAAGAGGATAACAAATATCGGGCAAAACTCGGCGGAAAATTAAAATATTATGTGCCAGGCAATTATATCCGGACGGCACACCGGAGCGAGCCGCGCGGAATAATCGCTCATAATCAATACATTAGCCACAAACCCGCCGAAACGGGAGGAGCCTTTTCCGGGCATCATTGCGCCCGAAGAGTCCCGGCACGGCCAACCCCCTCCCGGATGCCGGTGCGGCTGCCCGCCCGCGCCCGCCGGCATCCGGCATGCAGCCCTCCACACGAGCAGCGGAGGGGACGGCATCCTCGCCCCGCCCGGGTTCGAGCACCGATTCCCGGGGAAGGGCTCTCCGGCACGCCGCTGCAAGCCGTCCCGGAGGCGATTTACGCCCCGGAACCGCGGATAATATCCCGCCGACCCAATAAACGCCCGGTTTTTGCGTTTGATAATAAAATAACTAATTTTGCGAACTAAAATCCGATAACCGTATGGTCAAAATACTCTGGGTGGACGACGAGGTCGAACTCTTGAAGCCCCACGTCCTGTTCCTCAAACAGAAAGGCTACGAAGTCGACACCTGCAACAACGGCTACGACGCGATCGACATGGCGGCCGAAGGCGCCTACGACCTGATAATCCTCGACGAGATGATGCCCGGCATGACGGGGCTCGAGACCCTCCCCAAGATCAAGGAGGTGCGCCCCACGACGCCCGTCATCATGGTGACCAAGAGCGAGGAGGAGAACATCATGGACAAGGCCGTCGGGTCGAAGATCGCCG
>ERZ773158.2695-NODE-2695-length-12409-cov-2.927230_pt1 | contig 12409 bp, 22 predicted proteins | sample MGYA00511918_ERZ773158 | MGnify/ENA primary metagenome ERZ773158 (study PRJEB29015, sample SAMEA2737876) | human gut metagenome | biome: human gut; feature: human-associated habitat; material: faeces | place: China | collected 2012 ...
TAATGCCTGTCTTTTAAAAACGAGTCCACAATACTGCTATTCAGGTATTTTCTCGTTTACGGTCATGGCCATCCCCTATTTCATGCTGGCCGGCACCATCATGTCCACTGGCGGCAATGAATCCCGCCGCGGCCATGCATATCGCCGACGGTACGTATCTCATTTCTGCCCCCACAGACAAACTTCGCGCTCAATCTCGCGACGAGTTACCAGGCCTTTCCACTGCTTACCCTTGGCGTAGGTCCAGCGGCGCAGCTGATCACATGCACCTTTCTGGTCACCATGGTTGATTTTGCGCAGCAGCGTGGAGGTCTGGAAATTGCCAGCGCCGACGTTATAGGCGAACGAGTAAAGAGCCCCGCGCATTGTCTCGGGGATCGGCTTCTGGATGTACGGGTTAATCTGGCGTGCGACGGTGTTCAGGTCTTTATTGAGCAGCGCACGGCATTCAGCCTCGGTGTACTTCTTGCCGAGCATGATGTCTTTGCCAGTATGGCCATAGCAGACAGTCCAGACGCCTACCACATCCTGATAAGGGTTGTATCGCACACCCTCAAGACCATCGTTACCAGTTGGGCCAGTGATGAGCGCAGAAGCAATGGCTATGGCTCCGCCACCGCCGGCGATCACGCCAATCAGTTTCTTCCTCATTGATGGCGTCATGATCACCCCTGTGTATCACTTGCGATCCGCTTCAAAGCCTCGGTTACCACTTCGGCTGAAGCCGGGCGGTCACCCCCAGGCTTTGCGGAGACATCAGCCAGATAACTGGCCAACAGCTGCGTGCGCTTTTTCTCTTCATCCAGTCGCTCTCGCTCTTCCTTGCGCTTTGCGTAATACGTCTTGATTGTGAAGAAGGCAGAGATCAGGGCGCCAATGATGAAGACATAATCCTGCAGACTCAGGACGGAAAAGATACCAAGCAAGGCTGACCACCAGTAAGGCAGATTGTGACCATCGGTTGGGTTCATACGTTGCATCTCTCACCTCCGATAATGTTCGGGGTGCTATCTGTAGTCAGTAAAAGGTTCAGGGCCGTCGGGCTGATTTACCAACAAAGCGTCGAGGGTGATTCCCGCGACCCTGAAAATAAAAAACCCGCTCAGGGCGGGAAGAAATACCAAGGGTAAAAGCGACGGCGCGGTAGCCGTAATGGTCCCAAGGTAGAGGGATGAGGTGGTGGTTGGCCGCTACGTGCTGCTTAGCTCAGCGCCCTACAGGAAGGTTCTTTGGCTGAGTACCCATTACAGATCCTGTTCTCACCACAACGGAAAGAGCACTGGCTAACCAGGCGCGCCGACTCTTCACGATTATCGACTCAATGCTCTTACCTGTTGTGCCCTGCAATCTGGTTCAGGACTCTGCGCGTGTAGGGCTTCAACGTGTCGTGCAGCACGTCTCTACCCAAGAGCCCTGACCGGAGTGCAGGCATAAAAAAGCCCCGGCGGGATGCCGAGGCTAATTTTACAAACTGGTATGTGACTATCATCTTCATGCCGCCACTTAAAGTTAAGGCAGCATATCAAAGTAGACTCAAATATGACTCATTTAATCCAGTTTTGCAAGACTTGAGTCAAAATTTGTCGCCTTTTGTTGTGAACGTGATCGCGTTACCTGCAACAGGGCATCGCTATCAAGGCGCCGCAAGGTTGTTTTCATCTCCTCCCACCGCTCCGTAAACGTTTCTGACCAGTTCTTCGGGGTCACTCCGACCAGGGCGGCAAGCTTTTGGTATTCATACGTATCCCGCCCTGCCAGTTCGGCTTTGACGTCCTGCGCCGCCAGCCAGATAAGTTGACGAAGGCGATCGACTGTCTTTTTTGCAATGCGCACACCGGCCAGCTTCTCGCTGAATTGCTCCCATGCCCAACGGGTGATCGTCTCCTGGTGCTCCCAGCGGATATTGTCGCTGTAGTTCCACAGCAACCACGCTTTCTGATGCTCTTCCAGCGACAGCAGAGCCCGGCGCCAACTGGCCGTCGAATACTCAACGGGCAGAACGAGAGCGATTGATGAACCCTTAGCGCGGGACTGCTGCCCGGGAATTGGTGGGCTGGATGGGTTTACCATGCGGCCGGTTACCGGATCGGCTATTTTCTTCCTTCCCCGGCTGCGCGCCGTAGCGGTGAATTGCGCGTTCTCTGCAAAGGCCACCAGTTGCCCTTTCGTCGCACCGCTCAGATCAGCGGTGGCCACTATCAGCTGCTGGCGAACATACTGGAGGTATTGGGTATTAATCATGCTGTCTCTCCCAGGGTCTGATAGATGCGAACGAAATTTCTCAGTATGCGGTAGTCAACCAGTACGGTGCCGCGGTGCCGGCAGAGGCGGAGCTTTTGCCAGCGATCCCGGATGCGTTCGATAACGTCACGGTTCATTTGACCTCCGCTATAAGCTGGTCATACGTCAGGTAAAGGCCCCAGCAGCTAAACAGCACATGCGCCTTAACGACGGCCATCTCCTCGTTGTTCCACCGGCAGAACCATCTGATCGCGCCCATAACCTCGCTCTCTATCTGATGCGATCCGTTCAGGTGGATGGGATAAACCACGTCATCAAAAACAGCGGCAGTGGACATTGGATATTGGATTTTGCTCATGCGGCCTCCCGTTGTTTTATGAGCGCACGGCGTAGCGCGCTGTAATGGCGCCTGATGCCTTCCAGTTCTTCGATGGTGTATCGGTGAGGGGTGTTGTTGTTTTCGAGCGCCTCGACGCGCTCAGAGCCGATTTTCTCTACCAGAGCGATGCGGTACTGCTGCTGGTTACCTGACATTTGCACGTTGCAGTGATGACACTGCTTGTGAATGTTGTCCTCGTTGTATCGCAGGTGAGATGCTTTACCGCGGGAGCGGTAGTGGCCAGCTTCCCACTGAACCGTGTCAAACGTGCCGCAGCTGATGCACGGCAGATCGTGGTCACGCTCGCGGATATAGTCGTTAACGACACGCTGAGTCATGTCTTCCCAGTGCCGGAGAGGCTTCACCGCTGCTTTGCGCTTGCGCCAGGCTGCGCGTTCTTTCTTAGCTTTCGCCTGAGCCTGCTTTTCGCGCTTCTTCTCCAGTTCCTGCAAGGCAAATTCAGCGCCATGCTCAGGACAGCACCAACGATGGTTTTCGAATGCTGGGGTGAATTTGGCCCGGCAGATTTTGCACCGGCGTTGAGCACGTTTAAGCATGTGGCCTCCTTGCTCTCAGGCGTAGCCACTTCTTATCGACCAGGCGGGCGGTGTAGTCTTTCAGGGTTGGGATGTCGGAAGGCTTAACTTCGACCTTGCGTTTGCGGCGCGCCGGAACGCGGAAGATGCCGCGATCCATGACCTTAGCGAGCAGACTGTGCATGCGAAGCCCTCCATTCCTGGGCCCATGCAATCCGACTGCTGGACTTCTCGCTAAACTTCACATTGTGCTCGGTGCCGAACCAGTAAATCGCCTCGATAACCTCGACCATGTAGCGCTTGCTGGATTGAGAGGTGCGAACGCCGAAGTAGACGCGGCCGCCGTTGATGCCCGGGGCGGATTTCTGTTCACGCTCCGGGTTTTGCATCTGGCTGACCAGCACAGTGATGAGGTCTTTCCACTCCGCTGGCTCCAGCTTTTCGCCGTGCCAAATAACCTGATCGCTCAGGTCTTTCAAAAGTGGCCACATGAGACGATTCTGTTTGTCGGTGCGGCTTTCTTCGCGCGCCTCGATAATCAGCGGCGATCGGTGGTCGACGGGCAGAGACTGGATGAAGCTGACGACGTTACGCTTAACGTTGTCGTTGATAAGGCAGAATTGTTGCTTCACGCTTCACCTCCGGAGAGGCTAAACGCTGAATGCAGAAAATCGCCGGTGGCTTTCGCCATCGGTGACAGGGATTGCTTTAAGGTTTTGTGCGCCATGTGTCCCCACTTGGCGCCGGTCATTAGTGTCAGTTGCTCAGGCTGACGAGGTAATTATCGCCCTTCCCGGGGATAAAAGCAAAATGAGCATATACGAAAAAATCGCTATTTCTTGGCGTTCTGCTCTGCCATTTCCAGATAGCGCTGGTCGCTGACGCGCGGGAGCTGGGTGCTTTGCTCTCGGTAGTAGCGGACGCGCTCCATGAAATACTCGCGCAGGTGTTCAGGCTGCTCTCTGGCTACCACTTCGGCGACAACCGGCATGTTAAGCCGCTCTTTGTAGGCGACGCCGGAAGCTGCGAGGTCGACATTGACCTTATCCTGCTCATCTTTTGACTTTGATGCGATATTCCACTGTGACATAAAAATCCCCTCTGCTGTGGAGGGGATTATATACCACTATCATCCTCATTTCGGTATAAAGCGATGCCTGGTCAGCCTGGATGCCATCGCGTGCTCCTGCCGCACGGTTTCTTTGAACTCGTCAAAGCGCCTTTTTCTTTCGGCATCAAATGAAAGCACCACTTTCGTGGGATCGACACACTCAGGCTCCTTTCCGTTCCTGAATGTCACGAAACTTGTTCCGTACAGTTCAGCCAGTTTCTCAGCCTGCTGCTGCCATTCTGGTTTGTTATCCATTCGTTATCTCCTGCGCGGCTTTGCGTTCTGCGGGGGATTTAGGCATCTTTACTCCCAATAATCACATGCAACATTGGCCCGGAATAGTCGCGTGGTGGATGTACAAGCGCCTCGTCAGCGCTGCAACCACTACCAAGCATGTAGGCTCTGTGCATGTACCAGCCAGCGTTATTTGGGTTTTGCTCAATGCGGGCAGCCAATTCCTGCAGGACGATAAAATCAGAATCAATTTTGTCCATCTTTCACCCCCTGCGCCGTTCTGCGCTTAGCTCTTGCCAGCAAACAAGTCAGCACGAAAGCGCGGTGCTGTCGCATTCCCTCTGTCATGGTTTTGACTCCTGCGGGGCGGCCGGCAGCGGCATCCAGTGGGTTACATTGCAAGTTATGACGTTATCAATTGGCTCGTCACTATTACTCCATGAAATATCCTGTAGCCATAACTGACCATTGAATACTGCATGAATCGGCTCACCCTCTACTGGGAAGCACAAGACCTTAACGCCAACTTCCGGCATGCGCTCGCTTACCGGAATCCATTTACCCGGCACGGTGGCCGGTTCACTGCCGGATGACTGCGGGGCGGCTGCGAGCATGGCGGCGCGGCAGGTCTTGCGAGCCATTTCCCATGGAGAAAGCCCGTACTTTCGCTCAAAATCATCGGAGGCTTTTGCTATGTGCCTGATCCATCGCTGTGCATTGCCGTAATTACCATCCCTATAATCCGATAGCATGCATTGCACTAATCGAAGGTACTCCTTCAGCAATTCATCAGGCACTACCGGCACCGGCTGCGCGTGGCGATAGAGCGGCAGTACAGCCACATCACCATCTGTTGCGACAAATTCTGCCCGGCATTTATCGTTTGTGACATGCCATTGCTCACGATAGTGCCATGTCCACGCCACCGGCTCGCTGTCCATTGCGGCCAGCGCCATGCGGGCCATCATCGCAAACTCGCTACCCTGATTAATCATTGGGTCGCTGACAATTTCTTCCAGGCGCTCTTTGGTTATGGTTGATTTGGTCATTGGTTGGCTCCTTCTGCCTGATACTTTTCGAACCAGAACACTACCGGCGCGTTAGTTGGTTGAACCAGGCCGAATGATTCCGCTGTACGGTAGCTTCTCGATGCCCGGCGAGTCACATCAACCTGAGTTGCAATGCGATTGCGAAAGTCCTCAACCGTGCTGCACATTTTGAACAGGTTGCAGGAGATGCATGCCGGAACCATGTTGCTGACCGTGTCGTTTTCTGGTCTGTCCATTGCGTAGCCGTTACTGATATTCCTTCGTACTGCTTCGACGTGATCAGCGTGCCATTTATCGCCAAGTTCACAGCCACAGTAAGCGCAGCGGCCGCCAAATTTCATGCGCAGCTCTGCGCGCTGTTTTTTGGTCAGTGCCATCACTCAGCCTCCACCTTGATGCCAGCGGCGGTAAGCGCTGCATCGACCTCGTCGGCGTAGTAGTAAGTTAATCCGCTCGATGATTTAGCCAACCTGAATGACTCCGGCAGCTTCACGGTGACGGTGCGGGACTCCAGCTCGGCGATGCGCTCAGCCAACTTCCCAACCAGCTCAACATGATGGTTTTCACGCTCAAGAAGAGCGTTGCCTACTTTTCCTTCCAATAGCTCGGATATTCTTTGTTGACGTTCGCATGACTCCTGCGCGAGACCAGCATTCCACTCCCGCAACTCCTCGATGTAGCGCTGCGCCTTCTCCAGCGCCTCTACCAGGTCGATGACGTTGGCAGGGTTAGCCATGGCGATGAATTCTGCACGCGGGCTTTCTGTTCCGACGATTTCACAGTCGCAAATGTGGTCGATATACGTGCCACCATCAACCTCATAATCGGCTGTGTTTACCTCCCCGCGATTGTTAACCCACTGCTCGACTCCGGCTTTCTCTGCTGCCGTGCGCATACGCTGCGCCAGTTCGGTGATATTAGTCATGCAGCTCGCTCCGCCTTCTGCTTGTTGTATACGGCCCAGCGAAGGGCATCGAGTTTGCGCTGACCGGCTTTGTCGAAGAGGTGAATGCCGTTTTTGCAGGCATGCTCAGCCTTCACTTGTTCTTCAAGCTCCGCCAATTGCTCATAGGTGAGCTTTGCCAGTTTCAGGCGATTCCAGCCGAAGTTAGGGATACGGCCGCTCATTTGTCGGCCCCCTCGCGCAGCTGCGACTCTACTTGGCATGCAATGCTCATCGCTGATTCCATTCCAACAATTTCATCCTGATAGCAGGATGCATACTGGATATGCATCTCAAATGCAGACTTAACCAACGCCACCCCATCGGCCTTAATCCCGGCTACGATGCGATCGGTGGCCGGGGTTTCCGGCGCATGCATAATTGCGACAAGCATTGCATCATGCATGCAATCCACATCTGAGCAACCAAGAGACTCTGCTGTTTTAAACTCCCGGTACATGTTTTTGAATGCATCAGTTTTGCACCATGCGTTGATGTCCTTCAGCGCCACATTCTCCGCCGCCAGCTGCTGGTACGCTTTCGCCAGCTTCAGGAACTTCTGCTCTCTGATCGACGGCTCGCCTGCGGTCTCCAGGGAAGCGATGAGCTCGTTTACTGCCTGTAGTGTGATAGTCATGCTGATGTCCTCCCGTAAACAGCCAGTACCCGCTTCATCGCCGGACTGTTGCGGCACTCCTGAAATATTCCGTTGGTGCAGTTGCGCGCGGTTCCGGCCTGCTCTTCCGGTGTCGCCAGGCGATAAGTCACCGTTCGCCAGGCCTTGCTCACCCGGACAATTTTGCGGGCCCGCTCCAGATCGAGCGCATTCTTCGTGATGCAGTTGATGGTCATGCCGCACTCTGTGGCCACATCCTTCGCGGTAAAGGTCCTGTGCGTTTCGAGATAACGCAGAATTGCCTGTTTGCCTTTCATCGTCTTAGCACTCATAGTCAGCCTCCTGTTGCATCTGGCCGCTGTAGGTGAAATCTACCGGGTCCAGGCCTGAGTAGCGGCTGCTGAAGTGGTAGGTCTTTTCTGCCCCCGGCGCATGGCGGGACTTCACACAGATGATTTCGGTGATGCCTTTCAGTTCGGTGTTTTCGTTGTACTTCTCATCCCGATACACCATGAAGATCACATCTGCCTCCTGCTCAATAACGCCAGACTCTCGCAGGTCTGCCGCAACGGGACGCTTATTAGCGCGCTGCTCCAGGTTTCGGTTCAACTGGGCCAGAGCGATGACCGGGCAACGCAATTCTTTCGCCAGGTTCTTCAGACCAGTGGCGATCTCCCCTACGCTGCGGTTCATGTTCTCCGGGTCTGACATCCGCATTTTCTGAAGATAATCGACGATTACCACGCCCAGTCCGCCCAACTTCTTGCTCATACGCCGCGCTTCCGCACGCACCTGGTGAACGCTTAGGGACGGCTTATCGTTGATGTAGATCGGAGAGTCGATGAACTCCTTCATGCAGTGACTAACCTTCCCCCATGCCTCGTCCATTTTCCCGCTAACCTTGCTCAGCAGATCTTCTTTGCTTACCCGCGCCCGGTGGAAAGCGACTCGCTCAGAGATTTGTTCCACTGGCATCTCGAGACTGAAGAACAGCACCGGCTTTTTGTTTTTCAGGCCGACTGTCTCGGTTACGGTGGTGCTGAACATGGTTTTCCCCATGCCCGGTCGACCGCCAACAACGATGAAATCTGTGTTGTTAAACCCGCCAAAAGCGCTGTCGATGGTTGCCATGCCAAGCTCGGTTTTGTGCTTCCAGATATCGCCGCTAATAATCGACTGGATGGCCTCTAACGACATGTCGATCCCGGTGGTGATGTGTTCAGTTCCGTAGTCCGCACTGTGCTCAATACCGGAGATATCGGCCTGTATGTTGCCGATGATGTCAGCGATACCCTCACTGGATGGTTCGGACAGTTTCTGTATCCCTACCTGTAGGGCTAGGGTCATACGACGTCCAAGGTGCATTTCCCGTAGCTTTTCGCAGTAGGCGGCCAGGTTAGCGAACGATGGCGTGTTTTTGCTGCATTCAGCCAGGTAAGCGAATCCCCCCGCACTTTCCAGCGCGCCAAGCCGTTCAAGGTCGCTGGTCAACGTCAGCAGGTCTATCTTCTCCCCGGACTCGCTGAGGCGTTTGTAGGACCGCAGAGCCACTTTATGGGGCGTTGCTGTGAAGTGGTCCTCAGTCAGCCCCTCAATCGCATCGGTAGCCATGTCGGCGCCATCTGCGCGACCTGCTGCAAGCATTATTCCGCCAATGACGGCCTGCTCAACGTATAAATCAATAAAACGGCTCATGCTTTGACTCCCTTGCGCTCACGGTGCTCGTTGATGGCCTGCTCGTAGACAGATCCCCAGTTCTTCGGATTCAGTATCCAGTCGAGAGTCAGCCATGGCTGATCGCCTCTGGTGACGAACAGGGAAGACTTGCTAATCAGCTCGAAGGCCATTCCCATGTGCTTCAGTTCTCGCCAGTTGCCCTGGGTGGTTTTGCCGTTCCACACAGCTTCCAGGTCTCGATAGGCCGGACGGCGGCGGTTCCACTCATGCAGTGAGACGGCCTTCGAAGGGAATTTTTCATTCCAGAGCTTGATGATCTCTTCGTGCGGACAGGCTTTCGGGTTGCTTCCATGACCATCTGCCCATATCAGGGCGTCTGACAGGTATCCATCAAATCGGGTCATACGACACAGGTTCTCTGGCTTGAAGCTGTGACCCCAGTTCACATGGGCCCAGCGGATAACCAGCTTCAGCTCTTCAGCGGTGTAGCACTGGTCTTTGCTCTTCACCGTGGAGAGAGCTTTCTCAAAAGGTGCCAGCGCAGCACAACGACTACCCGTTAGCTCGTTGAAGTAATCCATCACTTCCTGAGCGAGTGAGTTTTCCCCCTTGGGGGATTTAGGGGGATCTTTTCTTTCTTTCTTTTGAATAGTTTCTTTTGTGTTTAGCTGAGTTGGCTTATGGGTATTAGCTGACTTGGCTAATGTTTCATTAGCTGTTTCGGCTAATGATTTGCCATTTTGGCTAATGCTGAAATTCCAGTCAGAAATCACCTTATTCACCCCGATCGCCAGGCCATTTGTAACGATGATGTTCATTGCAATCATCTCGTTCTTGGCCTTGCAGACATGCGTATGGTGAATGCCGGTCATTTCTGCGATCTGGGTATTGGTAATGCGGTCAAACTTTTTCCCGAACCCGTAAGTTTTGCGGATCACCGCCAGAACGACCTTCAGCTGGCGAGCCGTTAAATCAGCAGCCATAACCGCTTCCAGCAGCTCGTTAGCGATGCGGGTATACCCATCATCGATATCTGCCACCTGACGCTCCACGACCGTTACAGACGGTCTGAAAGGTATTACTTTTGCTAGGCTACTCACGGCCTTCCTCCTTCCGTTTCAGCTCTTCCAGGATGGCGCGCATTTTCATGCCAACCACCGGGTTAACAGAGCGAATGAAGCGGTCGCGGGTAACATTTTTGTGTGTTTGTGCCTGGTAAAATCTGTTGCTCTTAGGCATAATTACTCCTGTGAATTGATCCAGTTAATTCGCGTAGAAAGCCGTTAGTGTTCCCGCACTGCGGCTTTCGCCTTTCTGTTCCCACTCATGCTTCAAAGTCACCTTTCTCTCCTGGCCTGTTAGAAATCAGGATGGCCAGCAGCAGCGACATGTTCGGCAGCAGACTTTCCCGCCAGCGACTCACCGTCGACTTATTCACTCCGGCCACGTTTGCGATGGTTGTAGTGCCGATCTCGGCTATCCGGTTGTGCAACCAGCTCTCTATTCTGAGAGCCTCTGTTTTGTTGCGTGCCGTTGAACTCTCCATTTGTGATACTTCCTCTGGTGTTGTTTGGAATGGCCGCCAGTCAGGCGGCTTTAGGCTTGCTGACTTCCCGGATCTGCGCAGCAGTAAACTGGCCGCCAGAAGCGAGAGCGATTTTTTCTGCGTAATTGGTCTCGTCGGTGTAGTCCGTTCTCGGCAGGCTTCCGTTGGCAATCCACTTGTAAATTGCGCGCGGAGAGCAACCACAGGCTTTAGCTACAACAGGAACGCGAATCTTTTTGATGATTTCGCCAAGACTGTTAGGTGCCATGTTTAACCCTCAATAATGAACTGTAAGTACATATTAAGTCGGAACTGATAGTTCACGCAAGTGATATTATGATTGAACACATGGTTCACGAAGAAAGAGCGCGAAAAGAATTTTCTCTGAGGCTAGCGCTGGCCTGCGATAAAGCTGGATTGATGCCACATGGTCGCCAGGCTGAGATCGCCAAGAGGATGAAGTTGACACCGAAGGCCGTGAGCAAATGGTTTAACGGGGAGTCAATACCAAGGCGGGGGACACTCCAGGCTTTAGCTTCCCACATAGGCACGTCTGCATCGTACCTACTTGGCGATGCGGATGAGGACGGTATTGAGCCTGGGGCGGCAACTAATCGGAAAGACGTCTTTAGGGTTGACCTCTTGGATATCGCCGTCAGCGCAGGACCTGGAGTGGTAAACCAAGAGTTCGTTGAAATCCTCCGCTCTGTTGAGTATGCGCCAGCCGATGCGAATCACATGTTCGATGGGCGTAAAGCGGAGAACATCAGGATCATAAACGTCCGTGGCGATAGTATGTCTGGTACGATCGAGCCAGGTGATCTGCTGTTCGTCGATATCAGTGTAACGAAGTTTGACGGTGATGGAATTTACGCCTTCCTGTACGACGATACTGCACACGTTAAGCGCCTTCAGAAGATGAAGGATAAGCTGCTGGTTATCTCAGATAACAAAAGCTATGCAGCGTGGGACCCTATCGAGAAAGACGAGATGAACAGGGTGTTCGTGTTCGGCAAGGTGATCGGAAGCATGCCGCAGACGTACAGGAAGCATGGGTAGCCAGCAAGTGGCCTGATTAGGTGCTTTGGCGATTTGACACAACAAAGTGGTCATCACCATAATAATTAAGGAATTCAAATGGATAACTTACCTTTGGCATTATCTGGTCACCAGCTACAAATGGAACTATACCCGATAAAAGAAGCCGATGTTGATGGCATACAAATGGGCGTTATGAATGATGGGTCTCCATTTTTAACTCAGCGAGGTTTGGCTAGATTATGTGGCGTGGACCATGCAGCTCTCCTTCGGCTCGCCTCAAACTGGGACGATGAAAGGACGAAACCAAGAGGCCAATTCATAGACCAAAAGCTTAGAGAGCAAGGATTAAATCTCAACCGATTATTTCATAAGACAGTAATTCAAGGCACAGAGACAAACGCATTCCCTGATGTTGTCTGCATGGCCTTTCTTGAGTATTACGCATTTGAAGCTACTCAGGGTAGTCGTGAAGTAGCTTTATCTAACTTTCGTAAGTTAGCGGGTTCTCAACTGCGTAGATTCATATACTTAAGTGTAGGGATTGACCCAGAGAACCCACAGCGGGGCGCTCTTGAGTGCTTCCATGAAAGACTATTAATGAATGATCAGGTTCCATTTGGATATTTTTCTGTATTTAGAGAAATGGCAGATCTTTCATTAAAAATGGTTAAAGGTAACTTTGACTTTGGTCCCTCGGCAATTCCAGATATAAGTGTTGGCACGATGTGGTCAAAATACTGGGTCGCCAATGGTTGTGACGAAAAGTATGGCCAGCGCACAAAGTCGCCACATGTTTATCCAGACTGGTTTCCTCAACATCGTGCAGGCCCTGTTGACGCCTGGATCTACCCGGATGACGCATTAGGGTTGTTTAGACGGTGGATGCAAAATGAATACATTCCTAATCGTCTTGGAGATTATTTATCTAAGAAGTCCGCCGATGGAGCGATTTCAGCAGTGGATGCATTAAGAATTGTTGAGGCAGTTAAGAAACCAGAACTTCCTGAATCGCCACAGATAATCTAGACACTTCCGA
>ERZ773158.2709-NODE-2709-length-12347-cov-2.685731_pt1 | contig 12347 bp, 15 predicted proteins | sample MGYA00511918_ERZ773158 | MGnify/ENA primary metagenome ERZ773158 (study PRJEB29015, sample SAMEA2737876) | human gut metagenome | biome: human gut; feature: human-associated habitat; material: faeces | place: China | collected 2012 ...
AGCACGTCGCGGTGCTCGGCTGCGGACAGGTCGCTGTTCAGCACAGCGGCACGGATGCCCTTGCTGCGGAGCGACTCCACCTGGTCGAGCTGAAGCGCCTTGAGCGGCGAGATGACGAGCGTCAGGCTGCCGGGCTCCATCACGGCCGGAAGCTGGTAGAGCAGCGACTTGCCGCCGGACGTCGGCATCAGAACGATGACATCCTTGCCGTCAAGGATTGCCTCCATCGGGGCCTCCTGCTGGGGACGCAGGTTTGCGACCCTCAGCTTTTTCATGCCCTCCTCACGGAATTCCTTAGTATTAATAGTCATTATATTTGACCTCCTTAAAATTATCGAAAACCTAAAAACCCGCAAACCTTAGAACTTCTGATCTGGAAACCAGAAGCCGTGTACGGCCTCTCCCTTAATCTTCACAGAGTGACGATCATCGATCCTATCGGCCATCTGCACCGCGCGAGCTTTAAAGACATTGTACAGTTCCTCGGTCATGCCCACGGGCTTCAGAAAACGGAGAAGAGACTGCTCCGTGAAAATGATAAAATGCTGTCCTGCATATTTCTTCGAGGTGAGAGAATGCCGGAATGCAACAGCGTCCGGATCGGTCTTGAGTCGTTCCTTTGCCTCATCCGCTGTCGCAGGCTTATCGATGATTTTATCCTCGTAGCTGCTCTGATCTCTTACCAGATCAAGTGCATCCTGGAGAATTTTCTCGCGCTCTTCCTCTGCTTCTTTCTGCCGTTTTTGTGCAGTTTGAAAGCCGGTTTGCGCGGTTTTTCTGGCCTGACCCTGCTTCGGAAATACAGAATCGAGAAAAACTCTAAGGATCACATTGCGCCATGTCTCGAAGGAATTACGAAGAAAACCGAACTGGTCATGCATCCGATCGTACCAGCGATTGCTCGCGTCAGCGGCATTCTTCCTGGTCAGTACACGCGAAAACGCGGTGCGGAGCCAGCGGCGCATAGAGCCGGATGACACATGGCCCGGATCGTACTGATCTCCCCCTACCTCAAGGGCGGACAGAACGCCGCGAAGCTGGCCCAGCGCACACGCTATGTCGCTACCCGTCCCGGCGTGGAACTGCTGGCGGATGAGCGCAGTACGCTCCCCGCAACGAAAAAGCAGCAGGACTTCATTGCACGGCTGCTGAAGTCCTTTCCCTCCTGCTGGGAACTCATTGAGTACGAGGAATATCTGGATCACCCCACTCAGGGCAGCGCCTCCGCGTTCATCCAGCAGGTGCGGGAAGACTACATGGAGGCGCTGGATCAAAAGGAAAATTTCATCGACTACATCTCCCACCGCCCCGGCGTCCAGAAGGACGGCGATCACGGGTTGTGGGACGCTCACGGCAAGGTACAAAATCTCGCGCAGGCGGTACGGGAGGTGGCGGAGCACACCGGGAAATGTGTGGACGCCGGTGATTGCGCTGCGCCGTGAGGACGCGGAGCGGCTTGGCTATGACAACGCGGAAAACTGGCAGGCTCTGGTGAACGCCTCCGTCTGCGACATTGCGGAAGCGTACAAGATCCAGCCGGACAACCTGCGCTGGTATGCCGCCTTCCACCAAAAGCCGAATCAGGTGCATATCCACATGATCCTCTTCTCCGCGGACCCAAAGGAAGGGTATCTCACCAAGGAGGGCATCCGGCAGGTGAAGTCCGCCTTCGCCAGACGGATCTATCACGCGGATCGGATGCACATCTACCAGCAAAAGGACATCGCGCGGCAGGAGCTACAGGCGCAGACCCGCAAGGCCATGGTGGAATGCATCGCACAACTGAAACATGGTGCAGTGGATAACCAACGGCTGGAGCAGCTCACCGAGGAGTTGGCGGAGCGTCTGCTGACGGTCAAGGGCCGAAAGGTCTACGGCTACCTGCCGCCAAGGGTCAAGGCCATCGTGGATGCCATCGTGGAGGAGCTGGCGAAGGACGAGCGGGTATCTGCCGCCTACGAAACGTGGCAGACACTCTACGAGCAGGTGTGTCTGGATTACGATCAGCGGCCGCCCAAGCGTCTCCCCCTCTCTCAGCAAAAGGAATTCCGGAGTGTCCGCAACATGGTCATTCAGGAAACACTGCAATGGATGGCTGAGCGGCAGCGGTACGCGGATGCACAGAGAACTTCTGCCACATCGGTGGAATCCAGTTCGCCTGAGAATCCTGCGGCGGTCATGAAAGTCAAGATGGGATCGATAGAGCCATCTATACCGACGCAGCCCCAAGCCCAAAAAGCACCAGCACCTTCCACGGAAGATACCGGCTCCGCTGACGCTGCCGCCTCCAAAGATACCGCGCCGCCTGTGGGCGAAATGACTCCGACGCACTCACAGCCATCCAGTCAAGCAGGGCAAACCGCACCGGCAGGATCAGATTATCGTGCTCCCACGGTGGGTGAAACCGTCGTGCGGATGCTGCATCACATGAGCAGAATTTTTGAGGACAACAGCAAGATCGATCAGATCCACCGCGGCTTGCAGATCGACCGCAAGCGCCGTCAGGAATTGCGGCGCAAGCGGCTGGCGATGGGGCACAAGTCGGACGATCACGAGGAACAAACGTTCAGATAGCGCAAAGCAGAATTTTGAAAGGAAATATCATGAGCAAATATATTTATTTTACGCCGGAGGAAAAGGCGCGGGCGCGGAACACAGACCTCGTGTCTCTGCTGCGTGCCCAGGGGGAGCGACCCGTGCGCTCCGGCCGGGAGTTCCGTACGCCCAATGATCCCAGCATCACCGTGCGGGGCAACAAGTGGTTCGACCACTCCAAGCGCGAGGGCGGCTATGCCGTCAGCTTCGTGCAACGCTATTACCGCCTCCCTTACCAGGAGGCGGTTTTGCTTTTGCTGGGCAGAAAGAATGGAAAATCGTATGAGCAGGCAAAGCCCGCAAAGGAGGCTCCGAAGCCCTTCGCGCTGCCGGAGCCTTACGGGACCATGCGGCGTATGTACGCCTACCTCATGCGCCAGCGGCACATTGACCGGGAGGTCATCTCCTATTTCGTACATGAAAAGCTGCTCTACGAGGACAAGCACCACAACTGTGTTTTCGTGGGGCTGGATGGCAGCGGCGAGGCAAAACACGCCCACATCCGCAGCACCAACAGCGAGGGACGGGTGTTCCGCATGAACATTGAGAGCAGCGCCAGCGAGCACTGTTTTCATGAGAACGGCACGGACAAGTCCCTCTATGTGTTCGAGGCCCCCATCGATCTCCTGTCCCACATCACCCTCTACCCATACGGCTGGCAGGAGCACAGCTACGTCGCCTGCTGCGGGACATCCATCCAGCCGGTGCTGGAACGGCTGCGGCAGAACCCCAAGCTGGACACGGTGTACCTCTGCCTTGACAACGATGACGCGGGCAATGATGCCTGCGACCGCATGACAGATACGCTGGAGGACATGGGCTTGGAGGTACAGCGGCTCTGCCCGGTGCGCAAGGACTGGAACGACGACCTCCGCGCCAAATTTGAGAAAAAGGAGAACCTACCATGAACGGGGATACCTGGATCTTCCTCGCCCTCTGCGGCGCTCTGCTGGTGTTTTTGCTCATGGCATCCTTCCTCTCCAAGAGCTACTCCCTTGACCGCATCAAGAGCAAGACGGTGGGCGACGGCCAGCACGGCACGGCGCGGTGGGCAACGCCCAAGGAGATCGGCAAGACCTACCACACCGTACCCTTCCGCCCCCGCCGCTGGCGCAAGGGGAAGGAGCTGCCCACGGAGCAGGGGCTCATCCTCGGCAGCGTGGGCGGCGGAAAACGTAAAAGTAAGGGAGGTTTCCTGCGGAAAACCTCCCGCAAGCTGCTGGAAAAGCTGCGCCGTCCTGTGGCGGGAAAGCAGAAACGGAAGCCGAAGAAAAAATCAAAGGCGCTTTCAAAAGTCAAAAAGATGATCGAGGAGCAGGGGGATATCCGGGCGCTGGTGGACAGCGACGACATCCACTGTCTGATGATCGGCGCCTCCGGCGTGGGCAAGACGGCGTTTTTCCTCTACCCCAATCTGGAATACGCCTGCGCCTGCGGCATGAGCTTTCTGGCGTTGGATACCAAGGGGGACTTGGCGCGGAACTACGGCGCCATCGCCTCCCGGTACTATGGCTACCGGGTATCCGTCATCGACCTGCGTAACCCAACCCGCTCAGATGGCTTCAACTTCCTGACGCTGATGAATCACTACATGGATCTGGCGAGAGCAGATCCGTCCAACTTGGCGGCGCGGGCCAAGGCGGAAAAATACGCCAAGATCCTTGCCAAAACCATCATCAGCCCGGACGGTGACGCCTCCCAATATGGTGATAACGCCTACTTCTATGACAGCGCCGAGGGATTGCTGACGGCCGTTGTGCTGCTGCTGGCGGAATTCGTGCCGCCAAAGGACGGAGAGCCGGAAAAGCGGCATATCGTGTCGGCCTTCAAGCTGGTGCAGGATCTGCTGGCGATGCCGAGCTCACGGGGCAGAAACGGTTTTCAACTGCTGGTGGACATTCTGCCGCCGGAGCATAAGGCACGGTGGCTGGCGGGTGCGGCGCTGACAGCGGCGGATCAGGCGATGGCCTCGGTCATGTCCACCGTCCTCTCCCGCCTGAACGCCTTTCTGGATACGGAATTGGAGCAGGTCATCTGCTACGACAGTCCCATCAACGCGGAGATGTTCGCCTCGGAGAAGTGCGCCATTTTTCTGATTTTACCGGAAGAAGATCCGGCAAAGAATTTCATCGCGTCGCTCATGATCCAAAATCTGTCCCGCGAATTGTTCTCCGTGGCGGACGAGCATGACGGCAGGCTCAAGAACCGCGTGGTGCTGTTCTGCGATGAGCTGGGCACCATGCCGCCCTTCGACATCCTGCCCCTGTTCAGCGCGGGCCGCTCCCGCGGGCTGACGCTGGTTCCCATCATCCAGAGCCTTGCCCAACTGGAAAAGAACTACGGAAAAGAGGGCGCGGAAATTATATGTGACAACTGCCAGGACACCATCTTCGGCGGTTTTTCGCCCCAGAGCAAAACCGCCGAAGCACTCTCCGCCGCCCTTGGCAGCCGCACGGTGCTCTCCGGCTCCGTCAGCCAGGGCAAGGAGAGCAGCCAGTCCTTGCAGATGATGGAGCGCCCGCTCATGACGCCAGACGAATTGAAGTCCATCCCTAAGGGCGAATTTGTGGTGATGAAAACGGGAACACATCCCATGCGGACGAGACTGCGCCTGTTTTTGGATTGGGGCATCACCTTCGATCCAGACGGCTACCGGATGCCGGAGCGGGCGGCCAGAAAAATTGCCTATGTGAACCGCGACGAGCTGGCCCGCAGTATCCAGAACCGACGCGAAAACAGCCCTTACAACACGGAGGATACCAAATGAGCAAATTCAATTTTATTTACGCCGAGGATCTGAGCCACCGGGAAAAGACGGTCTACATCTACCTCCGGGATCGTGCGGATGCCTCCGGCGTCTGCTGGCCGGGGATCAAGACCATCGCCGGTGAGCTGGGGCTTTCGCCCCGCACCGTCCAGCGGGCCCTTGCAGATTTGGAACACAGGCAGCTCATTGAAAAGCGGCAGCGCCACCGCGCCAACGGCAGCCTGACCAGCAATCTGTACCGCCTGACAGCGGCAAAAAAGTCACAGCCTCCCGCCAAGGGGGGACTGTGACCTTTTCTCTCCTAAAAATCTGTCCATAGGGTGGCGTCATCATGGCGCATCCAGAAGAACCTACTCTACCGGAGGATATACCAGTACAGAGAAAGAACAAGAATATAAACAATGTTCTTCATGATATAGGTCCATTTGTTGTTGGCATGGTCTTTTCTGAAAATCCACTATAGTTATTCCTGCGGCCACTGAGGTCCTATCTCTGTGGCCGCTGGAGAGGGCTCTATACACTATAGCTATTAGAGCCTGAAACATCTGCACACTCTCTATTCAGCTGGTCTTAGAACTCTATATATTAAGGTAATAGAAATACTATGCATTGCTATTACAAAGAACAAAATATAGAGTGGTAGATTAGATTCATTCATTGCATCGACATTTGAGGAAACATCTTCTAAAAGAGTATTAAAAATAAGATAAAGGCAATAAAAACCATAGCAAATACCAGTATCGGCATAAAAAAATGTTGCGCTTTTCTTCCCCTATCTGACAAAGGAATGTGTCGATAAGCTGCTCGATGCGCCGATTTTCTGCTTCACTTTCAACATACTCCTTGCCAGAAACACAGTCACCAAGTTCTTCAAATGAACAAATCGCCTCTGGCTTTCGCTTTTCTGCGGAGAGGTATTCATACTTTTTCAGGGCAAGATTTCTGGTAATTCTACTTGCGAATACGGAAAACGGTGACGGCCTTTCTTTGGGAATGGCATTCCATAAGCCTAAATATGTATCGTTCACACATTCCTCGCTGTCCTCATGGTTTAGTAGGATATTACTGGCAATGCGAAAAAAGAGCTTTCCGTATTTTGAGGAGGTTTCTGTAATGGCATCCTCGTTCCTCTCCCAATATAGCCCAATGATTTTTTCATCTTCCATAGGCGACCTCCATTGTGGTACCGCGGTCTAAAAGCGCTTTCACTACCGTCTATATCCTGGGCGATATGGCCATGCGGGGTAAGAACAGTGCACTACTCGCGCTGGTTGCCCAGTTGAAGGGCAAGAAGATTTTGTTTCGCGGTAACCACGATGACCTGTCCGACTATCGCTATCAGCGGCTCTTTGAGGAAATCACTGACTACCGGGAGATTGCCGATTCCTTTGATGGAAAGACATACAAGCTCTGCTTGATGCACTATCCCATCCTGATGTGGAACGGCCAGCATCGCGGATCGATTCTTCTCTACGCCCATACTCATAATACTGTGGAAGAGGCATTCTTCCAGAAATGCGTCAAAGAGCTCAACGAGAACAAGAAACTGAATGTTCAACAAGGAAAGCCCATTCGCGCCATCAATGTCGGCTGCATGATGCCTTACATGGGCTACGAGCCGAGAACGCTGAAAGAAATCCTATCCGCGCATGAATAAGAAAGGAGTGCTGCCTGTGCTGCCAAAAGCACTGTTTTTGAGCACGATTGAGAAGATACGCCAGCAGGAGGCTCGTATTGATGAGTTCGATAAGGCCCTCAGTAAAATGTGCGATGGTTTTCCTGCCTTCGACAAGGACAATCTCTACCTGCTCGCACTGCGCGATTTGCTGAAGTACACTATGCAAGACCAGTATGACAATATCGGCTGGTGGTTATACGAAGCGCCGGATGCCGGTTACACCGTATCCTGGGAAGAAGCCGGCAAGGAAGTCTCTGTTGATTTGACTGAGGCCGGCGCCCTCGAAGTAAAGAAGTCGGGATGCGAGTTTTTAATTTATAAACAAAATGACGATAATTTAAATCGAAACCAAAGAAAAATCGAATATAACAAAACGAATACTCAAAAATAGCAGGAAAGTGTGAACAAAGATCGCTGATTTTGTAAACGTTGGCACTCGTATATTGACATTGCTAAAAACGGGGTTATAATGAACACGATCTTAGGGAGAGGGATAAAGAGATCCCCCCAAGAGATCAAATCAAATGATAAATAATCAAGCTTCGGACCGGGAGCTTCTCCCGGAACCGAGAGCGGGAATTGAATGGAGGAACAATTTATGTTACCCAGTATTTTTAGTGAGAACCTGTTTGATGATTTCTTTAATAGCGCAATGTTCCCGAAGGCCGAACATGAGCTGTACGGCAAGCATGCGAAGAACCTGATGAACACCGATGTGCGGGAGGTCGAGAACGGTTACGAGATCGACATGAACCTGCCCGGTTTTAAGAAGGACGAGGTAGAGATCCAGCTGCAGGACGGCTGCCTGACCGTCAGCGCCGCCAAGGGACTGGACAAGGACGAGGAGGATAAGAAGGGCCGTTATATCCGCCAGGAGCGTTACGCCGGTTCCCTCAGCCGCAGCTTCTATGTGGGCGAGGATGTGGAGCCTCAGGATGTGAAGGCCAAGTATGAGAACGGCGTTCTGAAGCTGTTCGTCCCCAAGGCCGAGGTCAAGCAGGTGCCTGCTCAGACCGCTATCGCCATTGAGTGACCAAATGGCCGGGGCCCGCAAGGACGGGTCCCGGCCGGTTTCTTTTAACGGCGGTCCTGCGTCGTATTTCCGTCCGGGTTCCGGGCGGGGATACGAAACAAGATCGAATGGATCGACGGGAGGAAAGTTGGATCCCCCTCTTTTTCCTTAGGAGGCATGATGTATGAATAAAACCGTTTCCCGCGTGCTGTGGATCGTGGCAGGTGTGCTGCTGATCGTGGCGGGGGGTGCGGGTATGCTCCATCCCGGCGCTACCCTGAGCGGGCTGTCCTTCCTGTTAGGAATGGCCATGTTATTTTCCGGTGTGGTAGATATTATGATTTTTGCCACGGCGGGCAGCAGTATTTACGGTTCCGGATGGTTTTTGGTGGATGGCATCCTTACGGTGCTGCTGTCCATCTTCCTGCTGTGCAACCAGATGTTCACCATGATGACTCTGCCCTATATTCTGGGTATGTGGCTGTTGTTCTCCGGCATCACGAAATTTGTAAACTCCTTTGATCTGCGCCGGTTTGGAGTGCGGGGATGGGGCTGGGTGACAGCCTTCGGCCTGCTGATGGCGGCGGCTGGATTCCTCTCCTTTATGGACCCCTTGGCTGCGGCGGTGACGCTGTCCGTTCTGGCGGGGCTGTTCCTGATGATCCAGGGCGTGGTTTCCATCGCGTTCGGGTGTCTGTCCGGACGGTTCTGGATGTAAAGCTTAACAACAAAAATCCACGGTCGCACAGGCTGACTATCTTGTTGAAGAGGTTGCGCATAGAGATGCCTTGAAGGCAGTGCACGGCAGTCATGACTCATGGGAGGAAACACAATGAGTACGCAATATGAATTTATGAAACGACAGGTCGTTGAAGAAGTGGCTGCTCTTCAGGAAAAGCTAATCGCAATCCAGGCGGATTGCATCAACCGGATCAAAGAAATCCCCGTCACTTCTGACCTGGAGGACACCATGGATGAACTGCTTAATAAAATCTCAAATCAGTTCCTCTTTCAGATTGAGGAACCGGAAAGTGCGTCCGTCGTGATCGGCACAGCAAGAGCCGGTCATTTTTCCTGGAGAGTCGAGAATGGGTTTCGAGACATTTTCTCCGTAGAGCAGTGGCTCCGCGACAATCCCGAGTTCAGCATCTATGATGAATACGGTACAGCTATTACATGGGAGCAATTCAAAGAGGCTGTAGCCTGGTGTAATGGGTGAAAACTGCACTTGAAACGGTTTGTGCATTCTGACATATTGGGATCGCATTTTTTTGTACAAGGAGTCGATGACCATGGAGTACAGGGGCCTTTATGTTTCTGCAACACCAGATTGTGAGCCTAATGAAGGCGGATACTATTGTCAGGTATATGCCGACGAGGATTATGGCGACCAGATCGACGACTTTTGTATCCATCCAGATGAGCTTGAAGAGAATGATGATATTAAGCACTGGGGCAAGGTCAATATCGACGGCAGCTACCGATACTATGTTGAGAATGGTGTCATCTCTCCAGAAAACAGCGATATTTAACCACAAGTTGAATGACAAACCGAAAGAGTTGTGGTATAGTACAGTCAGAAACCAAGAACAAATCTCTACAGAAAGGACGCAGAACTATGAAGACTATTTCTTCCGCTATCTTCTATATGAGCGAATGGCAGGCTATCTTCCAGTGCGAGGAATATAGCTTTTGCGAAGCACGCCCATATCAAGATAAGCAGAAGAATATGATCGGATTGAGTACCTGTTGACCTGAAAGAATCGGTCTATCAGGATCTCCTTCTCTGAATTATTGAAGCCGCTTGTCTTGAGTGCAGACAAGCGGCTTTTTCATGCCCATGAGGCCAAATAATTCAGATAGGAGGTGTATTTGAGAATGAACATTCCAACGATCAACCTTGCTCGCACAGGCACCAATATTGTGATGCTTCGCAAAGCAGCGGGGCTGACGGTGCATGACCTACAAATGGCATTCGGCTTCAATTCCCCGCAGGCCATTTACAAGTGGCAAAACGGCACTGCGCTGCCGACTGTAGATAATCTTATCGCCCTTGCTGCACTGCTGCATGTGCGTATTGATGATATCCTCATTACCGATCACTCGGTTGCTTAATATGCAGGGAGAACTTCTCCCTGCCATACGGTCCGCTCGTCTAAATGGTTAGGACACAGCCCTTTCACGGCTGCAATGACCGGTTCGAGTCCGGCGCGGATCTCCATAATACTGGGATATTGCTAAGCGGCTAAGGCACCGGCCTTTGATGCCGGCCACTGTTGGTTTGAATCCAACTATCCCAGCCATGATACGGTACTCAAGAGGTTGAAGAGGACAGCCTGCAAAGCTGTTAATCGTCGGTTCGAATCCGACCCGTATCTCCATCTGGTGCCTTCGTCTAATTGGTTAGGACGCAAGCCTCTCAAGCTTGTAATGCTGGGTTCAAATCCCGCAGGCATCACCATCATCATACAGGGGTATAGTTTAACCGGAAGAACAGCGGTCCCCAAAACCGCCCGTGGGTGTTCGAGTCGCCCTATCCCTGCCAATATACTGGGGTGTCGCCAAATGGTCAAGGCACCGGTCTCTGACACCGGCATTTGTTGGTTCAAGTCCAGCCACCCCAGCCATATTTGGAGAGTGAACCCGGAAGGCCCGGGGACCGCCCGCTAAGCGGATCGTATCAGAAGTGATATCAGATTCGAGTTCTGCGCTCTCCGCCATATGGGTCAGTGCGCGTAGTTGGCGATCGCAGCGGTCTGTAAAACCGTGACATCTGAAACATCGTTGGTTCAATTCCAACCTGACCCACCAAAATAGAGGGGTACCCGCTTCTGGGTGCCCCTCTTTCATAATGGTCACATCATTGGCCGGGTGGTCGTAAAACAGTAAAATGAAAAAATGGTGAAAACCTTGAGTTTTCAAAGGGTGCGGCGTGACTTCGGTCACGCCGTTTCCTTTTTCATCAGCTCATTCAGAGGGATAAAGCCCAGCCCGTCGTACTTGATGTGGATGTGCTGTACCCGCTTGCCGCTGGACTTGTCCGGTGCGTCCACATAGATGGCAGACACCAGTTCGCGCAGAGCATAGCCGTCCAGTTCTTCAATGCCGACATACTTGTGCGCTTTCTGAATGAACTTTTCAATGTTTTCGTTCTGTCGTTCCTGTACTTCAATTTCCTGCTGCAAGGTGATCGCTTCCGCTTCCAACTGCTTCTGCTCCACTTCATAGGTCTGGCTCAGCATATCATAGCGTTCATCTGTTAACCGCCCGCTGGCGTTGTCCTCGTAAATCTTGATGAAAAGCCTTTTCAGCTCGGCAATGCGCCGTTCGTTGCTTTCCAGCCGCTTTCTGCGGATGCGGATTTGTTCACAGCTTTCCACGCGGAGCTGTTCCTCCATGATCGTGCGAAAATAATCCTCATGGCGCAGGATATACCCCATAACCGCCTGAATGTGCTTGAGAACCAGTCGTTCCAAGACTTTGACACGGATGAAATGCCCATTACACTTTTCTTTGCTTTTGCGGTGCAGAGAGCAGTCAAAAAAGTCCTGCTCGAAATCGCCGTTGTTGGACGAACCGTACAGCATTTTAGAGCCGCAGTCCGCACAGTAGACAAGCCCGGAAAAAATGCTGCTTCTTCCCGTGCGAGTCATTCGATGCCGCTGTTGGCGGATCTCCTGCACCTTTTCAAACACATCATCGTCGATAATGCGCTCGTGGGTATTGGGGAAAATCGCCTGCTTTTCAATGGGATTATCCCTTTGCTTCTTATCCCAGATAGAATTGGTGTAAGTCTTGAAGTTCACCGTGCAGCCTGTGTATTCCCGGCGTTCCAGAATCCTGACAACTGTGCTGTCACCCCAGCCATACGGGTCCTCCGGTTTCTTATTGGGGCTTTTGATCCCCTGCAAGGTTTTGTAGGCAGTCGGTGTCAATACTTTGTCCGCTTTCAGTTGGTTTGCAATCTGCTTTGGACCTCTGCCCTCCATGCACATGGAGAAAATACGCCGCACCACATCGGCGGCAACAGGGTCGATCTTCCAGCGTCGGGGATTGTCCGGGTCTTTCAAATAGCCGTAGGGAACATTGGTTGTCAAAGGAACGCCGCGTTCACCCTTTGCCTTATTGACAGCGCGGATTTTGCGGCTGGTATCTCGCGCATAGAACTCGTTGAACCAGTTTTTGATGCCTGCAAAATCGTTGTCTGTGCTGTTGGGATCAATGGTGTCGAAATTGTCGTTGATAGCAATATAGCGGACACCATACTGCGGAAAGGTGAAGTTGGTGTAAAGTCC
>ERZ773158.2710-NODE-2710-length-12339-cov-7.705633_pt1 | contig 12339 bp, 10 predicted proteins | sample MGYA00511918_ERZ773158 | MGnify/ENA primary metagenome ERZ773158 (study PRJEB29015, sample SAMEA2737876) | human gut metagenome | biome: human gut; feature: human-associated habitat; material: faeces | place: China | collected 2012 ...
AACGATATCCCATATTCCTGGGGAACAGCTGTTAACGTAATGCCTATGGTATTCGGTAACTTAAATGATGAGTCTGGTACAGGTGTTGCATTTACCCGTGATCCTGCTACAGGCGAGAAGAAATTAATGGGTGAGTTCTTAATCAATGCTCAGGGTGAGGACGTAGTTGCTGGTGTTCGTACACCTATGCCAATCGCTCAGATGGAGCAGGAATTCCCAGAAGCATATGCTGAGTTCATCAAGGTTTGTGAGACTCTTGAGAATCACTACCATGACATGCAGGATATGGAGTTTACAGTAGAGAACAAGAAGTTGTACATGCTTCAGTGCCGTAATGGTAAGAGAACTGCTCCTGCAGCTCTTAAGATTGCATGTGACCTTGTTGATGAAGGACATAAGACAGAAGAAGAAGCAGTAGCTATGATTGATCCTCGTAACTTAGATACACTTCTTCATCCACAGTTTGATGCAGCAGCATTAAAAGCAGCTACACCAATCGGAAAAGGTTTAGGAGCTTCTCCTGGAGCAGCTTGTGGTAAGATCGTCTTCACAGCAGAAGATGCAGAAGCTTGGAACGCTCGCGGAGAGAAAGTTGTACTTGTTCGTCTTGAGACATCTCCAGAAGACATCACAGGTATGAAAGCTTCCCAGGGTATCTTAACTGTTCGTGGTGGTATGACATCTCACGCAGCTGTAGTTGCCCGTGGTATGGGTACATGCTGTGTATCCGGATGTGGTGATATCGCTATGGACGAAGAGAATAAGAAATTCACTCTTGCTGGAAAAGAATTCCATGAGGGAGATTTCATCTCTATCGATGGTACAACAGGTAACATCTACGATGGCGAAATCAAGACAGTTGACGCTACCATCGCTGGTGAGTTCGGCCGTGTTATGGCTTGGGCTGACAAATATAGAAAACTTAAAGTTCGTACAAATGCAGATACTCCTGCAGATGCTAAGAAAGCTCGTGAGCTTGGAGCAGAAGGTATCGGACTTTGCCGTACAGAGCATATGTTCTTCGAAGAAGACAGAATTGCAGCATTCCGTGAGATGATCTGTTCTGACACTGTAGAAGAAAGAGAAGCAGCTCTTGAGAAGATTCTTCCATATCAGCAGGGAGACTTCAAAGCTCTTTATGAAGCACTGGAAGGATGCCCGGTTACTATTCGTTTCCTGGATCCACCTCTTCATGAGTTCGTTCCTACAGAGGAAGCTGACATTAAGAAATTAGCAGATGCTCAGGGCAAAACTGTTGAGCAGATTAAGACAATCATCGATGGACTTCATGAGTTCAACCCAATGATGGGTCACAGAGGATGCCGTCTTGCTGTAACATATCCTGAAATTGCTAAGATGCAGACAAAAGCTGTTATCCGTGCAGCAATCGAAGTTCAGAAAGAGCATGCAGATTGGAATGTGAAACCTGAAATCATGATTCCATTAGTATGTGAAGTTGAAGAGCTTAAATACGTTAAGAAAGTAGTTGTTGAGACAGCAGACGCTGAGATCGCAGCTGCAGGCGTTAAATTAGAGTACGAAGTTGGTACTATGATCGAGATTCCTAGAGCTGCTCTTACAGCTGATGAAATCGCTAAAGAAGCTGACTTCTTCTGCTTCGGTACTAACGACTTAACTCAGATGACATTTGGATTCTCCCGTGACGATGCTGGTAAGTTCTTAGATGCTTACTATGACAAGAAGATCTTCGAGAACGATCCATTTGCTAAGTTAGACCAGACTGGTGTTGGTAAACTTATGGATATGGCACTGAAACTTGGTAAGCCAGTTAATCCGAACCTTCACGTTGGTATCTGTGGAGAGCACGGTGGAGATCCTTCATCTGTTGAATTCTGCCACAAGATTGGTCTTGACTATGTATCATGTTCACCATTCCGTGTACCAATCGCTAGATTAGCAGCAGCTCAGGCAGCAATCGCTAACAAATAATTATTGGACAGGAACAATATAATATACAGCATATCTCATATATCGTGGGAATGCTGTATATGCAGGATAAGCCTCACCGTATGGTGAGGCTTATCTATCTTGTGAAATGGTACTTATATTGTATAGTATTTTTGTATTGCATAGCATTTTTATATTGCATAGTGCTTTTTAGCTTGTGCAGCATGATTGTTATATGACCTTATATTTCGCTTGCTGCCAGCTTCTTATTCTTCAGGCAGGATGATAACAGAATATTCTTATTACGAATCCATTCGCTTATTTGTTGAAAAATCTTAAGTTTCTTTATCAAATTCCATTTAATTACAAAATTCAGTTAAGGCATAATATTCAAGTAATTATATTTTGAAAGTAATCATATCATTTAGTTTAATTATATTATTTAGTTTAATCATATTATATGGTCAAATCATATTGTTTGGTTTAATCATATTATATAGTCAAATCATATTGTTTAGTCTAATCATACTAATTCAGTTCTTTTAAAGTTTCTAGTATGAAAAAATCTCCATTTATATCAAAAAAATCCCTGAAAAATGAAAAAAATCATACTAAACAGTAGAATCTAGTTTTTTAGTATGAAGAAAGCTGAAAAAGTGTTGAAAAAATCATACTAGATATATGCTGCAAGAAGAAGAAGTATGATTATGGCATAAGGCAGACTATCATGCGAAGTATGTGACAATAGGAATCATTGTTTAAATATGAAAATATAAGAGCTATAAAAACTATAAGAGCTGTAAAGAATACAAGAATTGTAAAAGCTATAAGAACTGTAAAGAATACAAGAACTGTAAAGAATATAAGAACTTTAAATCTTATAAAAGAAAGGAATAATGCTTATGAAAAATTGGATACAAAATGAAATAAATGAATTGCAGAAGATACTCAATGATATAAAGCATTTTGAAGAGAAAGCACCAAGTGGTACGCTGAGAATTCATAATAAAAATGGAAAAACGTATTATTACAGGCAGATGAAAGATGAAGAAGGGAAGATGATACAACAATATCTTCCGCTAAGAGAAATGAATTTTATTCGTATTCTGGCACAGAAGAGCTATTGCAAAAAGCTTAAGACCAAAGCAGAGAGAAATTTAAAAATACTTCAGCAGGTGGAGGCTGATTATGATATAGGATGGATGAGAGAGATTTATGAGGAGCAGGAATACCAGAGGAAGAAGCTGATCACACCATATCTAAAACCGGAAGAAGTTGTTTTGAAGGAATGGGAAGAGGAAAAATATGAGCAGAATATAGAATATCCGGAGAATTTACGATATGAGACGGAGCATGGGGAACTGGTGCGTTCCAAGTCAGAAGTGCTTATAGCTAATATGCTGCATCAGAAAAAAAGACATTCTGCTATATAAGTATGAACGCCCATTAAAGTTAAAAAAGAAAGGAAAAGAGATAGAAATATATCCGGATTTTACAATTTTAAATAAGGAAACCGGGCGGATTCTTTATTGGGAACATGCTGGAATGATGGATAATATATCTTATGTAGGAAATTTTATCCGAAAGCAGAATTTATATATAGAAAATTATCTTATGCCGGGGCGGGATGTTATTTTTACTTATGAATCTTCGGAAAGTCCATTTGATATTTCAGGTGTAAAGAAGATGATACATATGATGATTGATGAAACAGAATAATATGCTGTCAGATTGGATATATGATGTGAATATATTCCTTGCATCTTTGTATCATTTGTATTATAATTAATAACACAAATGAGACAAAGAAAATTTTAGAAAGAAAATTTAGAAAGGAAGTTTAGAAAGGAAGTTTTCAGATGGTCATATCGATTGATGAGACAGCGGAAGTGCCGATTTACCAGCAGATTCGTAATCAGATTGTACTGGGAATTTCGGATGGCAGGTTAAAGCCAGGTGAGCAGCTTCCAACGGTCCGGGCTTTGGCAGGAGAGATAGGAATCAATTCTATGACAGTAAATAAGGCATATGCATTATTAAAGCAGGAAGGATATATTTATACCGACCGGCGGAATGGCGCTCATGTGCGGAATGAATTTACTGAGACAAAGGAACTGCAGGAGAAATCCAAAATAATATTACAACAGGTGATTTCCGAGGCAAAGATATGTGGCATAACGCAGGAAGAATTTTTAGCATTATGCAGGAATATGTATAAGGGGTGATGAAGATGTTTCTTAATATTATATTTTTTGCAACATTGTATCCGGTATTATTTATTGTATATGTGGTAATGGCGCTGCAAAGCGGACAGAAGAATGGAAGTATTTTTGGTGTAAATATGAAACCGGAATGGTTCGAAGAGGATGAAGTAAAGGCAATTCAGAAGCGGTTTAAAAGAGAAATGAGATGGTATGGGCTGCTGCTTGCGGTAATTCCTTTTAGCAGTCTTTTGACACCGTATTTTTCCATCCAGATGACGATCTGGCTGGTATGGATGTTTGGAGCAATTATATTACTGATGCTGCCATTGGTCTTTGCCAATAGCCGGCTGAAAGAATGGAAGCGGCAAAAGGGATACTATGAGACACAGTCAACAGAGCGATATGTGGAACTAAAGAATGCGGGAGCCATTCGGTGCATACATTTTTTCCAATTCTTTCTTCCGCTTGCCATAGGCATTATAGGCGCAGCTTTAGCACTGCCGGTTTATAAAATGGTTGGAATATCCTGTCTGATTGGAGCTGCCTGTGGATTCATTTATTTTTTGGTCGCAGTTATTATGGACAGACAGCCGATACAGGTCATCAGTTCAGATAGTGACATTAATATCAATTATAGCAGGGCAAAGAAAAATATCTGGAAAAATTTCTGGCTTTGCTGTATCTGGATGAATACCATATTGATATTATTTCTTCTGGCAATTTCATTCGTAGATAAGAAGGTAGAAAGCATAATGCTTATTGCCATGATAGTGTATGCAGTTCTCCTGCTGGTGATATGCATTCCGGTATTTATCAGACTGGGAAAAGTGGAAAAGGCTTATGCAGGCAAACATGATTTAAGCAACGGAACAGAAGATGATAGAAACTGGATAGGCGGTGTTCTTTATTATAATCCTAATGATCCGCATACGATGGTAGATAAAAAAGTCGGCATTGGAACAACTGTAAATATGGCGTCAAAAGCTGGAAAAGCAACAATGCTATTTACAGCACTGGTATTTCTTACTATTCCAATTTTATGTGCCTGGGTGATTGCAGAAGAGTTTACACCGATTCATCTGGAAATAGAAAATGGCAATCTTTGTGCAGAGCATATCCGCACCGATTATGAGCTTCCGCTGGATACCATAGAAGAGGTGGAAATGGTGACAGAACTTCCGCGCAGGTCTAAGATAAATGGAACAGGAATGGATAATCTTGAGAAAGGAACATTTAAGATTTATGAGCAGGGAGAATGTCAGGAGTTTTTAAATCCGCAGAATAAGAAATTTCTGCATTTTTCGGCAAATGGAAAACAATATTATATGAGCGGAGTGGATGATGCACAGACAGAAGAAATTTATAAGGAAATTCTGAGCAGATAGAAAGAGATTGAAAATAGAAAATTGAAAAAATAGGAAAGATTGAAAACGGCCGGCAGGAAAAACACATAAGAAAGGAATGTGTTTTTCCTGCCGGCGGTCTGTATTCAAAAGTGAAATTAGTTTTTCTTTCGTATATGAATTTCCGGAATCGCAACATTATCAAAGCTGACACTGGAAGTCTGTTCATCGGAAGATTCAGATGGAAAGGCAGCAGTGGTATTTTCTGCTGTATCCGGAGTGGAAGATGTCTTGTGCACCTCTGGAATTGCAACATTATCATAAGTTAAATCATAATTTTTCTTTTCGTGTTCTTTTCCTATATTCTTGATTTTATTTTTAAAACGAAACATAAGATCCCCCTTTTTTATAAAATATTAATAAAAAATGTAATTACAAGGCTGTTGATAAAATCGGCAAACAGACTTCCCACCAGTGGAATCAGAAGGTATGCTTTGACGGATGGAACATAGCGGTCGCAGAGAGCCTGCATATTTGCCATGGCATTTGGTGTGGCACCCATACCGAATCCGCAGGTACCTGCAACAAGGACTGCTGCATCATAATCCCGCCCCATAATATTGAACTCAATAAAGTAAGTAAATACAGCAATCAGAATGACCTGTGAGCTTAATAAAATGATAAGCGGAAGTGCCAGAGAAGCCAGTTCCCATAATTTTAAAGTAATCATAGCCATACCAAGAAATAATGACAGGGAAATACCACCCAGGTCATTAATTTCTCCCATATGGATCGTGGCATTGCCATGGGAGTATTCCACAATATTACGAATCAGTGCGGCTGCTAACATGGCACCAATATAAATTGGAAAAGTCAGTTCTGTTTTTGTCAGAAAATAGGAGAAAATAGTACCAAGTCCAATGGCAAGGATAAGCTGGAAAACAGCGGAAGCATACATGTTGGTATGGCGTTCGTGTTTTTTCTCATCTTCCACTAAGAGGCTGTCATCTTCGGAAGCAACAGTAGAGAGAAGATTTTTCTTTTCTACCAGGCGTTTTCCTAAAGGACCGCCAATCAGGCTTCCTGTAATCAGACCGAAGGTAGCAGCAGCGGTACAGATGGTAGTGGCACCATGGATATTGAAATCCTCCAGTACCGGTCCAAAAGCACCTGCTGTACCATGTCCGCCCACCATTGGAATGGAACCGGTACACATACCGATTAATGGATTTAATCCTAATAGTTTGGATAATCCAACGGCAAGAAAGTTCTGGGTAATAATAAGGGCAATGACCAGTCCTAAAAATACTGCCATGGATTTCCCACCACTTTTTAAGACTTTTAAGTTAGCCTGAAATCCTACGGAAGTAAAGAAGAATACCATACATACTTCCCGCAGGGTATCATCAAAGGAAAATTCTGCAACTCCGGTGCTGTAACAGATACAGGTGAAAATCGCAAAGAGCAGACCGCCGATAACGGGTGCCGGAATACAGAATTTTTCCAGAAAATGTATTCTTTTTCGTAAAAAACTTCCCAGCATGAGTACCAGCACAGCAACAGCTAAGGTCTGGTACATATCTAAATGTATATTCATAGTGTTCCTTTCTAGTTTGGTGTATTGCTTTCGGAAGAAAGCGTAATGCCCTGTTTCTCATAATAGGCAACAGCACCCGGATGGAATGGAATCGGCATGCCATCAGTAGCATAAGTTTCATCTAATTGCAGGTTTAAAGAAGTTGCATACTGTAAATCCTTCGCATGGGAAAAAAGCCATTCCGTCAAGTGCTCTACCGTATCGGAAGAGAGCTTGTCGGAAGCAAGGAGAACCGCTTTGACACCAAGGGTATGGATATCTTCCGTCTGTCCGGTGTAAGTATTGGCAGGAATGGTATATTCACTATAGGATGGATAAGCAGACAGCAATTTATTCCTGCATTTCTCATCAATATCCAAAAGACGGATATCACATTCTTTGGCTAATTCTTCGATTACAGTTGTCTGGATACCGGCAGTACAGAAAAATGCATCGATTTTTCCATTGATAAGCTGGTCAGCAGCATCGGTATAATCGAGGTTTACTGTTTTCACCAGCTCAGTGGTAAGTCCGCTCATGGTCAGAATCTGGTTAGCGTTCTGTTCAGTACCGGAATCCTCCGCACCGATGCTGACGGTTTTGCCCTGTAAATCATCCAGTGTCTGAATATTGGAGTCTGCACGGACGACAATCTGACAGGCTTCTGTATAAAGCCCGGCAATAGCGGAATATCCCTGACAAGGCTTTCCCTCAAAAATTCCACTGCCTTCATAAGCGGAGGCAATCAGGTCAGACTGGGCTAATCCAAGTTCGATATATCCACCGGAGAGCAGCCTTAGATTGGCAGCAGAGCCTGCGGTTGTCTTAACTTCAAACTGATAGGTATCATCCTCCGAGGAGGCAAGTCCGGTAAAGGTATTGGCAAAGGTATAGTAGATTCCACCTATGTCAGCGGCACCAAAGCGGATGGTTTTCTGATAACCACTGCATCCACTCACAAAAAGCAGTGCAAGACATAGAAGAAGACGGAATGGTTTCTTCATATATAAAATCCTTTCTTTTTAAAATTTAATCCTAAAGAAATATTTTACAATAATTTTTTCAGAAAGGGAAGAGCGAAAATAGTGGCAAAGTGGTGAGAAAAAATATCGTTAATTCTATATTTTTTTAGAAAAAAAGAGATTATAATGTGATGGAAGGAAATGAAGGAGGAAGGATTTATGCAGAAAATAACAGTAAAAGTAGATGGTATGCAGTGTGGAATGTGTGAGGCACATGTAAATGATGCAGTGCGGGCAGCGTTTCCGGTAAAGAAAGTAACTTCATCCCACAGTAAAAAAGAGACCGTAATTATTACCGATACTGATATTCCGGAGGAAAAAATCAAGGAAGTGATTAAAAACAGTGGATATGATGCGTTAGAAGTAACAAAAGAACCATATGAGAAGAAGGGATTATTTTCAGCATTCCGCAAATAAACAGAATATCTTAAGAAAAATAATATATATATTATCGGCATAGTATGTTAAAATGAGAAATCGGAAATAATAGGAAAAGAGGACAACAAAATGTTATTGGATTTTGTAGAAATGCTGAAGGTTATTTTTCTTGGAATTGTAGAAGGAATTACAGAATGGCTTCCAATCAGCAGCACAGGACATATGCTTTTAGTGGATGAATTTATCAGACTTGATATGACAGATTCATTTAAAGAGATGTTTTTCGTGGTGATTCAGTTGGGAGCTATTCTTGCGGTAGTGCTTTTGTTCTGGAAGAAAATGTTCCCGTTTCAGTTTAAAGACAAGACACAGCCGGTCATCCGGAAAGATATTTTCTCTTTATGGTTTAAGGTTGTAGCTGCCTGCATACCGGGAGCTGTGGTAACGCTTTTGTTTGATGATTATGTGGATGCACATTTTCATACACCGCTTGTGATTGCTGCTGCATTGATTTTCTATGGTTTTGCGTTTATTCTGATTGAAAACTGGAATAAAAAGCGGAAAGTAAGGGTGGAAAGCTTAAATGATATTACTTATCAGACAGCATTTCTTATCGGATTGTTTCAGGTACTTGCAATTATTCCGGGAACCTCCCGTTCCGGTGCAACCATTATCGGAGCACTTTTAATCGGAGTATCCCGTGTGGCTGCAGCAGAGTTTACATTTTTCCTGGCTGTGCCGGTTATGTTTGGCTGGAGCCTGATCAAACTTATTAAGTTCGGCTTTGCGTTTTCCACTCAGGAACTTTGTGCCTTAGGCTTAGGCTGCGTGGTAGCATTTGCGGTATCTGTAGTAGTCATCCGTTTCCTGATGGGCTATATCAAAAAACACGATTTTAAAGTATTTGGCTGGTACCGGATTATTCTTGGAGCCATTGTTTTAGGCTATTTTGCACTATAGGAACCGCTTAAGAAAATGAGAGATTCTTCCGATATAAAGAATGGAACAGATTGTTTTAAGCAAAAGGATTTGCTTATAGATATTTTCAAGGAGGAATTTTTATGAACACAAACGCAGTAAATCAGGTGGCAGAAAACGTTTCTGGTTATACGGAATCGGAAAAGAGCAGCAAAGTCTCCGGAAAAACCATTGGAGAGCCAAAGCTTTCGGATAAGGCGAAAGAGTATTATGAGAAGCTGAAAAAGAAATTTAGCACGATGGATTTCATTCTGGTATCCAAGGATATGAAAGAGACAGCAAAAGCCAATGCAGGACAGTATGCCAATGCCAACAAAATGGTGGTTCTAATTGATGAAGAGAAGATTGAGCGGATGGCAGAAGATGAGTCTTACCGGAAACAGTACGAGGGAATCATAGCCAATGCATCCAGTCAGCTTGCAACCATGCAGAGTCGGTTTGCGAATGGACAGAGTGGTGTGAAGGCATATGGCATTCAGGTAAATGATGGCGGCAATGCATCATTTTTTGCAGTTGTAGATAAGTCTTTGTCTCTTCAGAAGAAACGTATCGAAAAGAAACAGGAAGAAAACCGTGCAGAACGTAAAAAAGCTCAGAAGGAAGCTTATGAGAAACGAATGAATAAGGAGGATGAAGATACATCTTCCGTTAAGAAATCGGACAGGACTGACAGCACGGATAAAACTGGTAAGAGTGAAGATCTGGTAACGGTTACTGCTGGTTCGTTGGAAGAACTGGAAAAGAAAATCCAGGATATGTTATATGACAGCATGAGCGATTATGTATTTACACCACAGGAAAAACAGGTTGGCTGGAATGTAGATTTTCGTGGATAATAAATAAAAGGCAGGATACAATATGGAAAAGAGCCCCTATCTATTGCACTCCGGGCAGCCCTGACTTTCTTAATCCACTGGGAAATCAAAGTGGAGAAAAAGGACTGCCTGGAGTAGAGGTACGATTCGTATGCTGACGTTCCGGAAGGGAATGGATAAACTGGCGTGGTGTCGTTCCATAGCGTTTTTTAAATTCCCGGTAGAAGTAGGAAAGGCTGCTGAAACCGGCAGTCATGGCGGCATCTGTAATGGAAAGCTCCTGCTGTTCTAAGAGGTCGGCAGCCTTTTGCAGGCGCAGGCTCTTGATATAATCTAAGCATGACATTCCGACATATTTCTTAAAAAAGCGCATGAAATGGTATTCGCTGAAATAGCAGGAGGATGCCAGGCTTTCAATAGAAATATTTTCGGTATAATGTAATCCGATATATTCTAAGACACCCTTAATCTTCTGGGTATGTTCGCTTTGAAGCTGTGGCTGCTCAGAACTTTTGCTACAGTACGGAAGTAGAAGGGTAAGAAGCTTTAACAGCAGGGATTTTAACATCAGTTCATATCCCGGCTGGGCAGCGGAATAACAGTTGCTGATTTCATAGAACAATGCGAGGGCATCCGGGTAGACCGGGTGCTCTTTTACTATATGAAAAGGGGGAATCAGCTGCTGCTTGGCAAGGGGCATCAGATATCGCATGGCACAGATATCTGCAGAGGATGCACCAAGGAAATCAAGGTGAAAGACATATGTTTCCGAATGCATATGCCCGGCAGGTAATATGGCAATGGAATGCAGAGCCAGTGGAGGAATGAAAACGAAATCTCCAGGCATAGCCTGAAAGCTTTCAAGGTCAACCTGATACGTACAGACACCGCTGGTAATCAGGGTAAATTCAGCCTCTTCATGCCAGTGTGGCGTAACAATGGGATACCGTTCCTGCAACGTAGTAAGATATTTCTTTAATGGAAAAATTCGTTCGCCATGAACGGCCTTTTCTTTTTGTTCCAGAGGGAGTTGTTTTTTATCTTTCATTGGAATCTCCTTTTAATGTTGCTTATTTAAACAGCATTTATCCTGATTTTTTATACAAACAAAATGAAAGAAATGGAATTTTGGATGCAGACGATGGAAGGTAGGTCTGATGCAAAACAGTGCATTTCTAAAATACATTTTTTCTTTCTATGATAAAAACAGTCTTTCCAATGTTTGACAAGATATCTGTACCGTTCGCCGAAGTATGGATGCATGATAAGGATTGTTAGGCGCACTTAGAATTTCATACAGCAATAGCCAACGCTGGCACAGGGACGTGCCGGCGAGGCGCATATGAACATGGATGTGAATTTGCGCCGGTTGGCAGATAAAATAATATTAATACTGAAATTCTTAGTGCGCCTTACTATCTTTATGCAGCATCCACACTCGACGGACGGTGCAGATATCCTCGTCAAAGCAAGCGGAAAGACAGTTTATAATCAAGAAAAAATGTATCTAAGAAATGCTGCTATTTTGTATCCTATAACCTACCTTCCACCGTCTGCATCTGAAATCCATAATCATATCGTTTATTTTGTTTTACATAAAAGAGCAGGATTGTGCAATAAAAACGCAAATATCACGGAAGAAACTTCCTGAAACTTCGTATATAATAACAGTATCATACAAAGAACGAAGTGTAAATACAGAAATAATGGAAATATGGAGGATGAGAACATGAAGAAAAAATGGTGGCATGACAAGGTAGCATATCAGATTTATCCAAAGAGCTTTCAGGACAGCAACGGAGATGGAATCGGTGATTTGAGAGGAATCATATCCAGACTGGATTATTTAAAGGAACTGGGTATCGATATCGTATGGCTTTCACCGATTTATAAATCCCCATTTGTAGACCAGGGATATGATATTTCAGATTATTATAATATTGCTGAAGAATTCGGAACCATGGAAGAGTTTGATGAGTTGCTTGCGGAAGCAAAGAAACGTGATATGTATATCGTAATGGATCTGGTGGTAAATCATTGCTCCGACCAGCATGAGTGGTTCCGGAAAGCACTGGCAGACCCGGATGGAGAGTATGCAGATTATTTCTATTTTGT
>ERZ773158.2715-NODE-2715-length-12309-cov-9.408438_pt1 | contig 12309 bp, 10 predicted proteins | sample MGYA00511918_ERZ773158 | MGnify/ENA primary metagenome ERZ773158 (study PRJEB29015, sample SAMEA2737876) | human gut metagenome | biome: human gut; feature: human-associated habitat; material: faeces | place: China | collected 2012 ...
TCAGCTCGCCCATGCTGCCGTAGTAATCCAGATGGTCGTTGTCGATGTTCAGCACAACGGACAGGTACGGGGTCAGTTTCAGGAAGGTCTCGGCAAATTCACAGGACTCAATTACGATATCGTCGCCCTTGCCAGCCTTGCCGTAGCCATTGATCAGCGGAAGCTTGCCGCCGATGACGGCAGACGGGTCGCGGCCTGCCAACTCCAGCGCAGTGGTAATCATGGAAGTGGTGGTGGTTTTGCCATGGGTGCCGGAGACGCAGATGCTCTGCTTGTACAGGCGGCTCACATAACCCAGCAGAACGCTGCGCTCGATGGTGGGGATGCCGTAGGAGGCAGCGGCATTCAGTTCCACGTTATCTTTGGAAATGGCGGCAGAGTAGACCACCATGTCGGTGCCGATCACATTATCGGCGCTGTGACCCAGGCTGACCTTGACACCCATCTCACGCTCGTAGCGGATGATGCTGCCATCCAGCACATCGCTGCCGGAGATCTCGTAGCCTTTTGCAGCAAGGATCTGGATGAGCGGATACATGCCGCTGCCGCCGCAGCCGATGAAGTGGATCTTTTTTACATTGTCCAGCAGGTGCTGGTTGTAATCGGTGTACATGAACATATAAGGCAACCTCCAAATAATTAACGGCTGCAGAGCAGGCCGATTCCATCCATTCGTTTGGGATACATCTTATTATATAATTTTTGGCGCACAAAATAAACAGGAAAAATCGAATTTTCGGAAAGAACCATATTTCCTTTTCTGATTTTGTGATATGTGTACAAGAAAACCGGGATTCATAAAAGATTTACATTTGCGAGAAGGAAATACTTCACAATTTTGAAGCATCTGTGCTAAAATAAAAGGGAACGAAACCATCTGAAAAAGGAGCAGCAACGTGAAGATCAAGATCACTGCGGACAGCACCTGCGATCTGTCTGCCGAACTTTTGCAAAAATGGGACATCACCCTGATGCCCATGCACATCCTGATGGGCGAGGACAGCTATCTGGACGGCGTCACCATCCACCCGGCGGATGTGTTCACCTATGTGAACGGCGGCGGCAAGATGCCGAAATCCGCCGCGGCGAATCTGGTGGAGTACGCCGAATTCTTTGGCAATTACACGGGGGACTACGACGCGGTCATCCACATCTCGGTCAGCAGCAAGCTTTCGTCCTGCTACCAGAACGCAAAGCTGGCCGCAGAGGACTTTGCAAACGTCTATGTGGTGGACAGCCAGAACATCTGCACCGGGCAGGGCTATCTTGTGCTGAAGGCGGCCAAGTGGGCAGCGGACGGCCTGCCGCCCCGCAACATCGCCATGCGGCTGCAGAGCCTTGCCAGGCGGGTGGAGCTGAGCTTTGTGCTGGACCGGCTGGACTTCATGGCCAAAAGCGGCCGCTGCTCCGGTGTGCTGGCCTTTGGGGCCAACCTGCTGGGCATCAAACCGGCGCTGGAAGTCATTGACGGCGAGCTGAAGGTGGTCAAAAAGTACCGCGGCAGCCTGCCCATCTGCGTGGGCAAGTACATCACCGACCGTCTGGCAGACCGGGACGACATCGAGGACGGGCTGGTGTTCATCTCCTCCTGCCAGCCGAAGCCCGGCTGCATGGACGCCGTGAAGGCAGGCCTGAAAAAATACGGCAATTTTGCCGAGTGCTATGAGACCGACATCGGCACCACCATCGGCGGCTACTCCGGCCCGGGCACCATCGGCATCGTGTTTGCACGGAAAGAGAAGTAAGAAAAATGGCTGTTGCATCGCAACAGCCATTTTTCTTACGTTGTGCGCCGTTTCAGGATCTCATCCAGAATGGCGTCTGCCACGTCGGCTTTGCTCATCAGCGGCAGCTCCCGGGCACCGTCCGGGGTGATGAGGGTGACGACATTGGTGTCCACGCCGAAGCCGGCCCCGGCCACTTTCAGGTTGTTGGCCACCACCATGTCCAGATTCTTTTTGGTGAGCTTTGCAGAGGAGTTTTCCACAAGGTCGCGGGTCTCCATGGAAAAACCGCACAGGAACTGGTGGGTCTTCTGCGGGCCGATGGTGCCCAGGATGTCCGGCGTGCGCTCCAGCGGAATGGACATGTCGCCGTCCTTTTTCTTGATCTTGTCATTGGCCACAACGGCGGGACGGTAGTCGGCCACGGCAGCGGCCATGATGAGCACATCCGTCTGGGCAAAGCGGCTGGTGACGGCCTCGTACATCTGCTGGGCGGTGGTCACCGGCACGTCGGTGGTGAACTTGACCGGCTGCAGGGCAGTTTCGCCGTGGATGAGGGTCACCTCGGCACCGCGCATGGCGGCGGCACGGGCGAGGGCGTAGCCCATCTTGCCGGTGGAGTGGTTGGTCAGGTAGCGCACCGGGTCGAGCGACTCCTGGGTGGGCCCGGCGGTGACGGCCACCCGCACCCCAGCCAGGTCTTTGGGCCGGGCGATGGTGTGCAGGATGTACTCGAGCAGCACGTCTTCCTTCGGCAGGCGGCCGCTGCCCACATCCTTGCAGGCCAGCACGCCGCTCTCGGACGGGATGACCGTGAAGCCGTAGCGTTCCAGCGTGGCGATGTTGTCCTGCGTGATGGGATTTTCCAGCATGCCGGTGTTCATGGCCGGGGAGACCAGCTTCGGGCACTTGGCGGCCAGCACCACGGTGGTGAGCATGTCGTCGGCGATGCCGTGGGCCATTTTAGCGATGACGTTGGCGGTGGCCGGTGCCACCAGGATCACATCTGCCTTCTTGGCCAGCGAGATGTGAGTGACCTCGAACTTGAAGTCGCGGTCAAAGGTATCCACCATGCACTTGTGGCCGGTGAGGGTCTCGAAGGTGAGCGGGGTGATGAACTGGGTGGCATTTTTGGTCATGATGACCTCCACGTCCGCGCCCAGCTTGCGCAGTGCACTGGCCACATTGGCCATTTTATAAGCGGCGATGCCGCCGGTGACGCCCAGAAGGACGCATTTGCCTTTCAGATCCATTGGTCAAAACCTCCTGCAAAAACGTGCTGTTTCCACATATCTTCCCTTAGTATAATGCAAAAGTTCCGCCAGCACAACAAAATCTTTGTGCGGGCTTGTAACTGCGGTCAAAATGCGGTAAAATACAGCTTGACAAATAATAGATGAATGCGGCTGTTTCCCGGGCGGCGGGCCGGAAGTATCTCCGCAACCCGTATTTCGTGTCTGAGGAGAAAGCTCCCGGCACATCGCCGATGTCGCACTGCAAAAAGGAAAACAGAATTATGATCTTAGCCATTGATATAGGCAACACCACCGTCGCCCTTGGGGGCATCCGGGACGGACGTGTATGCTTTGTGGCGCGCATGGACACGGTGCGCACCCGCACGGCTGCAGAATATCGTGTCGAAATGGATAAAATTTTTGCGCACCGCCGCCATCCTGAGCGCCCCATGCGCTTTGAGGGCGCTGTGCTCACCAGCGTGGTGCCCCAGATCACCGGTGCACTGGCCGAGTGCGCCCGTCACTACACCGGCAAAAAGCCGGTCATCGTGTCGCCGGACATCCGCACCGGCCTGACCATGGGGGTGGATGAACCCGGCTCTGTGGGCAAGGACCGCCTTGTGGATGCGGCCTATGCGGCGGCGAACTTTCCGCTGCCGGTGGTCACGGTAGACCTTGGCACCGCCACCACCTTCAACGTGGTGGATGAGGACCGGGTGTTCCGGGGCGGCGTCATCTGTCCGGGGCTTTCCACCGGGCTGCGGGCTCTGGGCGAACGCTGTGCCCAGCTGCCGCAGGTGCATCTCGGCTCGCCCAAAAGTGCCATCGGCACCAATACCGAAAAGTGTATGCTGTCCGGCTCGGTGATGGGCACGGCCGTGCTCATTGACGGCATGGTGCAGCGCATCGAAGAAGAACTGGGCCGCCCGGCTACGCTGGTGGTCACCGGGGGCCTGGCAAAGTATGTCACGCCGCTGTGCCGCCACCCGCTGACCTATGACCCGGAACTGCTCATGAAAGGTCTGGCATTGCTGTATCAGCTCAACGCTCAGCAGCCCCAGCACCACAGTGCGGGCGCCAGGCATTATGGCCCGCAGAACCAGCATGGCCGCGCCAGACAGCGCTACCCCAGAAAGCGCACCCGCTGCGAGCGGGCCGACGAAGCACGGACGGGCTGACGAGAGATGATAGGATAGGGAGAACAACATGAAATTAGGCATTCTTGGCACGGGCAAGATCGTGCAGGAATTTTTGCCGTGGCTCGTGGAGCATACGCCCTTCACGGTGCAGGCCATCTGCTCGACGCCCCGCAGCGCCGAGCTGGCCCAGAGCCTGTGCGGGCAGTACGGCGTGCCCCAGCACACAACCAATTTTCTGGAGCTGCTGCAGTGGGTGGATGTGGTGTACATCGCGGTGCCGAACCTGCAGCATGTGCGCTACGCCCGCGTGGCACTGGAGGCAGGCAAACATGTCATTGTGGAAAAGCCCATGGCCCCCACGGCGGCACAGACCGAAGAACTGGTGAACCTGGCCCGGCACAAAAAGGTGTTTTTGTTTGAGGCCGTCACCACCCAGTACCTTGAAAACTATGCAAAGATCCGGGAGCTGCTGCCCCGCATCGGCACGGTGAAGCTGGTGCAGTGCAATTTCAGCCAGTATTCCAGCCGGTACGACGCCTTCTGCAAGGGCGAGACCCCGCCGGTGTTCGACCCGAACTGCGCCGGCGGTGCTCTGATGGATCTGGGCGTGTACAATGTCAGCTACATCGTGGGCCTGTTCGGTGAGCCGAATCAGGTGAAGTACACCGCCAACATTGAGCGCAGCATCGACACCAGCGGCATCCTGACCATGGAGTACAGCGGCTTCCGTGCGGTGAGCATCGCCGCCAAGGACTGCGCCGCCCCGGCCCGGTATGTCATTCAGGGCACAAAGGGCTATATTCTGCAGAAATCCACTGCCAACTTCTGCGGCGGCGTCACCTTCCATCCCAACGAGGGCAAGGAGGAACACTACAACCTGAACGGCGGCAGGCCCCGGCAGGCGGCCGAGTTCGAAGCATTTGCCCGTGCGCTGGAAGGCGGCGACCAGGAGCTTTGCACCCGGATGCAGGACACTTCCATTGCGGTCAGCCGGGTGCTGACCGTGGCGCGCCGGAATGCGGGCATCCGCTTCCCCGGCGACAACTGAGCTTTCCCCATTTGGAACACGCCCTGACAACACGCGCTCCATTGTTTGAATATCAACCCAAAACCCGCATAGAGCGGGCAGGTTTGCGCCGTATCCGACGTATCGGGCGGAACGGCAGCAGGAGGAAAATTGAATTATGAAAAACACCAAGACTCTTACCCGTGTGGCGCTGCTTGTCGCCATTGAACTGGTCATGAAACTGGTCGGCCTCGGCAGTGTGCCGGTGGGCCCGCTGTACATGAGCTTTCTCACCCTTCCCATCGCGGTGGGTGCCATCACCATGGGCCCGGCCGTGGGCGCCCTGCTGGGCGCTGTGTTCGGCGCGGTGAGCTTCTATGACGCCATCACCGGCGCTTCTGCCATGACGGGTGCCCTGTTCCAGGTGAGCCCGGTCAACACCTTCATCCTGTGCGTGGGCATGCGCGTGCTGATGGGCCTGTGCGTGGGCCTGATCTTCAACGCCATCAAGCGCTTTGACAAGCCCGGCACCTGGAGCTACATCCTCAGCGCCATGTGCGCCCCGGCCCTCAACACCCTGTTCTTCATGGGCTACATCGTGCTGGCCTTCTACGGCTGCGATTACGTCCAGAACCTCGTGTCCGTCAAGGGCGCAGCCAACCCTCTGATGTTCGTCGTCCTTCTGGTCGGCGTGCAGGGCGTGGCCGAGTTCCTTGTCTCCGGCATCCTGGGCGGCATCGTCGCCCGCGCTGTCCACAAGTTTTTGAAGTAACAGGCGGTGTCGGTCAGGGACATCCGCTGATAAACCTCTCCGTCACGGCTGACGCCGTGCCACCTCCCCTATCAAGGGGAGGCTGAAAGGAAAGATCATATAATAAGGCCCCTCCCACGGCAAAAATGCTGAGGGAGGGGCTTTTGTGTTGATTTTAGCCTACCGGTGCGGTATACTTATCATACTTTATTCAAAAGAAGGAGGCGGCGGAAAATGCCTATCGGCCCCAGCAGACCCCTGAATTTAGCAAAGCCGGAGTCCATCGACATCCGGCAGGCCGCGCGGTATTTCGGCGCGCGGGGCGAGGCTGACAGCGCTACCCTCACCCTTCTGGAAAAGTGCGCTGCGCCCCTTCTCGCCGCCGCCACGCCCCGGGCCGTCTGGCTCGAGGCCGACGTGGAGAGCCTCACGCAGGCCGGTATTTTGAAGGGGGAGGACATCTTCCGGCATCTGGAAGGGTGCAGTGAGGCCGTGCTTCTGGCCGTGACAGTCGGCCCCGGCGTGGACGGACAGATACGCCGGGCCGGTGTGGGCGACATCGCCGCCGGTGTGGCGTCGGACGCCATCGGCTCTGTGCTGGCCGAACAGGCTGCGGACGCCGCCGAGGCCGAGCTGCGGCAGTGGGCCGCAGAGCAGGACAAGTACCTCACAGGCCGCTTCTCGCCGGGCTACGGCGACTGGCCCATCGGGGTGCAGCCGCTGGTGGCGGCGGCACTGGACACTGCCCGCCGGGCCGGGCTCTGCGTGACCGAAAATGATCTGATGACGCCCCGCAAGAGCGTGACCGCTCTGCTGGGCCTGAGCGACCATCCGGTGAAAGGACGTCTTGCCGGGTGTGGACACTGCGTGCTGAACACGCGGTGCGAATATAGAAAGAGGGGCAAGACCTGTGCAAGCGAATGAACTGTTTACCCAGCCGAATACCATCCTCCTCGACGGCGGCATGGGTACCATGCTGCAGGCGGCGGGCCTGAAACTGGGCGCACGGCCTGAGGAACTGAACATCACCGACCCACAGCTCATCGAGAGCATCCACAGCCGGTACGCCGCCGCAGGCAGCCGCATCATCAATGCCAACACCTTCGGCGCGTCGGCCCATAAGCTGGCGGGCAGCGAATACACGCTGGAAGAGATCATTGCGGCGGGCATCGCCAACTGCAAGCGGGCCTGCGCCCCCTACGGCGCACTGGCCGCGCTGGACGTCGGCCCGCTGGGCGAACTGCTGGAGCCCAACGGCACGCTGGCCTTTGAAGACGCCGTGGCCGAGTATGGCCGCATCGTCCGGGCGGGTGTCGCCGCCGGGGCCGATCTCGTCTTCTTTGAGACCTTCACCGACCTGTACGAGCTGAAAGCTGCCCTGCTGGCCGCGAAAGAGAACTGTGACCTGCCCATCCTCGCCAGCATGAGCTTTGAGGCAGGCGGGCGCACCTTCACCGGCTGCACCGTCGAGAGCTTCGCCGTCACGGCCCGGGGCCTCGGGGCCAACGCTGTGGGCATCAACTGCTCCCTCGGCCCGAAAGAAATTTTCCCCATGGCAAAGCGGCTGGCCGAGGCTCTGCCCGGCGATTTCCCGGTCTTTGTCAAGCCGAATGCGGGCCTGCCCCGCGCCGACGGCAGCGGCTACGACATCACGCCCCAGCTCTTTGCCATGGAGATGAAGCCCTACCGCGATTTGAAGCTCTTTGCGGCGGGCGGCTGCTGCGGCACCACCCCCGATTTCATCAAGCTGCTGAACGGCGTCTTCGCCGACTGCAAGCCGGGCCGCCCCGCCCACGCCATGCCCTCGGTGCTCTGCTCGCCGATGGACTTCGTCACCGTGGACGGCATCACCGTGGTGGGCGAGCGCATCAACCCCACCGGCAAAAAGCGGTTCCAGCAGGCCCTGCGCGAGGGCGACATGAACTACATCCTCGAGCAGGCCGTCAGCCAGTCCGAGGCCGGAGCGCAGGTGCTGGACGTCAACGTGGGCGCGCCCGGCGTGGACGAGCCCGCCGTCATGGAGCAGGTGGTGAAGGCTTTACAAAGTGTCGTCAGCCTGCCCTTGCAGCTGGATTCCTCCCACGCAGACGCCCTCGAGCGGGGCCTGCGGGTCTACAACGGCAAGCCCATCGTCAACTCGGTGAACGGCGAGACCGAAGTGCTGGAGCGTGTCCTGCCCCTCTGCAAAAAGTACGGCGCGGCCGTCGTCGGCCTTGCCATCGACGAGCGGGGCATCCAGCCCAGCGCCGACGCCCGGTTTGAGATCGCAAAGCGGGTGGTGGACGCGGCGCTGGCCCACGGCATCCCCCGGGAAGATATTTATATCGACTGCCTGACCCTCACCGCCAGCGCCCAGCAGCAGGACGTTCTGGCCACCGTGGAGGCGCTGGCCCGCTGCAAGACGGAGCTGGGCGTCCGCACCATCCTCGGTGTGTCCAACATCAGCTTCGGCCTGCCCTGCCGCCCCTACCTGAACACCACCTTCCTCACCATGGCCATGTACGCGGGCCTCGACCTCGCCATCATGAATCCTTCCAGCGAAGAGATGATGGCAGCGGTCTACTCTTACAACGTCCTCACCAACCGTGATAAGCAGAGCATGGCCTACATCGCCCGCTATGCCGATAAAGTCCCTGCCAGCGCCGCGTTGAAGCAGGCCCAGACGGCCCAGACGGCCCAGGCGTCAAACACCCCGACGGAGGCGGATGCAGCTCACAGCGGCCCTTTTGCCGCGCTGATGCAGGCGGTGGAAAAGGGCCTCAAGGGTGAGGCCGCCGCCCGCACCCACACCCTGCTGGACGAAAACGAGCCCCTGACGCTGGTGGACGAGGCCCTCATCCCGGCGCTGGACGTCGTGGGTGAAAAGTACGAGAAGGGCAAGCTCTTCCTGCCCCAGCTGTTACAGGCCGCCAGCGCCGCACAGGCCGCCTTTGAAGAGATCAAGACCGCCATCGCCAAGCGGGGCGGGGCCGGGACCAGCAAGGGCCGCGTCGTCCTCGCCACCGTCAAGGGCGATGTCCACGACATCGGCAAGAACATCGTCCGCGTCATCCTCGAGAACTACGGCTTCGAGGTCATCGACCTTGGCCGCGATGTGCCGGTGGAGACGGTGGTGGACACTGTCCGGGAGAAGGATGTCCACCTCGTGGGGCTCTCGGCCCTGATGACCACCACCCTCAAGAGCATGGAGGAGACCATCGCGGCCCTCCATGCGGCAAAGCTCGACTGCAAGGTGATGGTGGGCGGCGCTGTCCTGACGCCCGAGTACGCCGAGAAGATCGGCGCGGACTGGTACGCCAAGGATGCCAAGCAGAGTGCCGATATTGCCAAGAAATTCTTCGGTGAGTCATAAAAACAGAGCAAGAGCCGGTGCATCTGCACCGGCTCTTTTGACGTTTACTTATGATCCACCAGCGCCATGATGCTCTCCGGCAGGGCGGAGAGGCAGGCCGGGGCGTCGGGTTCGGCTACGGAGAGGGTCGTCTTGCTCACTTTCCACCACAGACGAGTGGTGCCGTCCGGCAGCTGGAAGATGAGGTTCCAGTCGAAAGGGTTCTCGCTGGCCGAGAGAAGCTCCACCGGCAGGGCGTTCTCTGCGCCGGGGGCGCAGGGGGCGAAGTCGTGGGCGCGGATGCCTACGGCGGTACAGCCCTCCGGCACCTCAGCGGCGAGGTGCAGCAGACTCTCACAGCCTGCGAGGCGGACGCTGTGGGCGTCCACCCGGGTGCAGGGCAGGATGTTCTTGCAGCCGGTCAGCCGGGCCGCAGCGGTGCTGCCCGGGTCGGCAAAGACCTCTTTCGTGGTGCCGGTGCGGAGCACCTGCCCGCCGTCCATGACGATCATGTCCCGGCACAGGCGGTAAGCTTCGTCCCGGTTGTGGGTGACAAGCAGGGCTGTGCCGTCGAAACCCGCCAGCAGGCTGCCTACTTCGCCCTCCACCTCCTCACGGAGGTAGCTGTCCAGCGCACTGAATGGCTCATCCAGCATCAAAATCTTCGGTTTGCCCACCAGAATACGGGCCAGCGCGGTGCGCTGCTGCTGTCCGCCGGAAAGCTCTGCCGGGCGGCGGCTGGCCAGTTCTTCCAGCCGCAAGGCCCGCAGCATCCCGGCGCAGCGGGCCTTGCGGGCGGCTTTGTCCCTTTCGGCTTTCAGGCCGCAGAGGATGTTCTGCTCCACGGTCATATTCGGGAAGAGGGCGTAGTTCTGGAAGAGCAGGCCCACGCCCCGCTGCTGGGGCGGCAGATCGATGTGCTGCTCGCTGTCGAACAGCACCCGCCCGTCCAGCACGATGCGGCCCTTGTCGGGCTTCACGATGCCCGCGATGCAGCGCAGTGTCATGCTTTTGCCGCAGCCCGACGCGCCCAGAATGGCCGTGGCAGTGTTCCCGGCGGTGAAGTCGGAGCGGAGGGTGAAGCCGTTCAGCTTTTTCTCGATATGTACTTCCAGGCTCATGCGCGGCCACCTGCTTTCTGCTTTTTCTCCAGGAGGTTCACAGCCAGCAGCACCACAGCAGAGATGACGATGTCCACCAGCACCCACCGCATGGCACCGGCCTCATCGTTGGTGCGCCAGAGCTGGTACACCGTGGTGGCGATGGTGGCCGTCTTGCCCGGGGTGTAGCCCGCTATCATGCTGGTAGCACCGTACTCGCCCAAGGCCCGGGCAAAGGCCAGCACCGTACCGGCCAGAATGCCCTGTCGGCAGCAGGGCATCCGCACCCGCCAGAATATCCATGCGTTGGACTGTCCCAGTGTCTGGGCCGACCAGGCCAGCGTCTCGTCAAAGCTCTCGAAGGCGCCCCGGGCGGTGCGGTACATCAGCGGGAAGGCCACCACGATGGACGCAAAGATGGCGCTGTACCAGTTCATGACCAGCTTGACGCCGAAATGCTCCATGAAAAAGATGCCCAGCGGCCGCTTTGCCCCGAACAGCAGCAGCAGAAAGTAGCCCACCACCGTGGGCGGCAGCACCATGGGCAGGGTGAGGATCACATCCAGCACGCCTTTCACGGTGCGGGGCAGCTTTGCGATATAGTAGGCGGCAAAAATGCCGAGGAAGAACACCGCTGCGCAGCTGATGAGGGCGATGCGCAGGCTGTTCCATAAGGGATACCAGTCCATAGGCCTTACACTGCGGTGAAGCCGACCTTGGCGAACACGTTGGCGGCCTCGGTGGACTGCAGGTAAGCGAGGAAGGCCTTGGCGGCGTCTGCGTTGGGGGCGTTCTTCAACACAGCGGCGGGGTAGATGACCTGGCCGCACATCTCCTTGGTGGCCTCGTCCACGGGGGTCAGGCCTGCGCTGTAGGCGTCGGTGCAGTAGACCACACCGGCGTCCACACTGGCTTCGCTGATCTGGGTGGTGACTTCCTTGACGTTGGAGCCGTAGGTGATGGCACCGGCAGCGGCCAGTGCTTCCTCGTCGAGGTCGTAGTAAGCCAGGATCTTCTGGGTGTACTGGCCCACGGGCACATCGCTGTTGCCCATGCAGAACAGGATATCCTGCGCCTTCAGGTGCTCGGCCAGGTCGTCAAAGCTGTCGATGCCCTTATCATTGCCTTCCGGCACGCAGAGCACCACCTTGTTTTCCAGCAGGTCCACGCGGGTATCGCTGTCCACGAGATCCAGGCCTTCGGTGTTCACGTCGGCGGAAGCGGTACTATCCAGCTGGTTCATCTGCTTCTGACCGGCCGAGATGAACAGATCACAGTCGGCCCCCTCCTGGATCTGGGTCTTCAGGGTGCCGGAGGAATCAAAGTTGAAGATCAGCTCCACATTGGGGGCCACGGTCTTATACTGCTCAGAGATCTCGTTCAGGGTCTCCGTCAGGGAAGCAGCGGCAAAGACAGTCAGCTGGACGCTCTCGCCGGAAGCCTCAGAAGAAGCAGCGGCAGAGGAAGCAGCGGCCTCGGAAGAGGCGGAAGCGGCCTGAGAGGAAGCAGCGGAGCCGCCGCAGGCACTCAGCAGCAGGGAAGCGGACAGGGCCAGAGAGCCCAGGATCAGGGTACGACGTTTCATGTTGTTCCAAACCTCCAGAAAATGTAAAGGCATCTATCAGTGCGCGCAGTCGCGCACTTCACCCCTCAGCAGCCCCAGCGCGTGGGGCATCTGCGGCAGAAACACATCCATGCTTTCGCATACTGCTTTCGGGCTGCCGGGCAGGTTGACGATCAGCGTCTTCCCCCGGATGACCGACACCGCGCGGGAGAGCATCGCGCGGGGGGTGATGGCCAGCGAAGCAGCCCGGATGGCCTCGGCAATGCCGGGAGCCAGGCGGGTGGCCACCGCCATGGTGGCCTCGGGGGTCACATCCCGGGGGCCAAAGCCGGTGCCGCCGGTGGTCAGGATCAAATCGAGCTGACGCTGGTCGGCCAGGCGCGTCAGGGTGGTCTTCAGGGCCGCGGCGTCGTCCGCCAGCAGGATCTGCTCCACCACCTCATAGCCCTCGGCTTCCAG
>ERZ773158.2723-NODE-2723-length-12275-cov-16.853846_pt1 | contig 12275 bp, 8 predicted proteins | sample MGYA00511918_ERZ773158 | MGnify/ENA primary metagenome ERZ773158 (study PRJEB29015, sample SAMEA2737876) | human gut metagenome | biome: human gut; feature: human-associated habitat; material: faeces | place: China | collected 2012 ...
CCGGGAACCAGCACACACCAGACCGCCGCCAGCCCGGCCCAGGCCAGTGCCGCGATGCCTGCCGCCCGCAGGCGGCGGTTCTGTTCTGACATCTTCTCCGTCCCCTCTCCGTTTGGGGCCGCGCTGTTCCGCTGCTTCGGGCGCACAGCGCACCGCCCCGCAATGCCTGATGCCCATTGTATCATGTTCCGGCCCGTTTGTGCAAGAAAACGGAGCGGAATTGCGAAAATACGAAGAAATATTGATTCAAACAATTGACATTTCCCGTCGTCTCTGGTATATTCCTATACGACTTTTTGATTGATTTGGTCGGGTTATCCGTTCTTGGCCCCGTTGGAGGTATTACTATGATCCGCATTCTTACCGATTCCGCATCCGACATCCTGCCCGCTGAAGCCGAGCAGCTGGGCGTGACCGTCATCCCCCTGAACGTCACCCTGGAGGACGGCACCGTGCTCCGGGACGGCGTGGACATGACCCCCACCGTGTATTACGGCGTGATGGCCCGCTGCCACAAGCTGCCCACCACCAGCCAGCCCAGCCCCGAGCTGTTCCAGCGCTTCTTCCTTGAGGCGGCTGCCGCCGGGGACGAAGTGGTAGGCATCTTCCTCTCCCACGAGCTGTCCGGCACCTGCCAGTGCGCCCGGCTGGCCGCAGACATGGCCAATGTGGACAATGTCCTCTTTGTGGATTCCGAGAACGTCTGCCTGGGCGAGAGCCTGCTGGTGCGGCTGGCTGTTCAGCTGCGGGATGCCGGAAAGACTGCCGGGCAGATCGCCGCCACCCTTGAGCACGCCAAGGAGCATCTGCATTTGGTGGCTGTCATCGACGACCTGAAGTATCTGCGCAAGGGCGGCCGCCTGCCCGCCGCCGTGGCCGTGGCCGGTGGGATGCTGGGCATCAAGCCCCTCATCACCATCAAGGAGGGCAAGGTCGTTATGGCGGGCAAGGCCCGGGGCCTGCCCGGCGCTTACGTTGCCCTGTTCAAGAAGATCGAGGAGCTGGGCGGCATCAGCACCTGCGCCGACGCGCTGGCCGGTTACACCCTCGCCCCCCGCGAGGTGCAGCCCATCCAGACCTACCTGCAGGAGAATCTGGGCCGGAACGAGGCCCTTGTGCGCCAGATCGGCTGCGTCATCGGCACCCACGCCGGCCCCGGCGCGTTCGGCCTGGCCTTCCTCGATGAGGGCTTCACCTTCTGATCTTACCCAATCAAAAAGAGGAACTGCTTTCCCGGCAGTTCCTCTTTTTTGTTGGTCATTCGTGTCCGATCTTCGACCAGTCAATTTCTTCGGCATCCACAAAGCCGCTGTCCTTCGCTTCCTCCAGCTGCTTTGCTTCCTCTGTGGTCAGCTTGGTGAAATCCGGGTCCCATGCCAGTACCAGCTTTTTGATCAGCTCGTAGGCAAGGTTCTTGTCCGGGTCCGGCAGCATATCGATCATGTGTGCTGCATTCATTGCAATTTCAGACATCCTGCCACCTCCTTATTTATAGATATCGCCACGATTCCCGATATCCAGCACCAATAGAATGAAGATCCGTTCATTACAGCACCGCATCCGAAACGATCTTGCCCAGCAGGAGCACCAGAACCACAAGCATCATGGGGCGGATGAACTTTGCGCCCTTCTTGAGGGCGAAGTGGGAGCCCAGCAGGTTGCCCACAATGCCGCTGATGGCACAGGGGATGCCGATGGAGAACACCACCAGCCCGCTGGAAAGATACGTTACAAGGCTGGCGTAGTTGCTGGCAAGGTTGAGCACCTTGGCGTTGCCGCCCGCCGTGCGCAGATCAAAACCCATCAGGGTGGTAAAGGCGATGATGGCAAAGGTGCCGGTGCCCGGGCCAAAGATGCCGTCGTACAGGCCGATGCCCAGCCCGATGGCAAGAGCCAGCACCGCCTTTTTGGCGTTCAGGGTGCCGTCGTCCCGGTTTTCGTCGGGCAGGTCCCGCCGCCAGAGGATGAGCACCGCCGCCACCGGCAGGATGATGAGCATCATGGTGCGCAGCACCTGATCGCTGAGCAGGAGCACGATGTGGGAGCCCAGTGCGCTGCCCACAAAGCTGCCCACAGCCGCCAGCAGGCCGACCCGGATGTTCATGGCCCCCTTCTGGAAGAACTGCGCCGTGGCAAAGGTGGTGCCGCAGGCCGCGCTGAATTTATTGGTGCCGTAGGTGTAATGCACCGGCAGGCCCGCAAACAGGTAGGCGGGCAGGCTGATCAGACCGCCGCCCCCCGCCGCCGAGTCCACAAAGCCCGCAAACCCGGTCATCAGCATCAGAAACAGCAGCATTGGCAATGATAATGTAATTTCCATTCGTTCTACTTTCCTACTCCTTATGTACTTCTTTGCGAAACCTCTCCGTCACCGCAGCGTGAACCTGGCGCGAAGCGCCTGAGAGGTTTACTTCAGATACAGCTTTCCCTCGCAGGCCAGGATCTGATCCAGGATCATCCGGGACACCCGGGCACCATAGACCATGGCGGGGTGGTCGTTGTACTCGATGATGTCATGGAACTCCTTGTTCATCAGAACGATCACATACTCGCCGTAGGGGGTGTGGATGATGCCGCCGTCGTTGCGGCAGGCGTTCATGCTGCCGCTCTTGCTGGCCACCCAGATAAGCTCCGGCTCGCCGGTCTCCTCGCAGTCCAGATAGAACTGGGGGAAATCGTGGGTCAGCATGGTGTTGTAGTGCTGCTGGCGGAAGATGCCCAGCATGGCGGCACTGGCTTCTTTGCTGACCAGCGTGCCCTTTGCCACCTGTGCAAACAGGGCGGCGTAGTCCCGGGGCGTGGTGGTGCCCAGCTTGTCGTAGCGGTCAAAATGGAGGGGATTGTGCAGGACGGTGTGCCCAAAGCCCAATTCCCGGATGCAGGCATTGATGGTGTCCAGCCCCAGGTAATCGATGATCATATTGGTGGCGATGTTGTCCGAGCAGATGATCATCATGGTGGCGGTGTCCTTCACCTTGAGCTTTGCCCCCACGCCCAGGGCCCGGAGCATCCCGGAGCCGTCCACGAACTGGCTGGCCTCGTAGGTGATCTCCTCCTCCAGGTCAGCCCTGCCCCGGCTGGCCTGCAGATACAGCACCGCCAGAATGAACGCCTTGATGGTGGAGGCTGTCTCAAATTCCTCGTCGGCACCGATCTCCACCGTGCTGCCGCGCAGGTCATCCACAAAAACGCTCATCTTGCCCTGATAGGAATAGAGCTCTGCGGCAATGCGCTTTTCCAATGTCATATTCTGATCCATCTGGAATCCCTCAACTTTTCTATACTTTCCGTTATACTTTATCCTTACCGTTAAGACATTATTTTTGTTGATTCTGTTGTTTTTGTTGCATGTGTTCTCTCAACTACAACAAAATCAACAAATTCAACAAATTCTGAGATACCAACGGTGATTACAGGTTGTTTTCAAAGAAACGCTGTGCGTTGCGGAAGAAGATGGCTTCCACCTCATCCTCGGTGAAGCCCTCTTTCCGCAGGGCATCGGCCAGCAGGGGCATTTTGGAGCAGTCGCTCAGTTCCAGCTTGCCGCCGATGCCGTCAAAGTCACTGCCCAGACCGATGATCTCAATGCCGCCCACCTGCTTGAAATGAGCGGCGTGTTTGGCCATCAGGGCCGTGGTGCTGCGGCACAGGTCGGGGCTGGGCTGGTCATCCAGAAAGCCCGCGCAGTAGTTCAGGCCCACCAGACCGCCTTTTTCCGCCATGACCCGGATCATCTCATCGGTCAGGTTGCGGCAGTGGGGGGCCAGGGCGCGGCAGTTGGAGTGGCTGGCCGCAAAGGGGCGGGTGCTGTGCTCCGCAATGTCCCAGAAGCCTTTATCGGACAGGTGGCTCACATCGGCAATGATGTGCAGGCGCTCCATCTCGGCCAGGAACTCGAAGCCCTTCTCCTTCAGGCCGGTCTCGGTGTTGGGCATACAGGGCCAGATGGGGCCGTTGCCGGGCACCACGTTGGGGCTGGCCAGCTCGTTCTCGTGGTTCCAGGTCAGGGTCATCATCCGCACGCCCAGCTCGTACATCCGGCGCAGCACACCCAGACTGCCCTTGCAGCAGCCTGCTTCCTCAATGGTCAGCATTCCGCTGATCTTGCCCGCCTCGGCGTTTTTGCGGATATCCTCGGGGCGGTAGACAGGGGCGATCCTGTCGGAATACCGCTCCATCATCCGCTTGAACACGTCGATCTCTTCCAGCGCCGTCACCAGCGGGTCCGCGCCCGGGGTGGGGTCAGCCAGATTCACAAAGGCGGCAAAGCACTGGAGCATGTAGTCGCCCTTCTCCAGCTTTTCCAGATCGATGTGGCCGTTGTTGTGGGCAAAGGTCTGCCCATCGCCCCGCATCTCCGCGCGCCGCAGCTCGCTCAGGGTGTCACAATGTAGATCAAAGACTTTCATGGATTGTTCTTCCTCCTATAACATCCTCGCCCTCTCAGTCAAAGCCTGACGGCTTTGCCAGCTCCCCCAAAGGGGGAGCCTCTGGCGGTTTCCCGAAACCTTGCGGGGGAATTGCCAGTGCCTCTCCCTTTGGGAGAGGTGGCATCCCGCAGGGATGACGGAGAGGGTGAGTTACTTTATCAGAAAACACTCCCCACCGCATACAGGCTCTTGACCAGATCTTCCCGGTACAGCGGGTCGGCTGGGTCAAGGCTGTTGATGACCACGCCGCCGCTGGCGGACGCGCCGGTGGAGTGGATGTAGCGGCCCTCGCCGAGGTAAAGGGCGATATGGCCGGGGAAATAGAGGGCATCGCCCCGCTTTTTGTCTGCAAAGGGGATCTGGTGCATGGGCCAGCCCTCCACGATCCTGGCATCCCGGTAGATGAGCACGCCGCACTGCATATAGGCGCTGCTGACAAGGCCGGAACAATCAATGCCCCGGCCCGATTTGCCGCCCCAGCGGTACTCGGTGCCCTGATACTTTTTCGCCTGTGCGCAGACGGCATCCCGGAACGCTTCCTCGCTGCCGTCGTACCACGCCTGCAGTGCCTGCGGCACCAGCTCTCCGGCGGTAATATTCCGGGCCTCAGCCAGCGCGTCATCAAAGGCCAGCCCCTCCCGCTGGGAGAATACGGCGGTCATCTCAAACCGCACCGGTTCCAGCGCCACGTCCCGGACATAGCCGGTGCGGCCATCCAGCAGGGCCACCCTGGCCCAGCCGGTGTGGGCCAAGGCTTCCTCGGGCGGTTCGGGCAGGCGGCAGAGCAGGCAGCCCCGCTCCAGCTCCAGCATCCGCACCCCCTGCACCTTGGGCAGGCTGAGCACATCGGTGGCACGGCCCACCAGCACCAGCGGCTGGGGCAGGTAGTCCCGCAGCGCATCCTCGCTGACAAATTTCAGCGCATCCCGCCGGACAAAGCCGTGGTAGCCGTAAAAGGTGACCACCTCGGCCACCTCCGGGGAGAGGGGCACTCCCTCGGCAGTCACGCTGCCGGGGGCAGTGCGCACCTGACAGGCCTGACCGTACAGCCCCTCGTCCCCGATGGTGGAAACAAGGCCCGCCTCGCTCTGTTTGGTGGTCTGGGGCAGGTCGTAAATGGTCACGACAGGCCGGGCAAATATGGCGTATTGCATCATTCCGTTCCCTCCAACAAATTCAACAGCTCCTCCGGCTTCATGCGCAGGATGGCACCATCCGCGCTGCCGGTGACGGTCTCGGCCAGATCCTGCTTGGCCTGCTGCAGCTCCACGATCTTTTCCTCAATGGTGTCCTGGGCGATGAGCTTGTACACCTGCACCGGGTTCTGCTGGCCGATGCGGTAGGCACGGTCGGTGGCCTGATTCTGAGCCGCCACGTTCCACCACGGGTCGTAGTGGATGACGATATCGGCGGCGGTCAGGTTCAGGCCGGTGCCGCCTGCCCGCAGGGAGATCAGGAACACGCTGGCCTCGCCGCCGTTGAAGCGGCGCACCAGCTCGGCACGCACCGGTTTGGGGGTGGAGCCCTGCAGGGTGAAGTGGCTCACGCCCTCCGCGTCCAGCCGCTTGGCCAGCAGCTCCAGCATGGAGGTAAACTGGCTGAACAGCAGGATGCGGTGCCCACTCTCCACGGCACTGGTGACCAGCTCGATGCAGGCATCCAGCTTGGCGCTGCCGCCTGTCCAGTTGTCGGCAATGAGCCGGGGGTCGCAGCAGATCTCCCGCAGCCGCATGAGGACGGCGAACACCGCCATCTTGTCCTCGGGCTTGGCGGCCCGCAGCTTCTCCCGGGCATCCACCACGGCAGCAAGGTAGAGCTTGCGCTGTTCCTCTTCCAGCTCGATACGGTAGACGTTCTCTGTCTTGGGGGGCAGCTCCTTCAGCACCTCGGACTTCATCCGGCGCAGGATGAACGGCCCGGTGAGCTGGTTCAGCCGCCGCACCGCCGCCGGGTCGTTTTCCTGCGTGATGGGCTTTTCAAACCGGCTGCAGAAGCTCTTGTAGGGCGGCAGGTAGCCCGGCATCAGGAAGGAGAAGATGCTCCACAGCTCACCCAGGCGGTTCTCCACGGGGGTGCCGGTCAGCGCAAAGCGGACACGGCTGTTCACCCCGCACACCGCCTTGTATTTCTGGGTGGTGTGGTTCTTGATGGCCTGGGCCTCGTCCAGGATGCAGGCGTAGAATTTCTGGCTCTCGTACAGGGTCTCGTCGCGGCGGAGCAGGTCGTAGCTGGTCACCACCACGTCGGCCCCGTCCCACTGCTCGGCCAGCTGGGCCCGGTGGGCGGCATCCCCGTCCACCACAACACAGTTCAGCTCCGGCGTGAACTTCCGGCATTCCTCGGCCCAGTTCAGCACCAGTGAGGCCGGGCAGACGATGAGGCTGGGCAGGGGGTTCCCGCCCTGCTCCCGGAGTGCCAGCAGATAGCTGAGCACCTGCACCGTCTTGCCCAGACCCATATCATCCGCAAGGATGCCGCCCATGCCGTAGCCATCCAGCGTGCGGAGCCAGCGGTAGCCGTCCCGCTGGTATTTTCGCAAAACTTTTTGTAGAGATACAGGCGGTGTATACTCGCTGTCCTTCACCGCATGGAAGCTCCGGCTGAGCTGGCGGAAGGCATCGTCCCGGTTGAAGCGGATGCCGTTCTGCCCCGAGAGCGCCCAGTCCAGACTGGGGGCCCGGTACAGGGGCAGCCGGGCGTGGGTCTGGCCCAGTTTGGCCCCGGAAAGCTCCAGCGTCTCGTTCAGCTCGTCCAGCACCTCCATGGAATCGTCCAGCCGGAGCAGACGGCCATCGCGCAGGCGGTGGTAGCGCTTTTTCTGGTGGAGCGATCTCAGCAGGGCTTTCAGCTCTCCCACCGGGAACTCCCCCGTGTCCACCTCAAGGTCGAGCACGCTGCCGTGCACCGACACCCCCACCGAGATCTTCGGCGGTGCGGCCTGCATACTGCGGAAGGCATCGGTCAGGTAGACCTCGCCCTCGGCCAGCAGCGCCGGGACCCCCTCATCGAGGAAGCGGTAGACTTCATCCTCCTCATAGGCATCGTAGTGGGCGGCAAGGCCGTTGCCCATGGTGTCCGGCCCCGGCTCCAGGTACCGCCCCAGCAGCCGCCCGGCCCGCTGTTCGGCGCGGGCATCCCGCAGCAGCCCGGCAGGCCCCGGTTCCTCCGGCGTAACGCGGTCCTCGCCGTACAAAAATTCAAGGTGTGCCCGCACCGTTTCCCGCGTGGGCGCGTCGAGATAAAACTGCACCACCGGCTCCAACGGGATCTGATTCAGCAGCAGGCGTTCGGGGTCCTCAATGGTCACCCTGCTGCCCAGCTCTGGCAGGACATAGCTGCAAAAGGCGGTGGCATCCCCGGTGGTAAAGAACAGGCTCTTGCCGCACAGTGCCTCAAGGGCGGGCCGCATCCGGGCGCTTTCGGCCCGGTCCAGCTGCCAGATCGTATCCTCACTGTATAAATAGTCGTTGTCTAAACCCGTTTTCCACCCCAACGCAGGGGTCACGGACACCTCCACGCCGCCCCGGCGCTTTTCCACCCGCATGGTCAGGGCCGGGATGCCGGTCTTGAGGGTGTAGCCGCCCAGATTGCCGGTGGGGGCATAGAGGGCCACCAGTCCATCAAAGATCTCGCCGTTCAGCGGGATGCCCCCGGCAGGCCCGCTGCGGGGTGCATTGCCATAGCTGCGCAGAGCCGCCTCGGCCCCTTCCTTTGCACTGAGCTGCCGCCGCAGCAGGCGGAGGAGCTGCTGTGCCTCCGGAGCAAAGGCCTCCCAGCTGTGCCGGAATTCCAGCGCCTTGCCGTAGCTGATGAAGCCGTGCTTCTCCACGGCCCGCAGCAGGTCCGGGATGCTCTTTACCACATACTGCCGCCCGCCGTCTGCCGAGATGCGCAGCCGCAGCCAGGGCAGCTCCCCGGGCAGCAGGGTCAGCTCCGGCTCCAGCTCTGCGGCGTGGGGGCGCAGCTCCGCGTGGCCGGTCACGCCGTCCACCTCGGCCAGCGCTCCCTCCTGATAGGCCTGGAGCAGCCGCCGTGCCTCGTAGTCGGATTCCGGTTCCTCGCCCCGCCATTTCTTGCCGAATAGCATTTCCAGGCTGGAGGCATAGCTGTCCCTGCGGGGCGGCTCCTCAGGCTGTGGCGTTTGCAGGTTGGCCGTGCCCCGCACCACGCCCGGGATGCTCTCCGGGCTCTCAGAGGGCTTCTGCGGCGCTCTGCCGGAAAGGCTCTGACTCTCGCTGTCCCACATCAGCAGCGCGCCGATGTGCTTGCAGCAGGGCCCCTCGCCGTTTTCGTTGTAAGGGCAGGAGCAGCTGGCGCTGACAAAGCTGCCGTTTTCCCGCAGCCAGACCTGGGTCTGGTACAGGCTCCGCCCGCCGCCGCGCACGTCGGCGCTCAGGTGGCGCACGCCGTTCCCGGCCACTTCGCAATTCAGATCCTGTATCCGGTCCGTGTAAGCCTTGGCCCGCGCGAATATCGTGCCGCCCAGCAGGTAGCGGATCTCTTCCATGTCCATCCGGGGTCTCCCTCCCTCTGCAATGCTCTATTGGTTAAGCATACCGCACCGGCGGGCGGGATGCAAGGGGTGCCGGGAAAAAAATTCCGGAAAGCACAGAAGCGCCTCATCCGGGAGAGGATGAAGCGCTTCTGTACTTTGGGATTTTTGGAACACTCAGCCCGCATTGCGGTTTACGGGCCAAGTGGGGGTTGGTTTAGGGCTGCTCAGGCGTTCTGCTTGAGCTCCTGTGCTTTCTGCCATGCTTTCAGCACATCGATCTTGCTTACGGTGTTGTCGGGATAGAATTTCATCTCTTCCGGAGCCGTGCCCTCATCGTTCAGGTCAGGGATAAGCTCGTTTTCCATGGCCCAGCGGGCGGCGTGCTGCAGGTCCATATCCCGCTCTTCCTGACCGACATCGGGGTAGAGCAGTTCGGATTCGGGCATGGGCTTGCCTGCATCCTCCCACAGCATCATGGCAAGGGCGCTGCGGTTGCTGGGGAAGTAGGGCAGAGCCATCAGCTTGCCTGCAAATTCAGCGCCCAGAGAATAGGCCTGATAGCCCAGCACTGCACCGCCGACAACAACAGTAGTGCCGATCACGATGGGGCCAACGATATCGGGCTCGTCATCTTCAATGGATGCATCCTGTGTCATGGCTTTCAGGGTCACGCCCTTTGCAGGCATCACAAAGGCAAAGCTTTCCTTATCCTGATAAGCGTTCGGATCATCCAGGCCGGTGATATCCCAGTGGCCAAATTTCAGACCGCTATCTGCAAAAGCATCCTTATCAAATGCAACACTCACCGTTGCACCCTCGGGGACATTAAAGGAACCGTCCTCGTTGGCATTCTTTTTAACGATTTCGGTGATATCCTCGGGGTCAGCACCATTCTTGCCGGGCACTGTTACGCTGGTGATAACGCCGTCCTTCAAGGTCAGGATGGGCATTTCAGACACAACAAAGTCCTTTTCGTCCTTTGCCAGCTCCTTCTCATCCTTCTTGACAGCAGCGGTCAGGGTCTGCTTGCCGGTCTCCTTGGGAGTAATGCGGAACTCGTGCTCGGGCTCACCGTTCTCCAGATTGATTTTCAGGCCGTCTTTCTGCATGGGCTTGTACTCGCCGCTTTCTTCGTCCTTATACTCGATCTCGCTGTTCTTGTCGCCAAAGTCGATGACAGCCTCACCCAGCTTGGCATCATCATTGGGGGTAACCTTTACAGTAAAGCCCTTGCTCTCGCCCTCTTTGATGACGGCATCATCCAGGCCCTCAATGGTCACAGTGGTGTGGACACGACCCGCAACGGTATAGTCCTCTTCCGCCGTGCCCAGCTCTACATCATCCCGCACCACAGCAGCGGTCAGCGTCTGCTCGCCGGCATTTTTGGGGGTAATGTGGAACACATAATCATTCTTGTCACTGGCCAGATCAATGGGCAGGCCGTCATTCGGCATGGGCACGTATTTGTCGTTTTCGTCCTTATATTCGATCTCGCCGTTCTTGTCGCCAAAGGTCAGGATACCGGTACCGGTGCTGCCCGCATGGGTAAGGGTCACGGTAAACTCTGCCGGGTCTTCTGCTTTGATAGCACCTTCCAGACCGTTGATGGTCACGCCGACCTTCTTGGAAAGGCAGCGATATTCCTTGCCATCCTCGGTCTTTTTGTAGCCCACCAGATAGCCCGCATTCGCACTCGTCAGGTTCAGCTTCTTCTGGTAATAATCCGTTCCAGCGGTGGATGTAGTCAGCTGACGGCCATCCTTGGGGTCTGCACAGTCAACGGTGGCAGCATTCTTGAAGCTGCTCTCAATGGTGATGACCTGATCTTCCTGCAGGTAAATATCGATATTATTGCCTTGGAAGGTGGTCTTTTTCAGGTCAACACTGCCCTTGACCACTTCCACGCCAACCTTGCTGTCTTTGATCGTGCCGCCGGAAATTTCCGTATGGGCAGAATCGTCCCTGCTCTGAATCGCGCTTCCATTCGGCGCTGTAAATGTGCCTCCCTTGAGATAGAGCTTTTCATAGACTCGAACTGCGCAGTCCCCCGTACTGGAAAAATCGCCGCTTTCAACGGTTGTTTCACCTTTAGGATACGTATTGAGCGCAGGGCCCGGAGCGGTTACTTTTCCTCCCGTGATTGTCAGGTTTCCGCTGTTGCCCACGCCTGTGCCTGTGCCGCTTGAAGTCGATTCAACCGTCACGTCTGTCAGCGTCATAATGCCAACCAGTTCGGCAGCTCCTGCGTCTCTGTCCCATGTCTGGTTATAAATGACCGGGCTCGAATTGCTGGTATAGGTTCCTCCTTTGATGTGAACCTCGCCGCCCTGATTGTTGACCGCATTATCGCGGGAGGCAATGACGTTGATATCATTGAGCCACATCACGCCTTGGTTATGTCGAAAATTGAGAAAAGTTTCTGTGCCGCTTCCGTAATAAGTACCGCCGTCGACGGTGATTGTGCCCTGAACCAGCGACACAACTCTGGCTCCACCTTTTACCGTATAATTTTTATTGTTTTCAACCATTACGTTGCCGCTGTCCGACACAGTAAACAGGATCCCATTATAGTCGATATTACCCGTGATGTTGATCGTCACTTTCTCGCTTGCACTGATCGTCACACCACTGGCATAATTATCCCGCATTTGATAGGTCGTTGCACCATTATGTTCCTCGATGAATTTATCGTTGATGGTATCTCCCGACTTCAACAACACACCTTTTTCCGGGTCAATCGTATTCTCCTCCGCAAATGCCGACACTGCCCCCGCAGGCAGGAATGTCAGCATCATACTGAATGCCAGTAAGAGGCTGATGAGCCGTTTCTTCATAAATATCCTCCTTTGTCAGTCATACATACTCCCAATTTCTCCACAAAAAGCACCCAGACAAAAAGAAAAAAGCGCCGCACCAGCCAAATGGCTGGTACAACGCTTTGCGTTTTGTACTTTAGGGGTGTTCGCCCTCTCGATCCATGCTGTGCATTGCCGCCGCCAAAAGGTGCTGACACGTTTTTGCATGATGGAGAGAGGGTTGCAGAGCAAAGTGCAGCTGACGGCCCATACTGGGCCTTCCGCCTTGCGTCACAGCCTTCCGACTGGTTTGCCGATCTTTCTGTTTTGCTGACAAGGTGCTTTTCGCACCTTATCATACCCCCCCTATAAAAAATCAAGAGGTTCGGGCGATGTTTGTGAACATTCACAAATCCATGTGATTTTTTCAGGATATTTTAATGAAAAGGCACACGCACAACAAAAAAGCCCTGAGACTTTCATCTCAGAGCTTTCGTTTAAGTCGGCGACTACCTATTTTCACGCGCCGTTTCCAGCGAACTATCTTGGGCACGA